>WBZM01001157.1_pt1 | contig 28184 bp, 23 predicted proteins | sample 5204271 | NCBI WGS metagenome assembly WBZM01 (sample SAMN12344346, study PRJNA552823) | activated sludge metagenome | biome: Activated sludge suspended growth; feature: Nitrification reactor; material: Wastewater; isolation source: activated sludge from nitrification reactor of wastewater... | reverse complement strand
GTCCACGCCGTGGTCTCCCCGGACCCCGAACCGCTCGTCGATCACCTCTCGGGGCAGAGCGATGGTCTCCTTCACCCCCAGGGTGTAGTTGGCGGCGTCGACCTCGCCGTAGAGGCCGGCCTCCTTGGCGACGAACGAGTTGACCCCGTCGCAGGCGATGACCACGCGGGCGGTCAGGTCGCCGTCGGGACGGTCGGTTCGCACCCCGACGATCGCGCCGTCGGCCCGGTCGCCGTCACGCAGCAGACCGGTCACGGTGGTCGACGTGACCAGGGTGGCGCCGGCGGCCACGGCGTGCTCTGCCAGCCAGGCGTCGAAGTCGGGTCGGTAGGCGGTCGCGCCGTTGTAGGGCGGCTCGCCCCAGGCGCCGCTGCGGTAGTCGACGGTCAGCGCCCGGTCCTCGGTGAGGATCATGGTGGCGCGGCGGGTCACCCAGCGCTGCACGGGGGCCTCGGTCCACCACTCGGGGATGATCTCGTCGAGGATGCGTCCGTAGATGACGCCGCCGTACATGTTCTTGGAGCCCGGGTAGGGGCCGCGTTCGATCAGGCACACCGACGCGCCGGCGCGGGCGAGCTCGATGGCGGCGGCCGATCCCGCCGGACCGGCGCCGACGACGATGGCGTCGAAGTCAGCCACCGTCGCCCTCCGCGAGGTTGCCCTCCGCGAGGTCACCGACGAGCAGGTCGGCAAGAGCGTCGACCGTCGCGTTGGCATCGGCCACCACCGCCAGGTCGGCCATCGCCATCATCGGGCAGTGCGGGTCGGTGTTGACGCTGATGATGTGCGCGGGGTCGCCGAGCCCTGCGGTGTGCTGCACCGCCCCCGAGATGCCGAACGCCAGGTACAGATCGGGGTCGACCACCACGCCGGTCGTGCCGATCTGGCGGCTGTGGGGCACCCAACCCCGGTCGGTCACCACCCGGGTGGCGCCCATGGACGCTCCCAGGGCGGTCGCCACCTCGGTCAGGCGGTCGAAGCGCTCCGCGGAGTCGAGTCCGGCGCCTCCGCCCAGGATTCGACGCGCCTCGGCCAGGTCCATGGTGGTCACGTCGGGAGGGAGGACCTCGACGACGACCGCGTCGGGTCCGGTGCCGTCGACCGGGGTCGGCTCGATCGTCTCCACCCGTGGCGCCGCTCCGTGGCCTGTCGTGCCGGGACCGGGCTGCACCGTGACGACGACCGGGTCGGCCACCAGGTGCTCGGCCAGCACCGACCCTCCGATGCACGCGGTGGCGACCACGTCGTCGTGCACCGACACCGCCCCGGCCAGCACAGGTCGGTCGAGCTCGAGCGCCACCCGGGGAGCAAGGTCACGTCCATCGGGCGACGCCGGGAGCACCACGATCCGCTCGGCGGCGAGCACCGGGGCCAGGGTCGCGGCCCAGGCCGCCGGAGCGAAGCCGGGGGTGTCCCAGGCCCGTACCTCGGTGGCCACGCCGGCCAGGCCGGCGGCTGCGGCTGCGGCACCGTCGCCGACGACGACCACGTGACCGGCCGCGGCGCGGGCGGCGTCGAGGGCCCCCGCGGGAAGGGTGCCGGCCCGGACCGGGACGACCGCGACCCGACCACTCGGTTCGGCGGGCGCGGTCGGGGCCATGGACCAGGAAGGTAGCCCGGAGGTGTCGACCCCTCCGAGTTGACATAATGGGAACCGATGGGAACCGACCACGACCACAGCCACGGCGGGGGCGGCCACAACCACGGCTCGGCGCTGGCCCGCAGCGGCGAGGCGGCCAAGCGCCCGCTCACCCTCGCACTCGGGCTCAGCCTGCTCACCTTCGTGGTCCAGGTCGTCGTCGGTGCCCTGACCGGATCGCTCGCCCTGTTGACCGACTCGGCCCACGTGTTGACCGACGGGGTCGGCATCGCCCTGGCCCTCGCCGCGGTGATCCTGGCCACCCGGTCCCGCCGCCCGGAGCGCACCTTCGGGCTGTACCGGCTCGAGGTCCTCTCCGCGCTCGCCAACGCCGTGCTGCTCCTCGCCGTCGCCGCCTGGGCGCTGTACGAAGCGGTCCAGCGGATCCAGGATCCACCCGAGGTGCCGGGTTTGCCGGTGCTCGTCGTCGGGGTGGTCGGACTGATCACCAACCTGGTCGCCCTCCGGCTGCTCTCGGAGGGTGGGTCGCTGGCCGCCGAGGGCGCCCGTCTCGAGGTGCTGGCCGACACGGTCGGCTCGGTGGGCGTCGTCGCCGGCGGGGCGATCATCATCGTCACCGGAGCGACCGTCGTCGACGCGTGGGTCGGCCTGGCGATCGCCCTGTGGATCGTTCCCCGCTCCCTGCGGCTGGCCGCCAGCGCACTGCGGGTCCTGGTCCAGGCCGCCCCCGCCGGGCTCGACCTGGACGAGATCCACGACGACCTGGCCACGATCCCCGACGTGGTCGGCATCCACGACCTGCACCTGTGGACGTTGACCTCGGACATGGAGGTGTTCACCGCCCACGTGATGGTGAGCACCGACGCGGACCACCACGCGGTGCTCGACCAGGCCCGCGTCCTGTTGGCCGACCGGCACGGCATCCACCACGCCACGCTCCAGGTCGAACCCGAGGACCACCAGGGCTGCGACGAGCTCGACTGGTAGGCGCAGCCGGTGGGTGCCGCGTGCCAGGGAGAGCCTGCTAGGCAGAGCGCGGTGACGACCTACGTCCTGATCCACGGCGGAGGCTCCACCGCCCGCTTCTGGGACCGCCTCGCTCCCCCGCTGGCGGTCGACGGGGACCGGGTCCTGGCCGTCGACCTCCCGGGCCGGGGCGCGCATCCGGCGGACCTGGCGGCGATCACCGTCGACGACGAGGTGGCCTCGGTGGTGGCCGACGTCTCGGCCACGGCGCCGGACGGCCCGGTCGTGGTCGTCGCCCACTCCTCGGGCGGGCTCGTCGTCCCCGGCGTGGTGGCCGCCCTGCGCGACGAGGGAGGGTCCCGGGTGACCGCAGTGGTGCTGGTCGCCGCGCTCGTGCCCCCCGAGGGCGGGACCGGCCTGGACTGCATGAAGCCACACCACGCCGAGGGACTGCGAGACGCCGTCGCCGCGCTCGGTCCCGACGACGAGCCGGTCACCCTGCCCGGTGCGCCCGCGGACCCCGAGCCGTTCCGCACCGCCACCGGCGGCGATCCGCTGGACGACGACACGCTGGCGTTCGTGGTGGAGCCGGTGCGGCTGGTCCCCGACACCGTGCACCACTACTTCCAGCCGGTGCGCTGGTCGCAGGTGCCGCCGTCGGTGCCGCTGACCTACGTCCTCACCCTCCGCGACCGGCCCGTCCCGAGCGAGCTCCAGCAACGGATGGCCCACCGGCTGCCCACGACCTCGACGGTCGACGTCGTCGAGGTCGACACTGGGCACCTGGCCCCCATCACCCACCCCGACCTGCTGGCCGGGCTGATCCGCTCCGCGCGTCGTCGTGGGGCGGAGCGCGACGACCCGGAGCAGAGGAGCGCACCTCGGTGAGCAGCACGCCGCAGGGGTGGTTCCCCGATCCGGCCGGACGTCACCAGCTCCGGTGGTGGAACGGTCGGGCCTGGGCCGCAGCGGTCGCGGATGACGGCGTGCAGTCCTTCGACCCCGACGGGTTGATCCCCGGAGCGCCCGATCAGCCCCGCGTCGACGCATCGGACGCAGAGCACGCCGAGGTCGTCCGCGCCTGCCACGTCGGGGCCCTCCCCGGTGACGACGCGCTCACCGCTCCGGTGCTCTCGGTGTGGCACCGTCGCAGCGGGCTGGTCGACCTCCACCCGACCTGGTCGGTCCACGACGGTGTGGGGCGATGGCTGGGGACGTTCTCGTTGTCCGTCTCGGGCCCGACCCCCGACGACCGCAGCTTCGTGCTGCACCGCCCCGACGGCACGTCGCTGTCGGTCACCCCGGACCGACCCCGGGCCGTCGCGCGGCTGATCGCCAGCGACGGGACCGAGGTCGCCCGCGTCGTGCCCGTCGGCCACGGCGCCCAGCGGGTCGAGGTCGTCGTCGACGGCATGGTCGTGACCTCCACGGTGTACTCCGTGGGCGAGGTCGCGTTGGCCGACAACTCCGGGGCCACCATCGCCCGTCTCGTCCCTCCACCGCTGGGCGTCCGCCGGCGGATCGGACGTCGAGTCGGGTGGGATCCGGTCCTGGTCTCGGAGCAGACCTCGGTCGCCGACCCGGTGACCGGCCGTGGGGTCAACGCCCTGGCGCTGGCCTGGGAGCACACCGTCCGGGAGTGGGCTGGCTGACCGTCAGCGCCCGACGCACACCGCGTCCTGCGCGGCGCGGCGCTGCGGATCCAGGACCCGGTGCACCGGCTCGAGCACCTGGGCATCGGGGAGCGACCACACCCGGGCCGGATCCGAGTCGACGTCGATCGGGTACGCGTTCCAGCATCCGCTGGCGCCGGCCACCGAACCGACGGCGTGGAACGCCACCGACCACAGCGCGAGGGCGCAGACCGCGACCAGCGCAGCGGTGCGACGACCCGGATGTCGGGCGTCCCGATCGGCCGCGGCGCCCCCGGCCAGCCGGTCGACCGCCGGGAGGGCCAGGACCACCAGCGCCGGGACGGCCTCGGTCATGAACCGGGGACCGAAGGCGTGACCGGCCCACCACTGCGAGAACGCGGAGACCGCCACGGTCACCGCGGCGACCGTGGCCCACAGCGCCACGACCAGGGCCCGACCGGGGACCACCGGCTCCCCCCGGCCCGCTGAGCGCAACGCGACGACCGTCCCGGCGACCGACATCACGACGATCGGCGACGCCCACAGGAGCCCCCGTGACGGGCTGACCCAATTGGCGGCCACGGCCTCGGCGAACCAGCCGCCGAGCTGCAGCCGTCCCGCGGAGTAGTACTGCGGAACGACCCGGCCGACCAGCAGCAGGCTCAGGCCGACGAAGGCGCAGACGACCGCCGATCCGCCGAGCAGGGCCGATGCCGCGGTGGCGAGGGGCCGATGCCGGTTGCGGTACAGCACCCACGCCACGATGAGCACCGCGAACGCCAGGTTGGTCGGTCGGGCCACCGCTGCTGCGGCCGACGCCGCGGCCAGGCCGACGGTCCAGCCCTGCAGCCGGACCGGGTCCCGTGGCTCCGGCGTCGGCTCCGGGTCGGACCCGGTGGGGTCCACCGGTCCGGGTCCGGTCACGTTCCGATCGATGCGCACCGCGCACCACAGCGCGAGGGTGAGCAGCAGCAGCGACGGGGTGTGCTGCCACAGCGCCCGGCTCGCGGTCGAGTACGCCGAGGTGCCGAGCGCGACCACCAGGGCCGTGGCGTTGGACAGCACCCGACGGCGACCCATCGGGCCGGTCAGTGCTGCGATCGCCGTCGCCCGCACCGCGAGCACCGCACCGAGGACCACCAGGGATGCGCTCGCCGCGTGCAGCCAGGCGAAGCCGCCACCGGCGAGCAGCTCACCGCTGTCGGCGGTCCCGGTGAGTGCCGCCCACCCGTCCGCGACCAGCACCGCGGGAACGGCGAGCACGGCACCGGTCCACGGGAAGTAGTCGACGACGTCGACGTCGGGGTCCGCGACCGCTGCGCTCAGCTGCTCCCAACCGGTCGAGCCGACGCCGGACACCACGAAGCCCGCGTCGAGCGAGCCGTCGCTCACCACGACGGGATGGCCGATGAGGCGGCGGGCCCCGAATCGGTCGAGGGTCAGGTCACCGTGGTGCACCAGCGAGTGGGCGCTCAGGGGGGCGAAGGCCGGATCGGCGTCGGTGGCGTCACGGACCGGGCTGACCAGGTACACGCCGAGGACGACCATGGTGAGCAGCCACCACGATCCCGCGACGGCGAGCCCGCGCGACGGGTGGTCGGACTCGGTGGCCACCGCGGGAGTCTCACACAACGTCGGGGCCCATCCGGTGAGCCACCCGGGGCGGACCGCTCCCGCAGCGGCCGTGCACCGCTCCGATCAGGAGGCGGTGGCCGCCGCGGGTGCCGCGGAGGGGACCGCGGCACCGACGCGCTCGCCGTCGATGACCGCGGCGTGGGCGCGGCGGGGGGCCACGGCGTCGCCGATCCGCACGACGTCGACCCCGCGGTCGCGCAGCTCGGCCGACGACCGCAGCTCGTGGTACAGCCCGTCGGCCGGGTCGGCCGGCACCGCCAGCACCAGCCAGTCGGGGGTGCGGGTGTGCATTGACCCGGTGGGGTGGTGCTGCAGGTTGACGACGTGACCGCCGTCTACGACGTCCTCGACGCCCATCGGGACCAGCTCGGTGGACTGGACGATCCCCTTGGCCCCGGCGCGGATCCACCAGGTCTCCAGGTCCAGCGTGATGCCCAGGTCCTGGCCGACGACCATGCCCGGGGTGATGACCTCGACCCGACAACCCCGATCCGCGAGCACCTCGGCCACCGACGTGGCGTGGTGGAAGCCCAGCTCGTCGAGGACGACGACGTCGCCGGTGGGCTGAGCGGCCCCGGTGAGGACGTCGCGGACGTCGACGATCCAGTCGGCCTCCGGTGGCGCCCACCACGGGCGCGCCGCCACCGCACCGGTGGCCACGATCACCGAGTCGGGGCGGCGGCGCTCGACCTCGGACGCGGTCGCGTCGACGCCGTACTCGATCGTCACTCCCAGGCGGCCGCACTCGTGGACCTGGTTGCGGACCAGATCCCCGAGCTCGGCCCGGTTCGGCACCGTGGCCGCCAGGCGGACCTGGCCGCCGGCGTGGGGCTCGCGTTCGAGCACGGTCACGTGGTGGCCGTTGCGAGCGGCCGCGATCGCGGCCTGCAGCCCGGCCGGTCCGGCCCCGATCACGAGCACCCGTCGTCCGACCGCGACCGGCCGCGCCTCGCCGACCCCTTCGGACTCGCGCCCGGTCCGGGGGTTCTCGATGCAGCCCAACCAGCGGTTGAGACCCATCCGCCCGACGCACTCCTGGTTGCAGCTCAGACACAGCCGGGTGTCGTCGGTGAACCCGGCCCGGGCCTTGGCCACGAACTCGGCGTCCGCGATCTGGCCGCGCACCACGCCGACCAGGTCGCACTGCCCTTCGGCGAGCGCCCGCTCCGCCTGGAGCGGGTCCTTGAACCGTCCGACGCCGACGACCGGCAGGTCGACCGCCTGCCGAAGTGCGCTCGGGATGAACATGGCGTATCCGGGCGGGATGTGCATCGACGCCTCGATCATGAACAGCGAGGCGGTGGCCACGCCGATCGAGGTGTTGATGTAGTCGACGTGCCCGCTTCCCTCGACCATCCGGGCCACCTCGACCGCGTCGTCGATCGTGGTGCCGCCCTCGATGAGCTCGTCGCCGCAGATGCGAACCCCGAGCGCCAGCTCGGTCCCGATCGCGGCGCGCACCGCGGCGACGATCTCGAGGAGGATCCGGGCCCGGTTCGCCAGCGGACCGCCGTAGTCGTCGGTGCGACGGTTGGTCGCCGGCGACAGGAACCCCCGGACGATCGAGCTGTGCGAGCACTGGAGCTCGATGCCGTCGAAGCCGCCCTCGGCGCAGTTCTCCGCCACGCGGGCGTAGCCGGCGACGATCTCGGCGATCTCGTGGCGGTCGACGGCCTTGGGCACCTCGCGGAACAGCGGGTCGGCCACCGGTGACGGCGCCCACACCGGCAGACGGGAGTAGAGCGAGCTGGCCTGGCCGCCGTTGTGGTTGATCTGGGCGAAGATCGGGGTGCGGTGCCGGTGCACCGCGTCGGTGATGCGGCGGTAGCCCGGGATGACGTCACGGTGGAAGCCGTGGATCAGCTTCTCGTAGGGCCAGTCGGTGGGGTGGGTCGAGTGCTCCTCGGTGATGATCAGCCCGACGCCGCCCGCGGCACGCTCCTGGTAGTAGGCCGCGTGCTGCTCGGTCGGCTTGCCGTCCTGCGCGTAGTTCGTCAGGTGCGCGGAGAAGACGATGCGGTTGCGGACCGTGACCGGCCCGAGCTGAAGGGGCGTCCAGAGGAGCTGCTCCGCCATGGCCGCAGGCTAGGCACCGCGCCCGACGCGACGCGAACCGACCAGGACCGGGCGGGTCGGGCCAGCAGGTCCGGACGAGAGCGTCAGGACGAGGGCGTCAGGACGAGGGCGCCGACGGGTGACGACGGCCCACGATCAGGGTCACCACGCCGGCCACGGCCGATGCCGCTGCGGTCGCACCGCCGGCGACCGCAGCGATGCGACCCCACAGCAGGTGGCCGGGACCGCCGTCGGGCAGGTCGCTCACGTGGTCCTGCTGGTCGACGTACACGTCGCCGACCGGTTCCAGGCCGAAGCTGATCAGGCGCCCGTTGCGGACGTGTCCGAACAGCCCTCCGGGCAGCGCGACCGCCACGTCGTCGTGGGTCCGGAACGCGCTGTTGGCGGCCTTGGCCCGCTCGATGGCCTGGCTGATCGTGTTCTCGAGGGCTGTCCTGGTGGTCTCGATCATGTCCGGTTCTCCCTGTCGCGCGGCCGTCGGCACCGACGCTGGTACCAGCCGTTCCCCCAGCGGCATCCGCTGCCCTCAGGGTACCGCTCGAACGAGGGAGCGCAACGGGCAGAAAGTCCCTGGCCACCCACTTCCGGGGGTGGGTCCTCAGCCGCCCAGGACGGCCCGGCGACCCTCGAGGACCGCTTCGTGAACGGTGCGCGGGGCCACGCAGTCACCGGCGGCCACGGCCCCGGCCCCGAGCAGCGCAGCGACCCGGGTCCACAGCTCGTCATCGGGGAGGCGGTGCCCGGCGTCGAGGACCGACGCCACTTCCAACCGCCGCACATCCGAACTGAACCGGTCCTCGAGCAGCGCCCCGTCTCCGTCGACCACCCGGAGGATCGACCTGCGGTGCAGCTCGACGCCCGCCTGGGCCAGTCGTGCGTTGGCCGGGCCGAGGTCGCCGGCGCGGGCGAGCTCGTTGCCGATGATCTGGTCCGGCGTGGCGATGTGGACCTGGTGGCCGGCGGCGGCCAGGAGCTCGGCGACCCCGACGCCGATCGGTCCGCCGATCGGGTCCCACACCAGCACCGACCCCGATGGCACCGTCCCCGACGACACAGACGCCACGGCACCGAGCACGTCGCCGGCGCTCAGCACCGGGACCGACCCGTCGGCCACGTCGTAGTCCCGTTCGCCGTCGCGACCGCCGGTCGCCACCACGACGCGATCGCCGGCCTGGTGCGCGGAGGCGAGCTCGGCGGCGTCGGGAGCAGAGCCGAGGCGGATGTCGACTCCGAGGCGGGAGCACTCATCCTCCAGCCAGTCGACGAAGCGCTCGAAGCGGTCCCGCCCGGGGAGAGCGGCCGCGATCCGGACCGATCCGCCGGTGCGGTCGCCCCGCTCGTGCAGCGTCACCCGGTGACCGTCGAGCGCGGCCACCCGGGCGGCCTCCAGGCCCGAGACTCCGCCGCCGAGGACGGTCACCGCCGGGCCGTGCCCGTCGACGCCGGCGCCTTCGACGGGCACGGGGGCGTCTTCGGTCTCGTGTCCGGTCGTCGGGTCGACGACGCAGGTCACGATCGGGTTGCGGTTGTCGCGGACCTGGCAGGTCTGGTTGCACAGCACGCAGGGTCGGATCCGCTCCGGCTGGCCGGCCCGGACCTTGGCCACCAGGTCGGCGTCGGCCAACTGCGCCCGGGTCATCTCGACCGCGTCGGCCATGCCGTCGACCACGGCGCGCTCGGCCATCTCGACGTCGACGATCGAGCCCTGCGCCGCCACCGCCACGCCGTCCCCGGCCACGGCCCGCACCGCGTCACGGATCGAACGGGTCAGCTCCAGGTTGAACCCCGGCGCGCTGTGGCCGTCGGGGCGGGTGGCACCCGCGGAGAAGATCGAGCCGCGCACGACGGTGAGCAGGTCGACGATCGGGGCGCCGGAGTCGTCGAGCACGAGTGCGGGGGCGAGCTCGGTGGCCATCTCGGGGGTGATGCCGGCCCAGGGGGCGAGCTCGTCGCAGCTCAGGCGGAGCCCGACGACCCGGTCGGCACCGACCGCGTCGCGCACCGCGGCCAGCACCCGGCGGGCGAACAGCGTCCGGTCCTCGCCCCACTCGTCGCCACGGGTGTTGGTCAACCCCGACAGGAACTGGCGCACCAGGGAGAACTGGCCGGCGTTGACCTCGACGCCGTCGCAGCCCGCAACGACTGCCCGTCGCGCCGCGTCGGCGAACCCGTCGACGACCGCCGCGATGTCGTCGGCCTCCATCTCCTTGGGGACCTCACGGGTGTTCACCTCGGGGACCCGACCCGGCGCCCACAGCTCGCGCTGGGACCAGTGCGAGGTGCCCTGGCCCCCGGCGTGGCCGAGCCCGGCCAGCACGACCGTCCCGTGGGGTCGGCACGCCTCGACCACTGCCGACCAGCCGGGGCCGCACTCGAGCGCGAGCGGAGCGCGTTCGAGCGGCCAGTCCGACGGGTGCACCGAGGCGTCCTCGGTGACGATCACGCCGGCGCCGCCGCGGGCCCGACGCTCGTAGTAGGCGACGTGGCGCTCCGAGAGCGCCCGACCGCGTCCGAGGTTGGTCTCGTGGGCGCCGAACACGACGCGGCTCGGCGCGGTCCGGGAGCCGATCGGCAACGGGTCGAGCAGGGACGCCATCGGCCGCCATGGTGCCCCACCGACGCCGCCGGGGCCGAACCCACACCCGCCCCAGCCACATATAGGGGTGCTCAACGACACACCTTGTCGCAATCCGCGCCCCAGAAACCGGCAGCCGCGGCGGCCGGAGGTGATCAGCTGATCAGACGCGGGCGCGGCGCCTGGGCTTCAACGTGACCGGCGACGGGACGGGCACACCCGGCCGCGAGTGGTCGGCCGACGGGGTCGGCACCGCCGCTCCCCTGGCGCCGACAACGGCGAGCAGCGGCTCGGCGTGGCCGTGGACGCACTCGGGGTCCGGGTCGGTCAGCTCGAGCCCGACGAAGAACTTGGAGGCCATGCAGCCCCCCTGGCATGCGTCGTAGCTGCCGCAGCTGGCGCACGCCCCCGGGCTCTCCGGTTCGCGGAGCGACGTGAAGAGATCCGACTCCCGCCAGACCCGGGTGAACCCGCCGGGGTCGCGGACGTTGCCGGCCCGGAACTCGTCGTGGATGACGAACGGGCAGGCGAACACGTCGCCGACCGGGTCGATCAGGCAGACGACCCGTCCGGCGCCGCACAGGTTGAGCCCGGGCAGCGGATCGCCGAGGGCGGACAGGTGGAAGAACGAGTCGCCGGTGAGCACGTCGTTGCGACCGAGCAACCAGTGGTACAGGTCCCGCTGCTGGGACTGCGTGGGGTGCAGGTCGTGCCAGGAGTCCACACCTCTGCCCGAGGGGCGCAGCCGGGTCACGCGCAGCTGCGCGCCGTACGAGTCGGCCAGGGCCTTGAACCCGTCGAGCTGATCGACGTTGTGGCGGGTGACGACCAGGCTGATCTTGAACGGCCCGAACCCGGCATCGGCCAGGTTGTCCATCGCACGGCGGGCTGCCGCGTAGGACCCCTCACCGCGGATCAGGTCGTTGACCCCGGCGTCGGCGCCGTCGATGGAGATCTGCACGTCGAGGTAGTCCATGGCGGCCAGGCGTCGTGCCGCGTCGGCATCGATGAAGGTGCCGTTGGTGGAGAACTTGACCCCGACCTGGTGGTCGACGGCGTACTGCACGATCGGGAAGAAGTCCGGGCGCAGCATCGGTTCGCCGCCGCCGATGTTGACGTAGAACACCTGGAGTCGCTGCAGCTCGTCGACGACCGCGAAGCACTCGTCGGTGCTGAGCTCCCGGGGGTCACGCCGGCCCGAGCTCGACAGGCAGTGCACGCAGCTGAGGTTGCAGGCGTAGGTCAGCTCCCAGGTGAGGCAGATCGGGGCGTCGAGCCCTCCCTTGAACTCCTCGACCAGCGAACGGGTCGCCGTGGCCGGCTGGACGGTGACGTCGGGCGGCACGGTCCTGTCAAGCGGCACGGTCCTGTCAAGCGGCACGGTCCTGTCAGGCCGCACGTTCGCCTCCGGCCACGAGCATCTGCGACGCGACGAGCGTGCCCAACGCCCGGCGGAAGCTCGGCCACCGCGACGGGTCCACGCCGGAACTCCCGAGCACGTCGTCGACCGTCTGCACCCCGTCGAGGGCTTCGACGACGCGCACCAGGTCGGGGTGCTTGAGGAACGACAGCTTGCGGGTGTCGAAGCTGTAGGCGAGCGCGCCGAAGCGCTCGGGCCTCAGGGACACCGAGGGGTGCAGCACGAGCACGTCACAGGGATCGACGGGAACGGACCCGACGGGAGCGGTCACGACGGGACCGGAACCCGACTCAGTAGACGCCGCACATGCCGTCGATCGAGACCTCCTCGACCAGCAGCTCGTCGTCCACCAGGACGGACTCGTCGGTGGCCACGGGCGCATCGGTCGATTCGGCGGCGGGCTCGACGGTGGTCTGGGTGTCGGTCGGCATTCGTTGCTCCTCCGGGAGGTCGATGGCGGAATCGTACCGGCCCCGGCCCGCTCGACCCACGCGAGACCACGGGCCCTGGGCCCTCCGGGACCGGAACCCGTCGTCACACCCGTCGAGGAGGATCCCGGCCGGATCCTCCTCGGAATCGGTGCCCTCGGGGCGCCCTCATCGACACGCCTGTCGACGACAAGGACGAGGGCACCCGTTGACGGTGCCGGAGAGCGAGACCACCATGACCATCGACGACGCGGCGCGGCTGCGCCTGTACGACCAGGCTCGGACCAACTGGGGCTCCGACGCCGCCGACACCCTGATGAGCCTCATGCCCACCGACCCCGACTCCTTCGCCACCCGCGACGACATGGCGATGCTGCGAAGCGACCTGCGCGGCGAGATGAGCGAGCTGCGCGGCGAGCTCCGGAACGAGATGACCGAGCTGCGCCGGGAGATGGCCGTCACCTCGGCCGAGACGATCCGCACGATCGTGTTCGCCATGCTGGCCACCAACGCCACGCTCGTCGGCCTGGTGTTCGCCGCGGTCCGCCTGGCCTGACGGCGGCCGATGTGACTCCGGTCGGCCCGGATCCTGTCGACCACCGGTGGGGATAGAGTCGCCGTCGATCGAACGCGGACCGCCCGGCCCGCCGCAGAACAGGGGGACAACCGATGCCGACCACCACCCGCGCCGCCGTCCTGTGGGGCCACCACGAGGACTGGAAGATCGAAGAGGTCGAGCTCGACGACCCGGGCCACGGCGAGGTCCTCGTCAAGACCTCCTACGCCGGCATGTGCCACTCCGACGAGCACGTGGTGCAGGGCGACATGCCGGTCCCGCACTTCCCGTTCATCGGCGGTCACGAGGGGTCCGGAGTGGTCGAGGCGGTCGGCCCCGGCGTGGACACCGTCGCCCCCGGCGACCACGTCGCCATGTCCTTCGTGCCCAGCTGCGGTCGCTGCAAGTGGTGTGCCAAGGGCCAGCAGAACCTGTGCGACCTGGGCGCCAAGCTGTTCGACCTGCAGATGATCACCCGGGAGCCCGGCAGCGTCTCGCACCGCCTCGGCGACACCGAGGCCGCCCGCTTCGCCCAGGTCGGTTCGTTCGCCGAGCACATGCTGCTCAGCCAGGACTCGCTGGTGAAGATCGAGGAGGACCTCCCCCTCGACGTCGCCGCGCTCGTCTCCTGCGGCGTCGCCACCGGATGGGGATCCGCTGTCTACCGGGCGAACGTGACCGCCGGCGACACCGTCGCGGTCATCGGAGTGGGCGGCGTCGGCATCAACGCCGTGCAGGGTGCGGCCATGGCCGGCGCCAAGCGCGTGATCGCCATCGACCCGGTCGAGTTCAAGCGCGAGAAGGCCATGGAGATGGGGGCCACCCACACGTACTCGTCGATCGAAGAGGCGTCGCTCGCGGTCCCGGATCTGACCTGGGGCGACATGTGCGACTCGGTGATCCTGGTCCCCGGCGTGGTGACCGGCGACATGATCGAACCGGCGCTCAACCTGGCCTCAAAGGGAGGCACCCTGGTGGTCACCGCGATCGGCAACATGCTCGAGACCGACACCGCGCTGAACCTGTTCATGCTCTCGATGCTGAACAAGGAGATCAAGGGCACGATCTTCGGTTCGGGCAACCCCCGAGCCGACATCCCCAACCTGCTGTCGATGTACCGCGAGGGCACCCTCAAGCTCGACGAGCTGATCACCAACCGGTACCCGCTCGACGACATCAACCGGGGCTACCAGGATCTGCGCGACGGCAAGAACATCCGCGGGGTCATCGACTTCACGTGACCGACCGCTCGGACCCGCCGTCCCGCCCGGTCCTGTCGGGCGCGGACCTGCTGCGCCGCCTCACGACCCGGGTCGTGGGGCGGCGACGCGAGCTGGAGGCCGTCGTCGCGACCCTCGGAGCGGATCGCCACCTGTTGATCGAGGGGCCGCCGGGCACCGGCAAGTCGACGGTCCTGCGGGCGGTGGCCGAGGAGTCCGGCGTCGGCTTCGAGTTCGTCGAGGGCAACGCCGAGCTGACCCCGGCCCGCCTCGTCGGCGCGTTCGACCCCGCCGCGGTGCTCTCGGAGGGCTACTCCCCCGACGTGTTCGTCGACGGCCCGCTGACCTCGGCGCTGCGCGACGGGTCCCTCCTGTACGTCGAGGAGATCAACCGTGTCCCCGAGGAGACCCTGAACGTCCTCATCACCGTGATGAGCGAAGGCGAGCTGCACATCCCGAGGCTCGGCCACGTCGTCGCGGCCCCGGGGTTCCGGCTGGTGGCGGCCATGAACCCGTTCGACGCGGTGGGCACCGCCCGCATCGCGTCCGCGGTGTACGACCGGGTGTGCCGCCTCGCGATGGGCTACCAGGGGCCCGACGAGGAGGCGATGATCGTTGCCGCCGCCGCCCCCGACGCGGCCGACGCGATGGGCGTCGACGGCGTGGGCAGGGCCGTCGCCATGGTGCGCGACAGCCGCGACCACCCGGACCTGCGCACCGGCTCGTCGGTCCGCGGTGCGATCGACTTCGTGATGGTGGCCGGCGAGCTCGCCGAGCTCCGGGGTCTGGCCGTGCTCGACCCCGGGGTGACCCTCGACGCGGCGCTGCTCTCCATGTCGGGTCGGATCCGGCTCCGGGAGGGGTCCGGCCGCAGCGCCGAGGATGTCGTCACCGAGCTGTGGGACCGCCACTTCGCTCCGGTGGACGAGTCCGACGACGGCGCGGCGCAGCCCGACGGCGGAGGCGACGGCGGGTCGGGAAAAGCCTGACCCCGCCACCCGGTGGGGGCCGCCCGGACAGCGACGACGTCAAGGAGGGTGACACGGCTCGCGAGGCGGTCGCCGACGCCGCCCGGCGCACCACCTCGCGTCGGGACCTGGCCCGCCACGAGCGCTTCGAGCAGATCTCACCCGAGGTCGGCGTCCTCGACCCCGACGCGTTCGCCGAGGCGATGCAGGACGACGCGGACGACGCGCTGGCCCTGCTCGCGGAGCTGACCGGGGCGACCGACGAGCGACTCCGGGACCTGGCCCGCCGGCTGGCCGGGAGGGTGATGGTCGACCTGGGTCGGATCGGCCCGGAGCGACGGCGCGGGGTGGGGCGGCTGCGGCGGGTTCCCCGCCGGGACGCGGACGGCGACATCGACCTGGACAGCTCGCTCGACGCCGTCGCTGCCGCCAGGGCCGGGGTCGTCACCGGCGACGAGCTGCGCGTCGCGGCGTGGCAGCGACCGTCGACCGCGGTGTGCCTGCTGGTCGACCGGTCCGGGTCCATGGCCGGCGACCGGCTGGCCGCGGCGGCCGTCGCGGCCGCGTCGGTGATCTTCCGTGCCCCGCTCGACTGCTCGGTGGTGGCCTTCGCCGAGGACGCCATCGTGCTCAAGGCCCAGGACGAGGTCCGCGACCCCGACGAGGTGGTCGCCGACCTGCTGCGCCTCCGGGGCTTCGGGGTGACCGACCTCGGTCTGGCTCTGCGGACCGCAGCAGCGCAGCTGGCCCGATCGACCGCGGGGCGTCGCATCACGTTGCTCATGTCGGACTGTCGGGTGACCGCCGGCGGTGACGCCCTGGTGCACGCGGCCGGGACCCACGAGGTCGCGGTGCTCGCCCCGGCCGGCGACACCGCGGACGCCGAGGCGTTCGCCGACGCGTTGGGAGCCCGCTGGACCGAGCTGGCCGGCCCGACGTCGGTCCCCGACGCGATCAGCACCGTCCTGCTCGGCTGACAGGCGCTGCCCTCCCCGCGTTCTCATGACCGTTCGCGCCACTGGTGGCGCGGACGGTCATGAAAACGCGGATTGGTGCTGCTCAGTCGACCGGGTCGAACGAGTCGGCCAGCTCGCGCAGGTCCTTCTTGGAGATCTTGCCGAGCTCGGCGGTGGGGTACTCCGTCACGAAGTAGACCGCGCGCGGAACCTTGAAGTCGGCGAGGTTCTGTCGGCACGCGTCGACGATCTGCGCCGACAGCTCCGCCTCGTCGGCCGCCGGGTCGGCCTTGATCACGAACGCGACGGCGACCATGTCGAGACGTGGATGCGTCTTGGCGACGACCTGTGCATCGGTCAGACCGGGAACCGTGCGGATCACGTCCTCGACCTCGCGGGCCGACACGTTCTCGCCGCCGACCTTGAGGGCGTCCTTGTCTCGGTCGCAGTAGCGGATGTTGCCGTCCTCGAGCAGCATCACGATGTCACCGGTGCGGGCCCAGCCGTCATCGGTGAAGAACTTGGCGTTGGCCTCGTCGTTGTGGAAGTACTCGAGGCAGACCGAGACGCCCCGGATGCCCCGGATCCACAGCTCGCCCATCTGGCCGACCTCGGCGAGGGAGCCGTCCTCGGTGACGACGAGCATCTCGTAGCCCGGCGACACCTTCCCCATCGCCATGTCGGGGTAGTGCTCCCACGGGTTGGAGTGGACGCAGTGGGTGACCAGTTCGGTCATGCCGTACGCGGCGACGACCTTCATGCCCATCATCTGGTCGAGGACCGGCATGATCAGGCCGAACACCCCGACCTTGACGGTGTGGTCCTCGGGGATCCCCTGCTCGAACGCGTTCTGGATGACGAACGGCAGGAGCGAGATGTGGGTCACCGAGTGCTTCTCGATGACCGGCCAGAAACCGCTGGCGGAGAACTTGGGCTGCAGCACGACGGTGCCGCCGACGCCGAGGACCGACCAGATCGCCCAGCTCTGGGTGTTGACGTGGAAGAACGGCAGCGACGCCAGGTACACGTCGTCGGCCTCGAGCTGGATGTTGGTCGGGTTGACCTTGGCGGCCCACAGCGCGTTGGCGTGGGTGTGCACCACGGCCTTGGGCTTGGATGTGGTGCCCGAGGTGAACAGGATCCCGGCCGGCAGCATCGGGTCGCGGTCTCGCTCCGGGGCGTCGGAGGGGTCGCCGTGCAGCGACGCCCAGCCGTCACGGCCGTGGGCGGCCTCCTCGTCGGTCGCGGCGACTCCGGAGTTGTCGTCGGTGACGACGATCCAGCCGAGGTCCGGGCCCGCCTCGGCCACCAGCGCCGCGTATCGCGGCTGGGTGATGGCGCCGACGCAGCTGGTGTGGGTGATGAAGTAGTTGACCTCCGCGGCGACGCTGCGGGTGTTGGTGGTCACCGCCACGGCCCCGACCCGTGCGCACGCGTACCAGCCGATGACCCCCTCGGGGCAGTTCTCGGCGTGGATGAGCACCATGTCGCCGACGCCGACGCCCCGGGCGGCGAGGCCGGCGGCGACCGCCTTCGTCTCCTCCGCGAACTCGGCGTAGGTCCAACTCCGGGAAGGTCCGTCCTTGGGCTCCCAGATCAGGAAGACCTTGTCGGGTCGGTGGGTGGCCCAGTGGTCGACGAGCCAGGCGATGTCCTGGCCCTCGAACTGGAACGCCGCGGCCCGCGCCGGGTCGATGGTGGTGGCTTCGGTCATCTGGGACGCCCCCTGTGCGTACTCGGTCCCGTGCTCTGGCGGACCTGACGATATGTCAGATCCCGCGGAGCCGACGCCGACCCGGCGTTCGCGTGCGAGACCGACTCCTGGCACGCCGCCCCCACACGCGAACACCGCGTGGGCCCGAGGTCAGGGCGCCGGCACCACGGCAGCGATGTCGGCCAGCACCTCGGGGTTGGCCAGCGCGGTGGTGTTGCGGACCGGACGCCCGTTGACGGTGTCGGCCACGGCCAGCTCGGCGAGCTTGCCCGAACGGGTCCGGGGCAGGTCCGCCACGGCGACGATCACCGCCGGGACGTGGCGGGGCGTGCAGCCGGTGCGGACCCGTGCGCGGATCTGCGCCTCCAGGTCGTCGGTCAGCGCGGACCCGGCGGCCAGCCTCACCAGCAGCACGATGCGGACATCCTCGTCGGTCTGCTGGCCGAACACCAACGACTCCTCGACGCCCTCGACACGCTCGACCTGGCGGTAGATCTCGGCGGTGCCGATGCGCACGCCCCCGGGGTTGAGCGTCGTGTCGGAACGCCCGTGGATGACCATCCCTCCGTGGACGGTCCAGGTGGCGAAGTCGCCGTGGGCCCACACGCCGGGGAACCGCTCGAAGTACGCGCCGCGGTAGCGGGGGCCCAGGTGGTCGTCGACCCCACCGGGAGGGCCGCCGTCGGGCTCGTCGCCCCAGAAGCCCAGGGGCATCGACGGGAACGGTCCGGTGCACACCAGCTCGCCGCGCTCGCCGACCGCGGCCGGCGTTCCGGCATCTGTCCACACGTCGACGGCCATCCCCAGCGCCGGACCCTGGATCTCACCTGTGTGGACGGGGCGGGTCGGGTCCCCGAGCACGAAGCAGCCGCACAGGTCGGTCCCTCCCGAGATGGAGGCCAGGTGCAGGCCGTCGGGACCGACCCCGGGGGCGACCGCGTCCATCACCCACTCGAAGCCCTCCGGCGACAGCGGCGAACCCGTCGAGGCGAGCGTCCGCAACGAGGCGAGGTCGGTCCGCTCCCCCGGGCGGTATCCGGAGTGGCGCACCGCGTCGATGAACTTGGCCGACACGCCGAGCATGTGGACACCTTCTGCGGCCGCCAGCTCCCACAGCCGCTCGGGGCCGGGGTGGGCGGGGTTGCCGTCGTAGAGGACGATCGCCGCCCCCGACGCCGGCACCGACGCCAGCCAGTTCCACATCATCCAGCCGCACGTCGTGAAGTAGCAGACCCGGTCGCCCGGCCGGACGTCGAGGTGCAGCTGCTGCTCCTTGGCGTGGGTGAGCAGCACCCCGCCGCTGCGGTGCACGATGCACTTGGGCACCCCGGTGGTCCCGGAGCTGAACAGCACGTACCACGGGTGGTCGAACGGCAGCGGCACGAACTCGACCACGGCGCCCCGGAACGGTTCGAGCCAGTCGTCCCAGGTGACGGGAGATCCCGGGACCCCCGACAGGTCGGGGTCGTCGCGGAGGAACGGAACCACCACGACCTGCCGGAGCGTCGGCAGCCCCTCGATGACCGTGGCCAGCTCCGGGGTGCGGTCGAAGGCCCGGCCGCCGTAGGTGTAGCCGTCGGCCGCGACCAGGACCGTCGGGGTGATCTGGGCGAACCGGTCGAGCACCCCGTCGGCTCCGAAGTCCGGTGACGACGACGAGAACACCGCCCCGATCGACGCGGCGCCGAGCATGAGCAGGACCGTCTCGATCGTGTTGGGCAGCCAGGCGACGACCCGGTCACCGACGCCGACGCCGGAGGCCCGCAGAGCGGCGGCGACCCGGCCGACCTCGGCTGTGGCCTCGGCCCGGGTCAGCTCGCGCCGGCGGCCCCGCTCGTCGACCGAGACCGCCAGCAGCCCGTCGGGTGGTCCGGCGGCCAGGATCTGCTCGGCGACGTTCATGCGGACCTCGGGGAACCAACGGACGTCGGCCATGTGGGCGCCGCGCTCCCACACCGGCCCCGAGATGTCCACCGTCGGGAGCAGCTCCTCCAGGGCGAGGCGCCAGAACTCCTCGGGCCGTTCGACCGACCAACGGTGGAGGGCAGCCGTGTCGGTCAGCTCCCCTCCGCCGTGTGCCGCGGCCGTCGAGAGGAAGGACCGCATGCGGGAGCGCCGCACCCGGTCCGCCGGCGGGTACCAGAGGGCGCCGGGACCGGGGTCGGTGGCGTCGGAGGTCATCGACTCGGCCTACCACAGCAGCGGGGCGCGATGATGGTGTCCCCGCCGCGGCCGCGGCGGCTCGTCATCAGGAGGGACCCAGGTGGAACGACTGTCGGGAATGGACGCCACGTTCCTGTACCTGGAGACGCCGGCCGGGCACATGCACGTGGCCATGACCGGCATCTACGACGCCTCGACGATGCCCGGCGGCTACAGCTTCGAGACGATCAAGCAGACGATCGGCGAGCGGGTCCCCCTGGTCCCCCCGTTCCGGCGGCGCCTGGTCGAGGTCCCCTTCAACCTCCACCACCCCGTGTGGATCGAGGACCCCGACTTCGACCTCGACGCCCACGTGCACCGCGTGGTGTGCCCGGCGCCCGGCGGGCGCCGTGAGCTGGCCCGACTGGCCGGGCAGATCGCCTCGACGCCGATCGACCGCACCCGTCCGCTGTGGGAGGCGTGGGTGATCGAGGGCCTCAAGCACGACCGGTTCGGCTTCATCGCCAAGGTCCACCACGCCACGATCGACGGCTCCGGCGGCGCCGAGCTGATGACCGCCCTGTTCGACCTCGACCCCTCCGGCCGCGAGTTCGAGGTGGAACCGGTCGCGGTCGAGCACGTGCCCAGCGACCTGGAGCTGCTGTCGTACGCGGCGTTGTCCAAGGCCAAGCGGCTGGGCGACGCCGCCGGCCTGATCGGCCGCACCGCCCAGTCGGTGACCAACGTCGTCACCGGCATCCGCAACCCCGAACGACGTCACGGCGCCGTCCCGCTCACCGCGCCGCGCACCCCGATGAACGCGTCGATCACCCCCGACCGCTCGGTCGCGTTCGCCCGGGTGTCCCTCGACGAGGTCAAGGCGGTCAAGGAGGCGCTGGGCGTCAAGGTCAACGACGTGATCCTGGCCATCTGCTCGGGCACGCTGCGCCACTACCTGAAAGGCATCGACGCCCTGCCCGAGGAGCCGCTGCTGGCGGTGTGCCCGGTGTCGGTGCGCACCGAGGACGAACGGCACTCCCAGGGCAACAAGGTGTCGGCCATGTTCACCTCGCTCGCCACCGACGTCGAGGACCCGTTCGAGCGGATCCAGGCCATCGCCAACTCCACGGCCGGAGCCAAGGAGGACCACAACGCGGTCGGGGCGCGGACCCTCACCGACTGGGCCGAGTGGGCCACCCCTCGCACCTTCGGCCTGGCCGCCCGGCTGTACAGCTCGATGAACCTGGCCAACTCGCACCGGCCGATCCACAACCTGGTCATCTCCAACGTGCCCGGTCCGCCGTTCCCGCTGTACATGTCGGGCGCGGAGATGGTGGCGACCTACCCGATGGGCCCGATCATGGACGGAGCCGGGCTCAACATCACGGTGATGAGCTACCGCGAGAACGTCGACATCGGCTACCTCGGCTGCACCGACCTCGTCCCCGACATCTGGGACATCGCGGACGCCACCTCGGTGGCCTTCGACGAGATCAAGCAGGCCGTCGCCGAGCTCGACCCGACCATCACCAAGGCCCCGGCGCCGGTCACCACCACCCGGACCTCGACGTCGAACGGGCGCCGCAGCGCGACAGATCAGTGAGCACCGCAGCGACTCGGTAGCGTGCCGCCGTGGCCTACAACATCGCTGACCTGTTCGAGCACACCGTCGACGCGGTGCCGAATCGCACCGCCCTCATCTGCGGCGACACGCGGCTGACCTTCGCCGAGCTCGACGAGCGGGCCAACCGCTTCGGCCACTTCCTGCAGTCCCGGGGTGTCCGGCCCGGAGACCACGTCGGCATCTACGCGGTCAACTCCGAGCCGTGGGTGACCGCCATGCTCGGCTGCGTCAAGATCCGTGCCGTCCCGGTCAACGTCAACTACCGCTACGTCGAAGCCGAGCTGGCCTACCTGATCGGCAACGCCGATCTGGTGGCCTGCGTCTTCGACCAGGAGTACGCCCCGCGGCTGGCCGCGGTCGCCGCGGACGCGCCCAAGCTCCGCACGCTGGTGCACATCGCCGACGGCTCCGGAGCGGACACGTCCGCGCTCGGGTCGACCGACTTCGACGACGCGTGTGCCGAGGGATCGCCCGAGCGGGACTTCGAGGACCGCTCCGACGACGACGTCTACATCATCTACACCGGCGGCACGACCGGCATGCCCAAGGGCGTGATGTGGCGCCACGAGGACATCTACTTCGCTCTCGGCCAGGGGATCGACGCCCTGACCAACGAGCGGGTCGCCAGCGAGTTCACCAAGGCGGAGCAGGCCGCGGCGTCGGAGACTCCGCTGATCTTCGGGGTGATCCCGCCGCTCATGCACGGCGCGGCGCAGATCGCCACCATGAGCCAGTGGTTCATCGGCTCGACGATCGTGCTGGTGTCCAAGTTCGACCCTGCCGGGGTGTGGGACCTGGTCGACGCCCACGGCGTCAACTCGGTGATCATCACCGGCGACGCGGTGGCCCGGCCGATGATCGAGGCGCTCGAGGACGAGCCGGACCGCTGGGACGCGTCCAGCCTGATCTCGGTGTCGTCGAGCGCGGCGCTGTTCTCGCAGTCGGTCAAGGAGCGGTTCCTCGACCGGTTCCCGAACCTGATCATCACCGACTCGATCGGCTCCACCGAGGGCGGCTTCAACGGCGTCACCTACGCGGCCAAGGGCGCGACGGTCGACGGCGGTGGCCCGACGGTGAACCCGGGTCGCGACGTCGCGGTGCTCGACGACGACCTGCAGGTGATCCCGCCGGGCGACACGCGGGTCGGTCGACTGGGCCGCACCGGCAACATCCCGCTCGGCTACTACAACGACCCGGCCAAGACCGCCGAGGTGTTCGTGACCGCCGGCGACGGACGGCGCTACTCGATGGGCGGCGACTTCGCCCGCTGGACCGAGGACGGCCGGTTGGTGATGCTCGGCCGGGGTTCGGTGTCGATCAACTCCGGCGGCGAGAAGATCTTCCCCGAGGAGGTCGAGGCCGCCCTCAAGAGCCACCCCGCGGTGTACGACTGCCTGGTGGTCGGGGTGCCCGACGAGCGGTGGGGGCAGCGGGTGGCGGCGATCGTCGAGCTGCGTGACGGCCACGACGTCACCCTCGACGAGCTGGCCGGGCACGCCCGGACCCTGGTGGCCGGCTACAAGATCCCCCGCGAGCTGCACGTGGTCGACCAGATCGTCCGCTCCCCCTCCGGCAAGCCCGACTACCCGTGGGCCAAGGAGCTCGCCACCCGGGGCGACGCCCGTGTCGGCTGACGCAGGTCCCGACGACACCTCCTCGGGTTGCGGGCCCCGCAACGTGGTCGTCGTCCTGCTCGACAGCCTCAACCGCCACATGGTCGGCGCCTACGCCCCGGTCCTGGCCCAGGCCCCCGAGTTCGACACGCCGAACCTCGACCGCTTCGCTGCCCGGGCGGTGCGCTTCGACCGCCACCACACCGGATCGCTGCCGTGCATGCCGGCCCGCCACGACATCCTCGTCGGTGCGCTCGACTTCCTGTGGCGCCCGTGGGGCTCGGTCGAGATCTGGGAGGACGCCGTCACCTACGACCTGCGGCGGGCCGGCGTGACCACCATGTTGGTGTCGGACCACCCCCACCTGTTCGAGGCCGGCGGCGAGAACTACCACACCGACTTCGGCGCCTGGCGCTACGTCCGCGGCCACGAGGGCGACCCGTGGCGAACCGCGGCGGACCCGTCGTGGGTCGGCACCCCGGCGCTGCCCGCCCGCGAGGGCTGGATCCCCCACGCGTACGACGAGAGCCGGACCTGGTTCCGTTCCGAGGAGGACTTCCCCGGCGCCCGCACCATGGCCGAGGCCGCCCGCTGGCTGGCCGACGAGGCGCCGTCCGCTGAGCGCTTCATGCTGTTCGTCGACGAGTTCGACCCCCACGAGCCCTTCGACGTCCCTGAGCCGTGGATGTCGCGCTACGACCCCGACTGGGACGGGCCCCGCGTCATCTGGCCCCCGTACGCGGTCGACGCCGTCGCCTCCGGCGTCATCGACGAGCGCACCGCCCGCCACATCCGCGCCAACTACGGCGCCAAGCTCTCGTTCGTCGACCACCAGTTCGGACGGCTGCTCGACGAGCTCGACCGGCGGGACCTCTGGGACGACACCGCGGTGATCGTGTGCACCGACCACGGCCACTACCTCGGCGAGCACGACATCTTCGGCAAGCCGTCGACCCCGGTGCGTGCCGTGCTCGGGCACATCCCGCTGATGGTCGCCTGGCCCGGACGCGGTCCCGGTGTGGTCGACCGGCTGACCACCACCGTCGACATCCACGCCACGATCTGCGACGTGTTCGGCGTGACGCCCGAGCACCGGACCCACGGCCGGTCACTGGTGCCGTTGCTCGACGACCCGGCGGGCGGACCCGAACGGGAGTGGGCGCTGACGGGCATCTGGGGCCAGGGGGTGACCGTCACCGACGGTCGGCGGCGCTACCTGCGCGCCCACGACCCGGGGAACCGTCCGCTGTCGATGTGGTCCAACCGGTGGTCGACCATGCCGATCCACGCCTTCCCGGAGCTGCGCCTGCCACGCCCGGACGGTCGGGCGACGCTCGAGCGGATGCCGGGCTCCGACGTCCCGGTCATCCACCAGCCCTTCGGCCCCGGCGACCCCGTCCCCTACTGGGCGGCGGCCGAGGGCCACTCGCAGACGAGCCTGCTGTTCGACCTCGACGACGACCCGGCCGAGCTCCACGACCTGACCGGCACCGCGACCGAGGTCGAGATGGTCGACCTGCTGCGCGCCGCGCTCGGCGAGATCGACGCTCCGGGCGACCAGCTCGTCCGGCTGGGGCTGAGCTGAGCGGACCCGCTCAGAGGAGTCCGAAGGCCAGACACCACAGGAGCGCGCTGAGCGACAACCCGTCCTGCACCCGGCCGGCGGAGATCTCACCGCGGAGCCGGTCGACCGGCACCCATTCGACCCGCTCGGCCTCGGACGGGTCGGTCGGATCTCCCTCGTGGACCGCGCCGCGGGCCAGGAACAGGTCGAAGCGGTTGTCACCCAGGCCGTTCATCGGGAAGTAGTCGACCAGGTGCTCGACGGTGCCGGCATCACCGCCGATGCGCCACCCCGACTCCTCGAGCACCTCCCGGGCCGCCGCGTCGATCGAGGCCTCGCCGGGGTCCACCCCGCCGCCGGGGACCTCCCAGCCCCACGTGTCGGTGATGAACCGGTGCCGCCACAGCAGCAGCACGCAGGGCCGTGGCCCGGCGTCGTCGGTCTCGACGTCGTCGAGGACCACCGCCCCCGCGGCGGGGCCGCGGGAGCGCACGACGTGGTGCTCGAAGCGACGGGCCGGGTGCCCCGGCACCGCCGGCACCTCGACGTCGGTCAGCACCAGCCGGACCCACTCCGACTCGTAGATCGGTCGCTCACCGTGGACGGTCCAACGCACAGCCGGACCGTAGCGCCCGCGTCGGGGTCCTCAGCCGACGAGCAGGTGCACCGCGAGTCCGAGCAGGAGGCCGGCCGCGACGTAGCGCGCGACCCGCAGCGCGCCGGACGGAAGGGCCGAGCCGACGACGTGGCCGACCCCGATCCAGCCGTGGTGGACCGCCAGGGACGCCAGTCCCATGCCCGTGACCCAGCCCGCGGTGCCCACGCCCGCTCCGCCGCCGACGACCACCCCGGTGTAGACGAGCAGGGTCAGCGGGTTGGCCAGGGTCAGGGCCGCGAACCCCCCGAGGAGTCGGCCGGTGCCGTGCTCGCTGCTCGACTCGCCGGGGCCGCCGGCGGGGGCGAGCACCGGGACCGACCGCTCGGAGCGGTCCGCGCCGGAGGCGCCGGCCCGCCGCACCGAGAGCACGGCGTGGACCGCGATGGCGGCCACCAGCGCCGCCGCAGCGATCCGCAGCTGATCGGCGACCGGTGCCAGCCGGGACCCGAGGGCGGTTCCGGCCACCGCGACCACCACCGCCAGCACGACGTCGCCGAGGGCGACGCCGAGCGCGGCCGGCGATCCGGCCCGCAGTCCCCGACGGACGCCGACGTCGACCAGCAGAAGTGCGATGGGACCGACGACCACGAGCATCGGCAGTCCGGTGGCCATTCCCAGAGCGACGTCGCGCACGAATCCCGTCATGGACCGAGCTTGGCCCGGAATCGACCGAGAGATCGGGGTTCTTCCATGGCCGTTAGGCTTGATCACCATGGATTCCTTGGTGATCGATGTACTCGACCGGGCGATCCTCGCCGAGTTGCGGATCGACGGTCGGGCGAGCTGGAGGGAGCTCGGCGAGCGGATCGGGCTGGGGCCCACCGCCACCGCGGACCGGGTCCGCCGGCTGGAGCGCCACGGGGTGATCCGCGGCTACCACGCCGACATCGACCTGTCGGTGCTGGGGATCGGGTTGCGGGCGATCACCGAGCTGCAACTGGAGGCGGGCGCCGACCACGACGAGTTCGAAGCCGAGCTCCGCCGGACGCCCGAGGTGCGGTCCGCGTCGCACGTCACGGGAGCGCACGACTACCTGCTGCACCTGGCGTGCCCGGACGTCGCCGCCCTCGACCGGCTGCTCACCGGCTGGAAGTTGTCGGGGGCGACCCGGGAGAGCTCGACGCGGATCATCCTCCACGACGTCGACCTGACTCCGTAGCGGCTCGGGCCGGTCACGAGCCGTCGGAGTCGAGCTCCTCCTGGGCGGCCAGCCACTCCGACATCAGCGCGTCGGCCCGGGCCTGCGCGTCGTCGTGGCGGTCGGCGAGGTCGCGCACCAGGGCGTGGTCGTCGTAGATGTCGGGATCGGCCAGCTGCGCGGCCAGCGCGGCCGCCTCCTGCTCGGCGGCCTGCGCCTGGCGCTCGAGGGTGCGCGCCCGGCTCCGCAGCGCCTTGGTCGACTTCTCCCGGGCCCGCCGCTGCCCCGCGCTGGCCCGCCGCTGCTCGGCCTTGTTCGGTCGGCGACCGGCCGGCCCGCCGGACTCGGATGCCACCGCGGGAGCGACGCGGCCCGCGGTCGCGGTCGCGCCCCGGGGCGCCAGGACCTCCTCGTCGACCGACGGGTGGTACACGACGGTCCCGTCGCGCACCTCGAGCAGGGCGTCGGCCACCGAGCGGATCAGGTAGCGGTCGTGGGTGACGAGCAGCACCGCCCCCGGGTAGGCGACGAGGGCGTCCTCGAGCACGTCGCAGCTCGGCAGGTCGAGGTGGTTGGTCGGTTCGTCGAGCACCAGCAGGTTGACCGGTTCGACCATGATCCGGGCCAGGGCGAGGCGGGTGCGCTCACCTCCGGACAGATCCGCGACGGTCCGATCGACGGCGTCGCCCTTGAAGCCGAACGCGGCGAGCACGCTGCGCAGGTTGCGGCCGTGCTCGTCACCGACGGCCCGGCGCAGCTCCTCGAGCACGGTGCGGTCGAAGTCGAGGGCGTCGACCTGGTGCTGGGCGAACTCGGCCACGTCCACGTTGGCTCCGAGCTGGGCGTGACCGGCCATCGGTTCCAGGCGACCGAGCAGGAGGCGCAACAGGGTGGTCTTGCCCGCGCCGTTGGGTCCGATCAGGGCGAGCTTCTGCCCCCGTTCGAGCACCAGGTCGACGTGGCTCAGCACCGGGACGCCGTCGAAGCCCACCGTGGCGTCCTCGATCTCGGCCACCACCCGGGCCGAGCGCTGCGGAGGGGGGAAGGCGAAGCGGGCCTGGACCTGCTCGACGGTCGGAGCCTCGAGGCGGTCGAGCTTCTTGAGCATCTTGAGCCGCGACTGGACCTGGCGGGCCTTGGTCGCCTTGTAGCGGAACCGCTCGACGAAGCGTTCGACGTGCGCGATCTGGCGTTGCTGCTGCTCAGCCGCGGCGAGGGCGGCCTGGTGGCGCTCCTCGCGCTGCACGACGAACTCGGCGAAGCCGCCGACGTACTCGGTGGCCCGACCCTGCGCGACCTCGATGACCCGTTCGGCCACGGCGTCGAGGAAGTCGCGGTCGTGGCTGACGAACAGGATCGCTCCCGGCCAGCTCTGCAGGTACTGCTCGAGCCACGCCACCGACTCGACGTCGAGGTGGTTGGTCGGCTCGTCGAGAACCAGTAGGTCGGGGGCGCTCAGCATCAGCCGGGCCAGGGCGACACGCATCCGCCACCCACCCGAGAGGTCCTGCACCGGTCGATCCGCGTCGGTCCCGGTGAACCCGAGGCCGTCGAGCACCCGTCGGGCCTCGGCCTCCACGCCGTAGCCGCCGAGGGTCTCGAAGCGGTGCTGCACCTCGCCGTAGGCGGCCAGGGCGTGCTGGTGGGCGTCGTCGTCCTCGTCCGCTCCGCCAGGCCCGGTCGATGCGACGTCCGCG
>WBZM01001156.1_pt1 | contig 28211 bp, 29 predicted proteins | sample 5204271 | NCBI WGS metagenome assembly WBZM01 (sample SAMN12344346, study PRJNA552823) | activated sludge metagenome | biome: Activated sludge suspended growth; feature: Nitrification reactor; material: Wastewater; isolation source: activated sludge from nitrification reactor of wastewater... | reverse complement strand
GACGGGCTACGGCAGGCGGCGTAAGCCATCACCGGAGACGTTCATGGCAAAGGCGTACTGGGTCACCTGGTACAGTGGGATAGGTGACCTTTCGGCTCATGCCCGCTATGCAGCCTTGGCTGGTCCCGCAATCGAAGGTTGCGGCGGAACTTTTCTCGTCCGCGGCATATCCGTGGCGGCGCCAGAAGGCATCACCAACGAGAGAGCCGTCGTTGTCGAGTTTGAGAGCCTTCGCCAGGCACTTGCGGCTTACAACAGCGTCGAGTACCAGGCAGCGCTTGCCCTTCTGGGTACGGCAGCGAAACGTGAGGTTCGCTTCTTTGAAGCGGCGCCCTCGAAGCCTCCGAGCTGAGAATCTGAATGCTCACGTAACCGGGGCGGCAGTCAGCCGGGCATCAAGCGCACCATCCCACGGCTTGTGCATCAGCCCGAAGCGAGGCCAAACGCCCTCGTCAACCTGCTGAACAGCCAAGTGCGGCCAACCCTGCGGGGCAGGCGACGCTACCGCGATAAAGCCGCGCAGGGCTCCTGACCTTGAACGTGTGCGCCGGGCATAGTGCGTTGCTTCACAGGTGGAAGTCCCATGGCCCGGTCTTGCCGCACCTGCGGTGCGTCGAACTGCCCCGACGGTGTTGGACCGCTTCACCCAGCAAGCCATCGCGCCAGTTGTCCGCCGGTGATGGCGTTCACTTGCCAGAGTAGTGGACAGGATCGGCACGAACGGCGCCGGGATTCCGCCGAAGGTACGACCAATGACTGCCACCGCGCTGTCGACGATCGGGTTCCCGGCCGCCGCCTCAACGACCGTCCCCGGCTCAGTGACGGGCAAACACCTTCGCCGTGCCGTCGCTGCCGATCAGCAGCACATCGTAGGGTTCCTTGCGCGCACTCTCCATGCCGGGTGAGCCACCGGGCATGCCGGGCGCAGCAAGGCCGACGGCCTTCGGGCTTTCCCGCAGCAGGCGTTTCACGTCGATGGCGGGCACATGGCCCTCGATCAGGTAGCTGCCAACCTTCGCCGTGTGGCATGAGCCGTAGCGCTCGGGCATGCCGAGCCTGGCGCGGCTGGCGGGTACATCGTCGATGTTGACCGACTTCACCCGGAAGCCGTTGTCGCGCATGTGCTTTTCCCATTCCGAGCAACAACTGCAATACGGGCTCTTGTAGACCTCGACCTCGGGCAGGTCGGCGGCGCCGAGTGGCGTGCTTGCGAGGGTGGCGGTGGCGAGCAGGGCGGCAAGCAATGCTTTCATCGTGGACTCCTCAGTGTCTTGCAGGGGTATCGTCGAGTGTGAAGCGCAACGTCTTCGGCGGCTTCCCCGGCACATTGAGCGCGGCGACCACCTTGGCGCCCTTGCTGTCGAAGCGGCCCTTCGCCTCGAAGCGGTTGTTGCCGGCCGGCACCAGCGTGACCTCGGTCTTCGTGCCGCCGGCGAGCAGCGTCAGCCTGGCCGAGCCACCCGCGGTCGGCAGCGGGGCGCCGTGCTCGCTGACATGGATGGTCAGAGTGTCGCTGCCGGCAACCAGTTCTGCCTGGTAGTGGCCGGCTTCGGCGACGACGCCGCCGAAGCGTGGCTTGCCGTGATCCTCGTGGGCGACGGCGGCCGTGGCCGCGACAAGCGCGGCGAAGGCGATGGGAAGCAGGATCTTCATGGTGAGGCTCCTTTCGTCGGGAAGGTCGCAAGCGTTCAGAATGTTTCGCTCTGATGCGATTCGAGCAGCCCAGCGAGCGGCTTCTCGCCGAAGGCGAGGAACAGCGCTGGCGTGACGAAGGCGTCGAGCAGGGTGGAGGAGATCAGGCCGGAGAAGATGACGACCGCCACCGGGTGCAGGATCTCGGTGCCCGGCGCCTCGGCCTCGAAGAGCAGCGGCGCCAGCGCGAAGGCGGCGACCAGCGCCGTCATCAGCACCGGCGTCAGGCGCTCCAGCGAGCCGCGGATGACCAGCTGGCGGCCGAAGGTCTCGCCCTCGAAGCGCACCAGGTTGGCGTAGTGCGAGAACTTGAGGATGCCGTTGCGGGTGGCGATGCCGGCGAGCGTGATGAAGCCGATCAGCGTCGCGATGGACAGGGGCTGGCCCGCGAGCCACAGGCCGATGACGCTGCCGATCAGCGCCAGCGGCACGTTGGCGATCACCAGTGCGGCGAGGATGGCCGAACGGTAGCGGCTGTAGAGGACGATGAAGATCAGGCCGAGCGAGATCAGCGCCAGCAAGGCGATGCTGCGGGCGGCTTCCTCCTGCGCGCGGAACTGGCCATCGATGGTGATGAAGTAGCCCGAGGGCAGCGTCGTCTCGGCGATGACGCGGCGCACGTCATCGACCACGTCGGAGAGCGGGCGGCCCTGCGCGTTGGCCGAGACGACGATGCGCCGCCGGCCGTTGTCGCGGCTGATCTGGTTCGGCCCGTCGCCGTCCTCGATGTCCGCCACGCGCGCGAGCGGCACGCGGCCGTTCGGCGTCTCGATCATCAGGCTGGCGAGGCCCGACAGCCCGCGCGCCTCTTCCGGCAGGCGCAGCACCAGTGCGAAGCGCCGCGAACCCTCGATCACCTGGCCGATCTGCTCGCCGTCGATCAGCGTCTGCAGCTGGCGCAGCAGCATCGCCGGCGAGACGCCGAGCTGTTCGGAGCGCGCGTAGTCGATGCGCACCTTGATCTGCGGCGCCAGGACCTGTTTTTCCAGTTCGAGGTCGGTGAGCCCCGGGATCGTCGCCAGCCGGTCGCGCAGCGCTGCGCCTTCGCCGCGCAGCACGTCGAGGTCGTCGCCGACGATGCGGATGGCGATCTGCGCGCGCACGCCGGAGAGCATGTGATCGATGCGGTGCGAGATCGGCTGGCCGATGCTGACCGCAGCCGGCAACGAAGCGAGCCGCGCGCGCAGGTCGGCGTGGATTGCCGACGGCGGACGGCCGGGCTCCAGACGCATGTCGAGCTCGGAGACGTGTACGCCCTCGGCGTGCTCGTCGAGTTCGGCGCGACCCGAGCGGCGTCCGACGTAGCTCACTTCCGGCACCTCGCGCACGAGCTGCTCGGCGAGCGTGCCGATCTTCACCGATTCGGCGAGCGTGATGCCAGGGTTGAGGCGCAGGCCGACGAAGGCGGCGCCCTCGTTGAAGGGGGGCAGGAAGGTGGTGGCGAAGAAGGGGACGCTCGCCGCCGCCAGCAGGGCAGCGACGGCAGCGGCAGCGATGACCCGCCTGCGCTGGGCCAGCGCCGTTGCCAGCCAGCGTCGGTAGTGCGACTTCAGCCAGGCGACGAAGCGCGTATCGCCATGCATCGCCGCCTCACCATGGCGCAGCAGGTACCAGACCATCACCGGGGTCAGCGTGACCGAGACGACGAGGCTGGCGAGGATCGCCGTCAGGTAGGCGACGCCGAGCGGGATGAAGAAGCGGCCCGCGAGTCCAGGCAGGGCGAAGAGCGGCACGAAGACGAGCGCGATGATCAGCGTCGACACGACGATCCCCGAGCGCACCTCGTTCGAGGCGTTGACGATCACCCGCAGCGGCGATTCCGGTGTCGGCTTCCGGCGGTTCTCGCGCAAGCGGCGGATGATGTTCTCGAGGTCGACCACCGCGTCGTCGACCAGTTCACCGATGGCGATGGCCAGCCCGCCGAGCGTCATCGTATTGATCGACAGCCCGAAGTAGCGGAAGACCAGCGCCGCGGTGAGGATTGAGACGGGGATCGCGGTCAGCGAGATCAGCGTCGCGCGCAGGTTGCCGAGGAAGAGATGGAGCACGGCGGCGACGAAGACGGCGGCAGCGGCCAGTTTCAACTCGAGGTTGCGGATGCTGGCCTCGATGAAGTCGGCCTGGCGGAAGGTGACGCGCGGCGCCGCCATGCCGACCGGCAAGCCGCCCTTCAGCTCGGCGAGCGCCGCTTCAACCTGCCGCGTCAGCGCGACGGTGTCGGCGGCCGGCTGCTTCTGCACCGACAGGATCACGGCCGGCTGGCCGTTCAGGCCCGCGTCGCCGCGCCTGATTGCCGGCGCGAAGCCGACCGACGCCACCTGCGCGAGCAGGATCGGCTGGCCGTTCCGGGCCGTGAGCGGCAGGCGCTGCAGGTCTTCCAGCCGGCTGGTGCGGCCGAGGTTGCGGATCAGGTATTCGCGCGAGTTGAGTTCGAGGAAGCCGCCGCTGGTGTTGGCCGCGAAGCCGCGCAGCGCGTCCTCGACTTGGTCGAGCGTGATGCCGAGCGCGGCCATGCGCACGGTGTCCGGCTGCACCTGGAATTGCCGCACCGCGCCGCCGATCGGGATGACCTGGGCGACGCCGGGGATCGTCAGGAGGCGTGGACGCAGCACCCAGTCGGCGTATTCGCGAGCCGCCATCGCCGGCCGCCGGGTGGCTTCCGGCGCGCTCTCGGTCGGCGCGGCAGCGGGCGCAGCGATGGGGATTCCGATGAGCAGGATCTCGCCCATGATCGACGCCACCGGCCCCATGTGCGGCACCACCCCTGGCGGCAGCTGCGACTGGATCAGCGACAGGCGTTCGGCGATCATCTGTCGCGCGCGGTAGATGTCGACCGCCCAGTCGAACTGCACGTAGACGATCGACAGCCCGGCCGACGACAGCGAGCGCACCGCGGCGACGCCGGCCATGCCGTTCATCGCCGTCTCGATCGGGAAGCTGATCAGCGCCTCGACTTCCTCGGGCGCCATGCCGCCTGCTTCGGTCATCAGGGTGACGGTTGGCTTGTTCAGGTCGGGGAAAACATCGACCGGCGTCTTCTGCACGACCAGCGCGCCATAGAGGATGAGGACGATTGCCGCCGCCAGTACCAGCAGGCGTTGCGACAGGCTCTTTTCGACGACGGTCCTAAACATGGCGGGCATCCTGGCGGTCCGCCGCGGCGGGCAGCGAAGGTCGTGAGCGTGCGGCCCGGTTCATTCTCAGCGGACCTGGTTGAGCAGTGCCGCGCCCTGGACGACGACGCGCAGGCCGGCCTCCAGCCCGTCGACCACGGCGACGCGTGCGCCGTCGATCGGTTGCGTGCGCACCGGGCGTGGTGCGAAGCGTTCGGCGCTCGTCTTCACCCAGACGATTTCCTGATTCGCGGCGCTCTTCACGACCGCCGCAGCCGGCAGTGGCACGCCCTGCAGCGGCGAGCGCGTCTGCGCGATCACCCGCAGTGGCTGGTTCAGCGCCAGCGTCGCCGTGCCGCCGTCGACCCGGAAGAGCAGCGGGATCGCCTGCTCGCGCAGCGAACGGCCGGCGCCGACGAAGCTGAGCAACACCTCCTGACCCGGTCCGGCACTGCCGTAGGCGCCGGCAATCTCGGCGGCCAGCCGCGGGTCGTAGGCGAGTGCCTCGACGCGCAGGTTGGCCGGGTCGATGATCTCGAACAGCAGTTCGCGCGCCGCGACCACCTGGCCGGCAACGACGCTGGCCGAGGCGACGATGCCCGCGACGGGTGCGCGCAGATCCTCGGGCTGCGCGAGGCTCCCGGCGATCGCGGCGAGGCGCTCGCGCAGGCTCCGCACGTCGGCCTCGGCGGCATCGACGTCCTTGCGCGCAACGGTCGCCTCCAGTTCGCGCAGTCGCGCCAGGCGCTTCTCGGCGACGGCGAGCGCGGCGCGCAGTTCGGCGGCCTGCGCCCGCTGGCCCCCCAGTTCGAGCGGCGAGACGGCCGGATGGACGCGGGCGAGCAGTTCTCCCTTCCTCACTGCCTTGCCGAGCGCCGGGATGCCACCGGCCGGCGCTTCGACGCGGCCGCTATTCATCGCTTGCACACGGCCGCCGCTGGCCGGATCGAGGACCACCTTGCCGGCGAGTTCGACGGTGACGGGATGCGCGCCGCTCGCGCTGAGCTGCGTGCGCAGTGCGAGCTGGCGCTGGGTCGTCTTGGGCAGGAAGACGCTGCCGTCGGCCAGTCGCTGCGGGCCGTCGCCGCGGGTCAGCGCGGGCGCCGGCTCGTCGCCGTGATCGTGGCCCTCGTGCGCCAGACCGGCGCTGGCGACCAGGCTGGCAGCGACGAGCAGTGGCCGGAGCATGCGTTGCAGAACGGTCGGGGCGTTCATGCGGCCTCTCCCTTGCGCCGGCGCATCCGGTCAGCCACGACGGCGGCAAGCAGTGCCAAGGTCGCGGCGACGCCGATCTCCCTGCTGCCGATTCCGGCCGCAATGGCGCCGGCGGTGGCGGAATCACCGACGACGAGGTCGGTCGCGAGCAGGTCGCTCTGCTCGCCAGCGGTGACGGTGATGATCAGTGGGTAGGTGGCCGGCGCCGCGAAAGGGGTGGCGTCGAGCGTGTACGTGCCGTCGGCCCGGGCCTCGGCAATGTGGCTGTGGCCGGCGAAGTCGATCTCGATCCGCGCGCCGCTGATCGGCTCGTTGCTCGCCCAGTCGTCGAGCGTCAGGATCAGGCGACCGTCTCTGATGCGGCCGACGAGTTCGAACAGCTCGCTGTGTGCTTCGAACGAGGGGCGGGCCGCCTCGGCGGCTGATGCCGGCGGGGCTGGGAGGAGCAGTACGGTCGCGCAGACGAAGGCGGCGATGGCGTGTCGCAGGGGATTCATGGCAGGACTCCGATGGCCTGGTTGTAGCGCGAGACGGCGCGCGCGGCTTCGAGGCGGGCGCGCACGGCGGCGAGTTCGGCGGCGAAGGCGTCTGCATCGATGCGCAGGCGCTGCGGCAGGTCGATGTTGCCGAGCGTGAAGGCGCGGGCGTACTCGCGGCGCATTTCGCTGGCGAGCGCACGCCTGGTTTCGGCGAGGGCGAGTGCTTCGTCGGCCCGTTGCAGTTCGCGCCCGGCGGCATCACGTTCCGCGTCGACGCGCTGCCGCTCGTACGACAGCAGCGCCTCGGCCTCGACAAGTTCGGCGTTTGCTGCGGCAACCCGCGGACGATTGCGCGCGTCGGTGGCGAGCGGAATGCGGACGCCGACAATGGTCGAACTCTGCCAGTCGGCCTCGGCAACAGGCCGCTCGCGACGCATGCCCAGCATGATCTCCGGCAGGTCACGGGAGTTGCGGGCTGCCACGTCGAGCCGCGCGCGGGCGGTGACGATGGCCGTTTCGAGTGCGGCCAGCTGCGGGTGGGGGGTCGTCGGGACCTGCCGGCGCTGCTCGTTCATCCCGTCCGAAGCGGGCAGCAGCGGCAGGCCGGTGAGCGCGAGGAAGTTGCGCTCGGCGCGGTGGGCGCGCCCGTCCGCCTCGGCGATCGCCGCCGCCGCAGCGGCTTCGGCAGCGCGCGCCTGGTGGGCATCCATGCGCGGCAACTCGCCGGCCCGCACGCGGCGCTCGACGTCGTTCGCCAGATGCCGGGCGGCATCGCCGCGCGCTTCGGCGACGGCGCGTTCGTTGCCGGCAAGCATGGCCTGCCACCAGCTCTCACGCACCTCGCCGGCGAGCCGCCAGCGCGCCTGCTCGACCAGCGCCGCGTAGGCCGACTGCTCGCGCTCGATCAGTGTGAGGGTTCGTTCCTGATGGCCGGGCAGCCAGAGCGGCAGCGCGATGCCTGCCTCCCATTCACTCTGGCCGGCATCGCGTTGCAGGCGGTCGTTGCGGTTGGACAGCGTCGCCGTCGGCGCGCCGGAAAGGAAGCTGTCGGCGGCATCGCGGCGGGCCGTGAATTCGTCGTGGCGGGCAGCCGCGGTGCGAGCCGCGGGATGGCGCTCCCAGGCGGCGGCGAAGGCTTGTCCAAGCCTCAGGGTTTCGGCGACTGCTCCCGGGGTGGTCAGGCTGGCGGTGATGAACAGGACGGTGGTGAACAGCCGCGACGGCGTCGATCGGGTGTCGTGCATCGGATTCTCCGGTGGTGCATGGAAGAATCCGGCGGAGCGCTGGGAAGCAGCCGCCGTGCGTACGGCGACGGTGATGAATCAGTCCGGAAGGCCCCGCCGGTCAGGCGAGGCCGGTCCATTTCGGCCGTTCAGGCCGGGCGTGTATGGCGGACGGCTTGCCGCCTACGGCGGCGGGGATGATGGCGTCGCCGGGTTGGGCGATCGCCGGCAGGGGCGCCAGCCCGATGGGTGCGCAGCAGCCGCCATGGCAGCTGGTACAGTGGTCGTCGAGATCCTGGCAGTGGCCTTGGTCGGCGGCTTTCGCCAGGCCGGCACACGCCCCGTCCGAGTGGTGGTCGTGCTGCTCCGGGTTTGCCGTGATGCGCGGCAGCAGCGGGCCGGCCACCGTGCCGACGACGGCCCACGCCGCCTGGAGCGGCAGAAGGGCGATCAGCAGGATGGCAACGAAACGACGCATGGCGGTTTGGCGGCGATGCAGTAGTGGGCGCTTGGACTCTAAAGCCGCGCCGTGTCAGGCGTCAAGGGCCTTGGGTGTGCTGCTCCCTCGGCAACAGTCCGGGCCCGGGCAAAGGGCAGGCGGCGTCAAGACAAGAACGCAGGCGAACGACGGTGTCCGCGCTTGCCCGCGCACTCGGGAGGCGCTCGCCAACCCCATGCGCCAGCAGCCGTGCCATGCCAAAGGCTTGACCCCGGCCGCTGGGCGCTTACAATTCGCTGCCCGTGCCGCCGCGGCGGCATCTGCGGCTGGGCGTTCAGCTGTGATGGTCGGGCGCAGTTTTCCCAGATGAGTTCATGCGTCGAGGCCACCTATTTCCTGGGGAACTGTCCGGGCACCAGAATGGATGGAAACAATGATGATGTTCCATGCGAGCAGCAGTGGTGCAAGTTGTGGTCCAAGGCCGTCGCCGCCTGGTGCCGCGTTCCGGCGCCGCATTCGACGGGAGGGCAAGGCGCTTGCGGCTCAGGGCCATCAGGCTCCGGTTTGTGGGCCGCCGAACCTGACGCGGCTGCAGCACCGGGAGGACTCGACTTGCCGCTCCGATCGGTCGAAGCACGCGGTATGTGAGCCGTCGGCACGCTGCTCTCCGAGGCGGGAGGGGTGAGGCTTCTCCCCGGACCGATCATGGACCTCGTCGATTCCGCCCGGAGCATGGTCGCGGTTCTGCGTGCCAACTCCGCGATGGTCCGTGCCCATCGTCTGCAGGCACGCGGCAAGCTGCCGGCGGCACTGGCACTCGCCCGGAGCGGCCTGGCCGTTCTCAGGAAGCCTTATGTTCGCCGGCGCAATCCAATGGAGGGACTGGCGCTTGCTTCGCTGACGATCCTGGCGGAGGAGATTTCATCGCAGCTGCAAGCCAGCGGCGCCACGGCTGACGATCTGGTCGACGCCATCGCCCACCTCAAACAGCTCAGCGATGACCCACCACCCGATCTGTGTTCATCCATCGCCTTCCTCGAGACGCGTCGTGCCGCATCATCGCGACAGCCAGACGCATGACGGGCCGCGGCTACCTGTCCTGAGTGGCGTGCTGTCAGTGCCGGCTGAATGGCTTTGGGCCGTGGTGCCGTGGATCAGCCAGCCGTTGGCCCGCGGCTTTCGGCGCGGTGGATGAACGCCATTCCTTCCAAAGGGTAGGTCGACGCAGATGTTCGGACTGTTCAAGACCCCGTCGTTCAGGGATCCAGTGCTCGGGGAGCTTCACCGCAAGGGAGGCATGTGGCGTGCAGAGATTGCGCTGGGCGAGATCAGGGCACCGCTGGCGCTTCCCGGATCCCGCACGGCTCCCGATCCGCAGGCGCTCGCCATCGCGCGCTCGATTGCGAACGACTATCCGCGCTGGTGTGCGGGAATCGCGGTGTCGCTGTTCGAACATTACGCTCCGTACGCAGAGGCCGTCGCCACGAGTGAGCACGAGGCGCACGCAGAGAATCCGCCGCGCATTTCCCAGGCAGATCAGGTCTGGCAGCACGCCGCGGTCGAATTCGTTGCGGTCATCACACTCGATGGCGAGTTGAGTGTCGAGATCGGCTACCGAGTGGCGTGGGACGAAGAACACACGCTCGGCGCCCGGCTGCGCAACGGACGACTGCTTGAACTCAACGGCAGCGTTCTGCCGCCGTGACGATGGCGGCCAAACCCGCGCCCGGGAAGAGCCGTCCGGTGATCGCGAAGTCCTTCATGTGCAGCGGTAGCACGCAGCAAGCAGCGACGCTGCATGGTGCCCTGCACGCCATGGCGACGGCAATCGCGCTGCCGTACGCGCTGCTTGCCGTGTGCTTCGCCATGGTGGGCGAGCTGGCTCGAGCCCGTGGCCTGTCGGGAGTCGTCGATGCCCTGCTGGCACACGCCGTGTGGTTTGTCAGCTGGGGCGTCTACCTCATTCCCCTGGCCACAATCTCCCTTGCCGCAGCTGGTTTCTTCTCCCGACTGCGTCGGGTTGCCGCGCTGAGCCTCATGCTCCTGTCGGCTTCGAGTCTGCTGACGATCGTCCTGCTTCACGCCGGGCCGCTCGATTCTGGCCAACTGCTCTTTCTGTTGCCTTGCGTCGGGGTGCTGCTCGGCAGCATCTGGCTCTTTCATCGGGCAGATCAACCTGCCGTGCCGGCACGCCGGCTGCCGCCTGAGCCCGCGCACGAGTCGACCGGTTGCGCTCAGTCGAAGTAGGTGCGCGCGGTCTCGAAGCGCTGTGCGTAGTAGCGGGCGCCGAGCTGGTCGATGCGCACGCGGCCGCTGCCCGATGGCGCGTGCACGAAGCGTTCATCACCGATGTAGATGCCGACGTGCGAGAAGGGTGCGTTGCGCGTGTTGAAGAAGACCAGATCGCCGGGGCGCAGACCCGAGCGGTCGACCTCGCGTCCGCGGCGGGCGATGTCGGCGGCACTGCCGCTGACCCGGATGCCGGCGGCACGGTCGAAGATGTACGAAACCATGCCGCTGCAATCGAGACCGGCGTCGGGGTTCTTGCCGCCGAAGCGATAACCGGTGTCGATCAGGCCGAGAGCGAAGATGACCACGTCGTGCGCCTTGTCGCTGCTCGCCAGCCGGGCCGCTGGCTGCTGTGCCGTCCGCCCGGGCGCTGGCGGCGTGCTGCTGCAGGCCAGCAGCAGCAGCGGGACGAGACAGGCGAGCAGGGTCCGGACGCGCATGGTGCACAGTATAAGCTGCAGCTCACAGAATCTTGGCGGAGAATCAGGCCTCTGTCTACTCCTCTCAGCCTGTTCTGAGGTCGTCTCGCGCGATACCTGGGTCAGCTATGTCGGCGAGGCCAGTGCGACGGCCTGTCGGAAGTAGGCGGCAGGGCGGCAACGTGGCGTGATGGCTCGGCATTCTGGCGGGATCGCCAGGGCGCGGTGCACATGCCGCGTTCGCCGGGCAAGCCGGCAATCATCGTATCGCCATCATCGTGGCCGGGGCTGGTTCTCGTTCGCCTCATCCCCGTGGATCAAGGCGTCAGCAATCAGGGAACGGGGGTGAATGGCGAGGCGGCCTTGAAGCCATCAACCAGGTTCTCGCAGCACAGTCGCAGGTGGTCGCGCAGCAGCACGACCAGCGGCGACAACTGGCGACGATCGGCACAGACCAGTGACAGTGGCGCCGCCTCGGTCGTCCATTCGGTACAGAGTGGCACCAGAAGGCCGGCTGCGATGCTCTTGCCGACATCCAGTGCCGACTTGTAGGCAATGCCGTGGCCAGCAAGGGCCCAGCGATGTACGGCATCTCCGTCGTCAGCGATCCGGTTCCCGTTTACGGTCACCACGATCTCCTGCCCCTCCAGGCTGAAGCGCCAATGCTCGTGAACGGCGTTCCCGAGACGGAAGCGCAGGCAATTGTGTCGAGAGAGGTCCACCGGCACGGCCGGTACGCCGTGGCGCGCCAGGTAGGTCGGCGCCGCACAGAGAATACGCCGGTTGCCCGACAGGATGGGCAGCGCGACCAAGCCCGAATCCGCCATGTCCGTATAGCGAATGGCAATATCGACCGGTTGCTGGTAAAGGTCTGCCGGGCGATCGGAAACATGCGTGCGCAGCGTCACCTCGGGGTGTTGCAGCAGGAAACTGTCGAACCAGGCCAGCAGATGATTCCGCCCAAGGTCCGAGGGCATCGCGATGCGCAACTCCTCGCGCAGGCTGCTGCGCGCCTGGGCAATGTCGTCGAGCGCATCACTCAGTCCAGCCAGTGCACACCGGGCTGCCGGCAACAGGCGTTCTCCCTCCGGACTCAGACGCAGGCTCCGGGTGGATCGTACGAGCAATACCGAACCCAGATCGGATTCCAGCCGTTTCAGGCTGGCACTGGCTACCGCAGGAGACAAATCGAGCATGTGGGCCGCTGTCGAGAGGCTCCCGCTGTCGGCAGCCAGCACGAAGACGCGGAGATCCTGCAGATTCCTGATTCTCAATTTTCTAGCAAGAGTGTTTCGTCATGGCGCTAGTGTAAGGTCGAAAGCCGCTCAGCGATACTCATTGAGCCATCGGGAGCGGAGGAAGATGCTTCCCCTTCGACCGTGCCGGCAATGCTTGCGATCGCAGCTGCGGCTGTCTGCGCGCCGGCCGCCGCAGGACCCGCAACCCCAGAGCGATGCCGATAGGCTATCGAGTGAGGAGAACCAATGAAGAAGCCAGTGCTTGTTGTTTCATCTTTCATCGCCGGCGCGGTGGTCTTTCCGCTGACTGTGCTGGCGCAGGGGCCGACCTTCAACTGCGCGAAAGCGAGCGGTGAAGTTGAGACATTGATTTGTGCCGACGCCTCATTGGCGGCTCTCGACCGCAAGCTCGCAGAGGTCTACAAGGCGGCATCGGCCAAGGCCAGAGGCAATCTCGCGACACGGTTGCGTGAGGATCAGCGAGGCTGGGTCAAGGGTCGCAACGACTGCTGGAAAGCGAAGGTGAAGACCTGGATTACGGCCACCTGGACCGTCGACACGGTCAAGGAATGCATCGATGCCCAGTACCGGGTGCGCACCTCGGAACTGCAAGCGGTTTGGCAACTGTTGCCGCCGAAGACGGTTGCCCATGCCTGTCAGAACAGCGCCGCCAACGAGGTGGTGGCCAACTTCTTCGCCACCGACCCGGCCACGATTCGGCTGGAGCGCGGCGATCGCACCGTGACGATGTGGCTCGTCGGCTCGGCGAGCGATGGGAAGTACGAAGGGCAGAATGTCAGCCTCGTGCATCAGGGCAACGAGCTGAAGCTGAGCTGGCTGGACACGAATACCGGCAAGACCGACGAACTGCTATGCAAGGCGAAATGACACGATGACCACCGCCAAGTCGACCACAACGAAAGCCAGCACCAGCAACTGGTCGGCGCGTCTCAACGGAGCGTTCTGGCTGGCGCTGATCCTGTTCGCAGGGGCCGGCCTGCTGGTCGTGGGCAAGCTGCCGCCATGGATCATCGGCCTGGTCGTCGCCGCGGGGGGCGCGCTGGGCGCGCTGCTGTTCCTGCTGCGCTGGCTGGCCAAGCGGCGCGACCCGGCCTACTCGCCTGGCCGATCCTTTGGCGCCTTTGCGCTCGCTGGTGCGCTGGGCATGGTCGGGATCGCCTCGCTGCCGGTGTATTACCTGGCCTTCTGGGTGCAGAGCGGGCCGACCGCGGTGCCGCTGGCCACGCTCTCCAACGGCCAGAAGACGGTGATCTTCCAGGGCATGCAACACATCGGCTCGGAGGAGTTCTACAAGTCGGTCGTGTTCGACCTCGAGCAGGCACTGGCCGATGGCTACACGCTGTTCTACGAGGGCGTGACACCCGTGGACGGGCGCCCCGACCTCACCGACTGGTTCAACCAGACCTTGCGGGGCAGCAAGCAGGACCTCAGCGCCGGCTACAAGAAGATGGCCGAGCAGTGTGGCCTGAGCTTCCAGCTGAACTACTTCGACGCCATCAAGGCCGACATGGCGATGCACCCGTCGCGGCACATCACCGCCGACGCGAACTTCCTGGAGATGAAGACCGAGTACGACCGCCTGCTGCGCGAAGACCCGGCCTTCGCCGCCGGCATGGCGGCCAAGGCGGCCAAGGCCAAGCCGGCGACGTCCGATTCCGGCGATCCGTTCGCGCTCTTCCTCGGCATCGTGGAAGGGGCCACGCCCGAGCAGAAGAAGCTCGCCGGCATCGTCTGCCGCGGCGTGCTGGGCATGGCCGTCTCCGGCGCGCTGGGAGAAGCGAATGACCCGTCCAACCGCGTCATCGTCGACTTCCGCAACAAGACGCTGGCGCGCTTTGTCGACGAGTCGAAGTCCGAGAAGATCTACATCACCTACGGCGCGGCCCACTTGCCGGGCTTCTTTGCCGAGCTGCAGCAGCGCGACCCGAAGTTCGCCATCCGCTCGGTCAAGGGCGTGCGACCGATGACCCTGCCGGACGAGCCCCACTTGGCGCCGTCGGCGGTCTCGGGCACGACGCAGTGATGCGCTCACGGTGGAGCACCCGCACCACCACGGCGTGCAGCGGTCAGACTCGCTGACCGGCGGCGCAGGGCAAGCCTGGTCACCGATGAGCTGGCTGGCCTATGGACTCCCTTGCCCGGTCGCGTCGAACGCGTGCAGGAGTCAGCAAGTTGTTGCTGGCTTGGCAACGCGCACTCGATCATGGCTCAGCCTGAGCAAGGAAGGGAGGTTGCAGAGATGATGATGGCGATCGGACGCAGGTGGCTTGTGATGCTGGCCCTTGCGCTTGCCGCATGGCTTGCCGGGGTCCCGAGTGCGCTGGCGCAGAAGCTGCCGGACTACAAGGCCACGGCCGGGATGCTCCAGATCGGGACGGACCCCGAACGCCCGGATGCCGAGATCTTCCACGTCGCCTATACGCTCAAGGGCGCGGATCCCGCCAAGCGACCGGTGACCTTCGCCTTCAATGGCGGCCCCGGTGCCGCCAGCATCTACCTGCACCTCGCGGCGATCGGACCGAAGACGATTCAGACCGCTGGGGACGGCAGCTTTCCCGCGGTGCCGGCGCGTCTCGAGGAAAACCCCGACAGCTGGATCCGCTTCACCGACCTCGTCTTCATCGACCCGGTCGACACCGGCTACAGCCGCATGCTGCCCGGGCCCGACGGCAAACCCCGCGACGGCAAGCCCTACCACGGGGTCGCTGGCGACCTGGACGCCATCGCCGGCTTCATCCGCCAGTGGCTGACGGTCAACAAGCGTTGGGGCTCGCCGAAGGCCATCGCAGGGGAGAGCTATGGCGGGCAGCGGGTCGCGGCGCTGTCGCGCATCCTGGCCGAGCAATACGCCATCAACCTGAACTGGGCGGTGATGCTCTCGCCGGCGTTCCGCCTCGAGCTGTCCGATCCGCACTATTCGCTGGTGGCGCCGATGACGCTGCTGCCCTCGCAGGCTGCGATCGCCGCCCACCACGGGCTGAGCACGATCAGGAACGAGCCGGCGGCCATCAAGGCGGTCGAAGACTATGCGCTGACCGCTTACCTGGCCGGGCTGGCGACGCAGGGCCGGGCGAGCCCCGAGGAGCTGGCCGCGTTCCATGCCAAGGTCGGCGGCCTGATCGGTATCGAACCGGCGCTCGTCGCGAACCATCGCGGCCGGATTTCCGAGGTCGTCTTCGCCGCCAACCTGCTCGGCAAGAAGGGGCAGGTGATCGACACCTACGACGGCACCCAGGCCAGCGACAATCCCACGCCCGAGAAGAAGGACGAACTCGGCGCCTTCGACCGCTCGCTCAATATCCTGTCCGGCGTGCTCCTGGCACCTTTCATGGACTATGTGCGCAAGGACTTGGGCTATGTCAGCGACCGGCCCTACATCCCGCTCAATCTCCCGGTCAACATGATCTGGGACCGCAGCGCGAGGCTCGGTGGCCCCGATGACCTGGCGCTCGCGCTCGCGCAGAACCACGACCTGAAGGCGCTCGTGCTCCATGGCTACCACGACCTGAACGCCAACTACCTGATGTCGCGCTACGTGCTGGAGCAGACGGTGCGCGGGGCGGACACGCGCAAGCGACTCTTCTTCGGCACCTACCCGGGCGGCCACATGTTCTATCTGCGCAAGAAGAGCCGGGCTGAAATGGCCGCCGATGTGCGCGGATTCTACGAAAAGACGCCCTGAGGACGGCTCGAACCCGGGGACCGGTGGATGCGACGCGCAGGACTGCCAGTGGCTGCAGAAGCTGATGAGTCGCCGTGCACATTCCGGGGTTTTTCGCCGAGCTGCAGCAGCCCGACCCGAAGTTCGCCATCCGTGCGGTCAAGGGCGTGCGCCCGATGACGCTCCCGGGTAGACTGCAGTTTTCGGGATTTTGGAGGGAAGGACCATGAATCTGGCCGATTCGCGCCTGCTGCGCGACGAATGCTACGTCGACGGTCGCTGGCAGGCAGCCGATGACGGCCGCAAGCTGGCGGTCAGCGATCCGGCGAGCGCGCTCGTCATCGGCGAGGTGCCGCTGATGGGCGCCGTCGAGAGCGGGCGGGCGATCGCCGCCGCTGCCGCCGCGCTGCCTGCCTGGCGAGGGAAGACGGCCAAGGAGCGCGCCGCCGTCCTGCGCCGCTGGCATGATCTGATCGTCGCCCATGGCGGCGATCTGGCGCAACTGATCACCGCCGAGTGTGGCAAGCCACTCGCCGAGGCGGCAGGCGAAGTCGCCTATGGCGCTTCCTTCGTCGAATGGTTCGCCGAGGAGGGCAAGCGCGTCTACGGCGAATCGATCCCGTCGCCGGCGAACGATCGTCGCCTGCTGACGATCCGCCAACCGGTCGGCGTCTGCGCCGCGATCACGCCGTGGAACTTCCCGCTGGCGATGATCACGCGCAAGGTCGCGCCGGCGCTCGCCGCCGGCTGCACGGTGGTCGTCAAGCCGGCCGAGCAGACGCCACTGACGGCTCTGGCGCTGGCCGTTCTGGCGCACGATGCGGGTTTGCCGGCGGGCGTGTTCAACGTGCTGACCGGCGATCCGCTGGCGATCGGCGGCGCACTGACCGCCAGCTCGCTGGTGCGCAAGCTGTCCTTCACCGGCTCGACCGAGGTCGGCCGCCTGCTGATGGCGCAGTGCGCGGCGACGATCAAGAAGATCTCGCTCGAGCTCGGCGGCAACGCGCCGTTCATCGTCTTCGATGACGCCGATGTCGCGGCTGCGGTCGACGGGGCGATCATCGCCAAGTATCGCAATACCGGCCAGACCTGTGTCTGCGCCAACCGCCTGCTGGTCCAGGACGCCGTGTACGATCGCTTCGTCACACAGCTCGCCGAACGCGTGCGCTCGCTGCGGGTCGGGGCCGGCAGCGAGGAAGGCGTCACGCAGGGACCGCTGATCGACGCCGCTGCGCTCGCCAAGGTCGAGGAACATGTCGCCGACGCGCTCGCACACGGTGCGCGGCTGGTCACCGGCGGCCGCCGGCATGCGCGCGGCGGCACCTTCTTCGAACCGACGGTGCTGGCCGACGTCACGCCGGCGATGCGTGTCGCCAGCGAAGAGACCTTCGGTCCGGTGGCGCCGGTGTTCCGCTTCAGCGACGAGGCGCAGGCGGTGGCGATGGCCAACGACACCGAGTCCGGTCTCGCCGCCTACTTCTACTCGCGCGATGTCGCGCGCTGCCTGCGGGTCGGCGAAGCGCTCGAGTACGGCATGGTCGGCATCAACACCGGGCTGATCTCGAACGAAGTGGCACCGTTCGGCGGCGTCAAGCAGTCGGGGATCGGCCGCGAGGGATCGCGGCACGGCATCGACGAGTATCTCGAGATCAAGTACCTGTGCTTCAGCGCCGTCTGATCCGGGCCGTGGAGGAAGCGGGATGAAGCTGCTCGTCGGCCTGCTGTTCGTCGGCCTGATCGTTGCGACGATCCTCTGGTGGCGGCGCGCCCTGCACCGTCACCGCGCCGACTTCATCGAGAACTACCCGTACGCGAAGTTCCTCGATGCGCGCCTGGCAGCGCGCCGGCCGGAACTCGGCGCGGCGCAGCGGACCCTGGTCTTCGAGGCGCTGCGTGACTACTTCCAGCTCTGCCACCAGGCGAGGAAACGGCTGGTGGCGATGCCTTCGCAGGCGGTCGATGACGCCTGGCATGAGTTCATCCTGTTCACCCGCCAGTACCAGCAGTTCTGTCAGCGTGGGCTCGGGCGCTTCCTGCACCACACGCCGGCCGAGGCGATGCGCTCGCCGACCGAGGCGCAGGAGGGAATCAAACGCGCCTGGCGGCTGGCCTGCCGGCGCGACGGCATCGACCCGCGCGCACCGCAGTCGCTGCCGCTGCTCTTCGCTCTCGACGCCATGCTCGGCATCGCTGGCGGCTTCACCTACCAGCTCGACTGTCTCGCGGCAGCGCAGGCCGGCGCTGCCAGCGCCTACTGCGCCGGCCACATCGGCTGTGGCGGCGGTTGCAGCGGCAGTTCGGGCGATGGCGACTCCTCGGCGGGTGACGGCTGCAGCGGTGGCGGTTGCGGCGGGGACTGACGCCACCCGCCGCCGGTGGCGAGAGGCCTAGTAGACCACTTCCCAGGCGCCGCCGGGATTGCGCACGACGACCATTCGCGGCGGGAAGGCGGCAAACAGCGCAAAGCCGGCGCAGGCGCGGGCGTCCTCGCCCTTGATCTTCTCGAACCTTGCCGCATCGGCGGGACGGAAGAGGTCGCCGTTCGTCCGGCGCAGCACCACCTCGGCGTTGCCGGTCAGTGTCGCTTCGAGCTGGTCGGCAGCTGGTGCATCGATGCGCACGCCTGCCGCCCAGGCCTTGTCGAGACACTTCATCTTCCTGATGTCGTCGACCCGGATCTGCGGGTTGCCCTGCAACGCCGCGTAGATGCCGTCGAAGTTCGGTTTGAAGCTGTCGGCGCGAGCCTTGACCAGCTTCGCGAGTTCCTGCCGGTCGGCGTCGCTGAGCGAGGTCACCGCCGCGGCGCGATGCCATGGATGTTCGCTGGCGAAAGGCGCATCGAACTGGCGCTCGATCCGCAGCCTGCCGGTGGCGGCCTTTTCTTCGACGCCCTCGCCGCTCTGGTTGGTCGACTTGAACTGTCCGCCGCCGCGCTCTTCGGTCACCTGGTCGTTGACCTCGGCCCAGCGCAACTGCGCGCGGTAGCTGGCCTGGGCATCGGCTGGCTCGAAATCGATGCGCAGCGTATTGCGGCCCTTGCGCACCGCCGGTCCGGCGGAAGCCACGGGCAGCCACACCGCGGGGGCGATCTCGCGCGCCTCGAAGAGCACCGGCACGCTGCCCTTGCGCACCTCCTGCTCGGCGAAAAAGATGTTGTTGATGTACAGCTGCGCCTTGCCGGCGACGGTCGTCACCTGTTCGTTCTTCTGTGGGTCGCCGACGAAGGGGGTGAACTTGAACTCGACGTTGATCACCGCCGCCGAGGCCAGCGAGCTGCCGAGGCAGACGAGAACCGCGAGGATCGCATGGCGCATGGGTTGTCCTTTCGTGAGAGTGGTGGCGCGTCGGCCGGAGATGCCGTCGCCAGCAGTATAGCGATGAAGGCCGGGAACGGGGGGCGCGGCTCGCCGACGTCGGTGGCCCATCTGCCGGTGCGACTTGCAGGTGCGTGCCGTCGGCCGGTCGCCACGGTGCAGCGACCGTTGTTCATGGGCCGGCGGGCGGTGCGGCGTTCAGCGTAGAATCCCGGCTTCGCCGCCACCGCCTTCCGCCCGTCTGCCGTGTCTTCACCCTGGTTCTTCGCTGCCGACAGCTTGACCGCGCTGCTCCTGCCGCTGGCGGCGGTCGCCGGCGCGGGGCTCGACCATCTCTTCGGCGAGCCGCGACGCGGACACCCACTGGTCGCGTTCGGCAAGCTGGCGAACGCCTGCGAGCAGGTGCTGAATGCGGGCCGCGGACGTCAGCTGCGGGGTCTGCTGGCGTGGGCGCTGCTCGTCCTGCCGTTTGCCGGACTGGCGCTGTGGGCGATCCCCGGCGGCCTGCCGGGCGCGATCGTCGACGCGCTGCTGCTCTACCTGGCTCTCGGTGCGCGCAGCCTCGATGAGCATGCACGACGCGTCGCCGACGATCTCGCGGCGGGCGATCTCGGCGCGGCGCGCGAGCACGTCGGCTGGATGGTGTCGCGGCAGACGGCAGACCTCGATGCCGAAGCCGTCGCCAGCGCCTGCATCGAATCAACGCTAGAGAACGGCAACGACGCCATCTTCGGTGCGCTGTTCTGGTTCGTCCTGCTGGGTGGTGCCGGCGCGATCCTCTTTCGGCTCGGCAACACGCTCGATGCGATGTGGGGTTACCGCAACCAGCGTTTCGCCGCCTTCGGCTGCGTCGCGGCGCGCATCGACGACCTGCTGAACCTCGTCCCCGCCCGCCTGACGGCACTCTCCTACGCGCTCGTCGGCGATACGCGCACTGCGCTGCGCTGCTGGTGGCGGCAGGGCGCCGTCTGGAAGAGCCCGAACGCCGGCCCGGTGATGGCCGCCGGCGCTGGCAGCCTGGGCCTCGCGCTTGGCGGCGAAGCGACCTACGACGGCCAGCGGCAGCAGCGACCGCCACTTGGCGAGGGCCGGCCGGCGAGCGCTGCCGACATTCCGCGGGCGCTGACGCTGGTGCGGCGCAGCCTGTTGCTGTGGCTCGTGCTGCTGCTCGTTGGCGGCTGGCTGCGCGTCTGAAGCGGCGACAGCCGCCGCCGGCCGGCATCGGCACAGCGCCCGCTGCCGCCGGCTTGAGCGATGTCAAGGACGACCGTTTGCCGTCGCCGCATGATGTCGCGATGAAACGTTCCCCGGCTCTGATCCAACTGTCGCGTGAGCACCAGCACGCGCTCGCGCTTGCCCTCGCCGCCAAGCGCGCGGCGGTCTCGGGTTCGGACGAAGAGGTCACGGCGATGGCGGCGCGGCTGCGCGCGACGATGGCCGGCGACCTGGAGACGCACTTCCTATGCGAGGAGAGCGATCTGCTGCCGCTGCTGGCGGCGGCCGGTCATTCCGGGCTCGTCAGCCGGGCACTCGCCGAGCATCGCCTGCTGCGACAGTCGGCTGCGGCGCTCGTCGGTCCGCAGCGCGGGCTTGTGCTGGCTTGTGCCGAGCTGTTGCAGGCGCACGTACGGTTCGAGGAACGCGAGCTTTTCGAGGTCTGGCAGGAACAGGCGCGGTCGCGTGATGGCGCCGCCGCGACCATCGCTGCAGCCGACGAGACGGCGCCCGCCGCAGTCGTCAGGGCCAGCGGCAGTCGCCGATGAGCGGGTCGCCGCGGCGACCGCAGGGTGCGCTGCGGTCGGCCAGCGGCTGCGGCGTGCCGTCGTCGTCGAGGCGTGCGGTCACCGTATCCCAGGCCAGCAGGCCGCTGCCGTCGAGCGTCAGGCGCAACACCCAGCCGCTCCTCGCCGCCGCGTAGTCGAAACCGTCGAAGACGAAGTTGCCGAGGCTGTAGACGATCAGCCGGCCGCGGTAGTATTCGACGCCCTGCGTGACGTGCGCATGGCCGCCGACGACCAGATCGGCGCCGGCGTCGATCATCAGGCGCGCCAGTTGCCGCTGCCGCGCACTGGCCTGCGGTTCGCGTTCCCAGCCCCAGTGCATGAACGGGATGACGAGATCGGCACCGGCGGCGCGTGCGGCGCGGATGTCGGCGACGACATGGCTGTCCTCGCTCCAGGCGATTCCCGGCCAGTCGGCTCCGGCCTCGAAGGAACGCGGCTTGAACTCGTTGTAGGCGAGGACGGCGATGCGCAGGCCACGGCGCTCGATCCACAGCGGCTGGTGGGCCTGCTCGAGGTTGCGGCCGCCGCCGAAGGCGGCGATTTGATGACCCGCCAGGAGATCGAGGGTCTCGACGAAGGCTTCGCGCCCGTAGTCGCCGGAATGGTTGTTGGCGACGGCGAGCGCGTCGAAGCGTCCCGCCAGCACCCGCAACACGCGCGGGTGGGCGCGAAAGGTGGCGATCTTGTTCGCCAGCGGCGTGCCGCTGGTCGCGATCGGGCACTCGATGTTGCCGATGCGGTAGTCGGCGTCGCGCAGCAGCGCGGCAAAGGGCGCCAGTGGATCGCCGCCGGTGGCGACCAGCCGACCGGGCCCGTCGTCGAGCATGATGTCGCCGACGAACAGCAGCCGCAGCGGTTCGCTGGCGAGTGCGGGGCCGAGCGCGCAGCAGAGCGCGATGAGCAGCCAGCGCAGGTGGCGCCTGCTGCTCATGGCGCGCGCCCGGCAGCCGCCGAGAGCTCGCACCAGTACTGGAGTTCGCCGTCCCGTACCGGCTCGTAGACGCTGTTCAGGCCGGTGAATCCGTAGCCCGGGCGCGCTGGAACCGGCGGCGGGTAGGGATGGGTGAGCTGCTGGATCGGTGCGGCGCCGCCGTCGCGGTCGGCGAAGACATAAACCTTGATCGCGGCGAGATCGGCAGGTTCCTTCTGCCAGACCATGCGGAAGAGGAAGTACGAACCGATCGCCTGCACCGGCACCGTGTAGGGTGAGGCGACCGGCCCGGCCCGCAGGCTGCGCGTCTCGCCACCGTAGCTGACGTGACAGATCAGAGTCTCGCCGTGGCAGGCGCCGGCGACCGGCAGGGCAGCGGCGATGAGGCAGGCAGCGCGACGGCGTCGACCGGCGACTGCGACAGGATGATGCGGCATGGGCGGCAGGAAGGGGCAGTCGACAGGGAACGGCGACCAGTATCGCGGCCGTCGCCGCCGCGGTCAATCCGCTGCCACCGCTTCCGGCGCTGCACCTGCTCTGCTATATTGCTCGCGGCCGGCAGCGCGTCGTGCGCGCCGGCCGGTGATCGCAGGGGGATCGGGTGAGCAGCGGGATGAGCCAGCCGGAAAGCGTTCGGGAAGTGCTGCGGCGCGTGCTCGCCAGCCAGCGCTATGCGGTCCTGGCGACCGACAGCGCTGGCCAGCCCTATACCAGCCTGATGGCCTTTGCCGCCAGCGACGATTTGCGCGACTTCACCCTGATCACCGAACGGAGCACGCACAAGTACGCCAACCTGCGTGCCAATCCGCGCGTCGCCCTGTTCATCGACAACCGCGAGAACGTTGGCACGGATACCCGTGACGCGGTCGCGGTGACCGCTCTCGGCGAGGCGCAGGAGGTCGCCGGCGAAGAGGAGGCGCGCCTGCGTCGTGGCTATGTCGCCCGGCATCCCTACCTCGAGGCCTTCGCCGATTCCGCCTCGTCGGCCGTCGTGCGCGTCAGGCTGAAGTCCTGTCTCGTCGTCCGCCGCTTCGAGGAGGTGCTGGAGTGGCGTCCCGATGACTGACGGCCACCGCCGGCGGCCGCCGGCGCCCGCGCGAGGGTGCGGATGAGCGTCGGGTGCGAGCCGCTGCTCGTCATTTTCGACTGCGATGGCGTGCTCGTCGATAGCGAGCCGATCGCCAGTCGCGTCCTCGCCGAGGCCCTCAGCGAGATCGGTTTTCCGCTGACGGCGCAGCAAGCGATCGATCGCTACACGGGCATCAGCCTCGGTGCCGTCCTCGCGCTGGTCGAGGCCGAGTGGGGACGGCAACTGCCGACTGGTTTCGCCGCTTGCCTCGGCGAACGTGACCAGGCCGCTTTCGCCGCCGAACTGCAGCCGGTCAGCGGGGCGGCCGAGATGCTCGCCAGCCTCGGTCTGCCGTGCTGCGTCGCATCGTCGGGAACGATCGGGAAGATCCGCGGCAACCTCTCGCTCACGGGCCTGCTGCAGTATCTCGAGCCGCATCTGTTCAGCGCCACGATGGTCGCGCGTGGCAAGCCGGCACCCGACCTGTTCCTGCATGCGGCGGCGATGATGGCCGTGCCGCCGGCCGGCTGCGTCGTCATCGAGGACAGCATCGCCGGCGTCCTGGCGGCACGCGCTGCCGGCATGCGCGTCTTCGGCTTCCACGGCGGCGGTCATGCCCGCCCGGGTTCGGCGGCGGCGCTGCGGGCGGCCGGTGCGACCCGCGTCTTCGAGCGCCTGCGCGATCTGCCCGGCCTGCTTGGCAGCCAGGCGCCGGCGGAAGGCTGAGGGCTGAGGGCTGAGGGCTGAGGGCTGAGGGCTGAGGGCTGAGGGCTGAGGGCTGAGGGCTGAGGGCTGAGGGCTGAGGGCTGAGGGCTGAGGGCGTCGCGCCGCTGGCACCGGGTGGTCGCCATCTGCACGAAGGCGACGCTGTCGGCCTCGCCGCCGTGCTCGAAATGGCGGGCCGAGAGTTTGACGGGGAAGGTGCTCCCGTCCTGGCGCCGGCGTTCGCGCTCGCTGGTCAGCGAACCCGCCGATCGAAGCTTCCGCCGGTGCCCCTGCCATCGCGCTTACTCCAGTCACCGTCACGAGTGCGCTGCGAACTCGCTGCTGAAACCGCTGCTGTGGCCTGCGAGGTGGGCCGTGATCGCCGCCTTGGCTGCCGGCAGGTCGTCCGGGTGGACGCGGTCGCGCCAGGCCGCGCAACTGGCCGGGAAAGCGCCGGCTGAGGTGCCAGCCTGGCGCATGTGTCTCAGCATTGCCGCCGGATCCATTCGGCAATCGCCTCCGCTGCCGCCTGCCAGTGTGCGTCGAGCATCAGCGTGTGGCCGGCGCGCGGAATCACGGCCGTTTCGGCCCGCCAGCGGGCAGCGGTGAAACCAAGGATCGCGGGTGGAAACACCGCGTCCGCCTCGCCGCCGACGACGAGGACCGGCAATGCCGGCAGCCGGCGGCCGAAGCGCATCGCCAGCAGGCTCAGATCGAGCAGCGCGCGGCGTGACTCGTCCTGGAACAGCGGCGCGAAGCGCAGCAGGTCGTCGGTGCTGGTCTCGGCCGAGTAATAGACCTCGCGCAGCGTGCGCAGGCTCTCGGCCGCGTACTCGCCGCGCGTGCTGCGTGCCTGCTGGTCGAAGAAGGCGGGCCGGGTGAGGGCGATCTTCATCGTTGCGCCGAGGATGCCGCCCGGCGGCACCGGCGCCATCAGCACCGCAGCCGGTGCCGCCTCGCGTTCGAGGTGGCGCTCGACGACGACGCAGCCCATCGAGTGGCCGATCAGCACGGGCTGTCGCGCGAGTCCGCGCACCACCTGCGCGAGGTCGTCGGCGTAGTCGTCGATGCCGAAGCCGTGCAGGCTCTCGCGGCCTTCGCTGCGGCCATGACCGGCGAGGTCGAGGGCATGGCACGTGAAGCCCTGGCGGCTGAACCAGGGAAGGAAATACTCGTCCCAGCAGGCGGCCGTGGCGTAGCCGCCGTGGACGAAGAGCAGGGGCGGCAGGTCGTTGCGGCCGGCGGCCGGCCGCTGCAGGGTATGGATGCGTCGCAGCTTCATGGTCGAAGGAAGATGGCTATCGGAGTGGTCGCCGGCAGTGCGTCGCCGCCTCGGGAAAATGTGCCGACGCTGCCGGCGAGAGTATCGCAGGCTCGGCCGGCAAGGGGCAAGGCCGGCGGACCCGATCGCGGCCGGGCACATCCGCTCCACACCGCCGGAACCGTAGGCTCCCTGCAACGGCTGGCCCACCTGCGCACCGGGAGCGGTGTCGGGATGGGCAGTGCCACACCCGCTGCCGGCGGATGGCCACTGGCGACGCCTCTTCTACGGTAGAATCGGCGTTGCCCGGCAGGAAACGAGGTGACGGTCCGGGTGACAGTCCCCACGTTGAGCGAGTCTGGAGAAAGCGATGCCACAGCAACCATTCGATCTGAATGACATCATCCACGAACCTTCTGACGAACAGCTCGACGACCTGATGGAAGCCGTCGCCGCAGCGGCACGCCGGCATGCCGATGCCGCGCGGGCGCAACTGCTGCTCCGCCTGCGGGCCGAGATCTCGGCAATCAATCCCCCTTTCCGCCGCGAGGCATGACCCCCGGGGCAAGACCCCGGTTGATCGTCGTCGCCGGACCGAATGGCTCGGGCAAGACCTCGATCACGCAGCAACTCCTGATGCACGAGTGGATGGGCGGCTGCGTCTACGTCAATCCCGATTTCATCGCGCGTGACGAGTTCGGCGACTGGAACTCGCCGGCGGCGGTCGTCCAGGCAGCGCAGCGGGCGACCGAGATTCGCGAACAGTGCCTCGAGCGCGGCGTCAGCCTGGCTTTCGAAACGGTGCTTTCGGCAGCCGACAAGCTCGACTACATTCGCCGCGCCCGCGAGGCCGGCTTCTTCATCCGCCTTTTTTTCGTCGGCACCGACGACCCGTCGATCAACGCCAAGCGGGTTGCCATGCGTGTCATGGAGGGCGGGCACGATGTGCCGATCCCCAAGATCATCGCTCGCTACACCCGATCGCTTGCCTACTGCTATTTCGTCGCCTGGCTGGCCGACCGCACCTACCTCTACGACAATTCGATCGACGATGCCCGCGCCCGGCTGCTCTTTCGCGCCTCGGAGGGCCGCATCGTCAAGACCTACGGCGAGATCAACCCGTGGGCGCGGGAAATCGCGCAAAGGCTGCTGCCCGCCGTTGCGGACGACCCGTCGGCGGCGCCCGCCGGCGTCAACCCGTCGGCCTGAGCGACTCGAGCAGCGTCCCCATCTGACTGCGACAACGGGCGCGCCTGCGTCGATTTGTCACATTCCTGTCGCCGATGGCGCTACCTAGAATGCCGCCTGTCAGCAATCAGCAGGAGTGGACGTCATGGAGTCTGGCCGGAAAGCCGCTGCGCGGGCGGTCGCCGTCGCCCTGTCCGGGTGGCGAACGAGCGCGCGGCCACTCGGCAGCGTCGCCGGCCGGCACGTGTGCCGCCGATGAAGCCGGCTCCGGACGTGGCAGCGGTGGCGGACCGCATGCGCCGTGGGCGCTCGCGGACGAGCGGCGGCAACGGGCACGGCGTCTCCTTCGCCTGCGGCCAGAGAATCCATTCCGGCGGCGGTCGCGGTGGCGCCTGGCGGGTGCTGAGCGGATCGGTTCGCCTCGACCGCGATGAACCGACCGGCGAGCAGAGTTTCGCCGGTCTCGCCGTCAAGGGTGACATCATCGGCGCCGAATCGCTGCTCTTCGACCGCTACAGCTTCAGCGCCACCGCTCTCGCCGAGTGCGTTCTCGCGCCTTGGCCGGAGACGCGTTCCGCTGCCTTGGCCGAGTCGCTCTCGCGAACGCTCGCCAGGGCCGAGCAGCGGGCGGCGGAAGTCATCGCCCTGCGTTGCGGTCAGGCTGCAGAGCGCGTGCGCCGTCTCGTACTGATGCTCGCCCACGCGCCCGAAGACGCCGGCGCGGCTCAGGGAGACTTGCAGGTCGTCCTGCCTTCGCGCCAGGACATGGCGGAGATCACGGCGCTGACGCTCGAGACCGTCTCGCGCATGGTCAGCCAGCTGCGCCAGGCGGGGATGCTGGCGCCGCAGCGCTTCGGCCGACACCTCTCGCATCGCCGCTTCAGCGTCCGCAGCCCGGCGGACGAGGCCTGCTGAGCGCCGCCCCGGTTCATATACGCTCGGCGCGAACCTTGGTTGCGGTGCGCGCGTCGGCTTCGATCACAGTGTAGCGGTATCCCTGTTCCTGCACCGTATCGCCAACCTGCGGGATGCGCCGCAGGCGGTTGATCAGGAAGCCGGCGATGGTGTGCGCTTCGCCGACCGGCAGGCCGAGCTTGAGTGAATCGTTGAGTTCGGAAATCGGTGCCCGACCGCTGATCAGGTGCGCATCGTCACTGACGGTCTCGATGCTGATGCGGCGGCTCTTCATGCCGTCGAAGTCGAAGCCGGAATCGACCGGGCCGACAACCTCCTCGAAGATGTCTTCCATCGTCAGGATGCCGATCGCCGAACCGAACTCGTCGACGACCACCGCCATGTGGTCGGCGCGCGAGCGCAGCAGCGGCAGCACCTGGTCGAGGCTTTGCCGCGGCGAGAGATAGAGCGCCGGCTTGACGAAGTCGCTCACCGGACGCTGCTCGATGTCCGGCAGCAGGAGATCCCAGGTGCTCAGCGTCATCACGCCGGTGACGTTGGTGATGTTGCCGCGAAACACCGGCAGGCGGTTGAAGCCGGAAGACCAGACGCGGCGCACCGCTTCCGCCATCTCGCGCGTCTCGTTGAAGCCGATGACCTCGGCCAGCGGCGTCATCACCTCGCCGACGGTCGTGTCGGCGAAACGGAAGATGCGCCGAATCCGCTGCTTGCTGGTCGCCGCGCTGTCCGATGCGGTCTCCGAGAGGTCGATCAGGACGCGCAGTTCGTCCTTGCTGATGAAGCCGCTCGACGCCGAACTGGCGCCGCCGAAGAGGCGGGCAGCGACGCGGGCGACACGGCTGAAGACGAAGATCACCGGATAGAAGACGTAGGAGAAGAAGCGCAGGCCGTAGATGATGCGGGTGACGATCGTGTCGGCCTTCTGCTGGAAGATGCTCTTCGGGACGATCTCGCCGAAGATCAGCAGGAACGGCGTGAACACGAGCACCGAGACCAGGTCGCCGGCGTCGCCGAAGAGCCGGACGAAGATCAGCGTGCCGAGGGTGGTGATCGTCACCGTCGCGATGTTGGTGCCGACCAGCGTCGTCCCGAGCATGACGTCGGGCGTGCGGAACAGGTTGAGCACCAGTTTCGCACCGGCGTTCCCCATCCGCGCCTCGTGGCGCAGGTGGATCTTGTCGGAATTGACCATCGCCAGCTCGGAGCCCGAGAAGAAGCCCTTGAGCAGCAGGAAGATCAGGATCACGAGCAGTTG
>WBZM01001155.1_pt1 | contig 28280 bp, 28 predicted proteins | sample 5204271 | NCBI WGS metagenome assembly WBZM01 (sample SAMN12344346, study PRJNA552823) | activated sludge metagenome | biome: Activated sludge suspended growth; feature: Nitrification reactor; material: Wastewater; isolation source: activated sludge from nitrification reactor of wastewater... | reverse complement strand
GCTGAACGACGAGGCGCTGGCCCGGCTGACCGACACCGCCTTCGAGGGCGAGATCCGGCTGGGCGTGCCCCACGACATCGTCTATCCGCAGATCCCCAAGATCCTGAAGACGATGGCGGCGGAATATCCGCGGGTGCGGATCAACCTGTTTTCCTGCTTCACCTCGAAGCTGAAGGAGGGCTTCGCGCGGGGCGACTTCGACGTGATCCTGACGACCGAGGCCGCGCCGGGCGCGGGGGGCGAGCGGCTCGCCACGCGCAAGCTCGTCTGGATCGGCGCGCCTGATGGTATCGCCTGGCAGCAGCGGCCGCTCCGGCTCGCCTTCGTCGAGACCTGCTTCTTCCGCCCGATCGCGCAGGCGGCGCTGAACGGCGCGGGAATCCGCTGGGAAATGGCGGTCGGCGGCGAATCCGAGCAGGTGGCCCAGGCGACCGTCACCGCCGACCTGTCGATCTCGGCACGGATGGAGGGGGCGCTGCCGCAGGGTGCGGTGGTGATCGAGGGCGCCAACGCGCTGCCCGGCCTCGGCGATCTCGACATCTGCCTCTATCAGGCCAACGTCCAGAAGGGCGAGGTGATGGACAAGCTTCTCACCCAGTTGCGCTGCGCCTATGGCGATGCGCAGTGCTGCCTGAGGGTGATTTCCGGCGAGGCCGCGTCAGAGGGTGACAACCACCTTGCCGGTCGACTGACGGCTGCGGAGTAGCTCCAGCGCCTCGGCCGCGCGCTCGAGCGGCATCTCGCGGGAAACGTGCGGGCGAAGCCGCCCCTCGCCATACCAGGCGAAGCGCGTGGCGAGGCTGTCGGCAAGAACCCTCGGGCAGAGCTTGAGATACCCGCCCCAGTAAAGCCCGATCACCGTGAGGTTTTTGACCAGCAGGTGATTGGCAGGAATCTGCGGCACCGTCCCGCTGGCGAAGCCCACGGGAATGATCCGGCCCCCGGGGTTGGCGGCGCGGAACGCGGCGTCGAACTGGGCGCCGCCCACCGGATCGTAGACCACGTCGGCCCCCCCGAGCGCGCGGACCTCGGCCCTCAGGTCGGCCGTTTCGCTGTCGATCAGGTGGTCGGCCCCGGCATCGCGTGCCGCCCGCAGCCTGTCCGCCCCGCGGGCGCAGGCGATGACGCGCGCGCCCATGATGCTGCCGATCTCCACCGCGGTGAGCCCCACGCCCCCCGCCGCGCCGAGGACGAGAAGCGTCTCGCCCGGTTGCAGCCGCGCGCGGTGGCCGAGCGCCACGTGGCTCGTGCCATAGGCCACCTGGAAGGCCGCGGCATGGGCGAAGGGCATCGCGTCCGGGATGGGCAGGCAGGCCCCGGCGGGAAAGCAGCCGTAGTCGGCCAGCCCGCCCCGGCCGGCGAAGACCGCGACACGGGTGCCGGGCGGGGGCCCCTCGACCCCGGGGCCAAGCGCGTCCACCACGCCCGCGGCCTCCATCCCGAGCGTCACCGGCGGTTCGGGGCGTTCCTGGTATCTGCCCTCGATCATCAGGAGATCGGCGAAGTTGAGCCCGCAGGCGGCAATCCTGACCCGGATCTGCCCCGGTCCCGGCTCCGGCACCGGCAGGGCCCGCAGACGTGGCGATTCGCCGTAGCGTTCGATCGTGATTGCGCGCATCCCGTTCTCCTTCTCCGCAAGGCTAGCGGCCCGGCAGCCGGGCTTCCAGCCGATTCCGGCCCGGCAAATCGCAGAATGCAAAGAAATCGCCACGGGGCCGTTTGCAGATTGCATCGCATTTCGCAAATCACGGAATGGGCGAGCGAGGGGACATGTATTTTCGTATAGGGTGACTGTTTCGCAATTTTGTGTGTTCCTTATGGGCGTGGCCGATGCCCTGCGGAGATGGCCACGATTGATGCGTGCTCGGGGGCAATGGGCATGTGGGGAGGGGTTGGCACGAGACGTGCTTGAATACCTGCGACAGACCAATGGAGAATGAGATGAAACATCCTGTCGACGTCCATGTAGGCAAGCGCGTCCGCCACCGGCGCTGGATGGTGGGCATGACCCAGCAGCAACTGGCCGACAAGGTCGGAATCAAGTTCCAGCAGATCCAGAAGTACGAAACCGGCATGAACCGGATTTCGGCATCGCGGCTGTGGGACATTGCCGACGCGCTGGGGGTGGCCATCTCGTATTTCTTCGAGGGCATGGAACCTCAGGCGCAGCCCAATGACGATGTGGCGCCCGACATCATGGCCGACAAGGAAGCCCTGCTTCTTGTCCGGTCCTACTATGCCATTCCCGAGGCGCAGCGCCGCCGTCTGTTCGAACTGGCGAAGGTTCTGTCCGACGCCGCTTGACCGCAAGCGACAGCCGGGTCTAGGGCAGGACGAAACCGGAGCCTGCCCATGACCCGACCCATCCTCGACCATCTGACCGAAGCCGACCGGCGCGACATCGTCGCCGCAGCAAATGTGCTGGCCGATGCGGCGCGTACTGCCACGCTGGCGCATTTCCGCAGCGACGGACTTTCGGCGGAAACCAAGGAAGCCGAAAGGTTCGATCCCGTGACCGTCGCCGACCGCGCCGCTGAAGTGGCGATGCGCGAGCTGTTGTCGCGCCTGCGCCCCGACGACGGAATTCTGGGCGAGGAATTCGGCATCCTTCCGGGCACGAGCGGCCTGACATGGGTGCTTGACCCGATCGACGGAACCCGCGGCTATCTGTCGGGCACGCCGACCTGGGGCGTGCTGATCGCGGTCGCGGACGATGCAGGCCCGGTCTTCGGCCTGATCGACCAGCCCTATATCGGCGAGCGGTTCGTGGGGGGGCTCGGTCTTTCGGAAATGTCCGGTCCGATGGGCCATCGGGCATTGCGCAGCCGGCCCGCGCGGCCGCTTTCGCAGGCCATTCTCTATTCGACCTTCCCGGAGGTCGGCACGCCGGCCGAAGGGGCGGCCTTCCGCCGGGTGGCGGAACGCGCGCGTCTGACGCGCTATGGCACCGACTGCTACGCCTATGCCCTGATCGCGGCCGGCCAGATCGACCTGGTGATCGAGGCCGGGCTTCAGGCCTATGACGTGCAGGCGCCGATTGCCGTGATCGAGGCGGCGGGCGGGATCGTCACCGACTGGGAGGGCGGCCCGGCCCATGGCGGCGGGCGGGTGCTGGCCGCAGCGAACCGTGCGATCCATGCAGAGGCGCTGGCGCTGCTGAATGCTGACTGAGCGCGGCACAGCGACGCGCCAGCGGACGCTTGAATGATCCGCCTCATGCGGCTAGGTAGCAACAGGACTACGAAGCGGACGCGCCCCAATGACCTACGTCGTCACCGACAACTGCATCGCCTGCAAATACACCGACTGCGTGGAAGTATGCCCTGTGGACTGCTTCTACGAGGGTGAGAACATGCTTGTCATCCACCCGGATGAATGCATCGACTGCGGCGTGTGCGAACCTGAATGCCCTGCCGACGCCATCCGGCCCGACACCGAGCCGGACATGGAAAGCTGGGTGGAATTCAACCGCAAGTATTCCGAGCAATGGCCCGTGATAACCCAGCGCAAGGATCCGCTGCCCGAAGCCAAGGAGCGCGACGGCGAGACGGGCAAGCTGGACAAGTACTTCTCGGAGACCCCGGGCAGCGGCGACTGAGTCGCTTTTTTCAGCCAGCGGGCGCATGATAAGCGGAAAGATGCCGGCGAGCCGGTGATTCTTGCGTGTGGCAAGGTATGAAATCACGACTGTCAACACGTGGTTTTGAGAAACTGCGCGGGTCTGGCGCTTTGAAAACGGCGCAATTTCTGCTATATGTCTGTTGCATCTGAAGCCGACGCCCTGACCGCAGCGACCACCACTCGCGACAAACTCCTGCGACATATGCACCGCCCCAAAGGCCTTGCCGCCTTGGGCCGGTTTTTGTCGCCGCAGCGGACAGGCACCCTGGGGATCGTAGGACCAACGCATGACTAAGAACAAGAAGAACGACTTCCGCCCGAACGATTTCGTGGTCTACCCGGCGCATGGCGTCGGCAAGATCATATCGATCGAGGAGCAGGAGATTGCCGGGCTGAAGCTCGAACTGTTTGTCATCTCGTTCGAGAAGGACAAGATGACTCTGCGCGTCCCGACCCACAAGGCCACCGAGATCGGCATGCGGTCGCTGTCGTCCCCTGACGTGGTGACAAAGGCGCTGGAAACCCTGAAGGGCAAGGCGCGGGTCAAGCGGGCGATGTGGTCGCGCCGGGCGCAGGAATATGAACAGAAGATCAATTCGGGCGACCTGATGGCGATCGCCGAGGTCGTGCGCGACCTGCACCGGGCCGACGACCAGCGCGAGCAGTCCTATTCCGAGCGTCAGCTCTACGAGGCGGCGCTGGAACGGCTGACCCGCGAAGTCGCCGCCGTGTCGGGCACCGACGAGGCGGGCGCGCAGAAGAAGGTCGACGACGTCCTGCTGAACCGCGCCGCCTGAGGCGGCGGTAACGAACGGAATGCAAGGAAGGCCGCCGAACGTGTTCGGCGGCCTTTTTCGTTCATCGCGGCGTCGTATCGGGGCCGGGGCCGTCATGTGCCGCCCCATCTGGTTCCGCATCATGCGAAAACCGTGTCGTCAGAGCGGCTTCCAGATCTTTGTTCAGGCGTCTCGCCAACTGCTGATAGGCCGGGTTCCGGTCGGCCGGGACGCCGGGCTTCCAGGTCTCGGCCAGGTCGCGCACGGCGGCGCGGTCCATGTTGTAGAACGTCCGCTGCAGCTCTGCCGCCTCGTAATCTGTCAGGCCGCTGTTTTCCAGAACGTAGCGACCCGCACGCAGGGCGCTGTCGAACATCTCGCGCACGATCTGGTTGGCGCCGGCCTGATACAGTTCATAGACATGCTCGCGGTCGCGGGCGCGGGCGATGATGTGAAGGTCGGGCCGGGTCCGGCGGGCATAGGCGACCAGTTCTGTCGCCCGGTGATAGTCGTCGAGGCAGACGACAAGGATCCTGGCCGTGTCGAGCCCTGCCGCCTTGAGCAGCGCCGGCCGTGTGGGGTCGCCGACATAGCCCTTGAACCCGAACCGGCGCAGAAGCTCGATCGTGCGGTAGTCGCTGTCGAGAACCGTGGTCTTGAAGCCGGACATGGTGACAAGTCGGTTGACGACCTGGCCGAACCGTCCGACGCCGGCGATGATGACGGGTTCCTGGTTTTCGATCCGGTCGGGGACGATCGACTCGCCGTCCTCTTTCAGCCGCTTCACGATCTGGTCGTGCAGGATGAAGAAGAGCGGTGTCAGAAACATCGACAGCGCGATCACCAGCAGCATCACCTGGGCGGTCCCGGTGGGAAGGATGCGCTGCGCCAGCGCGAAGGAGACGAGCACGAAGCCGAACTCGCCTGCCTGCGCCAGCGACAGGGTGAACAGCCACTGGTTCCGGCCGCCGACGCCGAAAATGCGGCCGACGACGTAAAGGACCACCCCCTTGAGCAGCATCAGAAGCAGCGTCAGAAGGACGATCTGCAGGGGGCGCGACAGCAGCAGGTCAGTGTTGATCCCGGCGCCGACCGTGATGAAAAACAGCCCCAGCAACAGCGACTTGAACGGTGCCAGGTCCGACTCGATCTCGTGGCGAAATTCCGAGTTCGCCAGCATCACGCCCGCCAGGAAGGTGCCCAGTGCCGGCGAAAGCCCGACGATCAGCATGAGCGAGGCGATCGAGACGACGATGGTCAGCGCCAGCGCAGTGTTCATTTCATGCAGGCGTGTGGCGTGCACATAGCGGTAAAGCGGCCGGACAAGGTAATGACCGGCCAGAACCACGGACACCACCGCCGCCAGCGTCACCAGTGTGACCCCCCAGGCGGGCAGCCGGTCAAGGTAGGTCAATGCGATATGTTCGCTGGACGCTTCGGCCTTGGCCAGCGCCCGCGCGCCGGGCAGTGCCAGGAACGGCAGCAGTGCAAGAACGGGGATGACGGCGATGTCCTGCATCAGCAGCACCGAGAACACGTTCCGCCCGCCCGCCGTCTGCATCAGGCTTTTTTCGGAAAGCGTCTGCAGGACGATTGCAGTGGATGACAGCGACAGGATGGTGCCTGCCGTCAGCGCCAGCCGCCAGGTTTCCCCCATCGCCAGCATGGCTGCCGTGATGGCCAGCGCTGTCAGCACGATCTGAAGCCCGCCCAGGCCAAGCAGCTTGGCGCGCATGTTCCAAAGCGCCTTCGGGTCGAGTTCCAGTCCGATCAGGAACAGCATCATCACGACACCCAGCTCGGCGACGTGCTGCAACTCGGCCATTTCGTGCCCGGCAAGCCCGAACACCGGCCCTATCAGGATACCCGCAACCAGATAACCCAGCACGGATCCCAGCCCCAGTCGCGACGCGACAGGTACCGTAATCACCATGGTGACCAGAAATACCGTGGCTTGGAACAGGAAACCTTCCATGAAGACCTTTCGACGGGGAATGCGGGTGTCAGGTGGGCAGGGGGGCGTCGGGCTTGAACTGATCCATGACGATCTGGCTGTGCACCCGCGCGACCGCAGGATGCGCCAGAAGGACCTGGTGGATCAACCGGTTCAGGTCGGTCAGGCTGGCGCAAAAGACCCGCAGCAGGCAATCGGCATCGCCGGTCAGTGTCCAGGCGCCGACGATCTGGGGCTGGGTCGCGACGAGGCAAAGGAAGGCGGCCGTCGTCTCGGCGTCGTGCCGCGCCATCTGCACCTGCAAGAATGCCTGCACCGCAAGCCCCAGCCGCTGCGGGTCAAGCTTTGCATGATATCCTGCAATCAGACCAAGCTCTTCAAGCCGCTGGCGGCGGCGACCGGCCTGGCTTGCCGACAGGTTCAAGACCTCGCCCAGATCCTGTGCCGTAAGATGCGCGTCGCGTTGCAGCGCCGCCAGGAGCCGCTTGTCGGTATCGTCGAGGGATGTGGTGAATTCCTGCATGAATTCAGCGAATAACGCGGAAAGCTCGCATCGGCATGTGAATTTTCCGTGACATTGCGCAATTCGCGCTCTCGATCTGCGGCCAAATGTCTGATGCGAGGGCCCGATCCTGTTTGCATCCATCCCAAGGAAGATGGGCGGTGGCCACGGCAGGCGCAACTTCAAGAAAAAGTCCGATTGACCGAGGTCGATCAGATCGTGCGAGATATTCTGAAGGCGCGATGGCTGGAACCGTCGGCGGGAAGCGGGCATCAGGACCCCGCTCGTCCGACATCCGCCGGCGGTTCAGCCGGCCTTGACCATTTTCAGGACGATGGTCTTGCCGTTCTTGACGTAGGTGAGTTGCCCGTCGCCGATCGCGGCGACCTTGCCGCCGTCGAAGCGGTCGCCCACCTTGACCTTGACGAAGCGGCCATTGCCGGTGCGGATCAGCGCGCGGCGGTTCGATTGCGACCCGTAGATGCCGATCAGGTTGACCTTGCCCAGGTCGATGGCGTTGGCGAAGGTGGCCTGCTTGGCGACCGACGCCTGGGTCGGGATGTTGGGGGCCGCGCTGGTCGGTTCAGGTTCGTCGATCTCGGCGGTCTGGGTCGGCGCGGGTTCTGGCGCGGGCTCGGGTGCGGCGGCGGCTTCCGGCTTGGCGGACGGCGCGGAAACCGCCGGTTCGGGCAGGGGCTCGGCCACGGCAGCTGCGATGGCGTTTTCGACGGCGACCGAAAGGTCGCTCGGTCGGCTGGCCGGGCGGCGCGAACTGGCCACGGCATACTGGCTGCCGCTGGAGACCGGGGCGGCTTCTTCTTCAGCCTGCGTGGCTGCCGCGGTGACGATTGCCCCGGGGCGGGCCTTCGGCCGCGGCCCGTCGCCTGCCGTCTGCACGGCGATGGCGGACGGCTCCGTGGCGGGCTCGGCCGCTCCCTGATCGGCGGGAACGGCAAGGTCCGCGGGGCGAGGTTGCGGCCGTTTGCCGCGAAGCTTGGGGTCGGCCCAGACGGGGGCCGGCTCGGAGCCCGACGTCGCACCCGGGGCGGCCGCAGGAGCGACCGCATCGGATGGTCCCGGAGTGGCCGCGGCCGGTGTGGCCGCGGCCGCGGCGGCCACGGCTTCGGGGCGTTCGGCCGGGCGCAGCGGAGGCTTGCCCGCGACAAGGCGGAACCCGCCCGGAGTGATCACACCCTCGGGCGTGGCGATGACGAAGCCCTGCGCGTCGAACCGGACGAGAGAGCCATAGGGGACGGGCTCGGCCGGGGCGAGGGGCGTGAGGTCATGCAGAAGGGTTCCGTCCTCGGGCAGGGCGCCGGTTCGGGCGGTGGCCGGCATCGCGTCTTCGTTGGCGACCTGTGCTGCCGCGCTGGCATCCGGCAGACTTTGGGCGACGATCGGATCGGCCTGATCGACCGCCGTTGGAACCGCGGCGGGCACCGATGAGGCAGCGCCGGCTTCGGACGGGCCAGTGTCGGCAGACTGTGCCGGCGTCGCGGGTTCAGCCGCCGTTTCGGCCGGGGCCGAAGGCTCGCCGGAGGCAGGGGCGGTGTCGGGCTCGGGCTGGATGACCGTGTCGTCTGCCGTCGGTGCGCCAGCGGCTCCGGTTTCGGCGGTGGGCTGGTCGGCCGGGGCAGTCGTGCTGAGGGCGTCGCCCTGCGGCAGCGTGGCCGGTTCGTCGCCGGACCAAAGCGACCACAGCGCGACCGCCGCCATGACGACGGCCAGGCCGCCGAAAAGGGCCAGCCCCATGTGCCTGGGCTTTCCACCCACCTCGTTCGGGCGGCGCGCACCGAAAACCGTCATCTCCTCGCTGATCTCGGCGGCGGACTTCGGGCGGCGGCGCAAGGGCGGCGGGGGCGGTTCGGCCGCCGACTCGGGCGAAAGCAGCGCGCGGTGCGGGGCGTGGGGGCCGGCAGGCGCCGTCCGCCCACGCCTGCCAGCCTGCCGGGCAGCAATGGCGTCGGCGGGAACGGCCGGCGCGGAAGCGCGGGGAACCGGAACCACGGGGTCTGTCACCCCGTGCAGCTCGGTCGCGGGCCCAAGGCGGGCGGGCTTTGCCGGGCCTGTGTTTTCAAGTGCGATCCTGGCTGTGACGTTTGCCAGCGTCGCTGCGGCCGGGGCTTCATGGTCGGGCTGCGGGGGCGCGGTCCGCCCCCGGCGCGACGCGAATCCGCCCGCAGGTTCCTCGGCCGCGGTTGGCTCGGCCACGTCTTCGCCAAGGGATGATGCGTCAACGGACGGCTCTGCTGCCGGCGCATCCGGCAAGGTCAACGCGGTGTCTGCGCCCGGCAGGGCGACGGGTTCGTCGGCGGGCGCGGCGGCGGGCAGGTCCGCGGCGACGACATGGGGCTCGGGCGACTCGCGCGCTTCCGGCAAACCCACGGGCAGGGCCTTGCCGGCTTCGGCGGGCTCGTCTGTCATCTCGTCGGGTTCCGCCATGTCAGCCGGCGGCGCTTCCACCGGCGCGGCATGCGCCGCCGCGTCGGGTTCGGCGGCGACCGGTCCCCTGGGCAGCTCGATTCGCCCGATGATCCTGACCGGGCTATCGTCACGTTCCAGCGCCGCCCCGGATGGCATGTGCTCGTCCGCGCGCGTCGTCTGGCCAAAGAACGGCTCGCCCCCGAAGGAAGCCTCCTCGGGGATCGCGACGAAGCACAGCGGGTTGAACCCGTGTTCTTCGGCAAATGCCTCGGCTTCGGCCAGCGTCAGTTTCGTCACCACGGCAACTTGCGCCAGTTCGCCCTCGGCCCGCCAGTCGAAGACCAGATCCGCGACCGCATAGGGGGTCCGTCCCGTCAGGGCCTCGGCGATCTGGTCGCGACGTGCGGCGTCATCGGGGCCGGGGGCGCTGACGGTGGTGTAGAGGATCTGCGAGTCGGGCAGTACCAGCTTCGACGTCACGCCCCCAGGCGACAACGCCGCAGCCGTACTGCGCAGGAACCCAAGCGTTTCCGTCAGTTGCGGATCTTCCAGATCGGCATCGCCGACCAGCATCCAGCCTCGCGCGGTGCGGTGCAGAAGGCGGATTCCGTCATGCGAGAGGGTCAGTGCAAATCCTGGCTTCATTCCGGGCAACTATCACAAATGCAACCGGCGCCGAAGCGATGTTCGGGCCCCCGGCCCGTCCTAGAGCAGAATCTTGCGCAAGGAAAGCGCGACCCCCAAGGAACGGCTTGTGGTGTGCGTCATATGGACGAAATGTGATGCCGCTGAACGGAGGTTTTTTTCATGCGCGTCTTTCCCGCCCTGGCCATGATGCTGGCCCTTTCCGCCCCCGCCCTGGCCGAAGACATGCGCCCGACCATATCGGTCACGGGCGAGGGCCGGGTCGAGGCCCGCCCCGACATGGCGACCATCAGCCTGGGGGTCACCACCGAAGGCGATACGGCGAAGGCCGCGCTGGAGGCCAACAACTCCGCGCTGGCGGCGGTGATCGAACGGCTGAAGGCCGCCGGCACCGAGGACAGGGACATCCAGACCTCGGGCCTCTCGCTGAGTCCGCGCTACGACTACAACGCCACCGACAGTTCGGGCCAGAACCAGATCACCGGCTACATCGCCGCCAACCTGGTGACGGTGCGAGTGCGAAATCTCGACGGCCTCGGCACGACGCTGGACAGCGCCGTCAGCGATGGGGCCAATACCCTCAACGGCTTGACCTTCGGCCTGCAGGAACCCGGACCTGCGACCGACGCGGCCCGGAAGGAAGCGGTGGCGGATGCGCGCCACAAGGCCGAGCTTTATGCCGGTGCGGCTGGCGTGAAGCTTGGCCGCGTGCTTTCGATCAGCGAACAGGGCGGTTATGCGCCTCCGATGCCGATGATGGCCGAGGCAGCGGGATTCAAGGACGCGCGGGCCTCGGTGCCGGTCGAGGCCGGCGAGGTTGGCGTGACCGCCACCGTTTCGATTCTTTACGAACTCGCCGAATAGCCCTCTGGCATGAAAACAGAAGGGCGCCCCCGGGGGGGCGCCCTTCGTACGTCAGGCGGTCGCCGCCGCCAATGCCTGGTCGAGGTCGGCGATGATGTCGGCCGGGTCCTCGATGCCGATCGACAGCCGGACCACGTTGGGCGCAGCCCCCGCCGCGATCTGCTGGGCTTCGGTCAGCTGCCGGTGCGTCGTCGAGGCCGAGTGGATGATCAGCGACCGCGTATCGCCAAGGTTCGCCACATGGCTGAACATCTTGAGATTGTTGACCAGCTTCACGCAGGCGTCGTACCCGCCCTTGACCGCGAAGGTGAACAGCGCGCCAGCGCCCTTGGGGCAGATGCGTGCCACGCGGTCGTTGTATTTCGACGACTTGAGCCCCGCGTAGGTCACATATTCGACGCGCGGGTCTTTCTCGAGCCATTCGGCAACCTTGACCGCGTTCTCGACATGCCGCTGCATCCGCAGGCCCAGCGTCTCGATCCCCATCAGGGTGTAATGCGCGCCCTGCGGGTTCATCGTCATGCCCAGATCGCGCAGGCCGATGGCAATCGAGTGGAAGGTGTAGGCCATCGGCCCCAGCGCCTCGTGGAACTTCAGCCCGTGATAGGCGGGTTCGGGTTCCGACAGCGAGGGGAACTTGCCGGACTTCGACCAGTCGAACTTGCCGGAATCGACGATGGCGCCGCCGGTCACCGTGCCATTGCCGGTCAGGTATTTCGTCGTCGAGTGGACGACGAGCGTCGCGCCATGGTCGAAGGGCTTGCACAGGTACGGCGTGGCCGAGGTGTTGTCGACGATCAGCGGGATGCCCGCCGCATCGGCCACCTTGGCCACTGCATCGAGGTCTGTGATGTAGCCGCCCGGGTTGGCGATGGATTCGCAGAAGACCGCGCGGGTGTTGTCGTCGATGGCGGCCTTCAGGGCCCCCAGATCGTCGAAGTCGACGAACTTTGCCGACCAGCCGAAACGTTTGATCGTCTGGCTGAACTGGGTGATCGTGCCGCCGTAAAGCCGTGTCGAGGCAATGATGTTCAGGCCCGGTCCCATCAGCGGGAACAGCGCCATGATCTGCGCGGCATGCCCCGACGAGCAGCAGACCGCGCCGGCGCCGCCTTCAAGTGCCGCAATGCGGGCAGCAAGGGCCGAGACCGTCGGGTTGGTCAGACGGGAATAGATGTAGCCAACCTCCTGCAGGTTGAAGAGCCGCGCGGCGTGGTCGGCGTCTTTGAAGACATAGGCCGTGGTCTGATAGATCGGCACCTGCCGCGCGCCGGTCGCAGGGTCGGGTTCAGCGCCGGCATGGATGGCCAGCGTATCGAAGCCTTGGGGTTTGGTCATGGGGTTTCCTCCTTGGAAATCGGCGGAAGGCTAGGGGAAGGCTGCCGCCAAGACAACGGTCCCGGTGCGGGAAAGGAAACACTTCGCATTGGATCGGCCGGCGCAGAACATCCTTCCCGGCGCGACTTTTCCGTCCGGGTCATCGGTACGCCCGTTGACGCGGGCGCGGGCCTTGGCTAGGCCCGCCCATCATGGCCCGCGCACCCCTCCTTCAGCTTTCGCAGATCACCCTCACCTTCGGCGGCAATCCCGTGTTCGACGGGCTCGACCTGACCGTGCAACCCGGCGACCGGGTGGCACTGGTCGGACGCAACGGATCGGGCAAGTCGACGCTGATGAAGGTGATGGCCGGGCTGGTCGAGGCCGACAGCGGCAGCCGGGTCGTGCCGCCCGGCGTGACCGTGGGCTACATGGAACAGGAGCCCGACCTGACCGGCTTTGCCACCCTGGGCGATTTTGCCGCCTCGCGCCTGCCCCTGGGCGAGGAATACCGGCTGGGCGTCGTGGCCGAGGGCCTCAAGTTCAACCCGGACACGCCGGTCGGTTCGGCTTCTGGCGGCGAGAGGCGGCGGGCGGCGCTGGCCAAGCTTCTGGCCGAGGCGCCGGAACTGATGCTTCTGGACGAACCGACGAACCATCTGGACATCCAGGCCATCGGCTGGCTGGAAGATCAGCTTCGCGAAACGCGAGCAGCCTATGTGCTCATAAGCCATGACCGTGCATTCCTGCGGGCATTGACGCGGGCGACGCTGTGGATCGACCGCGGCGCGGTGCGGCGCAACGAAAGGGGCTTCGACGCGTTCGAGGACTGGCGCGAAACCGTCTGGGCAGAAGAGGACGACGCGCGCCACAAGCTTGAGCGCAAGATCAAGGCCGAGGCGAAATGGGCCGTGGAAGGGATTTCGGCCCGCCGCCGGCGCAACCAGGGGCGGGTCAGGGCGCTGGCGGCGCTGCGGGCCGAGCGTGCGGCAATGATCCGGCGTCAGGGCACGGCCGATTTCGCGCTGGAATCGGGCCAGACCTCGGGCAAGATGGTGATCGAGGCCAAGGGCATCTCAAAGGCCTACGATGACAAGCTGATCCTGCGGAACTTCGACCTGCGCGTGCTGCGCGGTGACAGGGTGGCCTTTGTCGGGCCCAATGGCGTGGGCAAGACGACGCTGCTGAAAATGCTGACCGGCGAGGTTGCGCCCGATTCAGGGTCGGTCAGGCTGGGCACCAATCTTGATATCGCGGTCTTCGATCAGGCGCGGGCAACACTCGATTTCTCGATGACGCTCTGGGACGGGCTGGTGAACGATCCGGGCATGGCGGTGTCGGGGCGTTCCGACCAGGTCATGGTGCGCGGCCAGCCGAAGCATGTGGTGGCCTACCTCAAGGACTTCCTGTTCGACGAAGTGCAGGCGCGGGCGCCGATCGGGTCGCTTTCTGGCGGCGAACGGGCGCGTCTGCTGCTGGCGCGGATCATGGCCAGGCCGTCGAACCTGCTGATCCTCGATGAGCCGACCAACGACCTTGACGTCGAGACGCTGGACCTGCTGCAGGACATTCTGGGCGATTATGACGGGACGGTGCTTCTGGTCAGCCACGACCGCGACTTCATCGATCGGGTGGCCACGACCACGGTGGCGCTGGAAGGGAACGGCCGCGCGACGGCTTATGCAGGCGGCTGGACCGACTATCTGGCACAGCGCGGCGAGGTGGTCCAGGAAAAGTCAGTCAAATCCGCTATATCGCGCGTAGAAGAAAAGCCAGAGGCAAAGAAGGTCGCACAAGGCCTTACTTTTACAGAGAAACACCGGCTGGAGGCCTTGCCCGGCATCATCGAGCGTCTTGAGGCAGAGATCGGCAAGCTTGCCGATTTCCTGTCGGACCCCGAGCTTTTCGCCAAATCCCCCGACAAGTTCCGGCGCGCGTCCGAAGGGCTGGCCGAGCGGCAACTGGCGCTGACGGCCGCCGAGGAGGAATGGCTGATGCTTGAAGAAAAGGCACAAGCCTGACGCGGAAGGGCCGCCCGGCGAAGGGCGGCCCGCAACAACGTCCTCACCGTGGCGGCAGATTACATCTTCGGCAGCAGCACGGTGTCGATCACATGGATGACGCCGTTCGACTGCTTGACGTCGGCGATGGTGACGGTGGCGGTGTTGCCCATGCCGTCCTCGATCATGATCTTGCCGTCCTTCTCCAAAGCGGTGAATTCGCAGCCGCCCACGGTCTTGACCGTGTGCTTGCCGCCGTCATCGGCGATCATCTTGGACACATCTGCCGCCATCGCCTTCGCCGCCACGACATGGCAGGTCAGGATCTTGGTCAACTGATCCTTGTTCTCGGGCTTCAGAAGGGTCTCGACAGTGCCCGCCGGCAGCCTGGCGAAGGCTTCGTTCGTGGGGGCGAAGACCGTGAACGGCCCTTCGCCCGACAGCGTCTCGACCAGGCCTGCGGCCTGAACGGCGGCGACCAGCGTCGTGTGGTCGGCCGAGTTCACGGCGTTCTCGACGATGTTCTTGTCCTCGAACATGGCGGCGCCGCCGACCATCGGGTTTTCGGCAAGGGCCGGTGCGGCAGTCAGAAGAAGCGCGGCGGCGAGAATGCGGTTCTTGGTGGCGATCATCGGTCTGTCTCCCTTTGGGCTGGCGGGGGCCAATTCCCCTGCCTTGCCCCGACAGCTACGGATGACGGTTTCGGGAAGTTGCGCCGGGCAGGTACTTTTGCCGATCACGAAACGGTGAGCCGATCAGCCGCCGATGACAGCCGCCACAAGGACCGGGCCTTCCGCCACACCCGTAGGGGCGCCGCCTTCGCGTTCAAGCGTGACGGCCAGCGTCGCCCCGGCAGGCAGGACGTCCAGCGGTATCCGCCGTTCGCCAGCCCGGATCAGGCCCAGCGAAATCGCGTCCTGCCCGGCCGGAATGATCCACAGCTCGTAATCCTTGCCTGGTTCTGCCGCGGGGCCGGCGCTGCGCTCAACGCGCAGTTCCCGCGCCTCGGGATCGTAGCGCGCGTCGATGACAAGGGCCTGGTTCTCGCCCCGCAGCTCCGCCGTCACAAGCGGGCCCTGCCGCGTGGCCGGGACGTAGAAGACCAGCACCAGCGCCGCAACGGCCGCACCCAGCGCCGCAGCGATGTGCCACCGCCAGCGCACGCGCCAAGGCACGACCGGGGCCGGGAACAGGCGCGCGTCGATCCGGCGCTTGAGTGCGGCGGGTGGCGTTTCGGGGCGGTAGCCTTGGTTCAACGGCGACAGTCGCGCCTCCCATTCCGCGACCAGTGCGGCGAAGTTCGCGTCCGCGGCGATCAGCGCCTCGGCCGCCAGCCGTTCGGCATGGGGCAGGGTGCCGAGAACGTATTCGGCGGCCAACCCCTCGCGGTCGGGCATATGGCGCTCGCCCTCGCTCATGCCTCAAGGCACTCCTTCAGCTTCAGAAGGCCCCGGCGCAGCCAGGACCGCATGGTGTTGAGCGGCACGTCATGGCGCCGCGACAGGTCTTCGTAGGACAGCCCGCCCATATAGGCGCCCCGGATTGCCTCGGCCCGCGCCGGGTCGAGGGTTCCGAAGCAATCGACGATGCGACGCGCCTCACCTGCCGCAATGGCCTGGGCCTCGGCGTCCGGCCGGCCGTCGGGGACGAAGGCCAGTGCTGCGTCGCCGTCGGTGGCCGCAGGGCGGGCACGCAATCTGTCGATGGCGTGGTTTCGTGCAACGGCGACTGCCCAGGTCATGCCGCGTCCCTTCTGCGGATCGTACCTTCGGGCGTGAAGCCAGAGACGCGTGAAGACTTCCTGAAGCGCGTCCTCGGCCTCGGCCCGGTTGCGCAGGATACGCAGCAGAACGCCGAAAAGTTTCGCCGCAGCCGCTTCGTAAAGCGCATCAAAGGCGGCGCGGTCCTGCCGCGCCACCCGGGTCAGAAGATCGGATACCGGATCTTCGCTCACATGCCTTCATCCACGCCGGCGTCTGCGGCCCCCGTCGCCGCCCCCGGCAGTATTGAAGCTGACGTCGGGCAGGCTGACAAGCGCCGTCAGGTTGGGGAAGGATGCGGTTGCATGGGGGATGGCGTTTGCCGCAACGAAATGCTCCTGGAAGCGCGGCTCGATCGCGGTCTCGACCTTGTGGATGCGGTGCACCTCATCCTCGATGGCGGTGCGCGCGCCGATGTTGCACAGCGCGATCCGCGCGCCGGTGCCGGCGGCGTTGCCGGCCGAAGTCACCCTGTCGAGCGGGCAGTCGGGGATCATGCCCAGAATCATCGCATGCCGGGGGCTGATGTGTGCCCCGAAAGCGCCAGCAAGCACGATCCGGGCAACCTCGTCCACGCCGAAGACGTCCATCAGCAGCCGCGCGCCGGCATAAAGTGCCGACTTGGCAAGCTGAATCTGGCGGATGTCGGTTTGCGTGACGGTGATCAGCGGTCCGCCCTCGGCCCGGCTGTCATGCAGGATGTAGTCATGCGTCCGGCCGTTCAGGATGCAGCGTGCGCTGCCGGTCTGCTCGGCCGAACCGATCAGCCCGCCCGCGTCGACAAGCCCCGCCAGCCGCATCTCGGCCACCACTTCGATGATCCCCGATCCGCAGATTCCGGTGACACCGGTCCCTGCCGTGGCTTCTGCAAAACCGGGCTCGTCCGACCACAGGTCGCAGCCGATCACGCGGAAGCGCGGCTCCTTGGTCACGGGGTCGATTTCGACACGCTCGATGGCGCCGGGGGCGGCGCGCTGGCCTGCGCTGATCTGCGCACCCTCGAAGGCGGGGCCGGTTGGCGAGGAACAGGCCAGAACCCGGCTTTCGTTGCCCAGCAGAATCTCGGCATTGGTGCCGACATCGACGATCAGGACCAGATCCTTCGACTTGTGCGGTTCCTCCGACAGCGCCACTGCGGCGCAGTCGGCCCCCACATGGCCCGCGATGCAGGGCAGCACATAGGTGCGCGCCTGATCGTTCAGCGCCGTCAGATCAAGATCGCGCGCCGCGATCGACAGGCTTTCGCCGGTGGCCAGAGCGAAGGGCGCCTGGCCAAGTTCCACCGGGTCGATGCCCAGAAGCAGGTGGTGCATCACCGGGTTGCAGACGAAGACCGTCTCGACGATCAGGCGCGGGTCGATGCCGGCCTCGGTCGCGACAGATTTCGCAAGGTCGTTCAGGGCCTGCCGCACGGCCTTTGTCATCTCGACATCGCCGCCGGGGTTCATCATCGCATAGCTGACGCGGCTCATCAGATCCTCGCCGAAGCGGATCTGCGGGTTCATCAGGCCGGACGAGGCCAGAACCGCCCCGTCGGTCAGGTCGCACAGATGCGCGGCGATGGTCGTCGAACCGATATCGACCGCCAGGCCGAACAGATGGCCGTCGAAGAAGCCCGGCCAGAAGTCGATCAGCCGCGTCGCGCCGGTATGGTCGCGGTGGACCGCGCAGGTTATCTTCCATTCGCCCTTGCGCAGGGCGGGCTGAAGACGGCGCAGCAGGTGAAGATCGGCCTGCAGGCCCCCGATCTGCCACTGGTCCTTCAGTGCGGCGCACAGCCGCTGCCAGTCGCCCGAAGGCTCGTGCATGTCGGGTTCGGCAACCTCGACGTAGTAAAGGCGCGTTGCCGGGTCCATGGTGATGTCGCGCTGGGTGGCCGACTTGCGGATGACCTGGCGGTGGACCTGGCTTTCCGGCGGCACGTCGATGACCACATCGCCCATGATCTTCGCCTGGCAGCCAAGGCGGCGGCCGTCAATCAGGCCGCGGATGCGCTTGTAGCGGTCCTCGACGGTGTTCCACTCCGACAGCGCGTCAGCGGCGACATGGACACCATGCTTGGGGAATTCGCCGTAGCCCGGCGTGATCTGGCATTTCGAGCAGATGCCGCGCCCGCCGCAGACCGAATCGAGATCGACTCCAAGCTGCCGGGCTGCCGTCAACACGGGGGTGCCGGGCGCGAAGCGGCCACGCTTGCCCGAGGGGGTGAAGATGACCAAAGGATCCTGGGTCATGGGATAAGCCTTTCCTGTCGCATCCCCTTTCTAGGCTGCGGGGGCGCAGGTGCAATGCCTGTCAGCGGCAGGTTGCGGTCAATCGGCGTCAGAGGCATCAAGCCATTGCAGGATCGCGGACCTGTCGCCGTCCAGAAGCGGTGCGGGTGCGCGGGTGCCGGGTTCGGGCAGGCCGGTCATCTTGATCGGGTTACCCGTCGCGGTGAAGGCCGGCCGGCCCGGAGCGGCGGCAATGGGCGTGACCATGTGGCGCGCGATCACCTGCGGATCGGCCAGCGCCTCGGCCATGTTCTGGACGCGCCCCGTCGGTACGCCGGCGGCGTCAAGCGTGGCGATCCAGTGGTCGCGGGGCGCGCCCAGCGTCACCGCCTCGATCAGGCGCTTCAGCAGCGCGACGTTCTCGCAGCGCTTGGCGTTCGAGGCGAAGCGCGGGTCGGCCGGCAGGGCCGGCAGGCCAAGCGCCACGCAGAGTCTGCCGAACAGCCCGTCATTGCCGGCAGCGATGACGAAGAAACCGTCGGCGGCACGGTAGGTCGAGAACGGCGTGATCGTCGGATGACGCGCACCCGTGGGGCCGGGGGGGATGCCGGTGGCGGTGGTGATCGCAAGCGCATGTTCCTGTATCGCGATCTGCGAATCGAGCATGCCTATGTCGATCTTGGCGCCGGTCCCGGTCGCGTGCCGCTGGTACAGCGCCGCAAGCACGCCTTGCGTGAGATACATCCCGGCCACGATGTCGCCGATCGAGGCGCCGACACGCACGGGGGGCCGCCCTCCTCACCGGTGATGCTCATGACGCCGCCGCGCGCCTGAACGACCATGTCGTAGGCAGGCTTGCCGGAGTCGGGACCGGTGTGACCGAAGCCCGACACGGCCCCATAGATCAGGCGCGGGTGCCGCGCGTGCAGCGTATCCCAGCCATATCCGAGTCGCTCCATCGTGCCGGGGCGATAGTTTTCCAGAAGGATGTCGGCACGGGTCAGCAGACGCTCGAAGATCGCGCGGTCTGCGGGTGCCTTGAGGTCGAGCGCTATCGACTGCTTGCCGTGGTTGAGGGCGGCGAAATAGGCGCTTTCGCCATCAACGAACGGGGGGAAGGCCCGGGTGTCGTCGCCGTTGCCAGGGCGCTCGACCTTGATGATCCGGGCGCCCAGATCCATCAGCTGCGTGGCGCAGAAGGGCCCGGCCAGGACATGGGTCAGGTCGAGAACAACAAGACCGGCAAGGGGATAGGACATCGGACGACCTGCAGTTGCTGCGCCGAACCTATGCCACAGAGGAAGAAAAGGGGAAATCCTTCCGTGGGGTTCTGCAGACGCGCAAACCGAGGGGCACCCCGATTCCGGCCTGCCCCGAAAGACGGCACCGCCCCGGCATGGCCGGGGCGGTGCAAGGGATCAGTTCCGGATCAGCCCCGGGCCCGGCGTCCGCCGCGGCGACCCGACGCGGCCGATGTTGCGGCGGCCGAGGCCTCGGCGAAGGTCATGCCACCCTCGACCGCTTCCAGCACCTTGGCGAAGCGGATCCATTCGCCGCCGTTCGCGTCGTGGTTCATCAGGAAGTTGGCGGCGCGGATCGCCTCCATTTCCTGCTGGCGGACGGGGTTCATGATGGCCGAGGTCATGCCCGCGCCGATCGCCATGGGCAGGAAGGCCCCGTTGATGCCGTGGCGGTGCGGCAGGCCGAATGAGATGTTCGAGGCGCCGCAAGTGGTGTTCACGCCCAGTTCGTCGCGCAGGCGGCGCACCAGCGCAAAGACCTGCTGGCCGGCTGAGGCCATGGCGCCGACTGGCATGACCAGCGGGTCGACCACGATGTCATGGGCCGGGATGCCGAAATCGGCGGCGCGCTGCACGATCTTCCTGGCCACCGCGAAGCGGACGTCGGGATCGGGCGAAATGCCCGTATCGTCGTTCGAGATCGCGACGACCGGCACGTTGTATTTCTTGACCAGCGGCAGCACGAGCTCCAGCCGCTCTTCCTCGCCCGTCACCGAGTTGAGAAGGGGGCGGCCTTCGCAGGCGGCAAGGCCGGCCTCCAGCGCGCCGGGAACCGAACTGTCGATGCACAGCGGCACGTCGGTCACGCCTTGGACGCATTCGACCAGCGCCTTCATCAGCGGCGGTTCGACAAAGTTGTTGTCGGCATAGCGCGGGTCTTCGGCCATCTTGTTTGTGAAGACGGCGCCCGAATTGATGTCGAGAACCGTGGCGCCGCAGGCGACCTGTTCCAGCGCATCCTTGATGACGGTTTCGAAGTTGCCGGCCTCTAGTTCGGCCGCCAGCTTCTTGCGGCCGGTGGGGTTGATGCGCTCGCCGATGACGCAGAAGGGCTCGTCGAAACCGATGATCACGGTTTTCGTCTTGGATTCCAGAACGGTGCGGGTCATTCTTGATCTTTCTTTCAGGCTTGCGCGGCGGGGACGGCGTTCTTGCCGCCGTGTTCGATGGCCCAGGTGGCGTTGGTCTTGATGCCGCCCAGCGGGAAGAAGTGCACCGATTCGATGCCGAAATTCGGGTTGGCAGCCTTGTGGGCGGCCAGCGCCCCGACGAACTCGGTCGGCTCGTAGGGCATCAGCAGCTTGGTGACGTCCATCGCGCGCTTCTGCAGCACCTTGAGCGAGGGGCCGACGCCGCAGGCGATGGCGAACTTGATCAGCGTCTGCAGTTTTGCAGGGCCGGCCACGCCGATGTGGACAGGGATGTCGATGCCTTCGGCGTTCAGCCGGTTCACCCAGTCGATGACAGGGCCGGCGTCGAAGCAGAACTGGGTCGCCAGTGCCATCTTCGCGTCGGTGCGGTCGCGGAAGGCCTGCTTCCAGCGCAACGCCGCCATCACGTTCCGGTCCGACCCGTCGGGGTCGATGTCCTTGTTGCCCTCCGGGTGGCCGGCGACGTGCAGCCGCTCGAACCCGTCGAAAAGGCCGGTCTCGATCAAGTCCATCGACGAGGTCAGCTCGCCCGCCGGCTGGCTGACGCCGCCGGCCAGAAGCAGCGCCTGCTTGACATCCGCCTCGGCCTTGTAGCGGGCGATCCAGTCGGCCAGCATCGCCTTGTCGCGGATGATGCGCGCCGGGAAGTGCGGCATGGGCTCGAAGCCTTCGGCACGCAGGCGCTTGGCGGTGGCCACCATCTCATCGATCGGCGTGCCCTCGATATGGGCGATGTAGACGCGGGTGCCGGCAGGCAGCAGGTCGCGGAAATTCTCGACCTTCTCGGCGGTGCGCGGCATCACCTCGATCGAGTAGCCCTTGAGGAACGCCTCGACGGCGCCCTTTGCCGGTGCCGGGGCCGCTTCCTTGCGGCGGAAGTTGAGCAGTGCCATCGCAGCCCTCCAAAGCTGGGCCGGGCGGAAATCAGTCCCGGCCATCGTTGTCTACCAGCGCCTTCAGGCGCGCGTCGTCATATTCGGTGTCGATCCGCGCGGCGACCGCGACGGCGACGGATTCGTCATCGCCTTCCACCTCGTAGGGAGCGGCCTTGCGCCACTCGGCAAGGTAGGCGTCGGTGTCGCGTGCGCCGACCTTCATGGCGCAACGGTCGATGGCCTTTTCAAAGCGCTCCGGCAGCGGTTTCTTCACGCCGCGCCGTCCCTTGCCCACGATCACCTGGGCCGGAATGTCACGCCAGTAAACGATGGTCACGTCCGCCATGTCGACTCCTCTTGGCGCCTCTGATACGTCGCTATCGGTCGCTGCCGATGACGGTTTTCGACATTCTGCAGGGGTCTAGCGACAGCCCCGGATTTTCCCGGACGGTGTTAGCGGACTGCGGCGGCCGTGGCCAGAAAAAGGCTGGCGGCACAGCCCGGAAAATTCGCCTGCCTGGCATGGGGGGCGCCCGCACAGGCCTTGTGCGCAGCGGTGCCATTGCGGGATGGGCCGCGCAGGTCCACCTTTGCGACATCCCCCGCAGGAAGGACACGCGCCATGAGCTGGAATCCCGCCCTTGCCCCGCACATTCCCGATGCCGCCACCGCCGCGTCGATCGAAACCGTCATCGTTCCCCGCTCCCGCGACCTGGGCGGGTTCGAGGTGCGCCGCGCGCTGCCCGCGCCGCAGCGCCAGATGGTCGGTCCCTTCATCTTCTTCGATCAGGCGGGTCCCGCCGAGTTCATCACCGGGCAGGGGGTGGACATCCGCCCCCATCCGCACATCGGTCTGGGCACGGTGACCTACCTCTATCGCGGCGAATTCCAGCACCGCGACAGCCTGGGGTCGAACCAGATGATCCTGCCGGGCGCCGTCAACTGGATGGTCGCCGGCCGCGGCGTCAGCCATTCCGAACGCACGAGCGAGGCGACACGCAAGGCGCCGCACAGCCTGTTCGGCATCCAGACCTGGGTCGCCCTGCCCGAAGACAAGGAGGACATCGCCCCGAGTTTCGAGCACCACGGCAAGGAAAGCCTGCCGCTGATCGAGGGTGAAGGCGTTACGTTGCGGCTGATCCTTGGGTCGGCCTACGGCGAACGCGCCCCGGCGCGGCTGCATTCCGAAGCCTTCTACGGCGATGTGACGCTGATTGCCGGCGCACGCTTTGCCCTTCCCGACGATCACGAGGACCGCGGTCTTTATGTGACCAGCGGCAGCGTATCCATAGCCGGCCAGAGTTTCGACGCCGGCCGGATGATGGTCTTCCGTCCGGGCGACAGGATAACCGTGCAGGCCGGCCCGCAGGGCGCACGGCTGATGATCCTCGGTGGCGAGACGATGGGTGGCCCGCGCTACATCTGGTGGAACTTCGTCGCCTCGTCGAAGGACAGGATCGAAGCCGCCAAGGCCGACTGGGCGCGCGGCGAATGGGGCAACGGCCTTTTCGACCTGCCGCCCGACGACCGCGACGAATTCATTCCGGCGCCCGAGCGTTAGGTCCGTCCGTTCGGAACCCGATCACGATGCGTTCTTCCGCCGGGGCCACCGACGGCACGATGCCGCGCGCAGCCAGTTCCGCGGCCGCCAGCGCGAACTGCACCTGCGACGGCTGAAGGTCGGCGCTGGCATCGCGGTCCGCCAGCCGCGCCCAAAGCCCGGCGTCGATCCGGGTGCGGGTGGCCTCGGCCAGCAACTGCCAGCCGCCGCCGGACTGTTCGACGACAATGCGCCCCCCGTAAGGCAGCGCCGTTTCAAGACACATCAGCAGCAGGAAGCACAGTTTCACATCGGGGCGTGCCGGATCTGGCGCGCCGTGGAACTCGATTCTCAGCCTGCTGTCCCGCGTCATGTCATCGAGGATGCAGCGAACCTCGGCCAATGGCACCGGGTGCCCCCGTCTGGCCGTCCCGAAGGCGACCCTGAAGAAGCAAAGCCGCGCCCGTGCATGGGCGACGCTTTGGGAAATCAGCGCCAGTTCCGCCCCCGCACCGCCTGGCGCCATCGAAAGAAGCTCGACCCCGTTGCCGATGGCGCCCAGAGGGCTGATAAGGTCGTGACAGATGCGCGACCCCAGAAGCGCCGTCAGGTCGGCCGTCACCGGCCGGGCTTCGGGACTGTCGGATCGAAGGAACGAAGGAAACACGTGATGCGGCCTATGGAGTTGCGGCAGGGCGCCCGATGACCAGTGCGCTCTTCATGCCGGGGATGCTGGTCCGGCATCCCGGCCGGCCGGACTGGGGCATCGGCCAGGTGCAGTCGCGCATCGGCGACCGCATCACCGTTAATTTCGAACATGCCGGCAAATGCGTCATCGACGGAACCCGCGTCACCCTCATCCTTGTGCCCGACGGAGGCGACTAGACCATGACGGGCAGGGCCGGACAGTAGCACAACCTTGAGGTGTGTCAATCGTGATGCCGTCCGCTCGCATGTTGCATAAGGGGCACCGGCCCCCTAGAAGAACGCGGCACGACAGGGCACCGAACCCGGCCAAGGCCATGATCCAGACACCCGCGCAATACGAGGTCCGACTAGCCCGCGACAGCCGCGATCTCGTTGCGGCCCAGCATCTGCGCTACCGGGTCTTCGTGCAGGAACTGGGCGGGGGCGGCCCGGGGGTGGACCACGCCCGCCAGATCGAAACCGACGAGTTCGACACCGTCAACGAACATCTGGTCCTTGTCGACACCTTGCGCGATCCCGACGGGCTCGATCATGTCCTGGGCGTCTACCGGCTGCTGACCGACCGGCGGGCCGCCGAATTCGGGCGGTTCTACTGCGACGGCGAATATGACCTGGCGCCGCTGCGCCGCTCGGGCCGGCGGCTTCTGGAACTGGGGCGCAGCTGCGTCCATCCCGATCTGCGGGGCAGCGCGGCGATGTTCATGCTGTGGAACGCGCTGGCCGATTTCGTGCTGGAGAACGGTATCGAGGTGCTGTTTGGCGTGGCAAGTTTCCACGGCACCGACATCGGCACGCTGAAGATGCCCCTTTCGTGGCTCCACCATCATCACCTCGCGCCGCCGGAACTCCGGGTCAGGGCGTTGCCGGGGCCCTGCTTCCAGCGCATGGATCTGATCGCGCCCGAGGCGCTCGACCGGCGGGCCGCGATGCATGACATGCCGGCGCTGATCAAGGCCTACCTGCGGCTTGGCGGGTTCGTCGGCGAGGGTGCCTTCATCGACCGGCCCTTCAATACGACCGATGTCTGCCTTCTGATGGACACCACGGTGATGAGCGAACGCCACCGCGGCTACTACACCCGCCGCCACGAGGCGCGCGCGTGACAGCCTGGCGCGGCGCGGCCGAGCCGGAGCTGCCGAAGATCGGCCCCGTCGGCTGGCTGCTGGTCGCGCTCAGGGGCGGGGCGATCGCGCTGACGGTCTACGGCGGGCTGCTCCTGCTCGTGCTTGTGCGTCTGGCCGAGGCGCCGCTTGCCGGGCGAAGCCGTCCGGTGACCCCCCATATCACCCGCGCCGTGTGCCGCTCGGCGCTGCGCCTGATGGGGCTGCGGCTTTCGGTGGCCGGCACCCCCCTGCTCGGACGGGGGGCATTCGTCGCAAACCATGCCTCCTGGCTTGACATATTCACGCTCAACGCCTGCGCGACGCTCTATTTCGTGTCGAAGGCCGAGGTCGCGCGCTGGCCGGGCATCGGCTGGCTTGCGCGGGCCACCGGCACCGTCTTCATCGCCCGCGACCCGAGAGAGGCGAAGGATCAGCAGCATCTTTTCGAGGACCGTATCCGCGCCGGCCACCGGATGCTGTTCTTCCCGGAAGGCACGTCGACCGACGGGCTGCGCGTGCTGCCGTTCAAGCCGACGCTCTTCGCGGCCTTCTACACCCACGGGCTGGAACATGTGCTGCAGATCCAGCCGGTCAGCGTGACCTACCACGCGCCCGCGGGCCGGGCGCCTTCCTTCTACGGCTGGTGGGGCGAGATGGCCTTCGGCCCGCATTTTCTGGCCGTCCTCGCCCAGCCCCGGCAGGGCTCGGTCGAAGTCGTCTTTCACGACCCCGTGCCGGTCGATGCCTTCGCCTCGCGCAAGGATCTGGCCGCCGGCTGCGCCTCGACGGTCAGGCAAGCTGTCCGGCAAAGCCTCGGCGCGCTTTACCGCGACTGACGCCGCAGGCCTGCCTTGGCCAAATATCCTCGGGGGGCGCGGGGGGCAGACAGCCCCCCGGCCGCCGGTTCAGCCCATCGCCGCGACCAGCCGCTTCAGCGCCGCCGCGGCGTCGTCCTCGCGCCAGATCTCCTCGCCGATCGCGAAGAAATCGGTCACCGGCGCCAGATCGGCCATCAGCGCCGGCGTCAGTGCGCCTTCCGCCACGATCGGCACCTCGATCATCTCGGACCACCAAGCGAACAGCTCGCGCTCCGCCCGTGCCCCGGTGCCCAGTGCGGTTTCGCCCACAGGGCCGAAGGCGCAGTAATCCGCGCCCGCTTCGCCCGCGCCCAGACCTTCGTGCCGCGACGTACCGCAGAAGGCCCCGACGATGGCGTCCGCGCCCAGTTCCTTGCGTGCCGCGCGCACCTGGCGTGCGCCATCGGGAAGATGGATGCCGTCCAGCCCGTGGCGTTCGACCAGCTTCAGGTGGCTGTCGATCACCACCGCCACGTCATGCTCATGCGCGACTGCCCGCACCGCATCCGCCCCGCGCCCCAGCGCATCCTCGTCGCGGGTGGCCAGCGCCAGCCGGATGCAGGCGACCTCGACCGTGTCGAGCACTGCCCCCAACCGGTCGGGAAAGACATCCAGATCGAACGTCGGCGGCGTCAGCAGGTAGATCTGCGGGCGGTCGTTGTCGGGCATGGCGGCTCCTTCAGGCGTTGTCCCGCCTTAGCGCAAGCCGGCAGGTTTGACCATTACCGCTTTCGCGCCCGCGGAGGCGGCGTCCTTTGGCGGCAGGGCGCGCACGCAGGCCAGCGCCAGGGCCATGATGCGCCCGCGCCGCACATCGTCGACTGTCGCCTCATCCGACAAGCCGATCATGCCGGCCATCGGCTTGCCACCCATCGTCATCCGATGTGCCCCTGCCACCGCGAGCGCCGCCGCAACCCCGTCCTTGCCGACGCGGAACATCGCGCCGCCCTTGTGGATGGCGCAGACCATGTGGCCGTTCAGAAGAAAGGCAAGCCCGCCGAACATCTTCCTTTCGCGGACCGGCTCACCCGCCAGATCGTCGCGCAAGAGTTGCGCCAGTCCCTCGTTCCAGGCCATGCGCGCCTCCTTCCCGGCGGTCTTGTCAGCCGCGCCGCGCCCAAGGTATCAGGCGCGGACCTTTCAGGATACGCCCATGACCGTGCCTCAGCCTGCCTTCGTCCTCGTCCGCCCGCAGATGGGCGAAAACATCGGCGCGGCGGCGCGGGCGATGCTCAATTTCGGGCTGACGCGGATGCGCCTCGTCGATCCGCGCGATGGCTGGCCCAATCCGCGCGCCGTGGCGATGGCCTCGGGCGCGGCGGGGCAGGTGCTTGACCATGCCGGAATCTTCGCCACCCTGGATGAGGCGGTGGCCGATTGCGCCTATGTCTTCGCCACCACGGCGCGGGGGCGGGAACTGACCAAGCCGGTGATGACGCCCGAACGCGCGATGGAACATGCCCGCGCGCTGATCGCCACGGGCCAGAAGGTCGCGGTGCTGTTCGGCCCCGAACGCGCGGGCCTTGAAAACCCCGACGTGGCGCGGGCCAACGCGATCATCTCGGTGCCGGTGAACCCCGAATTCCCATCGCTCAACCTCGGGCAGGCGGTGCTGCTGTGCGCCTACGAATGGAACCGGCAGGGCAGCGACGCCGCGCCCGAAGTGCTGGAGATGGCGCGCACCGAACGCGCCACCGCGCATGAGGTGAAGCTGCTGGCCGACCACTACGAACAGCGGCTGGACGAAGCCGGGTTCTTCTTTCCGCCTGCCAAGGCCGAGGGCATGAAGATGAACCTGCGCAACCTCTGGAGCCGGATGCCGATGACCCGCGCCGATGTCCAGACCCTGCACGGCGCGTTGCGCCAGATCGTTCGCCGCCGGGACTGACGCCGCGGCAAGTCATGGATTTCGTAAAGGAAATCAGGCGGGCGCGACCTCGGTGCACGAAGGGATTTTGCGCGGACCCCGCCGCGTTGCGCCTTGCAGCAGGCGCGGGTGCGGCCTAGTCTCGCGCCGTCAGGAACGAGGGACGGAACATGGCCGCCAGTCGCAGCATCTTCGAAGACGTGGGCAACGCGCCCCGGCCCGAGGCACCTAGGGGCGGCATGATCGACGCCGGGCGCGGGGGCGCGCGGGGCGCGATCCGCGTCTGGCTGATCATGATCTTCGTCCTGGTGACGGCGATGATTGCGGTCGGCGGCCTGACCCGGCTGACCGATTCCGGCCTTTCGATCACCGAATGGCGGCCCGTGACCGGATCCGTCCCGCCCATGAACGACGCCGACTGGCAGGCGGAATTCGCCAAATACCGCGAAAGCCCCGAGTTCCAGTTGCAGAACAGCCAGATGACGCTTGAGACCTTCAAGTCCATCTACTGGTGGGAATGGGGTCATCGCCTGCTGGGCCGTGTGATCGGCCTTGTCTGGGCGGCAGGCTTCGCGTTCTTCTGGGCGACGAAACGCATTCCGGCAGGTTGGACCGGGCGGCTTCTGGTGCTGGGTCTGCTCGGCGGGCTTCAGGGGGCGATCGGCTGGTGGATGGTCGCCTCGGGGCTGACCGGGCGGATGGTCGATGTCGCTTCCTACCGGCTGGCGACCCATCTGGGACTGGCCTTCGCCATCCTCGGGCTGACGTTCTGGTACATCCTCGATCTCCGCCGGTCGGAAAC
>WBZM01001153.1_pt1 | contig 28322 bp, 25 predicted proteins | sample 5204271 | NCBI WGS metagenome assembly WBZM01 (sample SAMN12344346, study PRJNA552823) | activated sludge metagenome | biome: Activated sludge suspended growth; feature: Nitrification reactor; material: Wastewater; isolation source: activated sludge from nitrification reactor of wastewater... | reverse complement strand
GGGTCTCGGCGTTGTGCTCCCAGTCGGCGCCGGCCGAACTCATCTTGGAGCCGGGCAGGGCCTGGGGGATGCCATACGCCGATGAGGTGGGGTTGTCGGCGTGCACATTCCAGTTGGACTCTTGGGTCCAGATCCGGTCGACGCAGGAGAAGTCGGCAGGGTCAAGGCCGTATTGCGGCATCAGCGCCCGGGTCAGGGTCTTGGGATCAGCCACGGTGAGATCTTCGGAGCCAGCCTTGGCGGCGCCGACGTCGCTGGACAGCGCCGCGGTCTTCACCGCGGGTACGACGGACTCCGCGCGCTCGTTGTCACGTGACACGGCTGCTTGGCGTTGGTTGAGCTCGGTGTTGGTGAGCGCCGCGATGCTGGGGGTGGCGCTGATCGCGCTAGTTGCTGCGGTGACTGCGGGCACGCTGCTGAGCACGCCCGAAGTGACCACGGCGCCGGTTGCCGCAACTGCCAGGCCAGACATCAGCGCTGCCGAGCGCACCCTGACCGGCATGGTCGGGCGGGCGGCAAATAGCCCCTTGCGGGGGGCTGGCTCCGCGCGGTGTTTGGCCGCACGATGCTTACCTTCATAGCGTGACAAGGCAGGACTCTCAGCTTGACGACAGTGACGTCATACGTCTTCGGACTCTTGGAAGAGGCAACGACTACGCACCGGGGAAGACACCCAGCATGGGGGATAAAACGGACATTCGCAACTTGATTGGGGAAGTTGGTGTGGACCAGTTGCTCACATCACGGCGTGTTCGAGCAGATCTGTGACCAGAGCTGCTATCGGCGAGCGCTCCGAGCGAGTCAAGGTGACATGTGCGAAGAGCGGATGACCCTTGAGCTTCTCGACCACCGCGACCACGCCGTCGTGACGACCCACCCGCAGGTTGTCACGCTGGGCGACGTCGTGGGTCAAGATCACCTTTGAGTTGGCGCCGATCCGCGACAGCACGGTGAGCAGCACATTGCGCTCCAGCGACTGGGCCTCGTCGACGATCACGAAGGCGTCATGCAACGAGCGGCCCCTGATGTGGGTGAGCGGCAGCACTTCGAGCATCTCTCTGGCCAGCAGTTCGTCGATCACGTCGCTGGTCGTGATCGCGCCGAGAGTGTCGAAGACCGCCTGCCCCCAGGGTGACATCTTCTCCGACTCCGAGCCCGGCAGATAGCCGAGCTCCTGCCCGCCGACAGCAAACAACGGCCGGAAGACGACCACCTTCTTGTGTTGGTTGCGCTCAAGCACGGTCTCCAGGCCTGCACAAAGTGCCATCGCCGATTTACCGGTGCCCGCGCGACCCCCCAGAGAGACGATGCCGACCTCTGGGTCGAGCAGCAGGTCGAGGGCGATCCGTTGCTCGGCCGAGCGGCCGTGGATGCCGAAGGCCTCGATGTCTCCCCTGACCAGGTGCACTCTCTTGTCGGGGCCAACCCGGCCCAGCCCGCTACCCCGCTCCGACATCAGCACCAGGCCCGTGTGACAGGGCAGATCGCGGGCCTCATCAAGGTCGATCACCTTGTCTTCGTAGAGCTGATCCAGCTCGGCGCTGGCGACCTCGAGCTCGTCCATGCCGGTCCACCCGGCATCCGACTCGTGGATCTGCTCACCGCGGTACTCCGCCGCGTCGAGGCCGACCGCCGAGGCCTTGATCCGCAAGGGCAAGTCCTTCGACACGAGGGTGACATCGAGGCCGTCATTGGCCAGATTGCGGGCCACCGCGAGGATCCGGGTGTCATTGTCGCCGAGGCGAAAACCCGAGGGCAGCGACTGCGGGTCGGTGTGGTTGAGCTCGACGCGCAGGCTTCCGCCGTACTCCCCGACACTCACTGGCTCATCGAGGCGACCGTGGTCGACGCGGAGTTCGTCGAGCATCCGCAAGGCGGTGCGGGCGAAATAGCCCAACTCGGGGTGGTGCCGCTTGCCTTCGAGCTCGGTGATCACCACGACCGGCAAGACCACTTCGTGCTCGGCGAAGCGCTTGATCGCTCCGGGGTCAGCGAGCAGGACTGAGGTGTCCAAGACATAAGTACGTCGATCGCCGTGCGGCTTGGGCGCTGGAGCAGGTGCCACGGTCGTTCCCCTAAATGACCGGCAGCCGCACTCGGCATCCCGGTCGGCTAGTTGTTGACTACCAACCGGGTTTGGCGCCGCAGGTCTGAGTGCTGGCCTGCGGTGGTGCAGTGGTCGTGAAGGATCACGAACTTCGCCTCCTGGCTGACGGCCGGCTTCCCTTCCAACCGTCCCTTGCAAAGTACGCCGCCCCAAGGGCAGTGGCCGGGCACGACACGCCCGAGTGCGGGTTTGGGACTGAGTTGGGAGCGGCGTACCGGAATGCGAGTCAGGAGCCGAAGCGGCGCTCACGGGCGGAGTAGGCCCGCACTGCCCGCAAGAAGTCGACCCGCCGGAAGTCGGGCCAGTAGGCCTCGCAGAAGTAGAACTCTGACTGGGCGCTCTGCCAGAGCAAGAAGCCGCCGAGCCGTTGCTCACCGCTGGTGCGGATCACCAGGTCGGGGTCGGGCTGGCCCTTGGTGTAGAGATGTTGACTGATCAGCTCGACGTCGATGAGGTCGGCGAGCTCCTCGAGGCTGGTGCCCTTCGCGGCATGCTCCAGCAGGATGGCCCGCACGGCATCGGCGATCTCGCGGCGTCCGCCGTACCCAACGGCGATATTGACCAGGAGGCCACCGCAGTCGCGGGTGGCTTCTTCGGCCGCTTTGAGCCGCTCGGCCAGCCCCTCGGGGAGCAGGTCGAGAGCGCCCACGGGGTGTAGATGCCAACGCTGTTGCAGGGCCAGCGACTCGACGGCGTCGCCGATGATGTTGAGCAGTGGATTGAGCTCGGCGGCGGGGCGATTGAGGTTGTCGGTCGACAGCAGCCACAAGGTGACGACCTCGACGCCGATCTCCTCACACCAACCCAAGAGCGGCTCGATATTGGCGGCCCCGGCCAGGTGTCCGGCTGCGGTCTCGGCGCCGACGGCCTTGGCCCAACGTCGGTTGCCGTCGAGCATGACGCCCACATGTTTGGGCACCCGATCTGGCGAGAGCGAGCGCGCGACCCTGGCTTCGTATGCCGGGTAGAGCACCCGTCGTACGCCATCTTTCCAACCCACGGGTCTGACTCTACAAGTGGACGAGACCAGATGCGGGCTCCATCACTTTTATTACCGATCGGTAGGTGCGGCCAGCTATTGTCGTGACATGTCTGATGAACCGCGCCCGATCAACGAGGCGCCCCACGGGGTCGTGCACGAAGCCACCCAGGTGGTCATCGGTGCTGTCGAAGACGTGCGCGACACCGTCGAGGAGGTGGTCGCCGAAGTCAAGCCGCGCCTGCGCGGCTGGCTGCACGCCGCGATCACGCCGATGGCGCTGGCCGCTGGCATCGTGTTGATCGCGCTCTCCCCCACCTTGTCGACTCGCATCGGCTCTGCGGTGTACGCCGCCTCCGCCCTGTCGCTCTTCGGCGTCTCCGCGGTCTATCACCGCGGCACTTGGTCACCTCGGGCACACGCCTTCCTCAAGCGCCTCGACCACTCCAATATCTTCTTGCTGATCGCCGGCTCCTACACGCCTTTCACCTTGATCTTGCTGCAGGGCTCCGACCGGATCACTCTGCTCAGCATCGTGTGGGGTGGGGCCCTGGCTGGCGTCTTCTTCCGGGTCTTCTGGACAAACGCGCCCCGTTGGCTCTACACCCCGATCTATATCGCCCTGGGTTGGGCGGCGGTCTTCTACGCCGAAGACTTCGCCAACGCCGGCCCGGCCGTGGCCTCACTGGTCGTGACCGGCGGCGTGCTCTACACCATCGGCGGCATCGTGTACGCCGCCAAGAAGCCAGACCCCTTCCCGTCTTGGTTTGGCTTCCACGAGATCTTCCACGTGTTCACGATCGCGGCCTTCGTGTGCCACTACATCGCTGCGTCAATCGCGACCTATCAGATCGGCTAGCTCGGCCGGGTCGGTCATCGGTCGCTGGCACACCATCTGGCGACACACATAGACCGTAGGCAGCCCATCGATCTCGTCACGGTCAAGCAGCAACGGGATCTGCGACTCGCCTGCCTCAGCCACGACCATCACCGCCCCCGCTGGGGCGAGCTTGTTCGTCGTACTCACCAGCGCGTCGCGCTTGGACCCGGGAGCTCCGATGATCGCGATCTCCAAGGGCCCATCGAGCGCGGTCGCGGCAGCAGCCAGCGAATGACCGGCAAACCGCGGCGATTGCTGGGCGATATCACGCACCATCCCAATCGCCCGCTCGGCCACCTCGCGCAACTGCGTCGAGCCGGTGAGGGCGGCATAGGTCAGGCAGGCGTGGATCATCGCAGAATGCCCGCTCGGGCTGGCATTGTCGCCGAGGTCGCGCGGTCGCACGATCAACGCCTCTGCCCCGGAAGCCGTGTCGAAGAAGCCCCCATCGGGCGCGGCGAAGTCGGCCAGCACGGTGTCGAGCAGCGCTTGGGCATGATCGAGCCAGGCCGCATCGCCAGTGGCTGCAGCCAGTTCACAAAAGGCCTTGGCCACGCAGGCGTAGTCCTCCAGCACTCCAGCATGGGGCCCGACCAGGCCATCCCTGGAGACCCTGAGCAGGCGGCCCTGCTGGAGGTGGTGATCGCGCAGGAACTCCCCACAGATGATGGCCGTGGTCAAGTAGCTCGAGTCGAGGTGGGCTGCGTCGACCAGACCCGAGATCGCCAGGCCATTCCAGGCGGCGACCACCTTGTCGTCTCGCTCGGGGCGCACGCGCTGGGTGCGCGCCGTACTCAATCGGTGGCGCACCGATTGCCAGCGGTCGGCGTCGTCGGGGTCTTGGCGCATCTGGAGCGTGGAGCTGCCGTGCTCGAAGGTGCCTGCGTCGGTGACCGACAGCAGTGAGGCTGCCCAGGCGCCGTCTTCGTCACCGAGCACTTCGCGCAGCTGCTGGGGAGTCCAGACGTAGTAGGTGCCTTCGGCTCCCTCTGAGTCGGCGTCGAGGGCTGAGGCGAAGGCGCCTTCGGGGGTGCCCAACTCGGCGATCATGAAGTCTGCGGTCTGCCGGGCCACTTCGGCGTACGCCGGGTGGTCATAGACCCGCGCAGCCCGGCCGTAGAGGCCGAGGAGTTGGGCGTTGTCGTAGAGCATCTTCTCGAAGTGGGGCACGACCCAGTCGGCGTCGACGCTGTAGCGGGCAAAGCCACCAGCCAGCTGATCGTTGATGCCGCCGCGAGCCATGGCCTGCAGGGTCGCCGCGACCATGGCGTTGGCCTGGGCGCCACCCATTCGCATCAGGAAGTCGAGCACCATCGTCGGGGGAAACTTCGGAGCGGCCCCAAAGCCTGCACTGCGCTGGTCGAAGTCACCTGCCAGCTTTGCAACCGCCGCTTCCAAGAAGCGCTCATCCATCGTGCCGGCGTAGGTGACCTCGGCCTGGGCCTGCAGCGCCGACTTGATGTGGGCCGCCGACTGACTGACCGCTTCACCCCGATCACGCCAGGCCTCCGAGACGGCTGCCAGGACCTGTCGAAAAGACGCCATCCCCGGTCGCGGCGTGAGCGGGAAGTAGGTGCCAGCGAAAAACGGCACCCCCTCGTGATCAAGCACGCAGGTCATCGGCCAACCGCCCTGACCGGTCATCGCGACCGTCGCCTGCATATAGACCGCGTCGACGTCTGGGCGCTCCTCGCGGTCGACCTTGATGCTCACGTAATGCTGATTGAGGTACGCCGCCATCGCCGCGTCTTCGAACGACTCGTGTGCCATCACGTGGCACCAGTGACAGGCGGCGTACCCGACGCTGAGCAGGATCGGGACGTCGCGGCGCCGTGCCTCCGCGAAGGCCTCGGGTCCCCATTCCCACCAATCCACTGGATTCTGAGCGTGCTGAAGCAGGTACGGGCTCGTCGCTGAGGCGAGTCGATTGGCCATCAGGCACTGCTCCGATCCAGTGATGCTTGTATCAATCTGGTCCCGATGATACAAACTATTGATACGAACTTCTTCGTTCCGGCGGTTGAGGTGCGAGCGCAGCGAGCCTCGAAACCCCGGGATGCCAGCCTAGGAGGTCGATCGCAATGGCGACCCGCGGGAAGTCGACCCTGCTCGCACAGGGCAAGGAGCGCCGCCTCGACGGCACCGGCTGGCCCTGGCGCGTCCGCCTCTACGCTCCCCCGCCGGGCGGCACGAGCTACCAGATCAAGTTCAAGGCTCCCGCCGGCGAAGGCGAGCCGTGGAAGCCAGTACTGCGACGAGCCAACACCGAGGCTGAGGCGCGCAAGATCTTCGCCCAGGCCGAGGAGGCGCTCGACCATGAGCTAGCAGCACCGGCCAGCGCGACAGTCCGAGCGACCCGCACCATCGAGGCCCTCGCGGCCGAGTACATCGCCGACAGCAAGCGCCGCGGCAAGGCGCCCCGCACGATCCAAGGACGCGAGTCCCGGGTGAATGCGCATGTGCTGCCAGCCATCGGCCACGTTCCCGTTGCGAAGTGGCGGGTCGAGCACAGCCAGCAGGTGATCGATCGAGCGTCCAAGACGGTCCACTCCACCCGAGGACGTGAGGACGTGCGCGGCACCCTGGCCGCGATGCGCAAACTGGCGTGGCGCCTCGAATGGCTGGATCGCCGATTTGACCCACTCGACGGCGTGGAGATCGGGCGGTCGGCCGTACTTCAAGGGACGACTATCCACTACGTCGACCCGAGGCTGCGCCCCGAGACACGGCAGGTGAACGCGATGGCGGCCGCCGCCGACAAGCTCTGCGGACCTGAAGGCACGGATCCGCTGCTCACTCGGCTGCCACTCTTCGGCAAGAAGATTCGCGTCGCGGGCTTCGGCGGGCTACGACTCGGGGAGCAGAACGCCTTGAGAGCGATCGACGTCTTCTTCGATCACGGATACGTCCAGGTCAACGGCAGCTGGGTCACTCCTCGCCACTCCGAGGGATTCCGTGGGCCCGTGAAGAACCACGTCATCCACGAGGTCCCCCTCCCCCGATCCCTGATGGATGAACTCCTCCCCCGTGTCAAGGAGTTGCTCGGACTCCCAGCCAGCGCCTCACTCCAGCGGGTCATCAACGCCCAGGAGGCAGAGCGCCAACGCCGCGCTACCCTCGCGGCACGCGACGACGACCCGACCGTTGCCTGGTGGAACTACCCGATCAACCCGGCCGACGAACTGTGGCTGTTCGTCGACACCGTGACCGGCGTTCCGATGAAACCCGAGATGCATAACGACCGCTGGCACCGCATCCGCAAGTGGGTCGACGAGAACGACCCCGACAACGCCTGGCCCAAGACCATCGTCTACCGCAACCTCCGCCACCACGCCGCCACCAAGTGGTTCCACGAGGAACTCGGCGAGTCGTGGGAGGTCGTCGCCCAGTACCTCGGCGACAAGCTCACCACGGTGCTCAACCACTACGTCCGCGCTGGCGAGGACGCCCTCCGCGACTCGGTTGCGAAGCTGGAACGGCGGTAATGCCCTCCGCAAATCAAGACTGATCGAGTGCCACACCTTCGCATTCCTCGAGGAACAGAAGCAACGAGGTGGCCGCCATCATCGCCTGCACTGCATTGCGGCGCGAGTACTGCCAGCCACTCACGGTGTGGGCTGTGGCGTGACGGCTGTACGTGTCACGAGGTGTCGTCTGCTTGTCAGCCCGGTCGAAGTGCTGGAAGGCCTGCACGAGCGGAGCAGTCGCGAGGTAGTCGTGGAACGCAAGCTCGACGCCGTCAGACCGCTTCCCGTCCTTGCCGGGCAGGAACTTGCCCCATGTGCTCTGCCGCTTCTCGCCCCACCGCTCGAAGACGAGGGAATCCAACACGTTGCTGGTCAGTGCCTGGGAAGCCGAGAACTGGTCTCCGTCCAACGCGTCGAGCGAGACGAGCAGCATCTTGGCGAAGGGCGTGAACCGCTTGGTGGTTATCGCCACGAGGGCCTGCCGACAGTCAGCGGCGATCTCCAGGCGCTTGTTGCCCAGGATGACCCGGCGCTTGGCTGCACTGTCCGCCCGGAGCAGCGAGCGAGCAACAGATGTGCGCGGCACGCCGTAGAGCGCGATGCCGTCGAGAATGACAACCGACCGCACTTCCACGAGCTTGAGGTCATCAATGTCCCTCAGGTTCGGCGGCAGGTAGGCATGCTTGAAACGCTTCAGCGCCGGTTCAAGGTGCTTCCACAGATCGCGTTGCTGGGCGGCGAAGCCCTTAAGAATGTCGGCAGCGGCCCGGTCGTAGCCGAAGTCGATGTTCCTGGCGAGATTGGCCGTGAGCAGCTTCATCTGCTCCTGCATCCGGGTGACGCCCTTGAGCGCATCGCTGTTGATGACACTCATCTGCCTCTGCCACAGCCCCTGCGCCTCAGCAATCGCCTTCAAACTCGACTGGTTGGGCAGTTGAAGGTTGGCGAACGCCGTCCGCATGATGTCGGTCGTCCGCAAGATCCCGCTGACGTCGATCTTCGGCAACAGCGACTCGTTCAGGCGCCGCGCCATCTCGCGGGCGCTTGCCCCGAGAGTCGCCTTCTCCTCCGGGGTCAGGTTCTCCACCCAGCGGGCGATTCGGTCCTTGTCGTCATCGTCCTCACTGTCGTCGTCAGCGATCACGATCGGAGGGCGGGTCACAGGAAGAGCGTAGGCGGCGTCAGCGACGTCGTCCCAGCGCAGGCTCCGCCTTCGGTCTCACCGGGTCACAGACGGGCAGACGCTATGGCCACCGGGGCTGCCCCAGGGCAGTCGTCACGCTCGGCCGAGGGGCGGAAAGTAGAGTTTCCACAGGACAGGCGAGGCGTGCCCGGGTAGCCCCGGTAGGGCGGATAACCTCCTCTTGTGACCTCGCTGCCGCCCGTGACTCTGGACCTCTTCCACCAAGCCGCATCGTCCTTCGCGACAGAGTTGGCAGCCACGCCTCTGTACGACATCTACGGCGCCACCGACGGTAAGGCTGTCGGAACCAAGGTGGAGTCGATGTTCAAGACGTACCTCGGCGACCGTTACCACCTCGAAGTTGGCAACGCTGCAAGCGGCCTTGACTTTCCGTCGCTCGACACCGACCTGAAGGTCACGTCGTTGAAGCAGCCTCAGTCGTCTTGCCCCTTCAAGGCCGCGACCCAGAAGGTCTACGGACTCGGCTACAACCTTCTCGTTCTCGTCTACGTCAAGCACGACAACGATGAGGAGCGAGCCGCCTACCTCGATATCAAGCACGTCGTCTTTATCGACAAGGCGCGCACGGGCGACTTCACACTCACACGCATGATCCGCGACATCGTTAAGTCAAGCGCCGCTGGGCCTGGGGGACGAGAAGGAGCGATCGAAGACATCGACGCGCTCTTGCAGGACAAGAACTTGCCCCTCGACGAAGTGAGCCGTCGCCAACTCGCCGAACGCCTCGTTGACAACGTTCCCGAGCAAGGCGTGCTGACCATTTCGAACGCACTTCAGTGGCGGCTGCAATACGCCAGGGCAATCAGCACCGCGGTTTCCAAGACGATCGCACCGGAAGTGGTGGACCTTCGTGCCTAACAACGAACATGGGGATTTTCAGACCCCTCTCACGCTTGCGACGCAGTGCCTCAATGTCATCGGCCTGCCCGAAGACGCGAGGGTCTTGGAGCCGACCTGCGGCCTCGGCTCGTTTCTGCGGGCAAGTGAGGCAATCAGCCCCGGTTCGGAGCGAATTGGTCTTGAACTGCAGCCCGACCATGCCGCCAAGGCTGCCGAATGGGGGGAAGTCAGGGTCGCGAACATCTTCCACACCCGCCTGCCCGACACCGTTGTGTGGAGGACGACCGGTCAGTTGTTCGTCGTCGGCAACCCGCCATGGGTTACGTCAGCCGAGTTGAATCGCATGGACTCGGATAACTTGCCCCCAAAGGAGAACTTCAAGGGCGCGAAGGGCCTCGACGCGGTCCTCGGCTCGTCAAACTTCGATGTCTGCGAGTACATCATCCTCAAGGTGCTCAACGAGTACCAGGCCGTTCCCTTCACCATGGGCATGCTCTGCAAGACCCAGGTCGCGCGCAACGTGATCGACTACGCCGCGTCCGCCTGCCTGCCTATCGTCGAATCGTCTCTGTACCGCATAGACGCGATGAAGTGGTTCGACGCAGGCGTGGATGCTTGTTGGTTCATCGTCAGGGTTGACCCGAAGGCGACTCCGTCATACACAACTGCTGTCCGCGAGGACCTCTTCGCCCCTGATGGTGCCGTAGTCAGCACCTTCGGCGTTGTGGACGGACTGATGGTCTCGGACGTAGAGAAGTACTCAGCCGTGCGGACGGCCGATGGCAAGTGTCCCTACGAGTGGCGCTCTGGCTTGAAGCACGATGCGTCCGGTGTATTCGAGCTCATCGCGACGCCTTCACCGGTCACAAAATCGGGCGAGGTCCTCGACCTAGAGCCCGACTACGTGCTCCCGTTCCTCAAGAGCACTGACGTGTTCCGAGGACGCCACCGTGAACTGTCAAAGTGGGTGGTGGTGCCGCAGAAGACGTTCGGCGCGCAGACCGCCGCACTTGAGCACATCGCCCCGAAGCTCTGGGCATATCTGACCGCGAATGGCGATGCGCTTGACGGACGTAAGTCCTCGATCTACCGCAACCGACCGCGGTTCTCCGTCTTTGGCCACGGCGACTATACGTACGCTCCCTACAAGGTCGCGGTTTCGGGTCTGCACAAAGTTCCGGTATTCAGGCTGGTCGCGCCCCTCCACGATCAGCCGGTCGTTCTGGATGACACCTGCTACATGCTGCCGTTCGCCGACTCAACCGAGGCAGCATTGGTTGCCGCAGTTCTCAATAGCGATGAGTGCATCGCCCTCATCGAGTCGATGGTCTTCTGGGACTCAAAGCGCCCGATCACTAAGAAGCTTCTTGCCCGTCTCGACCTCAACCGACTGCCGATTGACCGTGGGCTCACGATGGAACGCGCGGCCAAGATGGCGGCAGAGGCGAACATCGATTTTGATGAGGGACGGGCAGAAGCGCTGTTTGGCGCCCTGGGTGCCGAGGATCTGCTCGAGCCTGGGCTCTTCTAAGGCTTCCTTGATGCAGTAGAGAAAGTCTGAACAGTGGCCGTGCCCAGCCTCGACTACTGGTCCATCGGCCACGGTTGCCTCGCCACTCCGTCGTTGGCGGCGCGGGGAGCGACGAAGGAGCGGACCGCGTCGCCCTACTGGCTGGGGGCTCCGCTGGTCAGAATCTCCACTACCTTCACCGCGTTCTGACCCAGGGTCTGTAGGACTGCCTGGCCCTTGGCTTCGGTGGCCAACGAAGGCCTGCCGATGATGCCAGTGGTGGTGTAGGCGTCCATGCCGGCGGTGAGCAGGAGGCGCCGATCGGAGGCGGTGTGGTCGTCGCCGGCCCAGGCTTCCTGCCAGCCATCACGGATGTACTCGGGCCAGGCGGCGAGCAGGATCGATGCCTCGAGTTCGCCGGCGTGCATATCCTCATGGGCCGTGGTGGTCATCCCCGCGGCGGTACGGGCTTCGTCCCAGTCGACTCGGTTGGGGTAGAGAGCCATCGAGCCAGGGCGCTCAGCGTTGGCCTGCTGAACCACGTTGGAGAGCACGTAGTTGCCACCGTGGCCGTTGACCAGGATCAGGTGCTCGATCCCCTGAGCTCGCAATGAAATCGCGACGTCGGTCACGATCGCTGCCAGCGTGGTCGCGCTGATGCTGAGGGTCCCAGGAAATGATGCGTGCTCGTGGGAGCAGCCGATCGTTACCGGCGGGAGCTGTCGCACGGGCACGACGTCGGCGATCGCGTTGCTGATGGCCACGGCAACCAGCGTGTCCATAGCGAGGGGCAGGTGCGGGCCGTGCTGCTCGAACGCTCCAACCGGCAGCACACCCACCCGCGGCTCGACCACCGCGGCGTCGGGGCTCGCCGTGGCGGGAAGGGCATGGCGGTCAGTCATCAGTGTTGCCTCCCTGAAGTGCGTCCTTGATTCGGCCGCGGAGCTGATTCAACGGTAGCGGCGGCCGCCCACGGGACCGATCACGGCACAACCTGGCCATCAGCTGGAGCTCGAGTCGTGCTCTTGCCGATGGCGTCGCTCGCCAGGCTGTGACTGCCTCGTCCGCGTACTGCAGCGCGGTTGCATAATCCCCGGTTGCCGTGAGTGCGCGGACGAGGCGGAGTTGGGCGATCCCGAGGTCACGTTGCTGACCATCCGGCCAGTGCGGCAGGTGCTCGATCAGCTGCTCGGCGGCCTCGTCGGCTCGCTTGAGCCTGATCAAGCCAGGCGTGGTCTCGGAGACGACGTAGCCGCGGGTGGCGTAGGCAGCGAGGTCGTCGGCCGTCCTGTCCGCCTGAGCGAGGTCGAGTGCGTAGGCGGCATGCTCGTTGAACGCGCGCTCCTCCCCCGCCGCCAAGACTGCGAGCGCCTGCTGACGGCCGATGGCAGCGTGCAGTCGACCAGTTGGGAGATGCTCCGCGAGCTGCGCGGCGACGTCGGCGCATTCGACCGCGGTCCTCGGATCGGACGCCGTGACGATGTTCGACCGGCGCATCATCAGCATCGCCTTGAAGGCAAGGTCAACGTGGTTCACGACGTTCAGGTGACTCAGCGCCTCGTCGGTGAGCGTCAGCGCCAGCCTAGCGTCGCCACTGTCCTGGGCGATCCAGCCGAACAGCTCGGCAACCGAGGCCGCCGCGTGGTGCATCTCGCGTCGGAGCCTGGCCGGGGTGACAGCGAGGAACTGGTTGACGACCTGCAGGTCGGCGTACGCCCGCTGCTGGACGTGCAGCGGGCCGAAGATGTGCTCGTGCTCGGCGTGGAGCGCGCGCTGCCTCAGGAGGATCTGAACCGTGGCCTCCGTGACGTGCGTCGAGGCGAGCATCGGGCTCGGCAACGCGCGAGGCACCGACGGGCCGAAGAGGCGATCGTGCGGGATCTGCAGGGCGGCGGCAATGAGTTGCCGCCATTGATCACCCGGCTGGTGGTCTCCGCTCTCGAAACCGATCAGCTGGCGCCGTACCGACTCGTGCTGGATCTCGCGGTAGCCACGCCACCGGCGCACCGCCTCGACCCGCTCGGCAAGTTGCTCGAACGTGAGCCCTGCTCCTTTGCGCGCAGCACGGAGCGCAGCGCCAGGGTCGTTCCCGACCGCCAGTGCTGACCCGAGGAGACCGCGGTCAGGCGCAGTCATCCTCCGATCATCCATGGATCGCGGGTCGGGGCCAACCGGCCCGCGTCTCGGCGACCCCGATGCGCGCGCGGCGGATGTCACCCCGTGTCACTCCGGCTCACTGATGCTCGACGCCGATTCTCGGTCTGCTGGTGAAGCGGTCAACACCGATCGCGACATCACTGAAAGCGAGAACGCTATGAAGCTGAACATCGATGTGAGTGGGGTGCAGTTCTTCTGCACGCGAGGTGCCGAGGCGCGGACCGACCGGGACACCGGCGTGCCGAGGATCGACCGTGAGACCGGGCTGCCGCTGTGGCAGGTGCAGGTCGCCGCGCTCGACGCGACCGGCGGCGAGGTGCTCGCCGTCACCGTGGCCGGCGAGCCGTCCGTGACCGTGGGCCAAATGGTCACGATCGAGGGTCTGGTGGCCATCCCGTGGTCGCAGGGCGACCGCTCGGGCGTGGCCTACCGGGCTGCTGCGATCCGGGTGTCCGGTACGCCGTTGCCGGGCACTTCCTCGTCCTCGTCGTCCTCCGGGGGCAAGGCGGCGTGAGTGGGACTGGCCCGGGGTCTTTCTCGATCCCGGGCCTTCCTGCTCCCGGAAGGGGTGATCGGTGATGGTGCGAGGTGAGACGCGTCAGCGCTACGAGACCGCGCTGCCGTCGGACGTGTTCGAGCAGGTCGTCTGGGCGGTGCTGAGCGGGCTCTCCCGACTGGTCTGGATGCTGCTGCGGTGGGCGGTTCTGTTTCCGGTGATCAGCGTGCCGCTGGCGGCATGCGGCGTTGCCGCGTACCGCTGGGACTGGTCGACTGGCGCCTTGCCCTTCGGCGTCTTCCTCCTGCTCCTCGTTGTCTGACGCCTGGCATTGCCGCGGAGCTTCCGGCGCTGGGTCTCCCGGCGGATCTGGATCCGCTGGCGGGCCTGGAGCGTGTATCGGGAGCAGTGGGCGTCCGTGTGCGCCCTTCATGGGTTCACCTCCCAGTTGAACGACGCGGTGCTCGTGCCATCCCTGCAGCGGCTCGTGATCGGCGACGCCGTAGACGTACTCACTGTCAGGATGCTGGCCGGCCAGTCGACGACCGACTGGCAGTGGCAGGCCGAAGCGCTGGCGCATGCGTTTGGAGCTTCCCTGGTCCGCGTGCGGACTGCCCAGCCGGGGTGGGTCGAGATCGAGATGCAGCATTCCGACCCGCTCGCGCAGGTCGTTCCGGTCTCCTCACCCCCTGCCTCTCCCGACCTTGCTGCGATCCGTATCGGCGTCCGCGAGAACGGCTCGCCCTGGCACGTCCGGCTGATCGGCCGGCACCTTCTCGTCGCCGGGTCCACCGGCGCGGGCAAGGGCGGCGTGGTGTGGTCGCTGCTTGCGGGCATGGCGCCTGCTGTCCGTGATGGGTTCGTCCAGTTGTGGGTCGTCGACCCGAAAGGCGGCATGGAGTTTGGCGCAGGACAAGCGCTGTTCTCTCGGTTCGCGTACGACACGGGCGAGGCGACGCTGTCGCTGTTGCGCGATGCCGCAGCCGTGCTGTCGGCTCGTGCTGAGCGGCTTCGCGGTGTCGTGCGGCAGCACGCCCCGTCTCCTGCTGAGCCCTTGATCGTCGTCGTCATCGACGAGATCGCCTCGCTCACGGCGTACATCACCGATCGCAAGGTGAAGACCGAAGTCGAGCAACTGCTCGGGCTATTGCTTTCGCAAGGCCGCGCGGTCGGCGTCTCGGTCGTCGCCTGCGTGCAGGACCCCTCAAAGGACGTCCTCGCGCTGCGGCAGCTCTTCCCCACTCGGATCGCGCTGCACCTCACCGAAGCGACCCAGTCCGCGATGGTGCTCGGCCAGGCCGCCCGCGACCGAGGCGCCCTTTGCGAACTGATCCCGGACTCGCTGCCCGGTGTCGGGTACGTCGCCGAGGACGGCAGCGCCGAGGTCACTCGGGTCCGCGCGTTCCACGTGACCGATGCCGACATTGCGCGGATCGCCTCCGACTACCGACCGCCGGCTTGAAGGGATGTGGGAGTCATGGAACCGGACGTCGTCTCCCAGATCGTCGCGCGAGCCTCGTCCCCCGGGTACGACGGCTGGTGGGCGCGGATCGAGCACGCCGGCTTCTGCTCCTCCCCTGTCGAGCTGCGCGGACGGGATTCGTCCGGTCGGCCGGTGACGATCCTGGCCCGTTGCAAGAACCGTCGGGCCTCGGTCTGTCCATCATGCTCGGCGCTGTACTCGGGCGACACGTGGCAGCTGGTCCATCAAGGCATCGCATCTGAAGACTCCGAGCACGATGGCCGGCCGATGGTGTTCGCGACGCTGACCGCTCCCGGGTTCGGGGCGGTTCACTCGACCCCGCGGTCTGGAGGTCCCTGCCGACCTGGAACGGCCGCTCGGTGTGCGCACGGCCGTTCGGTGCGCTGCACGCTGGTCCACGAAGCCGTTGATGTCCTACTCGGCGAGCCGCTCTGCCCGGAGTGCTACGACTACCTCGGGCACGTGCTCTTCACCTGGCACGCACCGCAGTTGTGGCATCGCTTCACCGTTGCGCTCCGGCGCCTCGTCCAGCAGCGCGCGGCCGATGCCGTGCTCTCGTACGTCAAGGTCGTCGAGTTGCAGCGCCGCGGAGTCCCGCACTTCCACGCCGTGATCCGCCTCGATGAGACGAACGCGCTCGCGGCCGCCGAGCTTACGGCGCTCATCCACCGGGCCGCGGCATCGATCCGTCTCGACGTCCCCAGCTTCGGCGGCGAGCTCGTCACGTTGCACTTCGGATCGCAGACCGACGTGCAGCTGCTCCGCATCGCACCTGGCGAGGACGAAGATCGGCGGGTGGCGAGCTACCTCGCCAAGTACGTCACCAAGTCAGTCGCCGACTTCGGCCTCAGCCCTCGCCGGTTGTCGCCTCGAGCGATCCCCACGCTCGACGTACGCCCGCACGTCCGAAAGATCCTCGAGACGGTGCTGCTCCTTGCCGAATCGCCCGGTCCGGAGGAGATGACGCGGTGGTTGCACACGCTCGGCTACCGCGGCCACATCACGACGAAGACCCGCGCATACTCGACCACGATGGGCGCCCTGCGGGCTCATCGCGCCGAGTGGCGAGCGAGCAAGTCCGAGCAGGTCGACGAACCACCGGCCGCCGTCCGCTGGCGCTTCGTCCAGGTCGGCCACCGCAACCAAGGTGACCGGCTGCTGGCCACAACCGCCGACGCCGCGGCTCGCACCTCCCGTCTCGCGGCCCGCGAAGAGCTCGCCTGCCGCCCCGACGACGGCTTGGGGATATGACCCATGAGCGCCATCACCCAGATCGACCCCGGCGTCGATCCGCGGCACGTCTTCCTCGACGCCCGCGACGTGATGGCGCGCTACGGCTGGGGCAAGACCAAGGGCTACCAGAACCTCAAGGACCGCGACCTCGTACCGCCACCGGTGATGACTCACCCCGACCGCTGGCGCCTCGACCAGCTGATGTCGTGGGAGGACCATCGCATCGAGTCCGCGGCCACGGAATCCTTACCAAGAGCCCGCCCTCAGCTTGCCGATCTGCTGCCTCCACCCAAGCGCGCGGGTCGTTCCACACGTACTGGATGAGGCGTTCTCAACGCCGGCGCTTCGAGCGCTTTCCGCGGAGCTGCTTGGTGCTCCTCCGCGCGCTCGGGGGCAGGGTGCTGAACGTCGATGCCAGACTTCGGAGCGGACTGACCGCAATTTCGGCGTCGCGTTCGGCACTGCGTGCTTCAGGGTCACCGCAGAAGCGGGAACCGATCAACTTGCCGTCAGTACCGTAGAGGAGCAGCATGGAACGGCTCGCCTGGGTCTGGTAGTGCTTCGCGTCCATGTACTGGGGCAGGTGATCGGTCTCGGCACCCTTCGGGATCGCCGCAGCCGTGAGCAGCCACGACCCCACTGATGTGGTCCCGTGAGTCGTCAAGCTTCGCTCGCGGTCCCCTCCGCGGGCAGCGCGACATTGGGTCTTCAAGTCGCGCCCGATGCGCTGCTGGGCCGAGCCGCTCAAGCCGACCAGATCCGCGCCGAACCTCAGCCACCCCGGGGCCCTCGACTCTGCACTGGCACGAAGAAACTCCTCGACCCATGGCTCCTCTCGACGCGTGGGCTTGGGTGCTGCGATCTGCGACAGACCTTCTTCTGCATACATCCATGCGTCGAGCGGGTCGGTGAGTGTGCCCAGCTGGACCCGGGGCTGGTTGTCGAAACGATGCTGGTCGGCCCGGCTGATCGGCTTGTCGATCGGGAGCTGCTGAGCGACGTCCTCGGGGTCCGGATCGAAGTACATGCCACCGTCGAGAAACCACATCAGGACATCGAGCTCGTCGGCGCCACTCACCATCGTCGCGAGCTTGCGGCCCCGGCGACGGCGCACGAAGTCAAGGAACTGAGCCGGGTGGTCGAACACGCGGCCGGCAACGAGAAGGTCGTGCAAACTCACGATCCACGGCACTTCGTCGCTGGCGATGATGCCCTTCTCTGCAAGTTCGTTCATCGATAGAGAGAGCGGCCCCATGTCGTCGAGCATCACGATCACGGAGTGGGCTTCGCGCACATCGGCCAGTTCGATCCACCGGCCGTCCGCAGCCAAGACTCCGCCATTCGTCCGGATCAGCTCGACCAACCTCTGCGCCTGGTCGTTCCCCTCCGTCAGCGTCTTCTGCAGATCCGTCGCGAGACGCTTCGCGTTTCCGCCGCGCGACTTGTCGGTCACGGACCCCGCCTTGACCTCAACGCAGATGGCCACGCCGTCTACGACAAAGAGAATGTCGGACTCGTACTCTCGACTCGCCACGTCGGCGCGTTCCACGCCTGGCACGAACCGTGACACGTCCGCGAGGTCCACGGGGCCGAGGTACTTCCGACCTTGCCACGTGGGGCGTGCACCACCGAGGAGCGATGCAATCGCGTCCGCGGCTTTGGCCTCCGCGAACGCGGCCCTTCGACGGTCGTACCTTGACCACATCTTGGCCGCGGCTCCACCGCCCTGGCTAGCTGCAATCAGTCCGCGCTCAATGTCACGGCGCAGCTCATCCTCGGCAAGGAACCCGTTCAGCATGAGGTAGCCGTCATCATCCGCAATGGCACCCCACGGAACCGGACGTCTACCTTGCGCGAATTCGTCGATCGGATGGTCCGCGTCAGGAGCAGGACGCGTGCAACTGAAGAAGTCGAGGATCGTCGCAACGCGCTCTCTACTCAGGCCCGTGCGGACCGCGACGACATCAGCCGTGACCGACCCGAACAGTCGGCACTCGTTCAACATGAGGTTCATGTCCGCCCTGAACGACTCGCGATCAACTGCATCGAGGTTGAGACCCGCCTGCGCGGCGTCGCCGACCCGATCCCGTGCCCCGAAGAATCGCTCGTTGAGGAGATCGACTCCTGCCTCGCGAACCGCACGAACCTCGGGCACCGTGAAGCCGAGGCCGTCTTCGATAATCGATCCGATGGTGGCCTCGCCGAGAAAGCCATTTAGCTCGGTCGCGATGGACACGTACTGCCGTCCCCTGACGGTCAGCTCGTAGGCCAAGAACTTCCCGGCCAACGGCCCGAGGGGCTCTTTCAGATTGTGCCCTCGGACCATCGCGAGCGCGTTTGCGGCGCGGACGATATGTGCGGCTGAGGCGACCGCCGTGCCCACGTCGATCTGGCCCGCGTTCTCGCCAGTGAGTTGTGTCCGGGGTAGGCCAAGGCCGAGAAAGGCGAGCGCAACCACATCCTGGGCAACCTGCGCGGTCTCGAGGCGGGTCTCGCTCTCCTTCAGCCCCGTGAAGTCCCCTAGCCCCGCCACCATCCGCAGGAATGCAAGAGCGTCGAAGGAGTCGTGTCCGCGGATCGCCGTTTCCAAACGGGTTCGCGCGATCTCAATCTGGCGTTCCAGCACGGTAGCGACGTCCCCATGGCTGGATGCCTGCTGGATGAGGCTCTCATAGAAGTCCGCAGAGGCGGCGAGGTTCTCGGTCCCCGCGCCGATGAACTGAACGCGGTCGGGCTTCGGATGCACGCCCTCAGTGTGGCGGCCAGCACCGACAGAGCCAGTTGAACCTCGGCTGTTCGTCGCGCCTGCCGACTACGCCGTGCCGTCAGAGACGAGCGAGTCGGGCGAGGGCCACAGCCGATTCGCGGCCGCAGCAAGCGAGAGCGCCCTCGCCCTGATCGCATCCTCTCCCCACGCTTCGCTCTTTGCGACGTCGTAGTTGATGACCAACGACTTCTGCTTCTCGAACTCCGGGCGCTTCACCGCCCAGCCCAGGTTGGAGACGTCCCGGTTGAAGGTCCCTGTGACCAGAGTCAGGTTTCCGATCCGGTCAACGGTGCGCCTGCGCTCGGCGCTGAGTGCGATCCAGGTGGGATCCATCTCGTCCTTGGCCACCACGGCTCCATCCCCATCGGACAGTGGCCAATGCTGCTCCCACGACTGAGGCAGCACATGCTCGATCTGGAGGTCGTCGTAATGGATGACTGCGTGCGGCTCGTTCGGGTCTTCGGAACGCAGTTGGTGGTCGAGTGCGCCGAAGAGCAAGCGGATTCGGAACTGGGACGCGGCGCCGTAGAACTGCCTGTTCAGGAAGGCATCCTCGACGTCGGCGTCCTTGGGCCAAGCGAGCGCACCGTCTTGGAGCGCCGCGATGACCGCATCGGCGACGTCCGCGTCCTTCTCGGCGGCAAGCTTCGCTTCGCGCAACGCGCGCGTCAGGTGCGTTCCGTAGCCGCGCGTTTGCCACCCCACCCAGGTACGCCGGAGAGCCCACGATTCAACTGCCCGCACTGCACGAATGTGGTCGTCAAGCGAAAGCACCTCGGACGACAGGGTGCGCAGCCAAGTGAGCAGCGGGATCGCCGTAGTTATGTCCAACGCCCTGATCCGACCGTAGGCGGCTGCCAAGCGCTCGTCCTCAACCGGCAACGCTTCGTAGACCTCGCGGTACGCCACGGCGAAGGTGCTCAGTTGCTCCAGGACATGCTCAGTCGACGGGCCGCTGTCGAGGTATGCCCGTGCCTCGCGGTAGAGGTGGCCGACGTTTGCCTCGGATCCTGTTGCGGCGGTGAGCCAGACAGAGAGCAGCACGTCACGGCGGCCGCGCTGTGCGTGCCCTCGGCCGACTTCCTTCTTCCACCAGTCGTCATCGAACTGAGCCCAGTGCTTGTCGTAGAGCTCCTCGACGTCCTCCTCGGCGAGCTCGCCACGGAGGAATAGCAGGTTCTTGACGAGGTCGATGGCCGAGAGCGGGGTCTGGCGGCCGTTGAGCACCTCGAAGATGACCTGGGCATCGTCGTTGTCGTCGAGGTCGATAACGACCAACTTGAAGAGACTGGACACCGCGTCGGCGAGGGCGGTCAGACGGGTGGCGTCGACGGTGCCGTCCTCAAGCAGGACGTAGTCCCGTGCTGCTTCCGAGAAGAACTTCCGCGCCTGCAGGTAGAGGTGGTCCTTCGTCGAGTCGTACGTAGGCGCCCCGTCGCCCATCGCGACCGGCCACACCTCGCGGTCCTTGCGACGGGGCCAGAGCTTGTAGATCTCCTCGGGTGCCTCCAGGACATCGTCGGGGTTGAACAGCATCCGTCGGACTGACATCGTTCGGTCGGAGTTCGACTCCGTCAGCACGTCCAGGAGACCCCGCATCATGAGCTGGACCGTGGTGAGGCGCTGCTGCCCATCAATGACCGACCGGAGCGCGACCCCACCCGTCGCGAACGGGAGGCTGGCGCAGACGATCGCGCCCATGAAGTGGGGCGAGATGTTCTGTTCCTTGGACTTGAGCTTCGAGCCCTCGTCGCCGCTTCCTCGAACCTCAAGCAGCCGATCCGCTGTCGCCTCGAGGTCCTCGAACAACAGCTTCCACTGCCCCTCGAGCGTCCACTCGTAGTCGCGCTGGAACGTGGGGATGATGTAGCGCCGCTCGGGCTTCAGGATCTCCTGCAGCGGGTAGGTCTTGGCTTCCACACAGCGAAGGTACCGACCGCGACCAGTCTCGGGACCCGTTCTTCGTGCAAGTTGGCAACTTGACCTAACGAGCGGACCGAAACTATCGAGTTTTCGAATATTTCGAGTAGGGTGGAACCATGGCAACCGTAGAGAAGACCGCTCGCACGCGGCAGTCGAAGACGTACCTGCCAGACCAGGAGCGCGAAGAGCTGCTCAAGTTCGCCCAGGTGCTGAACGGCATCAACATCGCCGTCGACGATCCCGGACAGGCCATGCTCGTCGGACCAGACGGCAAGCAGGTGCCGATTCCGGCGGAGCTCTTCCAGGTGCTGGAGGAGGCAGCGAACGTGCTGGCTCTTGGCGATGGCATCTCGATCCTGCCCTACTCGGCGAAGCTCACGACCCAGGAGGCTGCGGACTTCCTCGGCATGTCCCGTCCGACGTTCGTCAAGATCCTGCAGTCCGGAGCCATCCCATTCGAGATGGCCGGACGCCATCGCCGCGTGACGTTGCGCGACGTAGTGGACTACCAGGAACGCGCTCAGCGGGAGCGACGCGAGGCTCTCGCCGAACTCGCCAAGGACTCGATCGAGCACTACGACAAGCTGCCGAAGGGCGTGCCCTCGCTGAAGCGGCGCTCAGACTCTGAGGGCTGATGGCAACGTTCCCGGCGCTGTTCGACACGAACGTCCTCTTCGGCTTTCATCTCAACGATGTCATCCTCGGGATGGCCGAGCGCGGCCTGTTCCGTCCTCTGTGGTCGGAGCAGATCCTCGGGGAACTCTCGGACAACCTGATCGAGCACGGTCTTCCGGCCGCGAACGCGGAACGGCGGATTAACGCGATGAAGAGCGCCTTCCCGGATGCGACGGTCAGCGGCTACGAAGACCTCATCGGGACCATGACGAACGACCCGAAGGACCGCCACGTTCTGGCCGCCGGGATCCGTGCCAACTGCGAAGTCCTGGTTACATTCAACCTCACTGACTTCCCCGAGGAGAGCGTCGCCGCGTACGACATCGAGATCGTTCACCCGGACAAGTTCCTCCTCGACCAGCTCGATCTCTATCCGGGGCCGACGGTCGGCGTGCTGCGCCAGCTCATCGCCGACTACTCCAGCCCAAAGCTGGAAATGGAGGACCTGCTCGTGCGGCTGGCCGACGCGGGGGTCCCCGAGTTCGCCAGCGCCATACGCCGGTACCTCTGAGCGCCGCGACCGCCCGCAGCCGGTGATACGAACTGCTGATACGAATTCGCCCAGAAGCCACGGCCAACGACGTCCTCGACCGGCCCCAAGCGGCTCGAATCGGCCTCGAATCAAGCGCAAACCGGCCCGATCCCCCTTCCACTGAGCGCGCGCCCTACTACGTGGCACCAGTGGCAGGCGGCGTACCCGACACTAAGCAGGATCGGCACACCCCTGCGTCTGGCTTCCGCGAAGGCCTCTAGGCCCCACTCCCACCAATCCACAGGGTTTTCCGCGTGTTGGAGCAGGTAGGGGCTTGTCGCCGAAGCCAGTCGGTTGGCCATCAAAAGCTCCCATCCAGTGACGCTGACACCAATCGCCTCACATGTCGGTGGTCGACCCGAGGGCCGATGGTCAAGCTTGTCAGGCCCCTCCCACCCTAGGACGAATGTTCGATTTAGGAGCACCTAGGGCCTTCGGTCCCTAGGTTCTCGTTGACAGGCCCACGGGGCCGACCATGAGGGGCACGGCTCTACGGACCAGCGCCGGGTGAGACCAGGCACCAGATCATCTTCAAGGCACCGGCCGGCGAAGGCGAACCGTGGAAGCGAGTGCTGCAACGGGCCTCGTCGGAGGAGGAAGCCCTCAAGGACCGCACGCTATTCCCACCGCCGGGATGACCCATCCCGACCGGTGGCGGCTGGATCAACTGCTGACCTGAGAGGAGAAGCGGATCGCGCTCGCCGAGGCTTGGTTGGAAGCATTGCTCCCGCCTGGACAGGAGGAGGCCGAACTCGCCGACCCCCTCCCCCAGCCCAAGCGGCGACGACACGCGAGCTGACTGCCAACTGGAAAATAGTGGAAAAATGTTACAGTAAATGGGTGCACCCTGGTGACGTCGACCGCGTACTCGCCCTACCGGCTCATCAGGCCGTCGAGCAGCTCGTAGCCCTGCGCGAGGACCAATGGTTTGAGCGGAAATCGGGCCGAATCAGTCCCAGGGATCTCGCTGTTCCTTTGGTCGCGATGGCCAACGCCGAGGGCGGATATGTCGTGGTAGGCATCCATGACGGTGCCGTCGACGGAGTTCGTGAGGAACGGCTGAACGCCTTGCGACAAACAGCTCACGACTTCACAGTGCCAGTGGTCCGCTGCTCCGCTACCGAGCTCCGCTCCGATGGTCGCGCGATGCTGCTCGTGCTTCGAGTCGATCCGGGTGAGACTGTGCACGAGACCACCAAGGGTGAAGTCTACCTACGCGTGGGCGATGAGTCGCGACGGCTTGGCTACGCACAACGGCGCGAACTGGAGTACGACCGCGGCAGCGCACCATTCGACGGCACCGGCGTTGACGCCTCCCACGTCGATCTCGACGAGGGCCAAGTCACCGCCTACCAGCATTCGATCGGTGCATCCACTCCCGAGGGCATGCTCGCAGCCCGCGACCTACTTACTCGTGCCGGACAACTCACCGTTGCCGGGTGGCTCCTGTTTGCGGATAGGCCGCAGTCACTATTCCCAAATGCAGTTGTGCGCGTGCTGCGCTACGCTGCCATCGACCGCGGCACTGGCGCCGCTATGACGCTGTACGAGGGCGGTGACGTTCGTTGCGACGGATCGATCCCGGGCCAGATCGCGCAGGCCGCTGAGGTGATCCAAGAGTGGGTACCCAGAGTGCAGGCACTCGCTCCGAGCGGCAGGTTCGAGTCACGTCCGATCATTCCACGCGACGTCTGGCTTGAGGGTCTCGTGAATGCGGTCCTTCACCGGTCCTACTCGACGGCGGGAGATCACGTTCGCGTCGAGATCTTCCCGAATCGCATCGAGATCGAGAACCCCGGCCGCTTCCCCGGACTCGCCGATCCATCCAGGCCGCTGTCGATCAGCCGATACGCCCGCAACCCCCGCATCGTGCGCGTCTGTTCCGACTTGGGCATCGCAAGGGAACTCGGCGAGGGGATCAAACGCATCTTCGGTGAGATGCGGAGGCTCGGACTCTCCGATCCGATCTACACGCAGACCAGCGGATCCGTGCGGCTCTTCCTGTCCTCGGCAGACGCGCTGCCGGAAGACGTCCGGGCGAGTCTGCCCAAGGCTTCGAGGAAGATCTTGGACACGCTCCGACTTGAGAGCAGGCCGTTGAGCACCGGCCAGGTCGCCGAGCTGACCTGTGTTACCCGACCAACCGCAATCCGCCACTTACAGACACTCCGAAAGCACGGGCTCATCGTCTGGGATGGCCAGAGTCCGAACGATCCACGCGCTTCGTGGACGCTCCGCTGACCTACTCTAAAGTCCGTTTTACAGCACACGTTTACAGTAACGAGGCACTGTGGGGCGCGACGCACGCGCGACTCTCCGTACTGACCAACGACGAATACCCGGAGGCGCTCGCGCTAACCCAATGACCTCTCGGAAGCCTCACACGAGGAGCCAAGCCCTTCGGCCTGACTCGTGCCACCCGGGCGTATCGGTGAAAGCTGATCGGTGGTGGTGTCAGGATCACCTCGGCGGTCGGGCTGGTCGGGTCGGCGACGAGGTCGGTCTGGACATCCGGGAGGACTGCTCCACGTGCCACAGGTCGTGGTAGCTGGCGATGACCTTGCCCCCGAGAGGCTCTTCGCCTCTTGGGATCCCGCGGCATTTCGATCTTCAGGCCACCGGTTGAGCGCGTCGTCGGCCTTCTGCGATCCCGTGGATACTCAGATGAGCCGTACACCGACGCGACCATTGGATAGGGACGTGATGCACCCGAGCCACCGGCACCGGGGAGCACCTCCTGGAATCGCGCGATCGACTTCGTGGGCGAGAGGAAGACGGCATGTGGACCGCTCGTCAAGGACGGTCAGTCAGATGACGACGTGTTCCTGAACCTCGTCCGCGGGTATCCCGACCCGGATCGCTTCACGATCGTCATCTGGGACGCCGGAGGCGTCGAAGAGATCGCCGCGGGTACAGCCGTGTGTGCTGAAGGAAGGGTGTCTATGTACGAAGGCGTCACTCAGATCCAGGCCGACCTTGAAGGGGTGCAGGTCGATCTGCCTTGATTTGAAGTCCACCTGTCACGCGAGTGGCGCACTTAGTATCGGATGCCGCTTTCATCGGCGAGAGCCGCAAGCAGGACTACTGTGATTGCCGCAGGACCTCTCCAGAGGGCGGAGCGGCGTCCCAGGACTGGCGTCTTGACCAAGCCCGGGAACTCGTCGTTGACCACCGTTGCGCAGGCAGTCATGCCGGCCATTCCCATGGCGTTCTGCAACCGTATGATAGTGGAGTTGGGGAAAAGCGATGCAACGGCCCATGCCGCGTGTACTGGCAGCGGGAAGGTACTGTGGATCGCTTCCTTCGCTGCTTCGCGGGCGAGAGAAGTGACGTTCGGGATACCCGCGTCAGGGATGAGTTCGGAGATCTGCGTGAACAACCGGATATACGTGATGTCGTCGTCCGCCGAGCCACTGTGCGGCCCATAACGGTCTGCAACCGCCAGCATTGCGCGGACGTAGGGCAAGTTCCGATTCACTTCCCGGCGACGCTTTGCGCTGAACGAGAATCCCATGAGTATGGATCGTAGCCGCCTCGAGCGTTGTTCACCCTAAGATTAGGGAGGCTCACTCGCTCACGCATACCCGTACAGCACACTCGTACCTGGCCGTCAACGGGACGCCGACTAGGTGCGGTGCATGAACCACACAGTGCCCGGCCTCGACCACGTGGCGCCAGTGGCAGGCGGCGTACCCGACACTCAACAGGACCAGGACACCCCTGCGTCTGACTTCCTCAAAGGCCTTCGGGCTCCACTCCCACCAGTCCACCGGGGTTCCCACACATGTTGAAGCAGGTAAGGGCGAACCGCGCAAACGCATGCTGCGACGTACTCCGTCGGACCACGAGGCCCACAAGATCTTCGACCACCGACATAGGATCTGACTCACCGACCAAGGAGACATCGATGACCCGACCGTCCTATCAGGGCCGCCCACTGCCGCGCCCGGAGGAGGAGCTCGTCGACCAGGGCCTCGCCTTCGACTTGGGCACCCTTGTTGACCGTCGGCGTGCCCTTTTCCTTGGCTTCGGCGCAGTCGGCGCGGCCGGGTTGGCTGCCTGCGGGACCAAGGCCAGCGAGAGTCGACCTGCCGTACCCACTCCCACCACGGCCAAGCCCAAGGCCGACCTGCCGGAGATCCCCGAAGACATGGCAGGCCCGTTCCCCGGAGACGGCTCCAACGGGCCCGACGTCTTGGAGCAGAGTGGCGTCGTACGCCGCGACATCCGGCGCAGCTTCGGCACCGGGTCGGCGATCGCCGAAGGCGTTGCCATGACGCTCAACTTGACCGTGCTCAACCTGGCCAATGGTGGTGCGCCGTACGCCGGGGCGGCGGTCTATGTGTGGCACTGCGATCGGGACGGCAAATACTCAATGTATGACGCCGGACTCGAGCAGGAGAACTACCTGCGCGGTGTCCAGATTGCCGATGCCGACGGGCTGGTGAGCTTTACCAGCATCTTCCCAGGCTGCTATCCCGGCCGCTGGCCGCACGTGCACTTCGAGGTTTATCCGAGTCAGGCCGCGATCACCTCCAGCACCCGAGTCGTGGTCACCTCGCAAGTGGCGCTGCCCAAGCACGCCAACAACGCCGTATATGCAACGCCTGGTTATGAGCAGTCACGCATCGAGTTGAGCAAGTTCACCTTGGCCGACGACATGGTCTTCGGAGAAGATCTGGCGAGCCGCCAGATGGCCACCGCGACCGGAGACGTCAAGTCCGGCTACACGATGGCGTTGACCGTGCCGATCAACCCCTGGACCTAGGCCCAACCACCCGGCACGCAGCTTGCGACCCATCTTGACCAGGGGCCGCCTTCAACGGATCGCAGCAAGCTCAGCTTCCCGCCCCAGGAAGCGTCCGTACGCCGCAACCGGCTCAGCCAACGCACGGATGACCTTGGCATTCATGTCCCCGAATGGCTCGACGGTGACGGTGACCTTCGTCGCCGTACGCTTCTGAGTCCAGACGCCCACGACCTCGCCATCGACCACCACAATCGGCTTGAACATCCCGTTGCGCCCGGGCACGATCCGCTCGAAGTAGCGCTCCTCCAAGACGGGCTCGCGCGACCCGTAGCCGATCAGGTATTCGTCGAAAGAGGGCAACAATAGCGAGTGCGCCAAGGTGGCGTCGACTTCGGAGTCGGTGAGGTCCGTCGTACCGCGAAGCACCAGGTAGTCGCTGCCCGCGAGGTTGACTCGCTCAAGCCAGTCTGAGGCAGCCTCGATGCCAGCGTCGACTGATCCCATCGGGAGGTCTGTCCAGCGGCCGATGTCTTGCCGGGTCACCGGCCCCCGGGCTCCCACGAAGCGCCTCACAATCTCAGCCAGGGGCTCTTCGGGCTCTCGTCGCTCGGTGATCCAGTCTTCGGGTCGAGCAAAGGAGTCCACCTTTGGCGTCGGATGGGCGAAAACGATCGTCATCTTCTCGGTGAGATGGCGCAGGATGTGCCCGGCCTGCCCATTGTCTAGGGCCACACCTGCATCGGCACAGGCCTGCACCAACTCTGGGCGGGTCCGCACGCCGGCTGCTAACTCGGAGCGGACGACCTCCTCGACTTGGTCCACCATCGCATCGGTGAGCTTGAGAGCAGGGCGCCGGCGGACCGCCCCTTTGTTGGCCCGCACACTCATCACCGCCGACAGCCAATGCATGTCTTCGGGGGCAGTGATTTGCAGAGTGCCACGCGAGGGCCGATTGCGGACCACCTGCCCCTTGCCGAGATCAGCCACGACCTGCTCATCGGTCGGGGCGTCGGCAGTTCGCAGTGCGAGCGCCCAACGCACACCCGCGGCGTCTTGGGCCTGCATCGCAAGCATGCCGCGTGCCACGTCAGCGGGATCAGCCCAAGGCTGCGCTTGCGGCACCAGCCCCTGCGCCCGCAGTCGCATCGCGCGGATTCGGCGTACTTCTGGATCCGTGGACATGCCTGGATCTTGCCACATACAGAAGATTCCCAACCCATGAAATAATACCCCCTGGGGTATATGTTATGCTGAGTGAAGCCAACCCGAAGTGAGGACACCATGGACACCCAGACGACCGAAGCTCCCACCACCAACGC
>WBZM01001152.1_pt1 | contig 28383 bp, 22 predicted proteins | sample 5204271 | NCBI WGS metagenome assembly WBZM01 (sample SAMN12344346, study PRJNA552823) | activated sludge metagenome | biome: Activated sludge suspended growth; feature: Nitrification reactor; material: Wastewater; isolation source: activated sludge from nitrification reactor of wastewater... | reverse complement strand
GTTCTCTTCGGGCGCGTCGTCGGGATTCTGAGCGAGCCGGGATTGCACTTCCTGCCGATCAACATTGGTCCAGCCGCCTTCCTGGTGATGTGGCTGGGCCGGCGCGAGGTCCTCGACATGCGGCTCGACCAGCAATACCTGCGCAGCAATCCGGTCAACTCGGAAGAGGGGGCGCCGATGGGCGTTGGCATCTGGTACGAGATGTACATCAGTCAGCCGGTCGCCTACCTCTTCCGCAACGCCGATCCGCGCGGCTCGCTGGCGGCAAACGTGAGCAATGCGGTCGTCCGTTCCTTGAGCAACATGCCGCTCGAGCAGATGCTGATCAACCGGCACGGAATGAGCAAGGCGGTGCGCGAGGAAGTTTCGCCGCGTTCGCACGAATGGGGCTACAAACTCGGTTCGGTCTATATCCGCAAGGTACATTTCCGCGATGCGGGAATGACCCGGCACATCCAGGAGAAAGTCGTCAACCGCTTGCGCCAGGTGACCTCGGCGATCAAGCAGGATGGCGCCAACCAGGTGAACATCATCACCAGTACGGCCGAGCGCCTGGCGGCGATCGAGTTCGCCAAAGCGGGCGCGATCCGGCCGCAGATCGTCGGCGAGGCGATCCAGGCGATCGCCGCCGACCGCGAAGTTGCCGATGCACTCTTCGAGATCCTGGAAGTTCAGCAACTGCTTGCCAGCAAGGGCCATCTGACGCTGCTCCCGCCGCATGATGAACTGCTCAAGCCCTTGGTCGCCGCTCGCCATGGAACGCAGCCGTAGGGCCATGCCGCACCCGGCAGACTTCGTTGACGCGACCGTGCGCGGCGACACGGTGGCCGACAAGTGCGAGCCTGTCCAGGCTGTTCTCCCGCCATGCCAGTTGCGTTCGTTGCCCAACCCGCCCGAGCGTTGATCGCTGGCGGGTTGTTCCTCGCCGCAGCGCTGGGGGCCGCGCCGGCGCCGGGTGCGACATCGGCCGAGCGCTGCGCCGAGGTGTTTGAGGTCGCTACCCATGGCGGCAGCACGACGCGCTACGCTTTCGCGTCGGCGGAGCGCGGCGACTCGCCGGGGGCGACGATCAGCTTGCTGCTGCTGCCCGGCGGCTCCGGGCATCTCGCGCTCGACGATTCGGGCTGTCCGCATAAGCTGACGGCGAATTCACTCGTTCGCTCGCTCGCCGCCTTTGCCGCCGAGGGTTTCGCTACCGCCTTGCTCGACGCGCCGTCGGACTTCCAGGGCGAGGATGGGCTCGGCAGCTTCCGGACCAGCGCCGAGCATGCCGACGATCTGGGTAAGGTGATTGCCAGCCTGCGCCAGCGGAGCGGAGGCAAGGTATGGATCGTCGGGACCAGCCGAGGTTCGCTCTCGGCGGCCAATGCCGCGGCTCGCCTGCGCGGACTTGCGGCGCCGGATGGCGTCGTCCTCACCTCGCTCCTGATGTCCGGCCAGACGCCAGCCAAGAAGGCGTGGGCGGCGCAGACGGTCTTCGACCTGCCGCTGGAGAGCATAGACCAACCCTTGCTGCTCGTCGGTCATGTCGACGACCGATGTGTCCGCTCGCCGCCGGGGCTGATGGCGCAGGTCGCTGCGCGCACGCGCAGCGTGCGCTGGCAGATCGTCGAGGTTGCCGGCGGTTCCGGCGATGCCGGGCAAGTTGGCCTTGCCGGGTGTACGGGTAACAGCGCGCACGGCTTCAGCGGTCAGGACAAGGAGATTGCCACTGGCATCGCGCGCTTCATTCGCGGCGGAGAGTACAGCGAACGATGATGAACAACATTCTCATTAGCTTGAGTGCACTGGCCTTTTCGGCCGCCGTACAGGCCGGCGGGCCGTGGCGAGCGAGCGAGGCGAACACGCGCGGATGGCAACTGATGACGCCTGAGGAACGCATCGAACATCAGGCGCGCATCCGCAGTTTTCGCACCTACGAAGAATGCCAGAGCTACCGCTTGGCGCATCACGAACAGATGGAAGAGCGCGCCCGCCAGAGCGGCCGCGAACTGCCGCGCGGCAGGCGCGACTTCTGCGACCACCTGCAAGCGGACAAGGCTTCGCGCTGACCGAGCCGTTTTCCGTTCCCGCTCATGCGCCTGATCCGCCGCCTGTCGATTCCGCTGCTCGTACTGGCATGCACGGCTGTTCCGGTCTATTGGGCGTTTCCCGATGGACTCCCGGCAGCGCGCAGCCTGGCTATCGTTCTTGGTTGGGCGGGTTGCGGGCTGCTTCTCGCCAGCCTGCTCCTGATGCTGCGCGAGACCTGGCTGGCGCACTGGCTGGGCGGCCTGGAACGAATGTACCGCTGGCATCATCGGGTCGGCATGGCGGCCTACCTGCTGCTGTTGGCGCATCCTCTAGCGCTGGCTGCGGATGCGTTGATGGATTCGCCCAGGCGTGCCTGGCAAGTGCTTTTCCCCAGCACGCTACTCGGGCCGATCTGGCTCGGCTGGCTGGCGCTGCTGCTGCTGATGCTGGGTCTGGCGGCGACCTTTTCGACGCGCCTGGCCTACCGGACCTGGCGCTGGCTGCACTTTCTTCTCGGCATCGGCGTGCTGTGCAGCCTGCTGCACGTCCTGCTGCTCGGAATCGACGAGCCCGTCCTGCCACTGCTTGTACTGTGCGCCTTGCTCCTTGGCTGGCGGTTGATCGGCGAGGATTCGGCCCGCTTCGCGCGGCCCTATGTCGTCGCAGCCGCGCTCCACGCTAGCGACGATGTGCTCGAAATCACCCTGGCGCCGCTCGCCCGCCCGGTCGCCGCGAACGCCGGCCAGTTTGTTCTAGTGGCCTTCTTTTCCGGCGCGGGTTTCCGCGCTTGTGGTGAGTTTCATCCGTTTACCGTCAGCGCCGTCGATGCCGACGGCCAGCTACGCATCAGTGTCAAGGCCCTCGGCGATTGCACGCGTCGAATGCAGGCGCTCGTGTCCGGTGTGCCGGCGCGTGTCCACGGTCCGTTCGGTTCCTTCCTCGCCAACCGGCCGGCAGCGCGCCAGCTTTGGCTCGCCGGCGGTATCGGCATCACACCGTTCCTGGCGTTGCTGCGTAGCGCCCGGCTCGTTCACCCGACGACCCTGTTCTATCTTTATCGCAGCGAAGCTGATGCCGCTTTCCTCAGTGAATTGCAGTCAGTCGCCGCCGCCGACCGTAAGCTTGCCCTCTACACCCTGGCCACTGGCGACGAGCCACCGAACCTCGACCTCCTGCTGGCCGAAGCGGGCGCATTGGCGGGTGCGCCGGAGTGTTATCTCTGCGGGCCGCCGGGCATGCTGGCAGCGGCAGTGAAAACGCTGCGCCGGCATGGCATAAGGCCGCGCCATATTCACTTCGAGAACTTCGGATTCCGCTGATGCGCCGTTTGTACCTGAGCGGAACCCTGGTCTTCTGGCTGCTCATAGCCGCCCTCTGGGGCGCCAAGTTCTGGCTGCCGGAGGCCGACGCGCCCGCTATCGCCGTCCACGAACGGCCGGTGTCACCGGCCGAGCTGTCCCGGCACGCGGTGCCCGACGACTGCTGGATGGCGATCCGCGGCAGCGTCTACGATGTCAGCCCCTATCTTCCCGAACATCCGTCTCGTCCCGAGCTCGTTCTCCCCTGGTGCGGCCGCGATGCGAGCGAAGCCTACGCAACGAAGAGCAAAGGCCGTCCACATTCGGCGCAAGCCGACGAGTTGCTGGCGAAATACCGACTCGGCAGCCTGGCTGCGCAGTGAGCGCTGCGGCGAAGGTAAGCCGCGCGCCACGTCAATCCGGCGTGCTGGAGCGCCCAAACTCGCGACTGGGCTGTTGTCGACCCGGTAGCCCTCCATCCTGACCGGAGGCTTCACGCCAATACGCGTCGATATGACCTCGAAGAGTGGCCTCATCCGCACCTCTGTGGCGAAAGACACCTCGATCGATCATTCGCGCCACCTGACTGACAAGCCCGCGTACTTCGCGCTCTGTTTGACTGCTGACGAGCGCCAGCCGCTCGCCGAGACAACCCATCGCGGCTGCCTCGCCCAGGCTCTCCATCATGTCGAGATAGATCTCGGCATTGGCCTGAACCGTGTGCACCGCGAAGTCGATTGCTTCATCTCCTCCGTGCCAATGGCTCTTGGAGATCGTCTTCAAGGCATAGAAGACCGGTGCGCTGGATCGAGAGATCCTGTGAACGGCTTCGGCTATCTGGGCGACCGCCGGATCAGCGAAGCGGTAGCCAAACGCCATGAAGTTTGGTTCCTGCTCCCCGGTCAGAAGGCCCTGGCTTTCCAGCTTACGCTTGATCGCAGTACCTTCATTGACGACAAGCGGTCGAAAAGGCCATGTGTTGTAACGCACCAGACCGTTCGCCCTGAAAAAGGCGGTATTCTCAAGAAGCTCTTCAACGCTTAGACTTGGATCGAACATGATGAAGCCGACGTCGATGTCCAAGTCGAGATCCTGAAGCACCTGCAGTGCGCACAAGGTATCGCCGAGAGTCTCTTTCCGGTTGTACCGGAGTTTCTGCGCTTGACTGCCGCTTTCCAGCCCAATATAAACGCGCGTCAAGCCGGCATTCCGGAGAAGCTGCAGCGCTTGTCGAATCCTCTCGTTTTCTTCGGCGATCTTCCTCGTTCTTGGCTCCCTGGAAACGATCAGAGGCGTTGTAAAGATTCGGAACGAGAGACGCGTTTGCCACTTCTGGCCTATCGCGGCCATCCCGAGAGCAAAATCATGAATCCGGTTCAAGGCGGCTGCGCTTCGCCCGCCAAAAAACTCGTCGTCGCAGAACTCGATTTCGCTGATTCCCCGAGAAAGGAAAATCTCGACGTTCCGAAAAACTCGTTCGAGAGAAAAATGCCGCCACTTTGTGCTGGGCGAAGGCGTGGTGACTTCGCCAATGGCTTCAATCTTGGTTGAGGCGTTGAAGCTGCTCCAGCGGGTGCAATAGGTACAGCTAAACACACAGCCGCGGCTTGTCTGGATCATGTTCGTCATCCCCGGCTTGACGGTGTCGCCCGAGGGTGGGTGCGGCAGCGCCTCAAGGTCCAGGTTGACCAGCGGCGTGCGGCGGATCGCGCCCGTCTCGCGGCAACGGTAGACGACATTGTTGATGTCGGGAAGCTGGGTCCGCCCGCGAATCAGCTCGACGAGACCGCGCATAACCAATTCGCCCTCGTGCAGGCAGACGATTGCAGTTGGTACACGCAAGTCATTTAGAAAGCGCTCAGGGAAATAGGTTGGCAGCTGATTACCGAGAACAAGAATCGATCCTCGTGCCCTGGGATCCTGGCTATGCCAATCAAGGTAACGGTCTACCAGCGGTAGCGTACCGAGCTCGACCGACAATCCAACGATAGCAGGGAAAGTGGCGCGCGCACGATTGAATACGGTATCGACCAAATCCAGGCGATCCAGCCGGCGCACACTGATCGCGACTTCGTCGCCATACTCTCCACGCAAATCACCTGCCAGCGTTTCGACACTGAGGTTATTCCACAAGGCGTAGTGCCATGGAGAGCCGAAAGTTACGAACTCGATGTCGATCGGTGTGAGCGGAGACTCCTTGGCTAGGATAGCGCCCAGCCTGTTTCGCAAAAGCCCGTCATCCGCCCCATCCTTGCGTCGCAAGTCGCTGGCGCGACGCTCTGCGATCAGGTAGCCGGCATTAGTGCGAATCTGACGGCCGATCGTGCCAGGCAGGAGTTCGAGCTTGTCCAGAAGGTCCTCAGCGAACGCGAGTTCGGCGGCTTGACGAGGCGTCAGTCCGTAACCTGGGCTCTGCTGGTTCAGCTCGATCAGGCGATCGAGCACCCAGCGACGCGTGGCCGCGGGAACAGGGCCGCTACGGTCTTCGTTCGTCAGCGAGTGGTAATACGTGGCAAAGGCCAGTAGCTGACGCAGTTCATCGGTATCCAACTCGCTAAAAAGCTGTTCTCTCAGGTAGAGCGCGTTCCCATCGCAGGCGGCCAGAAAGTCAATGCCTTTGCAGCGAAAGGAATAGCGCCGGAGCGCTTGGCAGTGACTTGCGGAGGCGCTGCGTGCGGGCAAGCCGGCAGAGTCAACCGCGCGTCGTGGCTGGAGGCATCCGTCGGAAACCGCTTGAGCAGATGGGTCACCAACGATCACGAGACGTGATGGTGAACTCGCGTGATCGATCTTGGGCGCCAAGTCCCGAAGTGAACGCGCTGACCATGAACACTGTGCGATCAGACTATCGAGGGAAGCCCCAAGGTGCTTTAGCTGGTAGCGCGTGGGGGGAGGGAAACCCGGCGCGACAAGCCCGGTTGTTCGACGGCCTGGGTTCGCTTCGCTGGCCGACGACCGTGACGCGTTCATGCTTGCACAACCTCTTTCCACAGATCGGCCGCGAGTACGGCACCTAGCCTGCGCTGGTCCACCTTCCGATGAAGCGCCACCATCTCATCGACCACGTCTCGAGCGGGGCGAGTAACCGACAGGTATTCCCAGTCGAATCTGCTGAGGTAGATGTCGGGCAACACCAAGCGGTAGGGAAGCCCGCGTCGAACCATTTCGAGCGCTGACAGATAGGAGGTCGCGATCGGTCCTTGCGGCGTCATGACTTCGGGGTCGACCAGAGCAACGCTGCGGTTAAGCTGTTCTCCGTAACTCCCGGACTCCCAGATCAGCGTCGAGGGCATCCCCCCGCTTGCTGCCCTTGGCGCGGCGATGGCAGCCTTCCACTGGGCGAGAGAAACCATTTCGACATCCTCATCGATCGCCGTCACAGAGCCTCGGTGCACGATGGCGAGGTCAATCTCCCCGTCGCGCAGCGCGTCCATCACTTGTGCCGATCGCAGAAGCAGTGCGCGAGGTGCGCAATCCAGTCGCGCAAAAACCTGCCGTACCAGCATGGCTGAAAGACTGCCGGCAGAAACGCGAGGAAAGCGTATGGCGGCAGCAACATCGGCTTCGCTGCGCCGAATCGCTGCAGCCAACCGCCTTACCTCTGCGGGGAAGACTAGTCGGTGCCCGTCCTTCCAGTTCAGGCCCGTGTCGCCGACAACCTCGTCTATCCGCTGCAACAAGCGGTCGACGGAGGCTCGGTCCACGCCGAGAAACGTTGCCGCTTCGCTCTTGGACGATGGGTTCCTCGCCACCAACTGGACGAGCGCTTCCATGTCTCGCCGCGTCAAGCTCATCCGATCACGAGGCATGGTGCCCCCTCCTAGAGATGATCCGCCAGCACCGGATGGCTTACCGGCTGCGGAAAGCTGCCCAAGTCGAACTCAATGAATGCGGTGCCTGTAGGCCGATGATTGGGGCCAGCAACGACGACAACCGGCGTAGCGCCTGCTTCCGGGCAGTAGTACCAGCCAACACTGCCACCGTTATCAAGGACAATCGCCTGTTCGACGCCCAAAGCCGCCAGAGTGCTGGCGATGCCGGTCAGCGCGCCGGTGATTGCCGCACACAGGACGGAGCCGTCGGAACGTCCGCCCAACACACAGTGCAGGAGATTGCGGCTTGGCTTCGCACCGTGGCATTGGGCGACTGCGTCTAGCCGCCGGTATAGGGTTTCGTCATCAACACCATCCTGCTTGCCAACCTCCCACGCGTTGGCCAAGTCGTGCCAAGCCTGCGCCGACGGTCCAATCAGACCCTTTGGATGCACCTCGTAGGCGTGCGCGGGGTCGGAGCAGTTGGCAACAACAAACGATCGCGGCACCGGTTTGCCGTCGATGACCAGCGGAAGTCCAGCCAAGGCGTCCAGTTCCTCAGGAAGACGGCCCAAGCTGTGGAACGAGACGCCACCTTCCCCCAGCGCGGCAACCGGCCAACCGGGATCAAGCGGCGGATCGCCGGCTCGACCAAACCACAAACCGTGAAACCGTAGCCGGAAACCGAACTCGTTCAACACATTCCGCGCACCGACGAAGATTGAATGCCGGCGACCTTCCCTGCGCGCCAGCAGATCAGCGGCGTACCGAACACCGGAGCCATAATCGCGCCAGGGAAGTTCAACGCGCGGCTCTTCGTTCCGAGCCGCGGCTATGCGCTCGGAACGGGCAGACGATCGCACGTACCCGTAGCTTGAGGTCGTCGCAGCCTCAGCCCCAGGAAAGTGCGCGCGAGCCGGTGTTCCCGCCGGGATATCGAGAAGTGCAAAGTGTGCGAAACAGCTCATGAAGCAATCCTTGCGGGCTCAAGCCAGAAACACGGGGTCAATCTCTCGGACGGATGTGTCGCCCCCGAGTTCAGACCTGGGCGAAGCAAAGATCTCCCATGCCGCCTTGGCAGCGCCCATGGCCGCCATGCTTGCCTGTGGCTTGTCGGCTAGGAATTCCAAGCCATTGATCGCGTGAGGCGCGTCCGGACCATCGGTGTCGAAGCCGTAAAGCGTCTTCAAGTGCTCCTTCGCTCTCCGGCTCAGTTCTGCGCCGATGGCGGTGATGGGGCCGCCAGACAAGTACACGGCATTTGCCTTGAGGACATCGGCACACATTGCAATAAGATCCGCTGCCAGCCATGACGCTCTTTCCAACAGGCAGCCCAGCGTGCAGGTACCGGAGATATCGCTCACCGTCAGGTATTTCTCGTCAAGGTAGTCCCGGCGCGCTTGCCAAAGAATCGTCTTGCGCTGCTGATCGTTTCCAATCCATTCGAGCTGCTCAGGTAGCCTGGCGAAGAGTTCCTCTGCGCACTGGGCTTCCTCTGATGGACACTCCTCTTGGTTCCAGCGTTTGTACAGCCAGCTCACTTCCCTGTTACTCACAGCCGAACCGACAAGATCCTTTGCGATGCGCGGATTGGTTTTTTCCGAGAAGAGCTGATTGGCAACCCCAGCGGGAAAGTTGCCACCTCTATCCTTCTGGCAGGCAAGAAACGGTTCAACCAGATTGATGATCGTCTTCCCGACCTCGCTGAGAAACGGAGCGATAGCGCCGCCTTCGATAAGCCCAAGTGCCGTTCCCGTTCCGGCCACCATGACCATCAAGCGTTTGTCGGACAACACCGTGGACGCCTTGAGTAGCGATCGAGCGAAGATGACGTGGCCGTCACCGTCATTGATCAGTCGAACACAATCCCCAAAAAGACCTACGAAACCCTCGCGGATTTTCAGAGCATGAATGGCGTCCGGCGAATTGGCCGTGATCGTCGAGCTGAGTCTTTCGAAGTTGCCCATGATTCCACTCGGGCCAGCGACGTACTCACGCCCAGCTTTGCCGCGCACCGGACCGGGCCACGTTATCCCGACACACAGACTCTTTGGATTTAGACCTTCCTCGTCGAGGACCGGTTTGATCTGACTGAACACATACTGACAAAAATCCTGTCCGTCCTTGAACTTGAACTCTCTTTGAGTGCGCAACGCACCCTGCCTGATTGGCGGCCAAGGGTAGCCGCCCGAGACCGATGGTCCGAACAAGCCCCATTTGATCGACGTGCCGCCAATATCGATACCAAGGACACGCGGAGACTTCTCAGCCGCCCGATGTGGAATCGCGTCGTGCGAACCTTGGTCAGCCAGATCGAGATACCGAGCGCAGCCAACCTGAAGCAAGAAGGCACGTAGCGTGTCGTGATTGTCGTGCTGCTGTACCCACTTGATCGCTTCGATCCATTTTTTCCACGGCGAATCGATTTGCTCGCCGGACTTTGCGTTGCGGAACTCGATTTCAAGCCGTCCTGGTCCGAGCAGCATGCGAAGATTGACCCAAGCTGCGGCCGCACAACGAGCGACTACCAAGCGCTCATTCCACCAGCCATCATCGGGAGAAGCATCTGATTCCCGCGCCAGGTCCAGAGCACTCTTCAGGCTGTCTTCCTCTGGGGCGTGCAAGGGCAGCGGTAGCGCGAAAGTTCTGACCGCGATGCTGTCGGGCACCTCTGCCGACCACTTGAGGACCATCAGGCAAAATCCTTCTGGTCGCTCGCGATGCAGTTCCCGCAGCACTCGATTCACATACGGAACTGGCAGAAAATCGTGGCCGCCGAACTTCCAAGACCGAGGCTCCCAGTTTCTATACCTCTCGATAGCTTTCCGAATGTCGGGCCACGGATCAAAATCAGCAATCATGCTCATCGCGTCGCTCCTCCCGCCTGCACGGACCTCGGCGAAACATGACCAGTGGTCTTGACATCGCGCATTCTGGTCTCGAGCCAAGAATCAAACGAGCCCAGACTAACGTGGAAAAAACGATGCCCATCCGAAGAACCACCGTACCAATCGCGTTCGACAGAGTCTTCCGGCATTGTAGAATGTCGGTCAAGAATCGCTTTGGACAACCTCTTTACGTCGGAATTGCACCACTGACGGCCTAAGCTGATCGAACAAAAACCCAGCGTGTCGGGGTCGAGAAGCTGCGGTTTGATCCCCTCGATAATGCTATCGCATAGCTCCGGCGCTTCACCAAAATGGTAGTTGCCGTACTCAATGGAAATGAGGACACGCTTTTCTACCTGGCCAGGGGCTGCTGGTGACCGTTCGGCAAATTCGTCGATGGCATCGCACGAGCCCGCACCGGGCGAAGCTAAGCCATGAATGGCGTCGAGCGCCAGCGCCGCATACGCGCAGGAGCGCCAGAAGGGTTTTGATACCTGCCCACCGACGGCGTCCAAGATGACCGCCTTGAGGTCGGCCTGGAGCTTGCACTTGGAAGACTCCTCGTCATCACAAGGCGCCCCACAATGTGGATAGGTCAGCACCTCAGAAGGCTTTCCATGACTCCACAGGGTGGCGCGAAGCGAATTCTGGAAGGCAATCATCGCACAGACCAGACGTGCCACATCGTTTCCCAGCGTCGACTTCAGCACATGCCACGCGGCGTTGGCAGAGAAAAAGTCGTGGTGCCATGGCTGGTGCCAGGCGTCATGGCTGTGCAGAACGGCGAGATAGCTCAGGTAGGCCCAGGATGTGTGTCCCTTTCCCTTAGGCAGCTCGACATCTGGCCGCAGCATGTCCGCAGCATAGTCATACTCCGGGCAAAGGAAGTGGCCAAGCCGCTGCATCGAGCGCCCCAATCGCTGGCGGACCCGCTGGAGCAGAAAGTCCTGCACCCAGCGCCGGCTGGCGTTGGCGGTGACCCAGGCACTCGTGTCCACGTCCGCGGGCACCGACTGGCTCAACTGCTTGAAGAAGTCCCCCGCGCTTCCTTGGAATACCTCCTTCGAAGGAAGGATTACCCTGCTGATTCCACCCGCCGCCATCTTCATTCCTCCTCGGAGTACGTTGGAGAGCGACTTCAATGTAGCATGTATACATCTAAAGTCAACCAGTTTGGCCCTTTCCGGCGACACTTGGTCGATGTATAAGTTGTATGTATACATCAATTTCAAGTTTGAGCAAGAGAGTGTGGCTATGGCCATTGTGGGGTCGCGTAGTTGGATGACGGGCAGCAAGGCACATCCAGCGATCACCCCGTCTTGAGAAGCGAGCATCTGCGCAGGCTTCGCGCCGAACCCTGCGCCGGCCCTTGTCGCACCGCGCAACGGTGCCTTCATCCATGGTTTATCCAGGAATTTTGCGCCACGACCGGGATGTTGGAAGCGCTCTTGTTAATGGCGGTGAGAAACCGCGGCAATCTGGCGCAGAAAAGCGCAGGTCAGCATGGCTGCCAGCGCGGAACTGCCGCGCTTACAGCCATGCTCCAGCGTACCCGTCCCTCCGCCCCGTCAAGGGGTTGCTGCGCCGGGCTGGCGCCCGCCCTTGACCCGGCTCCGGGCCGGCAATTTTCGTGCCCGAATTTTCGGCCGCGCCAGATTTCGGCGGTTTTTGGCTGCCATTGACAGCCAGACGAGAGGTATTCGGGGTTAAGCTTCGACAGGTCAAAGGAACAGGGCCGAGGTACGGGAAATGCTTGCACGCGTATTCGCCGACTGTCTGGTGGTCATTCACCTGTTGTTCATCTGCTTTGCCGTTGCTGGCGGCCTCTTGGTCCAGCGTTGGCCAAAGCTCGCGGTCGTTCATCTGCCGGCCGCGGGCTGGGGTGCTTTCGTCGAGCTGAGTGGCTCGACCTGTCCGCTGACACCGATCGAGAACCGCCTGCGGCAAGCCGCGGGGCAGGCAGGCTACACGGAAAGCTTCGTCGAGCACTATCTGCTGCCGGTGATTTACCCGGTCGGGCTGACGCACGACATCCAGTTCGCCTTGGCCGGCGTCGTCATCGTGGTCAATCTGGGCCTTTACGCGTGGCTGCTCCTCAACCGCTGTAGCGAGCGACATCGTCGCAATCCAGCAGACTAGACCGGGCGCTGCCCTCACCGCCGCGCCGACGAGTCTTCAGCCTTCAGCATGGCAAACCGAGCGGGCAGGCGGTTCGCCTGCGCTCCGCTCGTCGCCGGTAACTACACTTGCAGGTCGTCAGGCGGCCGGCTCAGCCTGCGTCTTGCTGGCCGGTTCTCCCGGCGGACCTTTCGGGCCCGCCGGTCCTTTGGCGCCCGTTGGGCCTGGCGGTCCAACCGGACCTTGCGGGCCCGTCGGACCAGCGGCACCGCTCTTGCCGGCCGGGCCGGCCGGGCCGGCCGGCCCCTGCGGACCAGCCGGCCCCGTTGGTCCCGCCGGCCCGGCAGATCCTGTGGCACCAGTCGCTCCGCGTTCGCCCTTGGCTCCGCTCGGGCCAGGTGCACCGGGTGGGCCGGGCGGGCCTTCCTTCAGTTGGAGCTGGGCCAGGGTCTCCTCGAGCGCTGTAATGCGATCCTGCAGCGCCTGGAGCGCGCCCGGGTCGACGGCCGCGGCCGGTTGCGCCTTCGCTTCCCTCACTTTTGCCGAAGCCTTCTTGTCTTTCTTGTCCTTCTTCGTCACTCGGTGTCTCCTCTCTTGATCGGAATGTGCGGAGTATCGACGCTTCGACGCTCCGTTTTCACTAATACACTCAATGCAACACTGGGTCAATACGGAGAAAGCGTCGAGTTGGTCATCGGCCCCGCGCATTGGCGGGTGAGCCGCTCGCGGTCAGTCCGGCTGCACAGTCGGGCCAGGAGGATCGGCGGAGTGTTGCTGCAGGAAGCGGTTGAAATCCGCAACCTGCAAAGGCCGGCTGAACAGGTAGCCTTGATACGCGTTGCAGCCGCGCGCCGCGAGCGCATCGCGCTGCTCGTTACTCTCCACACCTTCGGCAATCACCGCCAGGCCCAGACTGTGTGCGAGCGCGATGATCGTGTCGGCGATCACTTTGTCGTTGGCGTCGGTCAACAGGTCGCGCACGAACGACTGGTCGATCTTCAACTGGTCGAAGGGCAAGCGTTTCAGGTAGGAGAGCGATGAATAGCCGGTGCCGAAATCGTCCAGCGAGAAACCAACGCCGCGCTTCTTGAGCGCGGCCATCTTGCCGATGGCGTCCTGCATGTTGTCGAGGAGAAGACTCTCGGTCAACTCGAGCTTCAGGTTGCACGGCGAAGTGGCTGAGGCGGCGAGCACGGCGAGCACTTGGTCGACGAAGTTCGGTTGGCGAAACTGCCGGGCGCTGACGTTGACCGATACGGTGAACTGCTCACGTCCGGGCAGTGCGGCCCAGACAGCAGCCTGCGCGCACGCCGTTTCGAGCACCCATAGGCCGAGCGGCAGAATCAGCCCGGTTTCCTCGGCGAGCGGGATGAACTCGCTCGGCGAGATCATTCCGCGCTTTGCGTGTTGCCAGCGGACGAGCGCCTCGGCCCCGATCACCCGACCGCGATCATCGACCTGTGGTTGATAGGCGAGAAAGAAGCTTTGCCGCTCCAGTGCCTCGCGCAGGTCCTTCTCGAGTGCTACGCGGGCGGTGACCACGGCCTGCATCTGCGGGTCGAAGAAGCGCAGCGTATTGCGTCCGCCGGCTTTGGCTTCATACATCGCGAGATCGGCGCGTTTCATCAGGTCGTCGGTGCTGACTCTTGCTCCGCCGAAGAGCGCCACGCCGATGCTTGGTGTGTTGTGGTATTCGTAGCCCACCAGATCGTACGAACGATTGAGCACCGCGAGAATCTTCTCGCCGATCGTGCGACACTGCGCCGCCGCGTCATCGATGCGCTCGCCGAGGTTTTCCAACATGACGACGAACTCGTCACCACCGAGGCGGGCAACCGTGTCGCGCTCGCGCACGCAGGCGAGCAGGCGACGCGCCACTTCCTGCAAAAGGCGGTCACCCATGTCGTGCCCTAGCGTATCGTTGAGCGTCTTGAAGTTGTCCAGATCGATGAAGAGCAGGGCGCCCTGCTGACGATTGCGCTTGCTCGCCGAGAGCGCCAGGCGCAGCCGCTCGTGCAGCAGGCGGCGGTTGGGCAGGCCGGTCAGCGCGTCGTAGAAGGCGAGTTGCTGAATTTCTTCCTGCGCCTTCTTGTGCGCCGTGATGTCGGCAAGCGTGCAGACGTAGTGCGTCACCTTTCCTTCGGCATCGCGCACCGACGAAATGGTCAACCACTCGGGATAAATCTCGCCGTTGCGACGCCGGTTCCAGATTTCGCCCTGCCAGGCGCCGCTCTGGGCCAGCGACTCGCGCATGGCAGCGTAGAACGCTTCGTCGTGCCGCCCCGAGCGGAGCAGGCTCGGCGAGCGCCCGAGGCACTCCTCGGCCGAGTACCCGGTGATGTCGGTAAACGCCTGGTTGATGCGCAGAATGACGCCGTCGGCCGAAGTGATGAACATTCCCTGCTGCGACTCGAAGGCCGTCGCCGCAATGCGCTCCCATTGCTCTGCCTGCTTGCGCTGCGTCACATCGTGCGAGACGATGACGATGCGCGCCGGTCGACCCTCCTTGTTGGTGATGACCTTGCCGGCCGACGCGATATGGCTGACGCTGCCGTCGTGGCGCAGGAGCCGGTACTCGATCGCTTGGCCGACGCCATTTTCGACCGTCTGGCGAAATACGGCCTGTACACGCTCGCGGTCTTCCGGATGCACGTCGGCGAACGAGTTGCTGCCGGTCAATTGACGCTCGTCGCCAAAAAACTGGCGGTACGACGGGCTGTTGTAGAGCCGCCGCCCCTCCAGGTCGAGCACCGCGATATGTTCGCCGATGCTTTCCGAGATCAGGCGAAAGAATTCCTTCTGCTCGCGCAGGCTGCTTTCGAGCATTTTTCGTGCGGTGATGTCCTGCGTCGTCCCGACGCTGCGCAAGGGGCGCCCCGCCTCGTCGAACTCGACTTCGGCACGCTGCGCGACCCAGCGCGTCGTTTCGCCGATGACGATGCGCACTTCGATATCGAGCGCTTCGCCGCGCAGCGCGGCTGCGCTGGCGTGCTCGAGGGCTCGGCGATCATCCGGATGGATGCGCTGCATGCACTCGTGCAGGTCGCGCGTTGTCCCGCTGCCGAAACCGTAGATCCGGCAGGCTTCGGCCGACAATTCGACGCGACCGCTGGCCAGATCGAGCACCCAACTACCTACATGAGCCACCTCCTGCGCGCGATTCAGGCTTGCTTCGCGCACCTGCAGCTCGACGCTGCGCTGTTCAAGATCGCGACTCAGGCGGCGAACCTCCTCAAGTCGACCCTGATACGTGCGGATGAGGAAAATGATCAGGAGCAAGGCGACCGCGGCATTCGCCAGGTGTACGACGCTGTGCAGCGCGTCCGGCGTCGGCGGTGTGGGCAGCAGCTTCAGTGCATCACTCAAGGCGAAACCGGCGATCGCGCTCATCGTCGCCGCGGCCAGGACGACGGCCACGCGCGTGCCGAGCAGCCAGCCGCCCATCAGGATGAGCAGCGGGTAGCTCGCAGTGAGCGGCGCATGCGCACCGCCGAAGAGCAGCCCGGTACCGGTGATCGTGACCCAGCTTCCCCAAACGAACACGCTCAACGCTGCGTGCAGGCGACCGACCGAGAACAGGCGCAAGGCGAGCAGCGCGACCGTGGCCATCGTTGCCGGCCCGCAAGCGCGCAGCGGCTGCTCCGGAATGAGCAGGACAATCGCCGCCAGGCCACCCAAGGCGGCAAGCAGAATCAACCATGCGGCATAGCGGAGAAATTCCAGCGGCGGCGCCCAGAACGACGGCGGTTCGTTCTTCCGCGGATGCGGCGATGACCGTTCGTGCATGGTGGTCCCCCCTGGCTACGCCTGCTCGCCCGCCAGAGCAGTTGGCGCAATCGGCGAAGCCTCACCGAACTGCCGCGCGTGCAGCCGCGCGTAATGGCCGTCGACGGCAAGCAGTTCGGCATGCGTGCCACGTTCGACGATTCGCCCCTCGTCCATGACAAGAATCAGGTCGGCTTTCTCGATCGTCGACAGTCGATGCGCTATCACCAGCGTCGTCCGGCCCGCCATCACCTGGTCGAGCGCGCTCTGAATATGGCGCTCCGACTCGCTGTCGAGCGCCGAGGTCGCTTCGTCGAGGATCAGGATCGGCGCATCCTTGAGGATGGCGCGCGCGATCGCCAGGCGCTGGCGCTGGCCGCCGGAGAGCAACACGCCGTTCTCGCCCACCGGCGTGTCGTAACGCTGCGGCAGGCGATCGATGAACTGCGCCGCGTTGGCCATGGCTGCTGCCTGTTCGACTGCGGCACGCGGTGCGCTGGCGAGATCGCCGTAGGCGATGTTGCTCGCCACCGTGTCGTTGAAAAGGACGACCTGTTGCGTGACCAGAGCGATGTGTCGGCGCAGATTGCGCAAGGTATAGTCCTCGACCGCGACTCCGTCAATCATGATCTGGCCGCTGTCGTGCTGGTAGAAGCGCGGAATCAGGCTGACCAACGTCGATTTGCCGCTGCCCGAGCGTCCGACAAGAGCAATCATCTGCCCGGGTTGGGCCGAGAAGCTGACTTCGCTGAGCACTCGTCGCTCACTGCCCGGATAGGTAAACGAGAGCCCGCGCACCTCAAGCCGTCCGCTCACCCGCGCACGTTCAACGCGGCCGTGGTCGGGCTCGGGCACCTCGTCGATCTGTGCGAAGATGCTCTCGGCTCCCGCCAGGCCCTTCTGAATCGTCGCGCTGACTTCCGAAAGCTGGCGGATAGGCTTGGGCAGCATTCCCGCGGCGGTGATGTACGCAACCAGACCACCTACTGAAGCGTCGCCGCGCAAGAGCAGGACGAGAACGAGCAGACCGGCCATCGCACTGAACGTGACGAACTGCAAGGCCGGCGTATAGCTCGCCGCCGTGCGCACCATGCGCAACTGCTTGGCGGTATTCTCGGCGCTCGCCCGGTGAAAGCGCGCCGTTTCGTAGTCCTCGCCGCCGAAGCTGCGCACGACGCGATAGCCCTGGATCGTCTCCGCCGCAACGTGCGTCAGATCGCCCATGGCGACCTGTATCTTGCGGCTCTGCCGGCGGAACTTGCGGCTTGCGCGGGTCACCATCAGGCCGATGATCGGCAGGATGGCCAGCATCACCAGCGTCAGTTGCCAGTTCATCCAGAGCAGATAGGCGAAAAGGAAGATCACCGTCAGACCTTCCCGAATGACCACCTTGATCGCCTCGGTCGCCGCTCCAGTCACCATCGTCACGTCGTAGGTGATACGCGAAATCAGGTGTCCCGAGTTGTTCTGGTCGAAATAGGCGTTCGGCAAGCGCAACAGACTGGCGAACAGCGCGCGTCGCAGATCGTCGATCAGACCCAGCGAAACGCGCGCGAGGTAGTAGTTGCCGAGAAACGAGCCGAGCCCCTGCCAGGTAATGGCCAGCACCAGGAGGAGCGGAACAGCATGGATCAGGTCCAGTTCGCCGAACACCGGAAGCACTTGGCGAGTCACACCTGGACCCGCGTTCAGCCCGTCGACGAAATACTTCAGGATGCCCGCCATCATCGGTTGCGACGAGGCGAAGATCAGATAGCCGAGCAGACTGACCGCGAACCAGCCGATCAGCGGGCGCAGATAACCCAGCAGGCGCAAGTAGATGCGCAGCGAAGATACCGGGAGCTGACTGGCTGAGGGCATGGTGTGGATCGGCGGCGCGCACGTCCGGCAAACGGAATGGCGAGTCTAGCATGCCACTCGCGCGACGAACGGGCAACGCCCTCAGCGCGAGCGCGCGAGGTCAAGATCAGCCGTGTTCAGCTCGTCGATGAAGACCTGTGCCGCCGCCGCTGGTTGCCCGTTACGGCAGGTGACGACGACATTCGCCAAGGCCTGCTTCTTCTGCAGCACCTCAACCGCGCAGCGTCCATACGCCTGCTCGATGGTCGCCAGCAGGTTGCGCGAATAGGGCGTTGCCAGCGCGCTGTCGAGGATCAGATTGGCGATCAGCAGGCCATCCGGTTCGATCACCCGGCGCGTCGCCAGCCAGAACTCGCGCGTCACCAGATGGCCGGGAATCGCGACGTGCGAGGAATAGACGTCGACCACGACGGCAGCGAAGCGCTGCTCGCTGCGCGCGACGAAGCGACGCGCGTCGTCCGCGATGAAGTCACCACGCGCCTTCTCGCGCAGGAAATGCTTCTCGGCGATGGCGCGCACCGCCGGATCGATATCGACGTAGGTATAGTGATTGAGCGGTTCGCGGTGCGAGAGCGTGAAACCGCCGGCGCCGAGGACGAGTATCTGCCGCTCGCGCAAGCCGAGTTCTTCGAGCAGAATGCTGCGGATGTGCCGGATGTAACGCGCGTACTGCGGCGGATCGGCGTCGTCGATCAGCGAAGCGACCGAGCTGTTGTTGATGAATGCCCGACCGTTCAAGGCGTCGGCGTAGGCCACCGGTTTGACCAGATAGCTGGCGTAGGCGGTCTCGATTTCCGGGCGCAGCCAGAGATTGGCGGTGCCGGTGAGCAGCGCACCGGCCAACGCGGCGGCCAGCGCTGAGCGCGCGCCGCCGCGCAAGACGAGGAAACCGGTGAGGAGCAACAGCGCGCACAGGGCAACCGCCGCCGAAACACCCAGCCACTGCATGACGACCAGGGAAAGGACGAGCGAACCGAGAAACGAACCGAGCGTCGAATAGAACAGCGCCCGCCCGCTCGCCTCGCCGACGCGCTGATGCTGCAGCAGGTTGCTCAGGATCGGCACGGTCTGGCCGAGCAACCAGGCCGCCGGACAGACGACGCCGGCGACGAAGATCAGGTAGGCGAGCAGCGCAGGCTGGAGCAGCGTGAAGATCAGGTCGACCGCCACACCCGACAGGCCGCCGCCGATCAGGCAGGCGGCAAGCAGAAAGTTGCGCGCGACGACTTTCAGGTAATCGGTCGCGACCTGCGCCCCGGCGTGGTAGCCGAGGGCCAGCGCGAGCAGAAAGAAACCGATCGTCGGTGCGGTGACGACGATCGAACTGCCCTGGTGCGGAATGATCTGGCGCAGCGCGATGACCTCGGCGCCAAGCGAACAAAATCCCTCGATGAAGACGATCAGAAAGAGCAGGGCGGGTGGCATGGGCAGACTTTGCGCGCGACTGAGGAGTGCCGGCACTATACGCCGGCCGCCGGTGTTTGCCGCAGTCGGTCGCTGCGCCGCCTGGCGCACGCCGGGCCGGGCGGCCGGCAGGCGCCACCAGCCGCCGCCGGCTGGTGGCGTGGCTCAGGCGTTCTTCGGAGCGTGCGAGGCGTGGTGCGCGACACGGCCTTCGTTGACCCAACCGGCGCTGCGCTGACTGGGGTCGATCTGCAGGATGCGATGCGGCGCACCGTCCATGGCAACGAGGACGGCGGCCGCGATCGCCGCGATGTCGTCGTCACCCGGCGCCGGCGCTGCGGCGCCCGCTCCGCCTGCCTTTTCGCGCGCGGCAGTCTTTGGCGTCGCGGCAGCGCTCGGCAAGGTCCGATGCCAGCGATTGAGCAAGGGAAAGAGCGCCAGGACGACCCCTATCCCGCTGATGATGACGAAACTGAGGAAAAAATCGATCACGCTGAGAATCAGCGCTCCCTGGAGAGTATCTGGCACGATCGCGGTCATGGCGGGCTGGAAGCGGGAGGGTTGCACGCAGTCGCCGAGCGCCTTGCGCGCACGACGACCAGACGGGTTGTCGCCATCTCAGGTCACGCCAAGCAGGGCGAGCAGAATGCCGCCCGAGATGGCAGTACCGAAAACGCCGGCAAGGTTCGGCCCCATGGCGTGGTAGATGAGGAAATTGTTCGGGTTCTCCTGGTGCGCGACGATGTGCGAAACGCGCGCGGCGATCGGCACCGAAGCAATGCCGGCCGAACCGATCAGCGGATTGATCTTGGTGCGCATGAACAGGTTCATGATCTTGGCGGTGACGACGCCGGACGCGGTGCCGAAGAGAAAGGCAAGCAGACCGAGGACGACGATCTCGAGCGTCTGCACGGTGAGAAACTTGTCAGCGGCCATCGTCGAGCCGATGGCGACGGTCAGGATGATGATGATCACGTTCATCAGTCCGCCGGCGGCGGTTTTCGACAGGCGGTCGGTGACGCCTACTTCCTTCAGCAGGTTGCCGAGCATCAGCATCGTGATCAGCGGCGCAACCGGGGGAAAGAAGAGATTGACGATGATTGCCATGACCAGTGGAAAGGCGATCTTCTCCAGCTTGCTGACCTTGCGGACCTGCGCCATGGCGATCTGACGCTCCGCCTTGGTCGTCAGCAGGCGCATCACCGGTGGCTGGATCATCGGCATCAGGGCCATGTAGGAGTACGCCGCGACGGAAATCGGTCCGAGCAGGTGCGGCGCCAGCTTGACCGCGACGAAGATGGCCATCGGCCCGTCGGCACCGCCGATGATGCCGATGGCGCCCGCCTCGGAGAGCGTGAAGCCGAGCAGTTTGGCGAGAATCAGGGCAACGAAGATACCCAGGTGCGCGCCCGCGCCGAGGATGACCAGGCGCGGATTGGCGATCATCGGGCCGAAGTCGGTCATCGCGCCGACGCCGAGGAAGATCAGCGGCGGAATGATCAGCTTCTCGACGCCCATGTAGGCATAGTGGAACAACCCGCCGTCCTTGACCGCATAGAGCAGCGCCGAAATCGCCTGCCCGCCGGGCACATCATCCGGCGGACCCGGGACGTTGGCGACGATGCAGGAAAAGCCGATGCCGACGAGCAGCAAGGGTTCGTAGTGCTTGGCGATGGCCAGATAGATCATCAGCGCGCCGATGACGATCATGATCAGGTTGCCGAAGGAAAAGTGCGCCGCTCCGGTCTGATCGAGCAGCGCCTGCAGGAAAATCAGTATCTGGTCTGCCATGTTGCACCTTTCGCGGTCTTTGCCGACAGCCCGTCGTCGGCATCCACCCGGTTGATCTGTTGGCCCGATGGACGCGTGATCGAGCGCGGGCAGTGTAGGCCGGGCGGCGTCGGAAAGAACTAGGGTTGGCCCTAGTTTTGCGCTGGCGCGCACACGACCATGCTAAGGTACGGGCTGATCCGGAACTCACGACGCGATGGAAACTGAGAGGCTGTGAAAAAATCCCGAGCCACCCTCCGGGAACGTGGGGCGCAGGGTATAATGACAATGTCAACTTCGGACGGTTTCTGGCGATGACTGAATCTCTTTTTCGCGAGGAAGAAGTGCCGGTCCCGGCTTGCTCGGCAAGTAGCGGCGAGGGCGGCAAGACGGCGCTAGCGAGAACGGCGGTGCGTGTGCGGATGCCGAATCGGACGCAGATGGAATGGCGGGCGAGCGATCTGGAATCGCTGCTGCCTGCCGGGCATCGGGCGCGACTGGTGTGGGGCTTCGTCGAGCGACAGAACCTGGATAGCCTGTACGCGGGGATCAAGGTAGTGGAAGGGGGAGTCGGGCGGACCGCCATTGCGCCGGAGATTCTCTACGCGCTTTGGCTGTACGCGACGCTGGAAGGGGTGGGCAGTGCGCGCGAGGTGGCACGCCTGACCGAATCGCACGACGCGTATCGGTGGATTTGCGGTGGAGTACAGGTCAATTACCACACGCTGGCCGACTTTCGCAGCCAGGAAGGCGAAGCGCTGGACGAATTGCTCAGCGAGAACATCGCCAGTCTGATGTCTGCGGGAGCGGTCAAGCTCAAGAGCGTGGCGCAAGACGGCATGCGGGTACGGGCCAATGCCGGGGCCGCCTCGTTCCGGCGCAAAGAGACGCTCGAAAGCTGCCTGGAAGCCGCTCGTGAACGCGTGCAGGCGCTGAAAGCGCAGGTGGGTGGCGAATCGGCGGGCGAATCGGCAAGAAAACGAGCGGCGCAGGTACGTGCCGCGAACGAACGCGAAAAGCGCATCGAAGAAGCGCTCGATCGCTTGCCGGAACTGGCCCGGATCAAGCAGCGTCAAGGCAAAGAGCCGGCCACAGCACGCAGCTCCACAACCGATGCCGACGCGAGCGTCCAGAAGATGGGAGACGGAGGTTTTCGTCCGGCGTACAACGTTCAATACGCCAGCGACACGGAAAGCCAGATCATCGTCGGTGTTGAGGTCGTGACTTCCGGCAGCGACCAGGGGCAACTCTCGCCGATGGTCTCGCAAGTCGGTGAGCGCTGCGGGCAAGTGCCCGAGAATTGGCTGGTCGATGGCGGCTACCCAGCCCATGCGGAGCTGGACGAAGTGGCCGACCAGACCAAGGTCTATGCCCCGGTGCCCAAAAGCAAGAAACCCGACATCGACGTTCACCAACCAAAGGAGGGTGACAGTCCCGCGGTGGGCGATTGGCGCAAGCGAATGGCCGGTGCCGACGCCACGGCGCTGTACAAGCAGCGGGCCTCGACCGCCGAATGCGTCAACGCGCAGGCGCGCAACCGGGGGCTGACCCGACTACGGGTACGGGGTATCCGGAAAGTGAAGGCTGTCGCCGTTCTGTTCGCCCTGGCGCACAACCTGCTGCGCGCTGCGACTCTCGCACCGGAATTGGTCGGTCTAGGCACAGGTACGTCCGCGGTAGCGCAAATGCCTGGTTAGGGGGTTGAGAAACCCCAAAATCAGGGCACAAAGGCGGAAAGGCGAGTCGGCAGCCTCGCTTTCTACGCCACCGCAGAATTGTTCCCTTCCGCGCGACATCGGCGCCCGCTGCCCCGGGTGGCAGTGCTGAAACGAAAAATTCACAACCTCTGAGTCAAGGGCAAGAGTTTGGTCATGAACGCCTCGCCCACACCAAACGCTGCCAGGAGCGCCCGACCTTCGTCGTCCTGCGGCTCGATGCGCAATGCGCAGTTGTTGCCTTCCGTGATCAATACGACTTTCATTTCGACCTCCAAGCCCGTTCGGCATCGGTACCGAAGCGAGCGCAAGCTAGTAGCCAGCGGCGTCCGCGCAACCCCGGTTTCCGCTGCCCGCGCCGGGGCTGGAAGTCGGAGGGCTCGCCTCCCGACCTTCAATGACAGTATCGGCTCGGAAGCCTGCAGAGCACAGGAACTAATGCACTAAATGCTTGATCGAGTGGACCTTCGCGCCGCTTGGCAGGGGCTGCCGGGCGCTCACACGCGTAGCGAGGCCGGCGCCGCGGGCGCTTGCCGGAAGGCCGACCCGGCGGCTCGCTCGGCCGAATCGCCCGCGATCAACTCGCCGCCGCTTGTGAGACAATCCGCTGCCGGGCGTCCAGCGCACTGATGCATCAACCTGAATTGCCGATGACGCCAGGCTCCTCCTCGACCCACCCGCACGGAGCACCCGCATGACCGACCTCTTTACGCCGCTGCGCGTCGGCGCGCTCGACACGCCAAACCGCATCTTCATGGCCCCCCTCACCCGCTGCCGCGCCGGCGGCGAGCACATGGCCAATGCCATGATGGCCGAGTATTATGCGCAGCGCGCGAGCGCCGGGCTGCTGATCGCCGAAGCGACAATGGCCATCGCTGGCCACTCGGCATTCGCGACCGAACCCGGCATCTATTCCGCCGCGCATGCCGCCGGCTGGAAGCTGGTGACCGACGCAGTGCACGCCGCCGGCGGCCGCATTTTTCTCCAGATCTGGCACGGTGGACGCGCCTGCCACCCGGCGCTCAACGGCGGCAGGGAGCCGGTTGGCGCGAGCGCACTCGCCATCCGCGGCGATGAAGTCCACACGCCGACCGGCAAGCAGCCCTATACCGTTCCCCGCGTCCTCGCCGACGACGAAATCCCTGGAATCGTCGCTGGCTTCCGTTCAGCCGCAGAACACGCCCGTTCCGCTGGCTTTGACGGCGTGGAGGTGCATGGAGCAAACGGCTACCTGCTCGACCAGTTCCTGCGCGATGGGACGAACAAACGCAGCGGGGCTTACGGCGGACCACTGGAGAACCGCGCGCGGCTGCTGTTCGAGGTCATCGAGGCGGTCTGCCAGGTGTGGGGAAGCGAGCGCGTCGGCTTGCGCATTTCGCCGCTCAACAGCTACAACGACATCATCGACAGCGATCCGGTCGGGCTGGCCGGCTGGCTCGCCGGTCGGCTGAACGACTTCAAGCTGGCCTATCTCCACCTGATGCGCGGCGATTTCTTCGGGCGGCAGAAAGGCGATGTCGTGACACCGGTACGTTCTGTCTACCAGGGAGTGCTGATCGGCAATATGGGGTACACCGCCGACGAAGCCAATCGGGCGATCGCCGATGGAACCCTGGATGCGGTTGCGTTCGGCAGCGCCTTCCTGGCCAACCCCGATCTGCCGGCGCGGATCCGGGTCGGAGCGCCGCTCAATGCGCCCAATCCGGCAAGCTTCTACACGCCCGGGCCGGAAGGCTATACCGACTATCCGGTCTGGCCCGGCGGCGAGCCTCAGTCGGGGCGGTGAGCGACTGCGCTGACGCGCGGCGCCGGACTGGCTGATCCAACAGCCGAGGCGACCGGCCACCCGCCTTGGGTGGTCACCGAAGCCAGGCTAGTCGGGTGCGCGCGGCCGATCAGCGCGGCTCGTTTTCAGGCGCGGCGATGCACCTCGCGCCAACGCAGCCAGCACTCACCTCCGGCGTAGGCGAGCAACAGGACGAGAACGAGACCGCGCGCCAAGGCAAGCTGGTCGCTGGTCGACGGCGCGAGATAGGGAACGCCGTACCAGGTGGCAATCAGAATCAGCGGCACGACCAGCGCTGCGCGCAAACCGACTTTGCGCCAGGAATAGGGGCGCCCGATGGCATCCGCCAGACGTCCGGCATCGACATTCCAGGCTTCGTCGCGCACGCTCACCGCCTGATGACGAACAAGAGCACGCAGATCTGCGGGGAGATCATCGACGCGAGGCAGCTCGGCGCCGTTCAGCAGCACGGGAATCACCCGCTTGCCGAGGCGCAGCGCAGTCGCCACTTCGCGCCGCACATAGTCAGGTTCACTGCGCGCCTGGCGAGCCGCAAGTTCGGGCGCCCAGCGCTTGCCGATCAGGACGAGAACCGCGCTCGTCGCGGCGAGTTCAAGCTCCAGCGCGGCCTCGAAATCGTCGCCCGGTGCGATGCCGTCAGCATCGCGGAAGACGCACGCCGTGCCGAGCAAGGCCTCCAGACTGTCGCTCAGACGTCCCGCTTCGCCCGTGCTGTCGCTGCGTCGATAGCTGATGAACACGGAGTGCTGGCTCATCGCATCCCTCCATTCAGAGAATGCTCAGCGGTTTCCAGAGACCACCTCTGTACAAATGCCTTTCGCCGGACACCCTGCTCGGCAAGACCAGTGCAGCCGGCCCGGCGTGTCCCTTGCGAAACTCATAGACCAACGCCTGCACGCGATGCTGCGGACCATAGGGCAGCTTGCCGACCGCCGTTGGCAGGCCGCTCGCACCACTGCCGGCCCAGCCGGCGATCTCGTCGCCAGTTGGCGCGGTCGGTGATTGCGCCCAGACCGCATCAGTAACGATGAACACGATCGCCCGATAGCTTCCCGGCGGCGCATGCGCCAGCGCCAGGATGAACTCGAGGAGCGACAGGTTGGCCACCGAAGGCGTACCCGTGCGCCAGCGATCGCCGCCCGCGAGTGGCGTTCCGTCCGGCTTGATCTGCTCGACGTGCGTCGCCAGAGCAAAGCCACCGGGCACCGCGTAGTAGCTCCAGTCAGCGTACTCGGCCAAACGCAGCGCCTTCTCGAGCTTGTCGGAAACGCTCAGCAGCGTCGCATCCGCTGCACTACGCACCCACTTGTCCGGGATCGAAACCTCGGCCGACGCCTTGGGTGGCGGCCACGTAAAACGAGGGATCGGCGCCGCTGCCGGCGGCGAACTCGCGTCGGCCGGCACGCCACCCGCGGCTGCTCCGGCGGCGGCGGCGGTCTCGGCGGGGGCAATGGCGCGCACATTGCGGCGTATCGGACCCGCCTCGGGCGCTCCACCGACAGCCTTCGGCAAGCTTTCATCGGCCGCTGGCGTCGCGCGCGGTGGCGGGACGGCGCATCCGCCGACGAGCAGACAAAATGCGATCAGGAAGGCCACCCGCCACCCACAGAGAGCCTCCAGTCGGCGCGCCAAAGGAAACACCTTGCTAGGCTCAGGCATGTTCTCCGCTCTCCCCAGAATCAATCACCCGCCAATGCCGGACGATACAAGCAACCATTTACCGCCCGCGACAGCCAGCCGCCACACGCCGCAGGCTCATTATAGCGGGATGCGGTCGGGAAACGCTCGCCAAACTCCCGTTCAACGCCACCCGGGAACGGCGACCTGCGGCCTTCCCGCCGCGCTCCCCGGCAGCTTCGCCACAGCTTCTCCCGGCGCTGTTTTCGATCAGGCACAAGGCGGCGCAGCGAAACCGCGGTACAATAGCATCTTCCTTGCAACTTAATGATTTTTCCGAGGTTTCTTCGTGCTTGTCGCCAACAACATCACCATGCAGTTCGGGGCCAAGCCCCTTTTCGAAAACGTCTCGGTCAAGTTTGGCGAGGGTTATCGCTATGGGCTGATCGGTGCCAACGGCGCCGGCAAGTCGACCTTCATGAAGATTCTCGACGGCGAACTGGAGCCGAGCGCGGGCAACGTCTCGAAGGACCCGCACGAGCGCCTGGCCTACCTGCGCCAGGACCAGTTCGCCTTCGAGGAGCAGCGCGTCATCGATGTCGTCATGATGGGACACGCCGAAATGTGGGCGTGCATGCGCGAAAAGGACGCCATCTACGCCAACCCGGAAGCGACCGAGGAAGACTATCTGCACGCCGCCGAGCTCGAAGCGCGCTTTGCCGAGTACGACGGTTACACCGCCGAGGCGCGCGCCGGAGAGTTGCTGCTCGGCGTCGGCATTCCGGCTGAGCAGCATTACGGTCCGATGAGCGACGTCGCACCGGGCTGGAAGCTGCGCGTTCTGCTGACCCAGGCGCTTTTTGCCGATCCGGACATCCTGCTGCTCGACGAACCGACCAACAACCTGGATATCGCAACGATCCGCTGGCTGGAAAACGTGATCAACGAACGCAACAGTACGATGGTCATCGTCTCGCACGACCGGCACTTTCTCAATCAGGTGTGCACGCATATGGCGGACCTGGATTACGGCAAGGTGACGATCTACCCGGGAAACTACGACGACTTCATGGAAGCTTCGGCGCTTGCCCGCGAGCGGCAACAGAGCGCCAACGCAAAAGCGAAGGAGCGGATTGCCGAACTGCAGAACTTCGTCCGGCGCTTTTCCGCCAACGCCTCGAAAGCCCGGCAAGCCACCTCGCGCCTGAAGCTGATCGACAAGCTGCGGCCGGAAGACGTCAAGCCATCGTCGCGGCAATACCCCTGGATACGCTTCGAGTTCGACGACAAGGAAAAACTCCACCGGCAAGCGGTCGAGATCGACCGGATCAGCTTCGCCTATGCGGGCAGCGCGCGCCGCCTCTTCGACAACTTCTCGCTGACGCTCAACGGCGGCGACCGCGTCGCGATCATCGGCGAGAATGGCGTTGGCAAGAGCACGCTGCTCAAGCTCCTCGTCGGCGAGTTGCAGCCAGCGCGCGGCAGCATCAAGTGGGCGGAAAAGGCGCGCCCTGGCTACTACCCGCAGGACCATGCGCAGGAGTTCGCCAGCGACCTCAGCCTGACCGAATGGATCGCCGGCTACGCGCGTGCGACAGCGGGCGACGGCGACGACCTCGAGACCTTGATTCGCGGAACACTTGGCCGCCTGCTCTTTTCCGGCAACGAGGTACGCAAACCGGTCAAGGTGATCTCCGGCGGCGAACAGGGGCGAATGATCTTCGGGCGGCTGATGCTGACGCGCTCGAACGTTCTGGTGCTCGACGAGCCGACCAATCACCTTGACATGGAATCGATCGAGTCGCTCAACACTGCACTCGAGAAGTACAAAGGAACGCTGATATTCGTCTCGCACGATCGCGAATTCGTTTCCTCGCTGGCCACGCGCATCCTCGAAATCCGCCTTGACGGCAAGATCGTCAACTACCTGGGCAACTACGAAGAGTATCTCGCCAGCCAGGGCCTGGCCTGATCGCCGCCGTGATCTTGTCGGCCGGTCGCATCGCCAGACCTGATCGCCTTTTCCGCTCAGCGCCGACTTCACCAGTCGGCAGCGAGTGGCAACAAGTCCCACCAGAAGCTTCCCGTCCTTGACCGCCTGGTCGGTCTGATCCGCATCTGGGAGTACCCGCCCATTCGAGCTCGCCGGCCGTTCAGCAACTTGAGCTGCGGCGCCGGTTCAGCCAAGTTCTCGCTGCCGTCCTTCTCTGCTTCTCTGCCAGGGCAATTGCATGAATGCCAATGTCGTTGACCCTCTGGAATAGTGGTTTACCGTCAATGAGTTAGGAAGGGGGCTGTTCACAGCCCTATGATTTG
>WBZM01001151.1_pt1 | contig 28389 bp, 28 predicted proteins | sample 5204271 | NCBI WGS metagenome assembly WBZM01 (sample SAMN12344346, study PRJNA552823) | activated sludge metagenome | biome: Activated sludge suspended growth; feature: Nitrification reactor; material: Wastewater; isolation source: activated sludge from nitrification reactor of wastewater... | reverse complement strand
ACGGCACCGCGCTCGACCTCGGGCCCGACACCGAGCTGATGCTGCAGCCGCGCGCCGGCGGCCGCTTCGGCGAGCGCGCCGCGACGCTCTACCTGGCGCGCGGCTGGCTGAAGGTCTCCACCGGCAGAGACGCCGTGGCGGGCATCGCCAGCGCCACGTCCGACCTGCGGCAGCTCAGCGGTACCGCGGTGCTGCGGGTCGCGCCAGGTGCTTCGCTCGTCTTCGTCGAATCGGGCCAGGCGAGCGTGGCGGAACCGCAGGCCACGCAGGAAGTCGCGCTCGCCGACGGCGACGCTTTCGTGCGGCGCGGCCGCGACGCTGCCTCGATCGCGCGCCGCCCGCCCGCCGATCTTCTGCAAGGCCTGCCGCGGGCCTTCGCCGACTCGCTGCCGCGCCGCGCGGCACGCTTCCAGGCGCGGCCCTCCGAGCCGGACGCCGGAGAGCCGGTCACCTACGCCGACGTGGCGCCCTGGATCGACGGCGAGCCGGCGCTGCGCACGCTCGCCCTGGCGCGCTTTGCCGCGCGCGCCACCGACCGCGCCTTCCGCGCCGCCCTGGTGGCCGGGCTGCGCAGCCATCCCGAATGGGATCGCACCCTCTTCCCCGAGAAGTACCGGCCCAAGCCGGTGGTGGTCGTCCAGCGCACCGAGGCCAAGCCGGTGAGCCTGGACGGCGTGATGACCTGGCCGGTGGACCACACCGCGGCGCGTGAAGACAAGACGGAGACGATGCGATGAGACTGCTGCTGAAGTTCAACCTGGTGTTCGTGCTGATCTTCCTGCTCGGGCTGGTGGTCACCGGCCTGGCGAGCCGGCGCATGCTCGAGGCCAACGCGCAGGAAGAAACGCTGCAGCAGGCGCGCTTCCTGCTCGAGAAGGCACTGGCGGTGCGCAGCTACACCTCCACGCAGGTGGCCCCGCTGCTCGAGACGCAGATGAAGTACGCCTTCCTGCCGCAGTCGGTGCCGGCCTTCTCGGCCACCGAGGTGCTGGCCAAGCTGCAGAAGAACCACCCCGAGTACGCCTACAAGGAAGCCACGCTGAACCCCACCAACCCGCGCGACCGCGCGGTGGAGTGGGAAGCCGACGTGATCGCCGAGTTCCGCAAGTCGGCCGACCTGAAGGAGTTCGTCGGCGAGCGCGAGACGGCTGCCGGCCGGGCGCTCTACATCGCGCGGCCGATCCGCATCGCCGACGGCGCCTGCCTGCGCTGCCACAGCACGGTGGAAGCCGCGCCGCGCACCCTGGTGGAGAAGTATGGCCCTGCCAACGGCTTCGGCTGGCAGCTCGGCGAGGTGGTCGGCGCGCAGATGGTGTCGGTGCCGATGGCCGTGCCGCTGGCACGCGCCCACGCCGCCTGGGCGGTGTTCATGGGCCTGCTGTCGGCGGTGTTCGTGGTCATCGCGGTGGCGCTCAACCTGATGCTGTGGTGGCTGGTGATCCGGCCGGTGACCAAGCTCTCGCGGCTGGCCGATCGCGTGAGCCTCGGCGAGCTCTCGGCACCCAGCTTCGCGATCGGCGCGCGCGACGAGATCGGCCGTCTCGCCACCTCGTTCTCGCGCATGCGCAAGAGCCTGGTGCAGGCGATGCGCATGCTCGACGGAGTGCCATCGTGAGCGCCCGGCCGATGGGCCTGGAGGCCGGTGCCGACGACACGGTCGCGCTGCCGCGGCGCTTTGGCAAGTACCGCGTCGAGCGCCTGCTCGGTGAAGGCGCGATGGGCGTGGTCTACGAAGCGCACGACCCGGACATCCACCGCCGCGTCGCGATCAAGGCGATCCGCCGATCGCTGCTCGCCCCCGAGGCGCGCGACCTCGACGGCGAGAACCGATTCCGCAACGAGGCGCAGGCCGCCGGGCGGCTCTCGCACCCGAACATCGTGTCGGTCTACGAGTACGCGCAGACCGGCGAGCAGCGCTACATCGCCATGGAGTACGTGGCCGGCGTCTCGCTGCACGAGACGGTGGTACATGGCCTGCGCCTGCCGCTGGCCGACACGCTGAGCGTGATCGCGCAATTGCTGGACGCGCTCGCCTGCGCGCACGCCGAAGGCGTGTGGCACCGCGACATCAAGCCCGCCAACCTGCTGCTCACGCCCGAGGGCCGGCTCAAGGTGACCGACTTCGGCATCGCCCGCATCGACGGCGGAGACCGCACCCACCACACCACCGTGCTGGGATCGCCCGGCTACATGGCACCGGAGCGCTACACCGACGAGGCGCCCGACGCGCGCGTCGACCTGTTCTCCTGCGGCGTGCTGCTGTACGAGCTGCTGAGCGGGCACGCGCCCTTCCGCGGCTCGGCCGGCGCGGTGATGTACCAGGTGATGCACGAACAGCCCGCGCCGCCCTCGTCGCTGGCGCTGGAGCCGCCGGTGCCGCCGGTGTTCGATGCGCTGGTGGCGCGCGCGATGGCCAAGCGCCCCGAAGAACGCTTCCCCGACGCAGCGTCGATGCGCGCCGCGCTTGCCGAAGCCGCCGGCGGTTCGATCGCGCCGCTGGTGTCGCCCGAGACGATGGCGCGGCTGCGCCGCGCCCGCAGCGAGGCCCCGACGCAGTGGATGCCGCGCGCACTCGCGGTGATGCCGCGCGGCGCCACGCCTGCGGGTTCGGCCCCGATGCCTTCCGCGCCCCCGCCCACCGGCTGGGACGCGAAGATGCTGATCGCGCTGGAACAGCTGCTGCTACCGCAGCTCGGCCCGATGACGCGCTACGTGGTGCGCGACGCCACCCGGCGCTCGCCCGATGCGGCCGGGCTGGTCGCCCTGCTGGCGCGCGAGGCAGTGGAGCCCGCCGAGCGCGTGCGCTTCCTCGCCCGCGCGCAGCGCCTGATCCCGGCGCCGCGCACACCGGACGCGCCCGTCGGGAGCGCGCCGCGTACCGTCGCCGCGCTGCCCGTGCTCGGCACGACGCCGATGCAGCCGGCGCTGGTGGAGCAGGCCGCGCGCGTGCTGGCCGAGCAGATCGGCCCGATCGCGACGCTGCTGGCGCGCCGCGCTGCGGCCGGCGCGGCCACGCGCGAGGCCTTCTATGCCGCGCTGGCCGATGGCGCCGGTGACGGCGTGGACCGCCGCGCGCTGCTGCAGCGCCTCTGGACGCTAGGCTGAGACGAGCTGCGCCGCGAGCGCGTTGTGGCGCTCGATCAGCCGCGGCAGGTCGAGGCTCGCGAGCTGGCCATCGCGCACGACGACACGGCCGTTGACCACCGCATGCGTCACGCGCGGCACGTGGCAGAAGAACAGCGCGGCCAGCGGGTCGTGGCCGGCGCCGGCCAGGCCGATCTCGTCGAGCCGCACGCTCACCAGGTCGGCCGACATGCCGGGCGCGAGCGCACCGATGTCGTCGCGGCCGAGCACGCGGGCACCGCCCAGCGTGGCGATCTCGAGCACTTCGCGTGCGGTCATCGCCGCCGGGCCGGCCACCGGTCCGTGGGCGACGCGCTGAAGCAGCAGCGCCAGGCGTGCCTCGCCGAGCAGGTGGCCGCTGTCGTTGGAGGCCGAGCCGTCGACCGCCAGGCCGACCGGCACGCCGGCATCGCGCATCGCACGGATCGGCGCGATGCCGGATGCCAGCCGCATGTTCGAGCCCGGGCAATGCGCCACGCCGGTGCCGGTGCGGGCGAACAGCGCGATGCCCTCGGCATCGAGCTCGACGCAGTGCGCGTGCCACACGTCGGGCCCGACCCAGCCGAGCGCCTCGGCGTACTGCGCCGGCGTGCAGCCGAACTTCTCGCGCGTGTAGGCGATGTCCTTCTCGTTCTCGGCCAGGTGGGTGTGCAGCGACACGCCGTGCGCGCGCGCCAGCACCGCCGCCTCGCGCATCAGCTCGCGGCTCACCGAGAACGGCGAGCATGGCGCCACCACGATGCGCTGCATCGCGTGGCGCGCCGGGTCGTGCCAGCGCTCGACGACGCGCAGCGTGTCGGCCAGGATCGCCTCCTCGCGCTCGACCACGCGGTCGGGCGGCAGGCCGCCCTGCGATTCGCCCACGCTCATCGAGCCGCGCGCGGCGTGGAAGCGCATGCCGATCTCGGCGGCGGCCTCCAGCGTGTCGTCGAGCCGCACGCCGTTGGGGTAGATGTAGAGGTGGTCGCTGCTGGTGGTGCAGCCCGACAGCAGCAGCTCGGCCATCGCCGTCTGCGTCGAGACGCGGATCATCTCCGGCGTCAGGCGCGACCAGATCGGGTAGAGCGCGCGCAGCCAGTCGAACAGCTCGCAGTCCTGCGCGGGGCGGATTACCCGCGTCAGGCTCTGGTACATGTGGTGGTGGGTGTTCACGAGGCCGGGGATCACCACCTGGCCGCGCGCGTCGATCACCTCGTCGGCGGTGGCCGGCAGCGTGTCGGCGGGGCCGACGGCCTCGATCACGCCGCCGCGCGCGAACAGCCCGCCGCCGGCGATCTCGCGCCGCTGCGCGTCCATCGTGACGAGCAGCGTGGCGTTGCGGACCAGAAGCGTCTTCAATGTGCCTCGGCAGTCTTGGCCGCCTCGATGGCGCCGGCGCGGTCTTCCTTCGCGCCGTTGAAGAACAGGTTCAGCGCCACCGCCGCCAGCGAGGTCAACAGGATGCCCGACTCGAGCAGCGGGTGCAGGCCGTGCGGCATCTGCTGCATCCAGCGCGGCGCCACCAGCGGGATCAGGCCGAAGCCGATGGCCAGCGCCACGATGTACAGGTTGTGGCGGTTGCCCTTGAAGTCGACCGTCGAGAGGATGCGGATGCCGGTGGCCGCCACCATGCCGAACATCACCAGGCCCGCGCCGCCGAGCACGAACGCCGGGATCGATTCGACGAAGGCCGCCATCTTCGGCAGCATGCCCAGCACGATCATGATCACGCCGCCGGCGACGCAGACCCAGCGGCTCTTCACGCCGGTGACACCCACCAGGCCCACGTTCTGCGAGAAGCTCGTGTACGGGAAGGTGTTGAACAGCCCGCCGATCAGCGTGCCCAGGCCGTCGGTGCGCAGGCCTGCGGCGAGCGCGGGCTGGTCGATCTTCTTCCCGGTCAGATCCGAGAGCGCGAGGAACATGCCGGTGGACTCGATCATCACGACGATCATCACCAGCGTCATCGTGAGGATCATCACCGGGTCGAAAGTCGGCATGCCGAAGGCAAAGGGCGTGACCACGTCGAACCAGTGCGCCTTGGCCACCTTGTCGAAGTTCATCTTGCCCATCGCGATGGCCAGCGCGCAGCCGGCCACGATGCCCAGCAGCACCGAGATGTTGGCGATAAAGCCCTTGGCGTACTTCACCAGCAGCAGGATGAACACCAGCACCGAAGCGGCCACCGCCATGTTGTCGAGCGCACCGTAGGCCGGGTTGTCGACCATTGGCACCGGCCCGGGCAGCTTCACCGGCGCGCTGGCCGCGGCCGCCGTGGCCTTGGCGGCGTCGACCATCGCCACCAGCTTGGGCACGTCGACGCTCTGCGCCATCGGCGCCGGCCCGCCGGTGGCCCAGCCCACGCCCACGCGCATCAGGCTGATGCCGATGATCGCGATGATGGTGCCGGTGACCACCGGCGGGAAGAAGCGCAGCAGCTTGCTGACCACCGGTGCGATCAGCATCGAGATCACGCCCGCGCCGATGATGGCGCCGAAGATCGCACGAGCGCCGTCCACGCCGGGCATCGCGTTGGCGAACGCGACCATCGGGCCGACGGCCGCGAAGGTCACGCCCATCATCACCGGCAGCCTGATGCCGAACCAGCGCGTCACGCCGAGCGACTGGATCAGCGTGACCAGGCCGCAGCAGAACAGGTCGGCCGAGATCAGCAGCGCCACCTGCTCGGGCGCGAGCTTGAGCGCCCGGCCGACGATCAGCGGCACGGCAATGGCGCCGGCGTACATCACCAGCACATGCTGCAGCCCCAGCGCCGCGAGCCGCGGCGTCGGGAGCCTCTCGTCCACCGGGTGGACCGTCGTGTCGCTCATGCTTGTCTCCTCGTCTTGTTTGTCGTGAGCGCGCCGGCGGCCGCGGCGCGTCAGAAGCGGTGGCGGATGCCCACCGAGAACGCGCTGCCGCTGCTCTGGCCGTCGATCTTGTCGCTCATGCCCACCGCGTAGACGTCGGTGCGCTTGGACAGGAACAGGTCGTAGCCCGCCGAAAAGGTGGTGCGCTTCGCACCCGTCTCGGGCTTGATCTGCCCCCACTGCGCCAGCAGCTTGCCGTTGCCCGCCGGCACGCTCGCCCCGAGGCCGGCGATGTCGTAGGCGTTGCCGGTGGTCTTGTTGTCGACCTTGCCGAACTGGCCGAACAGCTTGGCCACGCCGAAGTCGTACGAGGCGGCGGTCTGCCATGTCTTCGTATCGGCCAGCGGCGTGGCACCGTCCTTCTTGACGTTCTGCCACGAGAGCGCAGCATCGAACGGCCCGCCCGCGTAGCGCAGGTTCACGCCGGTGTTGCGGCCGTTGCCGGTGCTCTCGCTCAGCGCACCGGACAGCTGCAGCGTGAAGCCGCCGAGCGTCGGGCTGGTGTACAGGGCCGAATCGCTCCAGCCGGTGTCGCCGGTGGTGGTGCCGCTGGTGAAGTAGTGGCGGATCGAGGGCGAGTAGCCGAACGAATCGCCGAAGGCATTGAACGACAGCGTGGTGACGAACAGCGGCGTGGTGTTGCGGCCGATGGTGAGCTTGCCGTAATCCTTGCTCGCCAGCCCGACCCAGGCGTTGCGCGCCCAGAAGGTGTCGGCGTTGAATCGACCCGAGGCGCCGCTGTCGGCACGCAGGAAGGAGTGCAGCGCGAAGATGGCCGACAGCCCGCCGCCGAGGTCTTCGGTGCCGTTCACGCCGAACCAGCTGGTGGTCATCTGGCCGCTGTCGACACCCCAGACGCGGCTGGTGGCGCCGGCTGCCTTGGCCTGGCCGGCGCTCAGGTCGAGCAGGCCGTTGAGCGTGACGCTGGATTGCGCGTGGGCGCCGGCGGCCGCAGCGGTGGCGGCGATGAGCAGGGCGATGCGATGCATGGGGGACATTCCTCCTCGAGTGATAGACAAGGGTTCAGGCCGGCTCAATGCGTGGGCGCACCGGCCTCGAACCAGCGTCCGAGCAAGGAGCGTTCCTCGTCGGTGATCTGGGTCGCGTTGTTCATCGGCATGGCCTTCAGCACCACCGCCTGCTGGTAGACCGCCTGCGCGTTCTTCGCGATCAGCTCGGCGGTGTGCAACTGCACGCCCTTGTTGACCACCTGCTCGTTGTGGCACAGCGCGCAGCGCTGCGCGATCACGCCCTGCACCTGGGCGAAGCTCGGCGGCGCCGCGCCGGTGGCCTTCGTTGCTGGCGCGGGGGCCAGCCACAGCGCCACGCCCGACAGCAGCGCCGTGCCGGCGACCGCGAACTCCCACGGCACGCGCTTGCCCGCCACCAGGGCCTTGTGGCGCGCCACGAAGGAATGGCGGATCAGCGCTCCGGCGAGCATCACCAGCACCAGCACCAGCCAGTTGTGCGCCGCGCCGTAGAGGAAGCCGTAGTGGTTGCTGAGCATCGCGATCAGCACCGGCAGCGTGAAGTAGGTGTTGTGCACGCTGCGCTGCTTGGCGCGCTGGCCATGCACCGGATCGACCGGCTCGCCGGCCTTCATCTGCGCCATCACGGTGCGCTGCCCCGGGATGATCCAGAAGAACACGTTGGCGCTCATCGACGTGGCCATCATCGCGCCCACCAGCAGGAAGGCCGCGCGGCCGGCGAAGAGCTGGCAGGCGAGCCAGGAGGCCGCCACCACCGCCAGCGTGACGCCCAGGCCGACGATGCGGTCGCCGCCCTCGCGCTGGCCGAAAACCCGGCAGATGGCGTCGTAGACGAGCCAGAACACCACGAGGAAGCCCAGCGCCGCGGCGATCGCGCCAGCCGGCGACCAGGCGAAGAGGTTCTTGTCGATCAGGAAGGTGCCGGCCTGGTAGAGATAGAGCACCGTGAACAGCGCAAAACCCGTCAGCCAGGTGGAGTAGCTCTCCCAATAGAACCAGTGCAGGTTGGGCGGCAGCGACTTCGGCGCCACCATGTACTTCTGCGGGTGATAGAAGCCACCGCCGTGCACCGCCCAGAGCTCACCGTCGACACCCTTGGCCACGAGGTCGGGCGCGTTCGGCTTCGTCAGGCTGTTGTCGAGGAAGACGAAGTAGAACGACGAGCCGATCCAGGCGATCGCGACGATGACGTGGGCCCAGCGCAGCAGCAGGTTGAGCCAGTCGAGAACGTACGCTTCCATGCGTGGCCACTTCCTTTCGGCACGAGCCGCGCGCAAGAAGCGGGCCCGTGATCGGCCTCACCACAGCGGGCTCTGTGAGGCGGGAAGTGTCGCGACCGGTGGGGGGCACCGGGCTCCGCGGCGACGCAAGATCAGTGTATACAGTCCGGCATACCCTTCGATCCGGACTTTCCCGGATCGCGGCGCGCGTCAGCTGCCACGGTAGGTCGAGTACGACCAGGGGCTCGCAAGCAGCGGCACGTGGTAGTGCTGGCCGACGGCGGCCAACCCGAAGTCCAGCGGCACCTCGTCGAGGAAAGGCGGCTCCGCCAGCGCCGCGCCGCGACCGCGGAAGTAGGCCGCCACCGAGAAGACCAGGCGGTAGCGGCCGGGCTGGAAGGCGTCGCCCTGCAGCAGCGGCTCGTCGGCACGACCGTCGTGGTTCAGCGCGATGCGCTTGAGTTCGATGGCCGAGCCGTCGGCGCCGAGGCGGTACAGCCGCACCGCCATGCCGGCCGCGGGGCAGCCGTTGGCGGTGTCGAGCACGTGGGTGGTCAGCTTGCCCATGGTTTGCTTTCGATGATGCTTGCGGGATCGCCAAAAGTGTATACACTTTGATCGAAGAATCAAGGTCCGAAGCCACCGACATGCCGCGCAGCAGCCCCACCCTGCAGGTCGTCCGCCCCTCGGCGAAGGCGAGCAAGCCGCGCGCCAGCGCGGAGGCGGGCACCAGCACGCAGCGCATCGTCGAGTCGATCACCACGGCGATCGTCGAGCGGCGCCTGATGCCCGGCACCAAGCTGGCCGAGCAGAAGATCGCCGACATCTTCAAGGTGTCGCGCACACTGGTGCGCCAGGCGCTCAACCAGCTCAGCCGCGACAAGCTCGTGACCCTCGAGCCGGCGCGCGGTGCGCGCGTGGCCGAGCCGAGCGTCGAGGAGGCCCGCCAGGTGTTCGAGGTGCGCCTGATGCTCGAGTCGGCGATGATTCGCGAGGCCGCCCGCGCGCTCAGCGACGCGCAGCTCGCCGAGCTGCGCGCCCACCTTCGCGACGAGCAGGCCGCCGTGCAGCGCACCGACGTCTCCGGCCGCACGCGCCTGCTGGCCGACTTCCACGTCGTCATCGCCACGATGCTGGGCAACGAGGTGCTCGCCGACCTGCTCTCCGACCTGGTCACGCGCTCCTCGCTGATCGCGTTGATGTACCAGTCGGCCCACTCGGCCGAGCACTCCTTCGAGGAGCACGTGGCCATCGTCGAGGCCCTCGCGCGCCGCGACGCCAAGGCCGCGGTGCGCCTGATGGAAGAGCACCTGCACAACGTCGAGCGAAACCTGCGGCTCGACCCGCGCATTCCCGATCTCGAGGCAGCGCTGCTGCCGTCTCGCTGACCCCTTATCGCCCCGGACCCTTCCTCCCATGAGCTCCAACCAAGACCCGACCCCTGCTGCTCCCTATCCACGCGACCTGCGCGGCTACGGCCGCGAGGTACCGCATGCCCGCTGGCCGGGCGGCGCGCGCATCGCGGTGCAGTTCGTCCTCAACTACGAGGAAGGTGGCGAGAACAACCCGCTGCACGGCGATCCGACCTCGGAGACCTTCCTGTCGGAGCTCGTCACCGCACAGGCCTACGAGAACCGGCACATGACGATGGAGTCGATGTACGAGTACGGCTCGCGCGCCGGCCTGTGGCGCATCCTGCGCGAGTTCGAGTCGCGCGGGCTGCCGCTCACCGTCTTCGGCGTCGGCATGGCCCTGCAACGCTACCCGGAGCTCGTCGACGTCTTCATGAAGAACGGCTACGAGATCGCCAACCACGGCCTGCGCTGGATCCACTACCAGAACCTGCCCGAAGCCACCGAGCGCCGCCACATCGCGATCGGCACGCAGCTGATGCGCGAGATGACGGGCGGCGCCTGGCCGGCAGGCTGGTACACCGGCCGCGACAGCCCGAACACGCGGCGCCTCGTGGCCGACCAGGGCGGCTACGAGTACGACAGCGACTACTACGGCGACGACCTGCCCTTCTGGACGCAGGTGACGAAGACCGACGGCAGCACGGTGCCGCAGCTGATCGTGCCCTACTCGCTGGACACGAACGACATGCGCTTCGTGCAGGCGCAGGGCTTCAACACCGGCGACCACTTCTTCACCTACCTGCGCGACAGCTTCGACGCGCTCTATGCCGAGGGCGACCCCGCCGGGCTGGACCGGCCGAAGATGATGTCCATCGGCATGCACTGCCGGCTGCTCGGCAAGCCCGGGCGCATCGGTTCGCTGCAGCGCTTCCTCGACCACATCGGGCGGCACGAGCACGTCTGGGTGTGCCGCCGCATCGACATCGCGCGCCACTGGAAGCAGGTGCACCCCTTCGAGGCCGCGGCATGACGATCACGCTGGACCCGTTCAACGCCGCGGCGCCCGACGAAGCCGCGCGCATGCTCGACGGCCTCTACGAGCACTCGCCCTGGATCGTCGAGCGCGCACTGGCCCAGCGGCCGTTCGCCAGCCTCGCCGCGCTCAAGCATGCGCTGGTGCGCGTGCTGGCCGACGCCGGGCGCGACGCGCAGGTCGCGCTGATCCGTGCCCACCCCGAGCTCGCGGGCAAGGCGATGGTGACGAAGTCGCTCACCGCCGAATCCACGAACGAGCAGACCGCCTCCGGCCTGACGAACTGCTCGCCCGAGGAGTTCGCGCGCATCCAGCAGCTCAATGCCGACTACAACGCGCGCTTCGGCTGGCCCTTCATCCTCGCGGTGCGCGGGCCGCGCGGCACCGGGCTGACGCGCGCCGAGATCATCGCCACCTTCGCGCGGCGCCTCGAGAGCCACCCCGACCTCGAACTCGCCGAGTGCCTGCGCAACATCCACCGCATCGCCGAGATCCGGCTGAACGACAAGTTCGGCGTCGAGCCGGTGCTCGGCAACCAGGTGTGGGACTGCGCCGAGCTGCTCGCCCGCCACAGCGACCCGGGCTACGCCGAGCAGGGGCAGCTCACCGTCACCTACCTCACCGAGGCGCACCAGGCCTGCCAGCTGCAGCTGCAGCGCTGGATGAGCGAGTGCGGCTTCGACGAGGTGCGCGTCGACGCGGTGGGCAACGTGGTCGGCGTCTACCACGGCACCGACCCGGCCGCGAAGCGCCTGCTGACCGGCAGCCACTACGACACCGTGCGCAACGGCGGCAAGTACGACGGCCGCCTCGGCATCTTCGTGCCGCTGGTGGCGGTGCGCGAGCTGCACCGCGCCGGCCGACGGCTGCCCTTCGGCCTCGAAGTGATCGGCTTCGCCGAGGAGGAAGGCCAGCGCTACAAGGCCACCTTCCTCGGCTCGGGCGCGGTGATCGGCCAGTTCGATCCGGCCTGGCTCGAGCAGCGCGATGCCGACGGGATCACGATGCGCGCGGCGATGAAGGCCGCCGGCCGGCCCGGCACGCTGGAGGCGATCCGGGCCGAGTCGCGCGACCCGTCGCGCTACCTCGGCTTCGTCGAGGTGCACATCGAGCAGGGGCCGGTGCTCAACGAACTCGACCTGCCGCTCGGCGTGGTGACCTCGATCAACGGCGGCGTGCGCTACCAGGGCGAAGTGATCGGCCTGGCCAGCCACGCCGGCACCACGCCGATGAATCGTCGCCGCGATGCGGCGGTGGCCGTGGCCGAGCTGGCGCAGTACGTCGAGCGGCGCGCGGGGAGCGTGCCCGATGTCGTCGGCACCATCGGCATGCTGAACGTGCCCAACGGCTCGATCAACGTCGTGCCCGGCCGCTGCGCCTTCAGCCTCGACCTGCGCGCCACCACCAACGCCGCACGCGATGCGCTGGCGGGCGACGTGCTGGCGGAACTCAAGGCCATCTGCGAGCGCCGCGGCCTGCAGTACCGGCTCGAGGAAACCATGCGCGCCTCCGCCGCGCCGAGCGCGCCCGAGTGGCAGCGTCGCTGGGAGCGTGCCGTCGACTCCCTCGGCCTGCCGGTGTTCCGCATGCCCAGCGGCGCCGGCCACGACGCGATGAAGCTGCACGAAGTGATGCCGCAGGCCATGCTGTTCGTGCGCGGACTGAACGCCGGCATCAGCCACAACCCGCTCGAATCCACCACCAACGACGACGCCGACCTCAGCGTGCGTGCCTTTCAGCACCTGCTCGGCCAACTGGAAGCAGAACTCGCATGAACGCCTACGAGAAACTCGACGCCTGGGTCGATGCGCACTTCGACGAGCAAGTGCGCACACTGCAGGCGCTGGTGCAGGTGCCCACCGACACGCCGCCGGGCAACAACGCGCCGCATGCCGAGCGCACCGCCGAGCTGCTGAAGGGCTTCGGCTTCGAGGCGGAGAAGTTCCCGATTCCGGCCGAGCTGGTGAAGGCGGCCGGGCTGGAGACCCTCACCAACCTGATCGTGCGGCGCCGCTACGGCAGCGGACGCACCGTGGCGCTCAACGCCCACGGCGACGTGGTGCCGCCCGGCGAAGGCTGGACGCACCCGCCGTATGGCGGCGAGGTGCACGACGGCAAGCTCTACGGCCGCGCCGCCGCGGTGAGCAAGTGCGACTTCAGCACCTACGTCTTCGCCACCCGCGCGCTCGAATCGCTGGGCGAGCCGCTGAAGGGGGGAGTCGAACTGCACTTCACCTATGACGAGGAGTTCGGCGGCGAGCTCGGCCCCGGCTGGCTGCTCGAGAAGGGCCACACGAAGCCCGACCTGCTGATCGCCGCCGGCTTCAGCTACCAGGTCGTGACGGCGCACAACGGATGCCTGCAGATGGAGGTCACGGTGCACGGCAAGATGGCACATGCCGCCATTCCAGACACCGGCGTCGACGCGCTGCAGGGCGCCACCGCCATCCTCAACGCGCTGTACGCGCAGAACACGCTCTACAAGCAGGTCTCGTCGAAGGTGACGGGCATCAAGCACCCCTACCTGAACGTCGGGCTGATCCAGGGCGGCACCAACACCAACGTCGTGCCGGGCAAGGTGGTGCTCAAGCTTGACCGCCGCATGATCCCGGAGGAGAACCCCGCCGAGGTGGAAGCGAACATCCGCGGCGTGATCGAGGCGGCCGCGAAGGCGGTGCCCGGCATCACGGTGGAGATCAAGCGCATGCTGCTGGCACGCGCGCTGACGCCGCTGCCGGGCAACCGGCCGCTGGTGGAGGCGCTGTGCAAGCACGGCGAAGCGGTGTTCGGCGAACCCATCCCCACGTCGGGGACGCCGCTGTACACCGACGTGCGGCTTTACTGCGAGCGCGGCATCCCGGCGGTGATCTACGGTGCCGGCCCGCGCACGGTGCTGGAGAGCAACGCCAAGCGCGCCGACGAGCACATCGTGCTGGAAGACCTGCGCCGCGCCACCAAGGTGGTGGCGCGCACGCTCTTCGACCTGCTGCACTGAGGCCTGACCCAAGCGGGTGCATCGTGCACCCGATGGCGGCGGCACGCCGTGCACGCTTCTTGCGAACCGGACGGGACATCCCGTCCCGGAGTCGCCCATGCCCTCGAAGTCGTCCGCCGTCCGCCGCCTGCTGCTGCTCGCGGCCCCCGTGATCGTCGTCGCGCTGAGCCTGCTGCTCGTGCTGCCCGCCCAGGCGCAGGAGACATCGGTCAAGTTCCAGCTCGACTGGCGCTTCGAGGGCCCGTCGGCCCTGTTCCTGGTGCCGGCCGCCAAGGGCTACTTCAAGGCGGAGAAGCTCGCCGTCACCATCGACGCCGGCAACGGCTCGGGCGGCACCGTCACGCGCGTGGCCTCGGGCACCTACGACATGGGCTTCGCCGACCTGGCTGCGCTGATGGAGTTCCACGCCAACAACCCGACGGCGCCGAACAAGCCGGTCGCGGTGATGATGGTCTACAACAACACGCCGGCCGCGGTGCTGGCGCTGAAGAAGAGCGGCATCAAGACGCCGGCCGATCTCTCCGGCAAGCGCATGGGCGCGCCGGTGTTCGACGCCGGCCGCCGCGCCTGGCCGATCTTCGCCAAGGCCAACGCGGTGAAGGACGTCGCCTGGACGGCGATGGACCCGCCGCTGCGCGAGACCATGCTGGTGCGCGGCGACATCGACGCGATCACCGGCTTCTCCTTCACCTCGCTGCTCAACCTCGAGGCCCGTGGCGTGAAGACGGAAGACATCGTCGTGCTGCCCTACTCCCAGTACGGCGTGAAGCTGTATGGCAACGTGATCGTGGCCGGCGAGGACTTCCTGAAGAAGAACCCGGAGGCGGTGAAGGCCTTCCTGCGCGCCTTCACCAAGGGCGTGAAGGACGTGATCGCCGACCCGAAGGCGGCGACGGCCACCGTCAAGGAGCGTGACGGCATCGTCAACGCCGACCTCGAGCTGCGCCGCCTCAAGCTCGCGCTCGAGCAGACCGTGCTGACGCCCGACGCCAAGGCCGAGGGCTTCGGCGACGTCAACGCCGGCCGGCTGGCGCTGATGGCCAGCCAGGTGTCGGATGCCTTCGCCACCAAGGAGCGCGTGAACGCCAATGCGGTATGGAACGGCGCCTTCCTGCCCAGCGTGACCGAGCGCAGCATCTTCAAGAAGTGACCGCAACGGCATGACCGCCTTCGTCGACTTCCACGACGTCTGGCTGGCCTACAACGACGAGCTGCTCGCCAAAGGGCAGTTCGCCGTCGAGGCCATCGACCTGAAGGTGCGCGAGGGCGAGTTCATCGCCATCGTCGGGCCTTCGGGCTGCGGCAAGAGCACCTTCATGAAGCTGGCCACCGGGCTGAAGCGCCCGAGCAAGGGCACGGTGATCATCGGCGGCCAGCAGGTCACCGGGCCGCTGAAGATCACCGGCATGGCCTTCCAGGCCCCCAGCCTGCTGCCCTGGCGCACGACGCTCGACAACGTGCTGCTGCCGCTGGAGATCGTCGAGCCCTACCGCTCGAGCTTCCGCAGCAGGCGCGGCGAGTACGCCGCCAAGGCGCGCGCGCTGCTGGCCAGCGTGGGCCTGGCCGGCTACGAAGACAAGTTCCCCTGGCAGCTCTCCGGCGGCATGCAGCAGCGCGCCAGCATCTGCCGCGCGCTGATCCACGAGCCGAAGATGCTGCTGCTCGACGAGCCCTTCGGCGCGCTCGACGCCTTCACCCGCGAGGAACTCTGGTGTGCGCTGCGCGACCTGCAGGCGGCGCAGAAATTCAACGTGATCCTGGTGACGCACGACCTGCGCGAGAGCGTGTTCCTCGCCGACACCGTCTACGTGATGAGCCGCAGCCCGGGCCGCTTCGTCGTCAGGCGCGAGATCGAGCTGCCGCGCCCGCGCGACCTGGAGATCACCTACACGCCACAGTTCACCGACATCGTGCACGAGCTGCGCGGGCACATCGGGGCGATGCGCAAGCCCGTCGGCGGCAGCGCAGAGGTGGCGCAGTGAACAAGACCCCGCTGGAGCGCGCCGCGCCGCTGCTGCTGCTCGTGGTCACCGTGCTGCTGTGGCAGCTCGTCTGCAGCGTGTTCAACGTCAGCGAATTCATCTTCCCGAGCCCGCTGCGCATTGCCGAGCAGACCTGGGAACACCGCGGCACCATCCTCGGCCACGCGTGGCGCACCTTCTGGGTGACGATGGTGGGCTTCGCCATCGCCATCGTGGTGGGCGTGCTGCTCGGCTTCCTGATGGGCAGCTCGCGGCTCGCCTACGACGCGATGTACCCGCTGATGACCGGCTTCAACGCGCTGCCCAAGGCCGCCTTCGTGCCGATCCTCGTGGTGTGGTTCGGCATCGGCGTCGGGCCGGCGGTGCTCACCGCGTTCCTCATCAGCTTCTTCCCGATCATGGTCAACATCGCCACCGGGCTGGCCACGCTGGAGCCCGAGCTGGAAGACGTGCTGCGCGTGCTGGGTGCGAAGCGCTGGGACGTGCTGATGAAGGTCGGCCTGCCGCGCTCGCTGCCCTACTTCTACGGCTCGCTGAAGGTGGCGATCACGCTCGCCTTCGTGGGCACCACCGTCTCGGAGATGACGGCCGCCAACGAAGGCATCGGCTACCTGCTGATCTCGGCCGGCAGCTCGATGCAGATGGGCCTGGCGTTCAGCGGGCTGATGGTGGTCGGCCTGATGGCGATGGCGATGTACGAGCTGTTCTCGGTGATCGAAAAGCGCACCACCGCCTGGGCGCACCGCGGCTCGCAGGGCCACTGACGTACAGTGCGCCGATGGACGAGCGCACCGAACCGACCCCCGACCAGATCGTCGCGATGCTCCGGCGCGCGCAGGCGCTCGCCGAACGCGCCGCGGCCGAAGGGCACCACCCGTTCGGCGCGCTGCTGGTGGGGCCCGACCACGAAACGGTGCTGATGGAGCAGGGCAACGTCGACAGCGTCAACCACGCCGAGGCCGTGCTGGCGCGCGACGCAGCGCGGCGCTTCCCGGCCGATCTGCTGTGGCGCTGCACGCTCGTCACCACCGTCGAGCCCTGCGCGATGTGCGCCGGCACGCAGTACTGGGCGCACATCGGCCGCGTGGTCTACGGTCTGGAGGAGCGCGAGCTGCTGCGCCTCACCGGCAACCACGCCGAGAACCCGACGCTCGACCTGCCCTGCCGCGAGGTGTTCGCGCGCGGGCAGAAGGACATGCGGGTGATCGGGCCGGTGGCCGCGCTGGCCGAGGTGATTGCCGCCACCCACCGGGCCTTCTGGTCGTCGCGCTGAGAGTCCGAGTCCTCGCGCGCGCTCACTGAGCTCGCACCGCCTGATTGTTGACGTTCACGACGCGGCAGTTGGGCGTGTAGGGCTGCCGCTGCGCCTCGCACTGCGACATCGCGCTGCGCACCGCGTCGTCGAGCGAATCGGCATTGCCGCTCCAGGCGAAGTTCTGGCGCGACGACATCGCGAAGGCCTTGTGCCCGGGCGCCTGGAGGTAGTTCCGGAAGGCATCCTGCAGCCCGCCGGCCCCGCTTCCGCTGCTGCCGCCGACGCTGCCGTCGCCGCCGAGCTCGATGACCTCGTCGGCGGTCTCGCGCGACGCCTCCTCCGCGTAGCGCTCCGCGAAGCGGATGCTGGCGCGCACCATCAACGCGATCGCCAGCGCCAGCACGCCCACGGCCACCCAGAACCAGAGCCAGCGGCTGCGCGGTGGCGGTGGACCGTACTCGTTCTCTTCCGGGTTGCCGGGCAGCAGCCCGAACAGCAGGCTGGCGAGGCTGCCCACGTAGGGCACCAGCACGAACAGCGCCCACCAGCCGTGGCGGTCGCAATCGTGGCAGCGCAGCACCGTCAGGCGCATCGAGAAGAAGAACACCGCCAGCAGGCCGACGCCCACCAGCAGCGCACGCGCCAGGTTGGGCTGCACCAGGAAGCCGGCGGTGAGCATCAGCAAGGCCGCGATCAGCCACAGGTTGGCCGTGGCGCTGGACAGGCGACCCACGCGTCCGGAGAAGCCGAAGCCGATCGGCCAGGCGCTGTGCTCGCCGCCACCGGCCGTCGCCGCGGAACGGCCGCGCGGGTTGCGGCGCGCCTCGAGCGCGGCCTGGCGCTCGGCGCGCCGCTGCGCTTCGGCCTCCTCCTTGGCCGCGATGGCCATCTCGATGTTGCTCGCGCAGGAGCGGCACAGCAGGCGCTTGCTCTGGCGCTCGCCGCAGTTGGGGCACACCACTTCCTCGGGCGCGGGCGCGGCCGCCAGTTCGAGTTCCTTCGGCGCCACGGGGGCCGACGGGGCGGCAGGCGCCATCGGTGCCGGCGCGGCCAGCGGCGTGGCAGGGGCAGGAGCGGGAGGGCGGCGATCCTCGACCGGCGGCGGCACGATCGCCGGCCAGCCGCCAGACGATGGCGCCGGTGCCGGCCCCGCCTGGGGCTCGACGTGCACCCGCGCGCCCAGCGCGGCCAGACGGGTGGCGTAGCGCTGCGCATCGGCGGGCTCGATGTCGCGCTTGAGCACCATGCGCCGGCCCGAGAACAGCTGCGCCAGCGTCGCCTCGTCGGCGCGCAGCGCGCGGCCCAGCTCGCGCTTCACCGCGTCGAGCTCGAAGCCGGACAGCACTTCACCACGGAACACGAGTTGGACGGGCGTGCTCATCGATACGAACGGAATGCAGGGGACGCTGCATTGTCGAGCCAGCGAGCGCCTGCGCCGGCCCGGCACGCCACGCGCTGCCCGTGCGATCCTGCACGAATGCGGCCCGGTCGCGGCACGGCCCTGGCTACACTGCCGGGGCACTTTCCTTCGCGCACCCATGGGCTGGCACGGCCGACTCGAACTCGACTACCGCCGCGACGGCGACACCACGCAAGCCCACGACCGCCACGACGGCCCGCTGCGCGTGCTACAGCGGCTCTACCCGGAAGGTCCGTCAATCTGCCATCACGTGCTGGTGCACCCGCCCGGCGGCATGGTCGGCGGCGACGCGCTGGACATCGCGCTGTCGCTCGGCGAAGGCAGCCATGCGGTCATCACGAGCCCCGGCGCGGCGCGCTTCTACCGCAGCGCCGGAGAGACGGCGCGGCAGCAGGTCACGGCGCGCGTGGCCGCCGGCGCACGGCTCGAGTGGCTGCCGCTCGAGACGCTCGCCTACAGCGGCTGCGAGGGCGAGAACCGCATGCGCTTCGAGCTCGCGCCCGGCGCCGAGACGATGGGCTGGGACGTGCTCGCGCTCGGGCTGCCGGCCGCCGACCAGCCCTTCGTGCGCGGCCGCTACCGCCAGCACATCGAGATTCCCGGCCGCTGGCTGGAGCGCGGCACGCTGGCCGCCGACGACGCGGTGCTGCTCGATTCGCCGCTCGGCCTCTCCGGCCAGCGCGTGCTCGGTACGCTGTGGTTCGCGGCCGGCACACCGCTTGCCGCGGCGCGGCGCGACGCGATGCTCGAGGCCGCCCGCGCCGCGTGCGACGGGCATGAGCTCGCGCGCCAGGCCGGCGCCACCGCGCCGAACGATGCCGTCGTGCTGCTGCGCGCGGTGGCGCCGCGCGTCGAACCGCTGATGAGCCTGTTCAAGGCGGTACGCAACCGCTGGCGCCAGGCGGCCTGGGACTGCGAGGCGATGCTGCCGAGGATCTGGACGACCTGACGGCTGCGCGCTGCGCCGGCGCGCAGCACCAAAGCGTCAGCGCTTCGGTACGGCCTGCGCGTCGAGCCAGCGCGCCACCTGCGCAAGGTCGGCCACGCCGCTGACGCGCGTGACCTCGCCGCCCGGCGCGATCAGCAGCGTGCGCGGCAGCTCGCCGTGCCACGTCGGATCGACACTGGCACGCAGGAACTCGTCCATTTCCGAGACCACATGCCAGCGCTCTACGGCACCCAGCCCTGCCTTGCGCAGTGTCGCTTCGCTCGCGCGCGGCGGCGTCTGGTCGGCCTGCACCAGCACCAGGCGCAGGCCCGGCCGCTGGCGGCGCAACTCGGCCCAGCGGGGCAGTTCGGTCAGGCAAGGCCCGCAGGTCATGCCCCAGAGGTGAAGCACGAGCGGCTGGCCCGCGTGCTGCGCGCGGATCTGGCGCAGGCTCTCGGTGGTGAAGACCCGGTCGTCGTCACCCGCGGCGAGCGCAGGCAGGCCGTGCATCGCCAGGGCCAGCATCAGCATGCAGCGTCGGGTCGTGTTCATAGATCGTCCAGGGGAAGCAGGCGATAGCCTTCGTCGCGGGTCATCCACGACAGGTAGAGGTGCTGCGGGTCGCTCAGCAGCACGGGATGGTCGGCGGTGTTTCGCGTCTCGGCCAAGGTGCGGTCGGGCGACCAGCTGCGGCCAGCGTCCTGCGACTTGCGCAGCTTGACGAGGATGCGCTGGCCGTCGAACTCCTTCCATGCCAGCCAGACGGTGTCGCCGCGGGCGAGCAGAGCCGGCCGGCCGGGCTGCTGCTGCGGATCGCCCACCGGTAGCGGCGCCGAGAACTGCTTCCCGCCGTCGGTCGAGCGCGCCAGGAACAGGCCCTGGCGCGCCTGGCCCTGCGTGAACCAAGCAGCCAGCAGGCTGCCGTCGGCGGCCACTGCCACGCTCGGCCCGTGGTGCGGGCAGGCGTCGATGGCCCAGTGGTCTTCGGCCACGCGGTAGGCCGCGCCGGGCTCGCCGCTGCGCGAGAAGGTCAGCACCGCGTGGTCGCGCTCGCGGCCCTCGAAGATGTTGCGGAACAGCGCCACGGGCCGGCCTTGCGGGTCGATCGTCAGCGCGATGCGGCAGCACTCGCAGGTGCGGTCCTGCGCGATGCGCTCGGTGTCGAAGGTCGCGCCACCGTCGAGCGAGCGGGCGAACGCCAGCGCCGCACCAGACTGCGTCTGGCCCTTGCGGCGAGCGGCCGCGGCAGTGCGCTTGTCCAGCCAGCTCGCGACCACCGCGCCGTCCGCGTCGATCGCGAGTGCCGGAAAGCGCTGGCTGGCCGCATCCGCCGACAGGCTGCGCGGCTCGGAGAAGGTAGCGCCGCCGTCGGACGAGGTCGATACCATGACCTGCGCGTTCCACTGCTTGTCCTTGAACACGCCGTAGGCCACCACGGCGCGGCCCTTCGCATCGACCACGATCTGCGGTTTGGCATCGGAGCCGAGGTCCAGCGTGCTGCCGTGCCGGCCGATCTCGACGGGCAGTGTGAAGCTGCGCCCGCCGTCGGTCGAGCGCGCCGACGACACCGAGCCTCCTGCAACCCACACCAGCCACAGCGTGCCGCGCGCGTCGATGAAGGGCATGGCGGCGCTCGCGCAGGCCAGCGCCGTGCCCGTGCAGCCCGCCGTTGCATGCCCCGCGTGGCCCATGCCGCCGACACGCGACGCCGCCGGAGCCGGCGCGGCCGGCTGCGCCGCGGCGGCCGACGCGAGGCCCACCAGCAGCACGCCGAGCGCGGCGCGCCAGCGGCGGATGGACATCGACGGCGCTGCCATCAGAAGTGCGCCCGCAGCCCCACCGAGTACGCGCGCGGCATCGCCAGGCTGATGCCCTGCGGATTGCTCGCGCTGCCGTCGGTGTAGCGCTTGTCACCGAGGTTGGTGACGGCGCCCGTGAACTCGAGCACCTCGTTGACGCGGTAGCTCGCTCCCACGTTCACCACCGTGTAGCCACCTTGTCGAACCGGCGGCGAGAGCGTGAGGCTGCTGAGCGTCATCGGGCTGTTGTAGCGGAGGTCCGCAGTCCATGTCCAGCCGCGCCCCGCCTTCCAGCTCACGTTCGCCCCGGCCACGCCCTTGGGCATCAGCGGCAGCTGCACACCGGTCGGGTCGCCCGTGGTGGTGCGCGTGTAGACCGTGCGGGTCAGCGTGGCATAGGCCGCGAGGCCGAGATCGTCGGTCACCGCCCACTTGCCGTCGAGCTCGATGCCGGAGGCGCGCTGGTCCTGCCCGTTCGTGTAGAAGCTCACCGTGCCGGGGCAGGCCGCATTGGCCACGCCGGTATAGCCGGTACCGCAGATGTTCTGCACCGGCGCCGGGATCGGCGTCGACGTCGTGATGGCATAGGTGGCCACCACGTTCGTCACGTCGGCCTGGAAGACCGTCGCGCCCACCGACACGTTGCGCCACTTCCAGTCGACCCCGACCTCCTTGCCGACCAGCGTCTCGGGCTCGAGTAAGGGGTTGGCGATCGTGATCGAGCTGCTGCCGAAGCTGCGGAACATGTTGTTCAGGCCGGGTGCGCGGAACGCCTTGTAGGCAGCGGCGCGCAGCGCGAGCGTGTCGCTCAGCTCGTAGCGCAGCGACAGGCTGGGGTCGAAGGCGGTCTTCGTCAGCGACGGCACGGGCCCGCCGGTGGTGGCGGCCGCCACCGGCACCGCCACGTTGCTGTAGTTGGTCTGCAGCGCGATGCCGTCGGCACTGGAGAATCGGTCGACCCGCGCACTGAAGGTCACTTCCAGCGGCTCGACCGGGCTGAGCTTGAACTGCGAGAACAGGCCGGCGAAACTCTGCGCCCCGCCGCCGTAGTTGGCGCGTTGCACGCGCAGCACGGCCGGCAGCGCGGCGGTCGGCGTGCGGTACGACTGCTGCGCGTCTTCGCCCGAGATCTTCCGCAGGTCCAGGCCAACCTGAAGCTCGTTGAGCAGGCCATCGAAATGCCGCGAGTAGACCAGGGAGCCGCCGCGCTCGCGGTAGGTGTTGATGTCGTGGGAGGTGGCGTACTGAAGCGTGGCAGCCGTGCGCTGCGCCTGAGTCGCACCTGCGCCAGACACCGGTGCGCCGCAGGCGAAGGTGCTGGCCGCGTAGCAGCCGGCACCGTTGTACTTGTCGAAGCGCACGTTCTGCGCGTAGAGGTTGGCGGCGACGCGGCTGCGATCGTCGAAGGTCCGCGTGAGGCCGGCCTGCAGGTCCGGGCTCTTCTGCAGGTTGGTGCCGTAGGCGTACCCGCCGATGTCCTCGTTCTGTTCGTGGTAACCGATGCGCGCAAAGCCTTCCAGACCGGCAGCAGGCTTGAAGAAGACACCGAGCCGCGCGTTCTTCGCCGTGGCCGACGACTCGCCGCGCCCGGGCCAGTAGGCAGCGCGCAGCGCCTCGGGCGAGTTGTTGTAGCCGTCGGAGCTGAAGCCGTCGACCGAGAGGTTGACCGCCCACGCGTCCGACAGTCGCCAGCTCTTGCTCGCGGCCGAACTGAAGGTGCCCTGGCTGCCCAGGCGCGCGGCAAGGTCGAGTTCGTCGCCCTTGGGCCGCTTCGAGACGATGTTGATGACCCCGCCCACGGCGAGGTTGCCCCACAGGCTCGACCCGCCGCCGCGAACGATCTCGACGCGCTCGATGGAGCTCAGCGGCACCTTGAACCACTGGATGGTCGTGTAGAACGGGTCGAGCACGGGGATGCCGTCGACCAGCACCAGCACCTTCTTGTCCATGCCGCGGAACTTGATGTTGTGGCCCGTCGGATCGGTGGTGTAGGCCGGCGATCCCGAGACGAGCAGCGCCGGCACGTTGCGCAGCAGCTGGTCGAGCGTCTGCGCCGGCGAGTGGCGGATCTCCTCCTGGGAGATCACCGTGGTGTGCAGGGGCATATCCTGCAGCCGGGTGTCGGAACGGGTGGCCGAGACGACGACAGTCTCGAGCGCCAGGGACGACGCGGCCTCCTGGGCCAGCGCCGGCGCCGCCAGCAGCGCGCAGAGCGTGGCGACGGCGGTCGGTCGATGAGAGGGGCGCGACGGCGGGCGTCGCAGCGGGAGGGCTTTCATGCTCGGTGACCTTGCGAAATCGGGTGACAGCCGCCGCACTCGGGTGCGCACGGCTCGCCGGCCAGGCGGCGCGCAACGAGGCGCACCGCGGCCGTGGCGTGAACCGAAGCCGCGTGCGACGGGGCGTTCGGCACGGAGGCGGGAACCCTTCGCTGCGCTCAGCGCAGCGGGAGAGAACCCGCTCGCGTCAGACCGAGAGCGGAGGGCCGCGCGGCGGGGCGTGCTGCCAGGCCGCGGGCGCAAAGGTCGCCGGAAGGTCCGGCAGGGGCGCTGCGAAGCGCAGCGGCAGCAGCGCCACCACGACAGGCACCGGCGGCGGCGCCGCGGCGACGAGGTGCAGCGTGCAGTAGGGGCAGTGATCGAGGCTTGTGGCCAGCGAGGCCGGTGCCGTCGGTTCGGGTGTCGAGCCGTTGCCAGTCTCGGCGGTGCGCGGCCCCGTCGCGCTGCAGATCTCGAAGCCGAGCGCATCACCCGGCGAGCTCAGCGCATGCGACAGCGTCGGCGTCAGCGCGGCCCACAGGAGGGCCAGAACGGCCATCCAGGAACCGACGCGACGCTTGACCAGACCCCACTGCATGCGCCGATTCTAGGGGCGGCGCGAGCAACCCAGGCTACGACGCCGGCCCCGGACACGCGAATGCGTGTGGGGAAGCGCCCTACCGGTACGGTCGCGCGGCGTCGAGACGTCGATGAGCCTGTTCGTGGCGCTGCAGGACCCCGTGGGCCACCGCAGGACGCGGCATGGCAATTGACATCGCCGCCGGCGAGGTCGACCATCCAACTTGAAGTCGACTTCAAGTCGGAGGACGTCGTCCCATGGACATCTCGGACGTTGCCAGGCAGTCGGGCGTCGCGGCGTCGGCGCTGCGCTACTACGAACGCAAGGGCCTGATCCGCTCGCTCGAGGCCGCGGGAAGCCGGCGCAAGTTTTCGCCGGCCGTGCTGGACCAGCTGGCGCTGATCGCGCTGGGCCAGGCGGCGGGGTTCTCGCTCGACGAGATCCGGGTGATGCTCACGCCGGGCGGTGCGCCGAACATCGACCGCGCCATGCTCGCGGCCAAGGCGAACGAACTCGAGCGCACGGTCAAGCGGCTGAAGGCCGTGATCGACGGCCTTCGGCATGCCGTGGCCTGCCGTGCGCCGAGCCATGCGGCCTGCCCGTCGTTCCAGCGCCTGCTCAAGGCCGCCGCGGCCGGCGCGCTGGAAAGCCGAGTCACTCGTGGCGGACCAGCGCGTCGACCACGCGCCGGGTGAGCGGGGCGACGGCGAGGACCACGGGGAAGGCGACCAGCCAGGCAATGAGCCAGGCCGACGACCACATCGCGAGCAGACCGGGCGCAAAGCCGAGCGCGCGGTAGCTGGTGATGCCGGAGATCAGCAGCGACATCAGCCCCGAGAGCATGAAACCGAACAGCACGGGCGCGAAGGAGCGGGGAAACATGATGCTCAGCCCTCCGCCGGCGCGTGCACACGGCCCTGCGCCTGGACGCGCAGCAGCGTGGCCGCGACATGGCGGCCGAACATGCGCGCGGTCTCGACGTCCCCAGGCACGAACGCGTCGGCCGGGGCCGAATGGCCCGCCTGTGCCATCAGGCCGGACCACGAACCCAGGCGGTTGGCGGCCTCGTCGTAGGGCACGCCGCGGTGCTGCTCCGGCAGGATCGGGTTGCCCACCCACAGCATGCCGTGCTGCATGGCGAAGACGAACATCGACATCAGCGTGGACTGCTTGTCCCCGGAGGGCAGCGACGACACCGTGAAGCCGGCCGCCAGCTTGCCCTTCAGCCCCTGGCTGCGCCAGAGGCGGCCGGTAGCGTCCATGAACGACTTGAAAGGCCCGGAGACGCCACCCAGGTAGGTCGGCGATCCGAGGATCAGTCCGTCGAAACCGACGAGGTCGTCGGGCCGGGCGGTGGCGGCATCCACCTGGACGAGCTCGGGCGTGACGCCCTCGACGGATTGCGCGCCCGCGTGGACGTGGCGTGCGATGTGTTCGGTGTGCCCGTGGGCGCTGTGGTAGACGATGGCCAGCGTGGTCATTCGAGTGCTCCTGTCGAGACGTTGGAAGGTCAGGCGGCAAGCCCGGCGGCGGCGAGGTACAGGCCGATGCCGAACACGGCGTGGTTGGCGATGCTGCGCGCGCAGTTCTTCAGCGGCGTCGGGGTCCTGGACGCTGCGAAGCCGGAACCCATCGCCGGCTGCATCACGAACAGCGGGAAGACGACGGTCGCCACGCCGGTCAGCACCGCGGGCAGCCAGGTCGGCTGCTCGATCCACGCCGCACCCTGCAGCGCCACCAGCAAAGCGGCGAAGCCGATGCCCACGGCGTAGTGCGTGATCCAGCCCAACGCCAGTTCGCCGCGCGCGGGTTCGGCCCTGGCGATGGCGGCATGGCAGAACCGCCCGCGGGCCATGTGCGCGACCCAACGCCCGATCAGCGCGAAGCTGCCGGTGGGCACGCCCAGCCTGTTCAGGGCGGTCAGCCACAGGTCGAGCACGGCGGTGGCGCCCGCGCCGATGACAACGACGTCGAGCAGTTCTTCGGGGGTGATCATGGGGTGTCCTTCGCGGTGGTTCGGGTGTGTGGAATCCACTCTAGAAGTTGAACTCGACTTCAAGTCAAGGGCGGGAGCGAGGAAAGTTCGAATCGGACGATCGCGCCGCGCCGGCGACGCCTCGCGCCGCCCTCCGGCAGCTGGTCGCGGCGTGCTCGACGGGGGCCCCAACCCGGTTCACAGTCCGCACATGCCGCTGCATCGGCGGCGCCCGAAAGCACCCCATGAACCCGTTCCACACCGTCCTGAAGCCCGCAGCCCTGATGGCCGCCGCCCTGCTGCTGGCAGCCGCGCCGGCGCGCGCGCAGCACGCGGGCTACCGCACGATCACTCTCGCCGGCGACACGCCCGCGACCGTGGCGCTGTTCTATCCCTCCGCGACGCCCGATCGCGTCGTGCCCATGGGGCCGTGGCTGCCCGTCGTGGCACCGGGCGCCCCGGTCTCCGAGGCCCGGCTGAAGGGCCTGATCCTGATCTCGCACGGCACGGGCGGCACGGAACTCAACCACCACGATCTCGGCACGCGGCTCGCCCGCGAGGGCTATCTGGTGGCCGCGGTGCGGCATGCGGGCGACAACTGGCAGGACCGTTCGCTGGTCAGTTCCGGCCGCTACATTCAGCGAACGGCCGCTGCAGCTCACGCGCGTGCTCGACGCGCTGCTGGCCAGTCCCGAGTGGGGCCCGCGCATCCCGACCGATCGCATCGGGGCGGTGGGCCACTCCGCCGGCGGCTACAGCGTTCTGGCGCTGGCCGGTGGGCAGGCCGATCCGCGGCGCTCGGCGCAGCACTGCCAGACCACACAGGACGACCCCGGCTATTGCAGCCTGGCCAAGGGTTCCAGCGCGACCGACGCCTCCGGCGCCCGCAGCGCGCCGGCCGACCCTGCCCCGGCGCCGTCGTCAGCGCCCGTGTCGGTGCCGGATCGCCGCATCCGCGCGGTGCTCGTGATGGCGCCCATGGCGGTGGTGTTCACGCCCGAGAGCCTCGCCGCGATCACGGTGCCGGTGCGCGTCGTCATGGCCGAGCACGACACGGTGCTGGCCGCGAAGTACCACGGCGCCCATGTGGTCGCCCACCTGCCGGGGGCACAGTCGCACACGGTGGCCGGCGCCGGGCACTTCGCCTTCATGGCGCAGCCGACCTTCCCGCTGCCGTCGGCAGCCGGCGATGCGGCGAGCAACCCGCCCGGCTTCGACCGCGTGGCCTTCCTCCCGACCCTGGAGAGCGAGGTGGCCGAATTCTTCGCGCAGCAGTGGCGCTGATGCGCGCGCGTCAGTCGGCGAAGCCGTAGGGCCCGCCGCGCTCCAGTGCCCGCCGGTAGGCGGGCCGCGCGTGGATGCGCTGCAGCCAGTCCGTCAGCTTCGGCCGGCGCGCGTCCAGCCCGGCGCGCTGCGCCGCGGCCTCGAGCGGAAAGCTCATCTGCACGTCGGCCGCGCTGAACGCCTCGCCGGCGAACCAGGGCCGCTGCGCCAACTCGGCTTCCATGAAGTCGAGCTGGCGTTCGATGTTGGGCATCACGAAGCTCCTGAGCACCTGCGCCGAGATGCCACGCGCCACCGGCTTCACGAAGAAGGGCATCGGCGCGCTGGCCACCTTGTCGAACACCAGCTTCATCAGCAGCGGCGGCATCGCCGAGCCTTCGGCGAAGTGCAGCCAGTAGCGATAGCGCAGGAACTCGGGCGTGCCGGGCGAGGGCCGCAGCCGGCCGCCCTCGCGGTCGACCAGGTACTCGACGATCGCGCCCGACTCGGCCACCGTGAGCTCGCCGTCGGTGATCACCGGCGACTTTCCCAGCGGGTGCACGGCACGCAGTTCGGGCGGCGCGAGCATGGTCACCTTGTCGCGCTGGTGGTGGCGGATCTCGTAGGGCAGCCCGAGCTCCTCGAGCAGCCACAGCACGCGCTGCGAGCGCGAATCGTTGAGGTGGTGGACGACGATCATCCGGCGATTGTGCCGGCGGGCGCGCCGCCCGTGCCGCTCAGGCCTTCTTCTCCCACTCCATGATCCAGTTCGTCGCCCACGAGCGGCCGCCATCGCGCGACACGGACTGCTGCCAGCGGCACGCGCGCGGCGCGATGCGGTCCCAGGTGCTGCGCACGCGGATCGGCACCTCGCCATCGGTGTCGTCGGCCTCGAACACTGCGGCCCCGTCGCGGAAACCGCCTGGCATGCCGGGGCCGGTGAGCGACGCGCCCTTGGCGTTGGTCCACAGCTCGAACCAGCGGCGCTGTTCGCTGTCGAACAGCCGCATGCCCATGCCGCTGAAACTGCGCGCGGGGATGCGCAGTTCCTCGATGCTCGCCACGCCGCCGAGAATGCTCCAGCAGGTCGCCTCGCCCTCGAACGCATCCCACTCGTCGCGCGCGGCATCCTTCAGGCGCCGATGGCGGATGCGCCAATCGCCGCTCAGGAAGTCGAACTCGCCGGCTCGCCCCGGCGGCGGCGGCTCGATAGGCACGGCGCCGGCCACCGGGGCCCCCGCGGCGGGGCTGGCCGCCACCATGGGCAGCAGGGCGAGGCCGGCCATCGTGTGCAGCAGGCTGCGGCGCGGCCAGGGGAAGCGTTCGTCGTGCATCGTGTCCTCCCGAAGTCAGGGTGTCGAGGGC
>WBZM01001150.1_pt1:20000-28412 | contig 28412 bp, 23 predicted proteins | sample 5204271 | NCBI WGS metagenome assembly WBZM01 (sample SAMN12344346, study PRJNA552823) | activated sludge metagenome | biome: Activated sludge suspended growth; feature: Nitrification reactor; material: Wastewater; isolation source: activated sludge from nitrification reactor of... | reverse complement strand
GGGACAAGGGAACGATGTGTTCTTGCTTAGTCTTCGAGAGGATGAATCGCCACTCAGCCTGCGCCAGGTCGATGTCTGACCACTTGGCTGACCTTAGCTCGCCGGGTCTGACCGGAACCAAGGGGGCAAGCCTGAGAGCGCACCTTACAGGCAATGTGCCTTGGTAGCTCCAGAGGGCCTTGAGGATAGGCCCTAGCTCCTCTGGCTTGGTGATGGCCGGGAAGTGGCGGTCAATGACCGTAGGCAGGGCACCGCGCAGGTCACGGGCCGGATCGGACTCCAGCCTCCCGGAGGCGATGGCAAAACGGTTGACTTGGCCGACGATGGTCAGGGCACGGTGGGCGGTCTCCACCGCACCCCTGGCGCAAATCCGCTCCAAGGCCTCCAGGATGGCCCTGGGTCTCAGGTTTTCGATGGCGATGCCACCAATCCACGGGAACAAGTCGCGGTTCATTAGGCTCAGCACCCGGACGGCATGGCTGGGCGCCCAGGTCGGGACTTGTCGCTGGTGCCATTCGCGGGCGAGGATCTCGAAGGAGTTGGCTTCCCGCTCCACCCTGGCGGTCTTCATCGCCTTACGTTGGGCGCTTGGGTCGATGCCTGCCGCCACCTGCTTGCGGGCCTCGTCCCGGCGCTCCCGTGCGTCCTTCAGGGTAACGTCCGGGTAGCCACCCAGGGCCAGCAGCTTTTCCTTGTTATCGAAGCGGTAGCGGAAGCGCCACAGCTTGCCGCCCTCGGGAGCAATCAGTAAGAACAGCCCCCGCTCGTCATAAAGTTTGTAGGGTTTTTCTTGGGGCCTGGCGTTGCGGACTTTGGCGTCGGTGAGGGGCATGGAGTGCCTCGGGGTGGGGTATGCGATTTTGGGGTATGGGGTATACCTGAATATCTACCCCACCGCTGACCTCGGATGAAAATGGACTTATCTCGGTCCATAATACCCCACCGTGGACTACCCGCAAGGGTTAAAGGCATAAAAAAACCCGCCTTTTCGGGGCGGGTCTTGGTCTCTTTTAGTCCGTTAAGGAGTAAGGGAATAGGGGTTTTGGTGGAGCCGAGGGGGATCGAACCCCTGACCTATGCATTGCGAACGCATCGCTCTCCCAGCTGAGCTACGGCCCCGGGAATGGGTGGCGGCGAGTAACCGAGTGATCGGTTGGCTCCCCTTGCCTGAACCAGGGCCGGCATTTTAGCACCACTGCCCGGGCCGATGACAAGCCTGGCGAGGGATCGCCATAAAGGCCCACCTCTGGCCGTGAGGAGATAAACACGGGAGGAGATAAAGCATGTCAAGTGGTGCCAAGTTTGTTACATTTCGTTACCAGAGCCAACCGGTTTGACCCACCACCAAGGGTCGCCGCTGGTTGGCTAGGAGAGGGTAGCCAGGGAAAGGAAGAATGATCGTTTACCACCAGAACATAACTAAGCCATCCCTAAGCAGGATGGAGGAGTGTCAATCATGTCTGCACTGCGGGTCGCTGATCGCGAACTCTCCGTGAATCGAAAGGGTTTTCTCGCCAGCTTTGATGATTGGGATCGGGAAGTGGCACAAGCCCTGGCCGCCTCCCAGGGACTGGTTCTGACCACGCGCCACTGGGCGGTCATCGAATTTTTGCGCGATTACTATGCGGAGTTTGGGCATCCCCCTTCGCCCAAGAATGTCATCCAGGCCGTGGGTAACCAGGTTAGTCCTCATGTTCCCTGCACACGCAAGACCCTGGAGGGGTTATTCCCGGCTGGAGGGTGCAAACAGGCCTGTCATATCGCGGGCCTACCCGATTACTTCTGCCATTCCTGCTGAACCTGAGCCGGGTCTCGGCGGATTCCATGCCACCTGGCCGTTTTCCGCGGGTGGTGTGTGGATTTGCCGGGTCCCCGCCGCGTTAGCGATGCAAAATCAGTTCTAGGACCATTTTGCTGCCAAAGTAGGCCAGGATCAGAACGGCGAAGCCGCTCAGGGTCCAGACGATGGCCGTCTTTCCCCGCCAGCCGTAACGCAAACGGCCGATCAGCAACCCGCCAAACATCAGCCAAGCCAGGGTTGAGAGCAACGTTTTGTGCACCAGGTGCTGGGCGAACATGTCCTCAAGGAAGGCAAAACCGCTGAGCAGGGCCAGGGTCAGCAGGGCAAACCCGGTACCGATCATCTCGAACAGCATGCTTTCCATGGTTTGGAGAGGGGGCAGGGCGCGGATGAAGCCCGCGGGCCGACGTTGGCGGAGATGGCGGTCCTGAATCGCGAGCAGGATGGCTTGTACGCTGGCCAGCGTCAGAAGGCTGTAGGCCAACATGGAGATCAGGACGTGGATCTTGATGTCCCAGCCGACTGCTTGGCGCATGAAATCGGGGCTCGGAAAGCTGGCCTCCAGCAATAAGGTGAGAGCGGCGACGGGCAGGAGCACCAGGCCGAGATTTTCCACCGGCTTGGTCAGGCTGGAGACAGAAAAGAGAGCGATGACTGTCCAGGAGGTCAGTACCAAGGCGTTGAAGAAGCCCAGGTTGATACCGGGGGCACGGAAAATGCTGTCGTACAGCAGCCAGCCGTGCATGCACAATCCGGCCAGGATCAACCAGAGGGCGAGCGGCCGTGAGGGAGATGGCGACTGACCACGCCGGACCAGGCGCCAGGCTATGAGACCGGTGGCGCTCAGGTAGAGCGCGATGGCAATCAGGGCAAACTGGAAGTGATGCATGATGGGGAATAATCGCACAAAGCGCCTGCGGGGGAAATGATGCCAGCCCTTCCTGTGCCTCTTCCAACCCGACCTTCGGGCGGGATGAGGACGCGTTCCCAGCCTCCGTGGCTTATACTTCGTGCCTTTGAACCCGGACCGATCGATTTGATCAGTCGGCCTTTTCCTGTCCTTTCCGAGGGAAGCTCATGTTTGAAAACCTTCAGGAGCGTTTTGGACGCGCCCTTGACAATCTCCGTGGCCGGGGGCGGTTGACGGAGGACAACATCAAGGATTCCCTGCGTGAGGTACGCATGGCCTTGCTGGAGGCCGACGTGGCGTTGCCCGTCGTGCGGGCCTTCGTCGACCGCGTGCGCGAAAAGGCGATGGGGGAGGAGGTCGCCCGCAGCCTGACCCCGGGCCAAGTCCTAATCAAGATCGTCAGCGACGAATTGGTCACCCTCATGGGAGCCGCCAACGAGTCCCTTAATCTGGCCGCGCAGCCCCCCGCGGTGGTGCTGATGGCGGGCTTGCAGGGTTCCGGTAAGACCACCAGCGTCGCCAAGCTGGCGCGGTGGCTCCAGGAGAAACAAAAAAAGAAGGTCATGGTCGTGAGTTGCGACGTTTACCGTCCGGCGGCCATTGATCAGTTGCAGACGCTGGCCGGCGAGGTGGAGGCGGAGTTTTTTCCCAGCCAGGGAGATCAGGACCCGGTGCATATCGCCCGGGCCGCCCTGGATGCGGCGCGCAAGCACTTCAAGGATGTACTGATTGTCGACACCGCCGGTCGCCTGCATGTCGACCAGGCGATGATGGACGAGATCCAGCGCGTCCATGCGGCCATCAAACCGGTCGAGACTCTCTTTGTGGTCGACGCCATGACCGGGCAGGACGCCGCCAACACGGCCAAGGCGTTTGATGACGCCTTGCCCTTGACGGGGGTCATTCTTACCAAGGCCGATGGTGACGCGCGGGGCGGGGCGGCCCTGTCCATCCGACACCTGACTGGCAAGCCGATCAAGTTTCTCGGGGTCGGGGAAAAGACGGCCGCCCTGGAGCCCTTCCATCCCGAACGGATTGCCTCCCGCATTCTGGGCATGGGCGATGTCCTGTCCCTGGTCGAGGAGGTGCAGGGCAAGATCGATCGCGACAAGGCGGAACAGCTGGTTAAAAAGATCCAGAAGGGTAAGGATTTCGATCTGGCGGATTTTCGCGATCAGTTGTTGCAGATGTCCAAAATGGGGGGGATGGCGGGGCTGCTGGACAAGCTGCCGGGCATGGGGCAGGTACCGGAACACCTCAAGCAGCAGGTCAACGACAAGGAAATGAAGCGTCTGGTGGCGATGATTGATTCCATGACCCCGCAGGAACGAGCCTTCCCGGCCCTCATCCGGGGGGGGCGTAAACGGCGTATCGCCTCGGGCTCGGGAACGCAGATCCAGGATCTGAATCGATTGCTCAAGCAATTCACCGTCATGCAGAAAACCATGAAGAAGATGAAGGGGGGTGGGGTCACCCGGATGTTGCGCTCCCTGTCCGGGCGGCTCCCGGGCATGGGGATGCCGGGGCGGATGCCCTTCTGACTCCAAGCTTGGTCCTGGCGGGCAGGACAAAGGGGGCGATACGCCGCTTTCATTTCTCGCCGTTTCAAGTAAAATGCCGAGTTTCCTTGCGCCTGAGTGGCGCCAGGCCCGGAATCTGGAACTTTTATCAGGGCTAACCATGGTCACGATTCGTTTGTCGCGAGGTGGCGCCAAGAAGCGCCCCTTCTATCAGGTTGTCGTCGCGGACGTTCGGAGTCGCCGGGACGGGCGGTATATCGAGCGCCTCGGTTTCTTCAACCCCATTGCCGTGGGTGGTGAAGTCAAGGTACGTCTGGACCGGGAGCGTGCCAACTATTGGATTGCCCAGGGTGCCAAGCCGACTGAGCGCGTGGTGGAACTGTTGAAGCTGGTCGCCAAGGAAGCCGAGAGCTTGCCCGCCGCAACCAGCGTGCAGGCCGTCGCCGCATCCTGATCCTGACCGGTCTATTCCGCGGTCGCGATTCGGACCCGGCTAGTCTGACTGGGGCTGATTTGAGTGGATGCACCGTGGAGGAACGCCCCCTGATCTTGGGTCGGATATCTGGCCTGTTCGGGGTCCAGGGCTGGGTCAAGATCTTCTCGGAGACCGAGCCTAAAGAGGCCATCCTCGGCTACTCGCCCTGGTATCTTGGTCGTACTGGCGAACCGCGTCAGGTCCTGGAAGGGCGCAGGCATGGCAAGGTGCTGGTTGCCCGGCTGGCAGGGTGCGCCAGCCGTGATGAAGCGGCGGAACTGGTGGGCCTGGATATCGCGGTTCGTCGCCAGCAGCTGCCGGTCCTGAGCGAGGATGAATTTTACTGGGCAGACTTGGAAGGCTTGACCGTCGAGACCCTGTCCGGAATTACTCTCGGTATCGTCGACCACCTCTTTGCCACCGCGGGCAACGATGTCCTGGTGGTCAAGGGAGAACGGGAGCGCTTGATCCCCTTCCTCTGGGACGACGTGGTCAAGGAGATTGATCTAGCCGCGAGGCGGATGCGTGTCGATTGGGACCCGGATTTCTAGTCCCGGTTGCCTGGTATGCGCTTTGATGTCATCACCCTCTTCCCCGCGATGTTTCGGGCCCTGGAGGATGAGGGTGTCATCGCCCGGGCCCTGGCCTCTGGCGTCGCTGAACTGCATGTGTGGAATCTACGCGATTATGCGCGGGATATCCATCGCACCGTTGACGATCGCCCCTATGGGGGCGGGCCCGGAATGGTGATGAAGGTCGGTCCGCTGCGGGCGGCGATTGAGGATGCCCGGGCGGCGGCACCGTTGAGCCGAGTTGCTTACCTGAGCCCCCAAGGTCGTCTCCTGGACCAGAGGGAGATGGCACGCATCGCACAGGACAGTGGCTGGGTCCTGATTGCTGGTCGGTATGAAGGTATCGACGAGCGTTTGATCGCCGGTTGGGTGGACGAGGAATGGTCCATCGGAGATTATGTACTGAGCGGCGGTGAGTTGCCGGCCATGGTGGTGATGGATGCCGTCATCCGACTCTTGCCGGGGGCTTTGGGGCATGCGGACTCGGCTCGGGAGGATTCCCATGTGGCCGGCCTGCTGGATCATCCCCATTACACCCGACCCGCCCTCGTGGACGGTCAGCCGGTGCCGGCGGTACTGCTCAGTGGTGACCATGGCGCTATTCAGCGCTGGCGCCTAGGGCAGGCCTTGGGCAGGACCTGGCTGCGTCGTCCCGATTTATTGCGGCGTCGGTCCCTGAATCAGCAGGAACAGGCGTTGCTGGATGAATTTATCCACGCGCACCAAGACGCTGGGTGAGAACTGGAGCTTAAGAGCATGAATATCATCGAGGCACTCGATAAAGAGCAGATGGGCCGCGAGGTCCCGGATTTTGCCCCCGGCGATACGGTCGTGGTGCAGGTCAAGGTTAAGGAAGGCAACCGCGAACGACTCCAGGCCTTCGAGGGGGTCGTGATCGCCAAGCGCAACCGGGGGCTCAATTCGGCCTTCACCGTGCGTAAGTTGTCCCACGGCGAGGGCGTGGAACGTGTGTTCCAGACCTACAGCCCGTTGGTGGACTCCATTCAGGTGAAGCGTCGTGGCGATGTCCGCCGCGCTAAGCTGTACTACCTGCGGGGGCGCACTGGCAAGGCGGCCCGCATCAAAGAGAAGGTCTGATCCGTTTAGGCATCTCCCTGGCGCCCCTTCCCTTGTTCGGTAAGGGGCGCCTGTTGCTTGATCCCGACGTCTTGGTTTTCCGCTCTTCACTCGTCAACCCGGTGCGGTAGGAAATCCTTGGTGTCCGTTGTCAGCCTGTTCCGCTGCTTTGGCATGATCAGCGCTGCCTCCAGCTTTATCGCCTCAAGCGTTATCGGCGGGCCAATCGCCGATCAGCAATTGCTTGCTCATGCCCCTGCCGTTTGACGATCCTCCCTCTCGTGGTCTTCCCTGCCACGGTCCCGCCAGCCGCTTGCGCCTCGCTCAAAACACCATCCCTCCCTGCGCAGGTCCCCCTTCCTGAACAATTTCAAGGTTTAGCCATGACCTTTTATTGGCATGACTACGAGACCTGGGGCTCCGATCCCCGGAGAGACCGTCCTTGCCAGTTTGCCGGCCTGAGGACTGATCCCGACTTGAATCCGGTTGGAGATCCCTTGGTACTTTTCTGCCGCCCGGCCGATGACTACCTACCCGATCCTGGCGCCTGTCTGATCACTGGCATTAGCCCGCAACTGGCCTGGGAGAAGGGTCTGCCTGAGGCGCAGTTCGCCATGCGCATCGAAAGTGAGCTTTCCCTCCCCGGCACCTGCGGCGTCGGCTACAACAGCCGTCGATTTGATGATGAGGTCACCCGGAATCTCTTCTACCGTAACTTTATCGACCCCTATGCCCGGGAATGGCGAAATGGCAATAGCCGGTGGGATCTCATCGACGTGATGCGGCTTGCGCATGCGTTGCGGCCGGAGGGAATCCAGTGGCCAGCCACCGCGGAAGGTACCCCCTTGTTCCGGCTGGAAGACTTGACTGCCGCCAATGGTATCGCCCATGCCCAGGCCCATGATGCCTTGGCAGATGTGCGGGCGACGATCGATCTGGCGCGGGTTCTCAAGTCCCGGCAACCCCGTCTCTTTGCCTATGCCTTAACCCTAAGGGCCAAGGAAACGGTCGAGGAACTGGTGTTCAAGGGGCCTCCCTTCCTGCATGTCTCATCCCGATACCCGGCCCAGCTGGGTTGCATCGCTCCGGTTTTACCCATTGCTCGGCACCCGGAAAATCCCAAAGGGGTCATCTGTTTCGACCTTCGGTACGATCCTGAGCCCCTACTGGCCCTTTCCCCGGAGGCTATTCACCGGCGTCTATTTACCCGAAACCAGGATTTGCCGGACGGTGAGAAACGGATCCCGCTCAAAACTCTGCATCTCAATCAGGTGCCTATGGTAGCCCCGATGGGGACCTTGACCAGGGAAGCTGCTGAGCGCTGGGACATCGACCTGGCCCAGGTCGAGCGGCACGCCCAACGCCTGGTGGCCGATCCCGACCTGATGGACAAGGTCAGACGAGTTCATCAGATGGGGCAAAAGCCTGTGGAAACAGATCCTGATTTCATGATCTACACGGGTGGGTTCTTTTCGGATGCCGACCGTCGGATGATGGAGGGACTGCGGGAACAGACCCCAGAGACCTTGAGCAGGAGTCGAATTGTTTTTCAGGATCCGCGCGGTGAAACCCTGCTGTTCCGCTATCGGGCCCGCAACTGGCCAGAGACCCTCACGGAAGAAGAGCGAGAAGAATGGGATTCCTGGCGCTTTGAACGGCTTACCGATCCCGAAGCCGGGGGGGGCATCACCGTGGATGAATACCTGGTCCGGATCCAGCAGTTAAGACCTGAACATGCAAGTGTTCCGCGCCGGCTGGAGTTATTAGACCAACTGGCGGACTGGGCTGACCGGATCATGGACGCTGCGCCCTGAGGTCAGTGGTGAGAAAAAACAGGTGATTGCAGGCCTGGGTCTTAAGATGCTGCCAAGGAAGTAACTGTTGATTATCATAATGACTTTGACGCGGGACTGGATTCTTGTCGATTCGAGTCGGCTAAAAGTCTGCTTAATATTATTTTAATCAATCAGTTAGTATCTGGGTAGACTCTAAGCAGTCTCAGGCTTCGGTTGCCTTCTGTCCCGGCAGTCGCTGCCCGCCTAGTCAAGCGGCCTCCA
>WBZM01001150.1_pt1:0-15000 | contig 28412 bp, 23 predicted proteins | sample 5204271 | NCBI WGS metagenome assembly WBZM01 (sample SAMN12344346, study PRJNA552823) | activated sludge metagenome | biome: Activated sludge suspended growth; feature: Nitrification reactor; material: Wastewater; isolation source: activated sludge from nitrification reactor of wastewater... | reverse complement strand
GGGTATGGCTGTTCGCCATTTAAAGTGGTACGCGAGCTGGGTTTAGAACGTCGTGAGACAGTTCGGTCCCTATCTGCCGTGGGCGTTGGAGACTTGAGGGAAGCTGCTCCTAGTACGAGAGGACCGGAGTGGACGTACCCCTGGTGTTCCGGTTGTCACGCCAGTGGCATTGCCGGGTAGCTACGTACGGACGGGATAACCGCTGAAAGCATCTAAGCGGGAAGCCCCTCCCAAGATGAGGTCTCCCTGGACCCTTGAGGTCCCTAAAGGTCCGTCGCAGACTACGACGTGGATAGGCGGGATGTGGAAGCGTGGTAACACGTGAAGCTAACCCGTACTAATTGACCGTGCGGCTTGACCCTATAACACCCAAGCGCTGTGCGCCGGGTGGGTAATCGAATGCCCAACGATCGCTCTTCAGGAAGGGCATACCCCTTCCACCCCTTTCCCTGGCGGCCATGGAGCACTGGAACCACCTGATCCCATCCCGAACTCAGCAGTGAAACGGTGTATCGCCGATGATAGTGTGGGGCCTCCCCATGTGAAAGTAGGTCACTGCCAGGTCCTCTTCCTAAACCCCGTCACTACAAGTGGCGGGGTTTTTTTATTGCGTTGGCCATTGGCTGTTGGCCGATGGTTGTTACCGGAGATTTGACGCGGGTGCCACAGTTGCCGCGGCCTTTTCTTTCCAGACCCTACCTTGCGGCGGGATGGGCAGTGCTGCTTCTGGGTGGTGCTTCCCTTAGTGTCAAAGACCTTGCGATGACTTCAGGTTAATGCTTGAGCAGCTTCTCCTTGAATAGGAGTGGCGTGACATCTTCAAAACGCGATGCAAAGTGTATGGTCAGCCCCTGTCGGACGTGATCAGGTACCTCCTCGAATTCCCCCTGATTGTCTGCTGGAAGGATAATTTCCTTGATTCCGGACCGTCGGGCCGCAATGAGTTTTTCCCGGATGCCGCCGACTGGGAAGACCGCACCGGTAAGCGTCAACTCCCCCGTCATGGCTAGACGGCGTACAGATTGATTCCTAGCCAGGGAGATGAGGGCGCTGGCAAGGGTGATGCCTGCGGATGGGCCATCCTTAGGCGTGGCGCCAGCCGGAACATGGACGTGTATAAAGGATTTTTCGAAATAGGTGGGATCAATGCCGAACGCTTCGGCGTGACTGACGACATAGCCATAGGCGATCTCCGCTGATTCCTTCATGACATCGCCCAACTGCCCCGTGAGTTTAAAGCCGCGCGTGAAGCCGTGGGTGCGCACCGCCTCGATGGCCAGCGTGGCGCCGCCCATCGCGGTCCACGCCAACCCGGTTACCACCCCTGGGCCATCGAGTTTGCGATCATCGCGAAACAGGGGGCTGCCGAGGAACTCCTTGAGTTGATCCTCTTTCACCTGAATGGGTGGATCCTGCCCTTCCAGCATCCGTACTGCGGATTTCCGGACGATTTTGCCCAATTGTTTATCCAATCGGCGGACGCCGGCATCCCGAGCGTAGCCGCTGATGACCGCTCGCAGGGTCGCCGTGTCCAGGCGTACACCACGTTTTGGTAGGCCGGCCTTATCGATCTGGCGGGGCAACAGGTACTTCCTGGCGATATTCAGTTTTTCTTCCAGGATGTAGCCCGAGAGGGGGATGACCTCCATACGATCCAAAAGCGGGCCAGGGATGCTGTCCACCTGATTGGCGGTACAGACGAAGAGGACCTTGGAGAGGTCAAAGCGCAAATCGAGGTAATGGTCCAGGAAGTCGACATTTTGCTCGGGGTCCAGGACTTCGAGCAGGGCGGAGGCCGGATCGCCATGATAGGAGGAACCGACCTTGTCGATCTCATCCAGCATGATGACTGGATTGGCGGTACCCGTATCCTTGACTGCCTGGAGAAACTTGCCGGGCATGGCTCCGATGTAGGTCCGACGGTGTCCCTTGATTTCGGCCTCATCCCGCATACCTCCCACCGAGAAGCGGAAGAAGCGCCGACCCAGGGCATCGGCGATGGAGTGGCCTATCGAGGTCTTACCCACACCCGGGGGACCCACCAGCAGGATGATGGAGCCGGCGATCTCGCCCTTGTGAATTCCTACCGCTAAAAATTCCAGGATGCGGGTCTTGACGTCAGCCAGCCCATAGTGATCACGCTCCAGAAAACGCCGCGCCCGTTTTAGATCCAGTTTGTCCTGAGAATATTTTCCCCAGGGCAAAAGCGTAATCCAGTCCAGATAATTGCGGGTAACAGAGTATTCAGGAGAACCGGTCTCCAGGATGGCCATCTTTTCCAATTCTTCGTCGACCCGTTTCTGTGCCTCCGAGGTGAGGGTTAAGCCCTTGAGTCGCCCTTTGAATTTATCGAGTTCCGCCGTGCGGTCGTCCTTGGCCAGTCCCAGTTCCTTCTGAATAACTTTGAGTTGTTCCTTGAGAAAAAAGTCACGCTGCTGTTTATGCATGCGTTCCTCGACGGACTGCCTGATCTTTTGCTGAGCACGGGCCAATTCCAGTTCGTTATTCAGCAGGATCAGGACCTTTTCCATTCGCTTCAGCAGGTCGACTGCCTCAAGGACCTCCTGGAGTTGTTCCTTGCTGGAAGTCGTCAGACTGGCGGCGAAGTCGGACAGGTGCGAGGGATCATCCGGCCCGAAGCGATCGAGGAAGACGCGCAGTTCCTCCACGTAAAGGGGGTTGAGGGGTAGCAGTTCCTTAATGGTATTGATGACGGCCATGGCATAGGCCTTGACCTCGGCATCGGGTTCGCGACTGGGTTCAGGTAGATACTCGACTCGAGCGGAAAAGGGTGCTCGCCGTGCAACCCAGTTCTCGATGCGAAAGCGATGCAGGCATTCCACAAGGACCTGTAGGTAGCCCTCCTGTTCATGAACGCGATGGACCCGACAGGCAGTCCCGATGCTATAGAAGTGTTCCGGTTGGGAATCCTCGGCGGTATCTCCAGTCACGAGCACGACGCCCAGGATTTTGTTGTCCGATTCAACCACGGCCCGGATAGTCTTGGCCCAGTGCTTGGACGACATCAGCAGGGGTACCGCCTGACCGGGAAAGAATGGCCGCGCCGCCACGGGCAGCAGATGTATGATTCCGGGCAGCACGTCCTTGACACGGGCGGGCATGGCAGGCTCGACCACTATTTCCTCTCGTGGTTGATCGGTAACCTCCTTGTCTGCTGTTGCTTCAGGGTGAATGGTATCCGGCTGATCATCATCGTCATTCATGGTACTTCGTCTGCGGGGATTCGCTAATCTTCGCTATTTAGATGGAAGTCAGATGAGGTATTACAAGTCATATCAGCCAACTCGACAAAGGCTGAGACGGGTAATTCCTCGGCTCGTTGACCCGGATCAAGGTTCAATCGGGCAAAGTCCGCCGGTCTGACAAGGCCTTTCAGGCTATTACGTAAGGTCTTTCGGCGCTGAGAGAAGGCAAGGGCCACAAGCTGGGCATGGTGGCGGCGATTCCGCGGCGCCAGGGGCGCAGGATCCAAGGGCAGCAAGCGCAGAAAGGCGGATTGGACCTTGGGCGCGGGAAAGAAGGCCTGGGATGGAATATCAAACAGGGCCTGGACCTGGCACCAGGTCTGGACCATCACCGAAAGACGGCCATAAGTCCTGGATCCTGGTGGGGCCACGATACGCTCCACCACCTCCTTTTGCAGCATCAAGTGCAGATCTTGAATACAGGCCTTTTGGTCCAGAAAACGGAAAAGGAGGGGGGTGGAGATGTTGTAGGGTAAGTTTCCGACGACTCGTACTTTTCCCTTAGCGTGAAAGTCACGGGAGAGTCTTTCATTATCAGGGGGGTGGCGCGCCGCCCCATGACAGTTAGGGTGAAGGTAATGGCAAAGGTTTTCATTTTCAGGGGCGTGGCCCGCTCCCCCATGACCATTGGGACCTGCAAGTGAACAAAGCTCAAAGGTAAGGGCATCGGCCTGGTGAATGGTCAGTTGTCCCAAACCCTGACAGGCCCGCCGCAGGGGTTCGATCAGGTCCCGATCCAGTTCGACCACATCCAGTTGTCCCGCCTGGCGTAACAGGGCTTGGGTGATGGCCCCACGGCCGGGACCAATCTCCACCAGTCGGTCTCCGGCCTGGGGAGCGATGGCGGCGAGGATCTGGTCGATGATTGCCGGGTCCTGGAGAAAGTTCTGTCCGAAGCGTTTGCGGGGTTTGGGGAACATGGGGTTATGGGGGATTTTCTGGTCGCCAGGGCAAAAGTCGCGTAACATCGGTCTGGTTGAAAATCAACATCATGAAGCCTCCCTGCTCCCGAAAAGCCGTTTTTCTGGGGTTGGAAGGTGGCAGGCGGCCCAGTCATGCCTGCCGCACTAGGCCTGTGTGGCCGCCACAGCCATTCATCATAGCAACCTAAGAGGACGATACATCCATCAATGAACGAATTTGCTCAGGCCTATCTGGTTCCCGATGGAACCGACCTGCAGGGCATCAAGGATGCCTTTGAGGGGCGCTATAGCGTGACCGAGGATGAGCCCCATGAATTGATCCGCCGCTTTTACGACACCTTCGATTGGAGTCTGTACCAGGCCGGCACCGTATTGGAAGAGCTCAGCGACAGCTCCCAACGGGAGCTGATTTGGCGTGACCTCCATGGCGAGGCTCCGAAACTGGCGTGGAATACCGACCGCAATCCCGGTTTTGCCGCCGATCTTCCGCAAATCCCGGAGATCGACCGCCTGGCAAGCCTGGTGGGTATCCGTCGTCTCCTCCCCTTGCTGGACGTGCATACCCGCCTGATCAGTTGGCGCCTTCTCAACGAGGACGGCAAGACGGTCGCCCGTCTGGAAGTGGAGCAAAACCGCTATGTGGACAAAGGGCGTGAGCGCCAGGGACCCGTTTCCGTCCTCCTGCGGTTGCATGGCGTCAAGGGCTATGATGACGAGTTACAGGCAACGGCCCGGCTCCTTCAGGAGGGCCTGAATCTGTCACTGGCCCGCGCCGAACTCTTGCAGGAGGCCCTGGCGGCCGCTGGGCGCCGCCCCCTGGACTACAGTTCCCAACTCGATTTCCGTCTCGATCCCCAACGCCGCGCCGACGCCACGGCCAAAGAGATCCTGCTGCACCTGCTCAACACCATAGAGGTCAACATTCCGGGGACACGGGCGAACCAAGACTCGGAGTTTCTCCATGACCTGCGGGTGGCCGTGCGCCGGACCCGCTCCGCCCTGACCCAGATTAAGGACGTCTTTGCCGCCGACCTGGTCGAGCAGTACAAGGAGTCCTTCGGTTGGATGGGCGAGTTCACCGGTCCGGTCAGGGACCTCGATGTCTATCTCCTCGACTTCAATGCCTATCAGGCGAGCCTGCCTGAGACGCTAAGGCCTCACCTGGAGCCCTTGCGGGACTTCATCCACGCCCATTACGGCGCCGAGCAGAAGGCTCTGGTGGCGCATCTGGACTCCAAGCGCTTTCGCGACCTGTTGCGCGACTGGCGCGCCTTCCTCGATGCCCCGGTACCCGAGCAGTCGGTCGTCCCCAATGCCATGCGACCGGTCAAGGCCGTGGCGGATGAACGCATCTGGACCATGTACAAACGCGTGCGCAAGGAGGGACGGGCGATCACCCCGGACTCACCGCCGGAGGACATGCACGAACTTCGCAAGAGCTGCAAGAAGCTGCGTTACCTCATAGAATTTTTCGATAGCCTCTACCCGAAGCAGGAGGTACGCCAACTGGTGAAGCTGATGAAGGTCCTGCTCGACAATCTGGGTAATTTCCAGGACCTGGCGGTTCAGGCCGATCACCTACGTGACATGGCCCAGCGGATGCGGGAAGAGAGCCACGCCAGTACCGATACTCTGCTGACGATGGGGGTCCTGGTCGGACACCTGCTGGAACATCAGCACCGGGCGCGGGAGGAATTCGCGCAGATCTTCGCTACCTTCGACAGTGAGGGGCACCAGGCCCTCTTCACCGCCCTCTTTGGTCCGTCGAAGCCGCGGAGGAAAGGCGCATGAAGATCATCGCTTCCTACAACATCAAAGGCGGCGTCGGCAAGACGGCGACGGCGGTCAATCTCGCCTATCTGTCGGCTCGGGAAGGCAACCGGACCCTGATCTGGGACCTGGATCCCCAGGGCGCCGCGACCTACTACTTCCGGGTCAAGCCCAAGGTCAAGGGCGGCACCCGGGCGCTGGTGAGTGGCCATCGTGACCTGGATGATCTGGTCAAGGGGACCGACTTCGAAGGTCTGGATCTGCTCCCGGCGGACTTCTCCTACCGCAACATGGACCTGGTGCTGGAGGATAACAAACGTCCGACCAAGCAGTTACAGAAGTTGCTGGCGCCCATGGCCATCGCCTATGACTATGTCTTCCTCGATTGTCCCCCCAGCATCTCCCTGGTGTCGGAAAACGTCTTCCGCGCCAGTCATGCCCTGCTGGTGCCCATGATCCCGACGACCCTCTCCGCCCGGACGCTGGACCAGTTGCAGGAATTCCTCGAGGGCCATGATGGCCTGGGCAAGGTCAACCTGATGCCCTTCTTCTCCATGGTGGACCGGCGCAAGCATCTGCATATCCATCTCATGGAGACGCTGCCCGAAAGCTTTCCGACTTTTCTCCAGGCCAGCATTCCCTATGCCTCCGATGTCGAGCGCATGGGGCTCAACCGGATGCCGCTGCCGGCCTATGTCCCCCCTTCCAACCCCATCACCAAGGCCTACGAGGCCTTATGGGCGGAGATCAAGGCAGGGTTAGCGAAGCCCCGGGGCTAGATTGATCAAGCACCTGATCAGGCTAGCGTAGACAGGTACTGGTCCACCGCCGCGTCGGGGCAGATCTCGCCCCGGCGTACCGCCAGGCCATAGCGCTGGTGCCAGCCGTTGATCAGGGGCCTGGCCAACAGCCATTCGGCGTAGACGATGCGTGCCAGGGGGCCGCCCCGGTCGAGGAAGCCGGTATCCTCATAGGCCCTTTCCGCCGCGGCGCGATCATAATCCAGTCGCACGATCCGGGTATGCCAGCGCCCCCCATGCCACTCCAACTGGCCATAACTGGCGCGCACATCGCCATCGAAGGGCGAGCCGACGGAACCGATGTTCAGGATGTCGACCCCCGAGAAGTGTCGTAACAGGGGCCGATGGGTGTGGCCGGTGACAAAGAGGTCGACATCCGCGGGGATCCGGGTAGGGAGGTCTTCATCCTGGGTGCGCAACGAGATCCCGTCACGGTTGCCCAGGAGCGTGCCATGGGTAACGTGGACCCAGCCCCGCCCCGGCTCGCCCTCGAAGCAGAGGTGATCCGGCCAGTCCATCAGCCACTGCTCGGTTCCAGCCAACTGGGCATGGGTAAAGTCCGCCAGGGCACGCAGGCGGGCATCGATGGGGTCCGTGGGTGGCTCATGACCGCAGCGCAGGACCCAGACTTCATGATTGCCCAAAAGGGGCAGCCAGCCCGCCCCTTGCCGCAGATGCTGAAAGGACCGGAGGCAGAGATCGCTGCTGGGGCCGCGGTTGATGAGATCCCCAGCCATGACCACCAGGTCCGGGGCCCAGGCCTGGATGTGGGCGATGCAGGTCTCCATGGCCGGGAAGTTGGCCTGCACGTCGGAAAAGACGGCGACCCTCATGCGGGCGTCGCCTGCGTTTGCCTGTTGATGGCGAGTCGCCCTGACATGGGTTTTACCTCCGGTGTCGAATGGTTCATCATTGCGGAAAGCCGTGGCGACGAGCGCCACTAGCCAGTGCGCCCCACGGGGCCCTCCTTGACGATCGAGTTACTGGATGTTGCAAGAACAAGAAGTCACCGAGCCGGACTGGGACAGTCCGCTCACCCTCCGCCTGTCCCCGGCCCTGCTCATGCATTCTCTCATGGCCACCGCCACGGCGGTGCATACCGGCTACGCCAGTTGCGTGGATGACAAGCTGGTCGTCAACGACCTGATCTCCATGGATGGCGCCGTCGGCAATTATGTGCGCCTGGTGGAGCAGGATTTCTATGAAGAAGAGGACCCGGATACGGTCTGGCACGACTGGACCCTGGAGATCTCCATCGGCAAGATCTTGACCACGGGCCATTGGCAGATTCCGGCCAATGCCTCACCCATGGAGTGGGAGTGGACCGCCCGCGAGGCGGAAAAGGCCTTTGGCCACGCCTGCGTCCTGATCGGCCGGCGCGTCCGTCAGGGCCTGGTGGTGGATGAGCCGGTACCCGTCGAGCAGCCCCATCCGCGCATGGTCCGTCACTGAAGCCTGGTTCCCGGAAAGACTGGGCGGGGGGGGCGCCGGATAGGCCTTGCCCGGCCCGGACGTTGCCCTGGGACCGGATGTCTCCGCCGACCCTCTTCTTTCCCTCCCATCCCTAGTGAGTATGCCCATGAATGTGAAAATCGACGTCGATGTCACCCCGGAAGAGATGCGCAAGTTGTTGGGCCTGCCCGATGTGGAGGGCTTCCAGCGGCAGATGCTCGACGACATCCGCGCCCGCATGCTGGAAGGCGCCGAGGGTTATGATCCCCTCAAGCTCTTCCAGCCCTATCTGGCTGGCTCCATGGCCTCCTGGGACATGTTTCAAAAAATGTTCTCGGCTGCGGTGGGCTCGGGACCGGGGCTGACCAAGACCGGGACCTGATTGAAGCGGGCTCAAGCGTACGGTTAAAGGCTGGGCACCCAGGGTTGCTCAGCCCAGCCGCTGCAATTCCCGCTTGGCCTGGGCGCGGACGCTCTCCAGTTCCAGGTGGAGCCGATCGACGAGGGCGTCCACCTCCGCCTCGCTGTGCAGGATGGGACCGATCAGGATGGAGCCGTCAAGGGCATACCCATGCTGGCCAAGGCGAATGCCGACGCCGGGTTCCTCCGACTCGCCAAAGAGGGCCCAGCCGGTATTGGGGAGGTGGAGTTGGAAGACGTGTGCCATGGAGGTTCCCTGGGAGCGACGGGGCTAGGGGGAGGCGTGGTGGCTAAGTCCGGGCTTCAGGCTAACTGGTCAGGGGTCAAGAGGTCCAGGCGCAGGGGCGCGTCCAGGGCCTGACCATCCAGGCATGGCAGGCCGTCGGGGCTCAGTGCCAGGCGGCCCTGGGCAAACCAACGGACCACCTGCGGGTAGAGGCGGTGCTCCTGAACCAGGACCCGGGCGGCCAGGCGACTGGCATCGTCATCGGCCGCCACCGGCACCCGCGCCTGCAGGATGGCCGGCCCCCCGTCCAGTTCCGCCGTGACGAAATGCACCGTCGCGCCATGCTCTCGTTCCCGCGCCGCCAGGGCCCGCTCGTGGGTGTGGAGGCCACGGTATTTTGGCAGCAGGGAGGGGTGGATATTGAGCATTCGGCCCGGGTAGTGGGCCACGAAGCCGGGGGTCAGGATGCGCATGAAGCCAGCCAGCACGACCAGGCCGGGGTAAAAGCCATCGATCAGGTCCATCAGGGCGGCGTCGTAGGCCTCCCGATCGTCAAAATCCTGGTGACTCAGGACCTGGGTCGGGATGCCCGCCCGCCGGGCCCGCTCCAGGCCATAGGCATCCCCCCGGTTGGCGATCACGGCCGCGATGCGGATGGGCAGGTTGCCGTTGACGGCGCCATCGATCAGGGCCTGGAGATTGCTCCCGCTCCCCGAGATCAGGACCACGACGGGCAGGGGTGGCGGCTCACCCGCGGCGAGGGCGGGCCCCGAGGCCTGGGGATCAGCCGGAATTGGGAGCGGGTCGGCGTTCAGGTCCGCGGCCAGGGGGGCGGTTTCACCCGCAGGTCCAGGGGGGACCGGGCTCACGCCGTCTGACCTCGGGAAAAGATCACCTCGGGTTGGCCCGTCGCGGCCTCGATCCGGCCCAGGTGCCAGGCCGATTCGCCCAGCTCCGTCAGGCGCTGGCAGGTCCGATCCGCCACCTCCGCCGGGACGCAGAGCACCAGGCCGACGCCACAGTTGAAGGTCCGGTGCATCTCCAGATCCGCCACCCCGCCCTGGGCCTGCAGCCATGCGAAGATGGTCGGCACTTGCCAGGAGTCAAGGTCGATGACGGCCCGGGTGCCAACCGGCAAGACCCGGGGCAGGTTCTCTGTCAGGCCGCCACCGGTGATATGGGCCATGCCATGGACCGGCAGTTCCCGCATGAGGGCGAGGACCGGCTTGACGTAGATGCGGGTGGGCGCGAGCAGTCGCTCGCCCAGGCTCAGCCCCTCCAACTCCTGTCCCAGGTCGGCGCCGCTGACTTCCAGGATCTTGCGGATGAGGGAATAGCCGTTCGAATGGGGTCCTGAGGAGGCAAGACCAATCAGGGCGTCCCCGGGTTGGACCCGCTCGGGGGTCAGCAGTTGCTCCTTGTCGGCGATGCCGACGCAAAAGCCCGCCAGGTCATAATCGCCGCCAGCGTACATCCCCGGCATCTCCGCCGTCTCCCCCCCGGTCAAGGCACAGCCCGCCAACTCGCAGCCCCGGGCGATGCCGGCCACCACCGCCGTGGCGACCTCGAGGTCCAGGTGCCCGGTAGCGAAATAGTCGAGGAAGAACAAGGGCTCGGCCCCCGCCACCAGGATATCGTTGGCGCACATGGCCACCAGATCGATGCCGATGGTGTCGTGGCGACCCAGTTCGATGGCCAGCTTCAGCTTGGTGCCGACCCCGTCGGTCCCGGACACCAGCACCGGCTGGCGGTAGCGGTGGAGGGGCAGTTCGAAGAGGGCGCCGAAGCCACCGAGGCCGGTCAGCACCCCAGGGCGGAAGGTGGCCGCGGCCAGGGGCTTGATGCGTTCGACCAGGGCGTTGCCCGCGTCGATGTCGACCCCAGCCGCCCGGTAGCTCAGGCTAGTTGAGCCGGGTTGGTTGTCGACATGGGTCGGGCGGCTGGCGCCCGGGCGGATGGGGGGGTGGGGGTCCTGTGGCACGGCCGGCTCCGGTGGTGATTCAATCCGCATTTTAATATGAATTACTGGCCTGACGCGCCCATCCGATTCCTAACCGCTGTGCCTGCTTGGACAAGCTGGCGGCGGGAAGAATAAAATCCAGCCATCCACTTCTCCTCCCCCGCCTGCCTGAGCATTCATGGTCTTCAGCCCCCGGGACTTACCCAACCTCATCAGCTTCCTGCGCCTGCTGGCGGTCATGCCGGTGGTCCTGTTGCTGCTGGAGGGTCAATTTGGCTGGGCCCTGCTGCTCTTCGCCATCGCCGGCCTTTCCGACGGGCTCGACGGCTGGCTCGCCAAGCACTATCACTGGCAGAGCCGGCTGGGTGGCATCCTCGACCCCCTGGCGGACAAGACCCTGCTGGTGGCCTGCTTCCTGGTCCTGGGGGCCCTCAAGCTGATCCCCATCTGGCTGGTGATCGCGGCCGTCGGGCGTGATCTGGTCATCGTCGGCGGGGCTACCCTCTATCACTTCCGCGTCGAGGAACTCAAGGCCGCCCCCATCTGGGCTAGCAAGCTCAATACCCTGGTGCAGATCGCCCTGGTCGTGACCGTCATTGCCGACGCCGGTCCTTTGCCCTTGCCCGACGGCTTGATCGCCTTCCTTACCTGGGCATGTCTCGTGACCATCCTCGTCAGCGGCATCCAGTACGTCTGGGTCTGGTCCGGCAAGGCGCGGGCGAAGGGGTTGCACGAGGACTTTTGAGGCGGTGGTAGTGCGACCGTAGGCTTTGAGTCCTTTTCTCCCTTACTCTCTGCTTAACCCATCCGAGCCGGGAAAAATGAAATTTTGATGTGCGATGACCCTAGCCTCCGGGGAGGGATGAACTCCCTGATCAGTGACCAGGCTGGCGGCCTCTCGCTGGCTGGCATGTGACGGGATAGGTGGTAGGGTCCTATCCCGGCTCAAGGGCCGCCAGGTACTGCCGGGCGCTATAGGCCTGCTCATATTCCGCGACGGCGTCCATGAGCAGATCCCCGGGCGGGGGTTGGTCCATGGTGGCCAGGATCGCGGCGGCCAGGGCCTCGGGGTCCCCCACCGGGACCAGGGGGGCGATGCGGCCCCCGTCGAGCAGTTCCGCGGGTCCACTCGGGCAGTCGGTCGCCACCACCGGGGTACCCAGGGCCATGGCCTCGGTGAGCACGTTGGGTGATCCCTCCCAGGCGGAGGAGAGCACGAAGAGGTTGGCCCGGGCCAAAAAGGGCAGGGGATGGGCCTGGAAGCCGGGCAGGTCGACCTGGTCCGCCAGGCCCAGTTGGGCGATCAGGGCCCTGAGGGCCGGGCGCTCCTGACCCTCGCCGATGATCACCAGTCGGCAGGGGCGTGCCTGACGCACCCGGGCGAAGGCGCGGATCAGGGTCGGGAAGTCCTTCTGCCGCTGGAGCCGGCCCGCCCCGAGGAGGACCGGGGGACCCTTGCCCTGGAACCAGGGATGGGGGCAGGGCGCCGCCGCCCGCTGCCGCAGGTCGGGGGTGATCACCGGGTTACGAATGACGCTGATGGCCTCCCGCGGCAGGCCGGTGATGGTCGCGGTGTCGGCGGCCACCCCCGCGGAGACGGCGACGATGCGGTCGATGCATGGATAAAGGCGGCGAATGGGCCAATAGCGCCAGGCCCGGCGCAGGGCCGAGCGGCCCGCCAGGGAGGCGGAGAGGTTGGTCCCCAAGCGCAGGACCAGGCGGGTGTCGACGCCCGCCAGGGCCCGTGCCAGCACCGCCGCCCGTCCGGCCCGGTCCTTGGCCGCCAGCAGGGCCCGCGGCCGCGCCTGGCGGAGATAGCGGGCCAGGGCGGGAATGGCCAGCAAGCTATGCTGGCTGCCCAGGGGCACGCGGTTGACCGCCGCGGGCAGCCCCGCCAGGTGGGGACCCCGGTCACGGATCAGCAGCAAGTCGACCTCCCGGCCCGCCGCGACGAAGCCGGCGATAAGATTGACCAGCATATGTTCCACCCCCCCGCTGCCGGAAAAGGAGGCGAGCACCGCCAACCGGGGCGGGTTCAGGGCTTGGGCGTGGTCGGGCATATACAAAAGTTTGTCGCGGTCGGCTACCAGTCCTGGCTATGCTATAGGCCAATCCCCACCAAATGCCAGACGCACCACCGCAATCCAGCAAGATTTTCCCCCTAGCCCATGCCGCACTCCGCCCGCGTCTACTTCTTCGGCACCTGCCTGATCGACCTGATCTTTCCCCAGGCCGGTCTGGCGGCCATGCGCCTGCTGCGCCGCGAGGGCCTGGAGGTGATCTTTCCCCAGGGACAGACCTGCTGCGGCCAGCCGGCCTATAACTCTGGCTACGATGCCGCGGCCCGGGCCGTCGCCCGGCAGCAACTCGCCACCTTCCCGGAGGATTATCCCATCCTGGTGCCCTCGGCCTCCTGCGCCGGCATGATGAAGGTCCAGTATCCCAAGCTGTTCGCCGGCACCGCCGACGAGGAGCGCGCCCTGCACCTGGCGGCGCGGGTCCACGAACTGACGGACTATCTGGCCCGGGTCCTGGACTGGCGGCGACCGGACCTGGGACCCCCGCTCAAGGTCGTGCTGCACCACTCCTGCTCCGCCCGCCGGGAGATGGGGGTCTCCGGCGCGGCGGCGGACTTGCTCGCCCGCCTGGCGAACCTGGAGGTGGTGGAGCCGGATCACGCCCACGAATGCTGCGGTTTCGGTGGCACCTTCGCCGTCAAGCAGCCGGAGATCTCGGCGGCCATGGCCGCGGACAAGGCGGCGGCCATCCTGGCGACAGGGGCCCGAGTCCTGGTCGGTCAGGATTGCGGTTGTCTCCTCAACCTGGGGGGCACCCTGGCCTATGGGCTGACCGCGAAGGGGCTGACGGCGAGTCCGCGGACGCCCGACCCGCAAGCGCCCGTGGTCAAGCACATTGCCGAATTGTTGTGGGAACGCACCCATGCCCCCTGAATTCTCCGTCCGCGTCGGTCAGGCTCTCGACAATGAACGGTTGCGGCGCAACATCCGCCGGACCATGGATGGGCTGGTCGCCAAGCGCCGGCAGGCCTTTCCCGACACTGATGAACTGACGGTCCTGCGCCGGCGCGGCAAGTTGATCCGCGGCCAGGCACTGGCGAACCTGCCGGACCTGCTGCTGGAACTGGAGGCCAACTGCGAGCGCAACGGCATCCAGGTCCATTGGGCGGAGACGGCGGCGGAGGGCAACGCCCTCGTCCTCGATCTGCTGCGCCGCCAGGGTGCCCGGCGGGTCATCAAGGGCAAGTCCATGGTGTCGGAGGAGATGGGCCTGAACCACTATCTGGAGGCCCAGGGCATCCAGGCGGTTGAGACGGACCTGGGGGAGTTCATCCTGCAACTGGCGGGGGAAAGGCCCTCCCACATCATCGCCCCGGCCATCCACAAGGACCGGGGGGAGATCGCCGCCCTCTTCGCCGCCCACTTCCCCGAGTACCCCTATACCGAGGACATCGAGGGCCTGACGGCCATCGCCCGCCGCATCATGCGCGAGCACTTCGGCCAGGCCGTCGCCGGCCTCTCCGGGGTAAACTTCGCCATCGCCGAGACCGGCACCCTCTGCCTGGTGGAGAACGAGGGCAACGGCCGGCTCTGCACCACGGCCCCGGACCTCCATATCGCCGTGTGCGGCATCGAGAAGGTCATCGCCCGCCTTGACCAGTTGCCCCCCCTCCTGACCCTGCTGACCCGCTCCGCCACCGGCCAGCCCATCACCACCTACGTCAACCTGATCAGCGGACCCCGCCGGGAGGGTGAACGGGACGGTCCCCGGGAGGTGCACCTGGTCCTGCTCGACAATGGCCGCTCCCGCATCCATCGGGATCAGCAGTTACGAGCCACCCTGCGCTGCATCCGCTGTGGCGCCTGCATGAACCATTGCCCGGTCTACAGCCGTCTGGGTGGTCATGCCTACGGTACCGTCTACCCCGGCCCCATCGGCAGTGTCCTCGAACCTCAGATCCAGGGACTGGACCGGCAGGGGGAACTGGCGGAGGCCTCGAGCCTCTGTGGCGCCTGCGGCGAGGTCTGTCCGGTACGCATCCCCCTGCCCGGCCTGCTGCGGCGCCTGCGGGCCGAGGGCGTCGGTGACGGTCCGGACGCGGGGGTTCCAGGACACGGCAGCCGCCGCAAGGTCCTGCATCGCCTCATCTGGTCGCTCTGGCGCC
>WBZM01001149.1_pt1 | contig 28416 bp, 26 predicted proteins | sample 5204271 | NCBI WGS metagenome assembly WBZM01 (sample SAMN12344346, study PRJNA552823) | activated sludge metagenome | biome: Activated sludge suspended growth; feature: Nitrification reactor; material: Wastewater; isolation source: activated sludge from nitrification reactor of wastewater... | reverse complement strand
CCATGAACCCGACCACCGCCGCGATCCGCAGCGAGTGGATCAAGCTCCGCTCCGTCCGCTCGACCCCCGCCTTCGTCGCCCTCGCCGGCGTGCTCGGCGTGGCGATGGCGTTCATCCTCGGCAAGCTCGTCGTCACCGACCCCTACGAGCACCAGCCGTTCACGATCGCCAACACCGCGCTCGTGTCGACGTGGCTGACGACGCTGCTCGCCATGGTGGCCGGCACGCTGCTGTTCACGTCCGAGGCGCAACACGGCACGCTCGCCGGCGCCTTCACCGCGCGGCCGGCCCGACGGGTCGTGGTGGCCGCCAAGACCGTCGTCGCCGCCGCCCTCGGCCTCACGATGGGCGCGATCGGCATCGCCGGCAGCCTCGTCGGCGGTGTCGTGTTCGGCATCGACATGGGCGACACCGCGGGCCTGCCGACGGGCACCGTGTGGGCGCTGGTGCTCACCACGCTCGCCCCCGTGCTCGGTCTGGGCGTCGGCATGATCGTCCGGCACAGCGCCGCCGCCGTCACCGGTGTGCTGGTCTGGGCCACTGCGGTCGAGAACCTCGTCCGGGGCATGGCCCCCGCCACGGTGTCCCGCCTGATGCCCTTCAGCGCCGCCAACGGGCTGCTCGGCACCCGCTCGGCCACCGACACCGACGCCACCCTGGCCGTCGCGCTCTCGAACCCGGGGAACGCTGCCCTGTTCGCCGCCTACGCTCTGTCGGCAGTGGCGATCGGTTGGTGGATGACGACTCGGAAGGATGCGTGATGAGCCGCTTCGCAGCCTTCGAGCACCCCAACTTCCGCCGCTACTTCGTTGGTCAGGTCATCTCGAGCATCGGCTCGTGGTTCCAGTCGCTCGCCGTCACCTGGCTCGTCCTCGACGTCACCGGCCGCAGCGACTCGCTCGGCCTGGCCGTCGCCCTGCAGTTCCTCCCGATGCTCGTGCTCGGCGCTCCCGCCGGCGTGGTCGCCGACAAGGTCGACAACCGCCGACTCCTGCTCGGCACGTCCGCGCTCTCGGCCGCGCTGGCGCTCGTGTTCGGGATCGTCGTGTCGGCCGGCGTCACCTCGCTCTGGGTCGTGTACGCGCTGACCTTCCTGTTCGGTGTGATCCTGGCGTTCGAGCGGCCGGCGATGCAGGCGCTGCTGTTCCAGCTGGTCGGCCGTGAGACGCTGCCGAGCGCCGTCGCCGCGAACAGCACGATCATGTCGATGTCGCGGCTGATCGGGCCGGCGATCGGTGGCGTGATGATCGCCACCACCGGGCTCGCCTCGTGCTTCTACGCCAACGCCCTGTCGTACGTGGTGGTGCTCGGCGCACTCGCGACGATCGATCGTCGCCGGATGGTGCCCCGGCCGCTCGCCACCCGCGCCAAGGGCGGCATCCGCGAGGCGCTCGCCTACGTGCGCAGCCGCCCCGACGTGCGCCGCCCGCTGCTGGTCATGACCGTCGTCGGCACCGTGGCACTCAACTTCGGCACCACCATCCCGTCGATGGTGCGCTTCGGGTTCGACCGAGGCGCCGGTGCGGTCGGCGCGGCGATGAGCGTCAGCGCGATCGGGTCGATCCTGGGCGGCGTCTACATCGCCGGGATCACCCCGCATCCGCGACGCACGCTCGGCCTGGTGCTCGCCGGTTTCGGCACGATGCTGATCGCGTTCGCGGTCGCACCCACCTACCTCGCCTTCGTGGCGCTGAGCATCCCGCTCGGGTTCGCGTCGGCGTCGTTCCAGTCGGTCGACACCGTGGTGCTGCAGCAGGCGACCGAGCCGTCGATGCAGGGTCGGGTGATGGCGTTGCAGCAGATGGCGTGGTTCGGCAGCACGCCGATCGGCGCTCTGGTGATGGGCTGGGTGATCGAGGCCTCGTCACCCCGCATGCCGTTTGTTCTCGGCTCGCTCTCGGCGTTTGTCTGCGCCGTGGTGCTGATCCGTCCGGCTCGCGAGCCCGACCTCGCCGCGGTCGCGGTCGAGGCGTCCTCGCCGGTCGGCTGACGGCTTCGGTCCGCTGACGACGTCCGTCGGATGATGTGCGCGGCGAGGGCCGGGCGCGACCATGTGGCACGGGTTCACCGGCCCGTGCGGAGGAGGTCAGGAACATGTCGACGTCGTTGAACGGGGCCGTCGCGCTCGTCACGGGCGGTGCCCGGGGCATGGGCGCCGAGCACGTGCGAGGCCTCGTGCGGGCGGGCGCCCGAGTGGTGGCGGCCGACGTGCTCGACGCCGACGGTGCCGCCCTCGTCGCCGAGCTCGGCGACGCCGTCACCTACCGCCACCTCGACGTCACCGACGACGCGGCCTGGGCCGAGGCGGTGACCGACATCGAGTCGACGCTCGGTCCGATCTCGGTGCTCGTCAACAACGCCGGGGTCGTCGCCTTCGCGCCGATCGAGGTGATGACGCCGGAGACCTGGCGGCGCATCATCGACATCAACCTCACCGGCGTGTGGCTGGGCATGCACCACGTGGTGCCGTCGATGCGACGGGCGGGCGGCGGATCGATCGTCAACATCTCGTCGACCGCCGGGCTGCAGGGCAACGCGTACCTGGGCGCGTACGTCGCCAGCAAGTGGGGCGTCCGCGGTCTCACCAAGACCGCGGCGCTCGAGCTGGGCGAGGACGGCATCCGTGTCAACTCGATCCATCCGGGCCCGATCCGCACGCCGATGACCGCCGACCTGCCCGGTGACCTCGCCGCCGGACAACCGATCGCTCGGCTCGGCGAGCCGAGCGAGGTGACCGCGATGCTGATGTTCATCCTCGAGGGGGCGACGTACACCACGGGCCACGAGTTCGTGGTCGACGGCGGTGCCGTGGTCGGCCGGGTCGTCCCGAGGCGCGCCCCGCGCTGACCCGGCCCGCTCGGGTCACGCGATCCGGCGGGCGCGCAGCACGACGTCGTCGACGTGATGGCTGGAGGCCGCGCCCGCGGGTCGCGGACGCGTCTCGTGGACCTCGATCATCCACGACGGATCGTCGGCGAGCACGCGGGCCACGTCGTCGACCCGCACGTACGCATCCGGATCGAAGATCCGCGTCGTCACGGCGGGATCGTTCGGTCGGCGCATCGGCTCGAGATCGTGGCCGACGACCAGCAACAGGCCGCCCGGGGCGACCGCCCTCGCCATGTTGTGCACCGCGCGATCATCGGCGGTGCGCGGGATCGACGCGTACTGCGCCGACACGAGGTCGAACGCGTCGCGCTCGAATGCCGAGGGCGCGTTCGCGTCGATGTGTCGGCACGTCACGGCGACGCCTCGGCGCGATGCTTCGGCCTCGATCCGCGCCAGCGCCTGACGGGTGACATCGGTGGCCACCACCTCCCAGCCCCGTTCGGCGAGCCACACGGCATCGCCGCCCTCGCCGGCACCGACGTCGAGTGCGCGTCCCGGAGTCAGCGCGCTCACCTCGTGGACCAGCGAGCCGTTCGGGTTGCCGCTCCAGATCTGCTCGCCGCGGTACCGCTCGTCCCAATCCGCCTCGTTGGCCGATCGTCGCGCGGCATCGGCGAGGTCGTCGCCGGCCAGATCCATCGCGATCATCGCCCCGACACGGCTGCCGTTCGCAGCTGCGTGCAGCACCTGCATCCCTGGATCGGTCACGTTGCCGGCCGCGTACACACCAGCGGCCGCGGTCGTGCCGTCGACGCCGGTGACGAGGTGCGATCCGAGGCCCGACGCGTGGTCGGTCGGCGCGAGCTCGAGGTCGGTGAACGCCTCGAGTCGGGGGTGGAAGCGCGGCGTCACCACCACGGCCGCTGCGTCGAGCGCCCGACCGTCCGCGAGACGCACGCCGAGGAGCCGGCCATCGCTCGACGTCACCAGCGCCGAGACCTCGCCGCGCTCGACGTCGACGCCGGCCCGCACGAAGCGATCGAGCTCGGCGGTCTCCACGACCGAGTCGGCCACCACGAGCGTGTGGTGTGCAGCCAGACGGCGCCAGAGCGGCACGGTGTGCAGCGCCATCGGATGCGTGACGACCTGGACGATGCGCTGGTCGCGCACCTCGTAGCCGTGGCAGAACGGGCAGTGGACGACCGCTCCTCCCCAGTGGTCGGGGACACCGGTGATGTCGGGGAGCTCGTCGACGAGCCCCGTGGCGACGAGCAGCCGTCGAGCGACGACGGCGTGCCCTCCGGTCACCTCGACGCGGAACCCGTGGTCCTCGGTACGTGTGGCGCGGACGACACGGCCGCGGAGCACCTCGCCCCCGTATCGCCTGACCTCGTCGCGGGCGATGGCGATCAGGTCGGCGGGCGCCGCGCCCTCGTGGCCGAGGTAGCCGTGCATGTGGCCCGCCGCTTCGTTGCGGGGTCGGCCGTCGTCGATGACGACCACGCCGAGACGTTGCCGTCCGAGCTGCAACGCAGCGGCCAGTCCAGCTGCGGATCCGCCGACGACGGCGACGTCGGTGTGTCGTTCGATGGTGCGTGGGGTGTGTTCGGCCATGCGGGGACGCTAAGGTCGCCATGCGCAATCCGCCACTCGCCTTGCAGGATTCGCAAGGCATCGACGACTGCTGGGAGGGCGCCGACATGGCAGCAGATCACGACATCGAACACACGGTGCGCACCAGGCTCCGCACGCTGCGAACCTCGTTCGGCTGGTCGCTCGACGAGCTGGCGGGCCGAGCGAACCTCAGTGCCTCGACGATCAGCCGGATCGAGACGGGCAAGCGGACGATCGGGCTCGACGTGCTCCTGCCGCTGGCTGCTGCGCTGCACGTCGACGTCGGCGAGTTGCTGTCCGTCGACGGCGACGACGACGTCGTGATCCGGCCGACCGCGCGATCGGGTCAGGGCCACACCGTCTGGATGCTGAGCCGTCCGACGGCATCGACGTCGGTGATGAAGATGCGCCTGACGCCCACCCGACGCGCTCCCCAACAGCAGGTCCATCCGGGGCGGGACTGGTTCTTCGTGATGGACGGCCGGGTCTCGCTCCACCTCGGCGATCGCCAGATCGTGGTCGAGCAGGGCGAGGCGGCCGAGTTCGCGACGATGACGCCGCACGCCATCAGCGCCCTGGGCGGGCCTGCCGAGCTGCTCGTCCTGTTCGACCGCGACGGTCAACGAGCCCACGTCCACGGCTGACCCGCACCGGTGCCGGTCGGCCCGTGCCCGCGTCGAACAGGCTCAGCCGACCGAGCGCAGCGCCGCGAGGGCGGCGCCCCGCGCCCCCGCCATGTCGAGGTCCTGCACCAGCGCGAACTCGGTGCGCTCGGCCTGCTCGGCGCGCAGCGTGGTGTGTGCCCGAACGGTGTCGAGGAACCAGGTGCGGAACCACGGGTCGGTCTCGACCACGCCGCCACCCACGAAGAACGCGTCGGGGTCGGTGAAGTTGGCGGCGACCGTGAACAGGTGGCCGAGCGCCTTGGCCTGCTGCTCGAAGATCGCCAGTGACATCGGGTCGTGGTCGCGCTCGGCGAGCCCGCGGACCTGCTTGGCCGCCGCCGACGGATCGACACCGTGCAGCGGGTGGTCGGGATACTTCGACAGCCAGTAGGGGAGCAGGTGGTTCTTGATGCCCGTGAGCGAGGCGTACGACTCGGCATCGGACACGAACCCGCAGGCGCACACGGGGACCGGTTGGTCCGCTTCGACGATGCCGGCCGCCGGGATGTGCACGTGACCGAGCTCGCCACCCATCCCCGCCGCGCCCACCACGATCCGGCCGTCGTGGATGACCCCACCGCCCAATCCGGTGCCGACGATCGCCGACACCGACGACCGGTCGATCGCCACCGCACCGAAGTGGGCGTAGTGCGCGTACATCGCGGCGGCGTTGCCGTCGTTGGAGTACACGACGGGGCGACCCAGTTCGTGCTCGAGGGCGCCGCGGATGTCGTAGCCCCACCACTCGGGACCCGAGAAGTTGGTGCTGCCCTTCTTCGACAGGATGCCGGTGGCGCCGGCAGGGCCGGGTGTGTCGAGACCGACCGCCAGCACCTCGTCGTGGGAACGTCCGGTGGTGGACAGCGCCAACTCGTACGCCTGTCGCAGCGCGGCCAGCGCGCCGGCCGGACCGTCGAGCACCCGACTCGGCACCTCGAGCAACCGGTCGATCAGGAACGTGCCGTCGTGTGCGAGCACCGTCACGTTGTCGGAGGTCCCGCCGACGTCGATGCCGACGATCACCGCTCGTGTGTCCACGTCGCTCGAACGTACCCGATCCACCCACGCCGGGCGGGCCTGCCGCTCAACTACCATCGGGCTCGGCGCCGACGGGCGTGCGCCGAGAGGACTGGGGGGTTCTTCGATGGGTGTCCCGACTCACTTCGCGTCGATCTGGGAAGCCGTGTCCGACGTGATGGGCGACCGACCCGCCGTGGTGCAGGGCGAGCGTTCGGTGTCGTGGCGCGACTACGAGGACCGTGCGGCTCGGTTGGCCGGCGCCCTGGTCGCGGCCGGCCTCGGGCGCGACTCGAAGGTCGGCATGTACCTGTACAACTCGCCCGAGTACTGCGAGACCAACTTCGGTGCGATGAAGTTCGGTGCGATCCCGATCAACGTCAACTACCGCTACCTCGACGACGAGCTGCGCTACCTGCTCGACAACGCCGACGCGGAGGCGGTCGTGTTCCACTCGTCGCTCGGCGACCGCATCGCCCGCGTCGCCGGCGGCCTGCCGAAGCTGAAGCTGCTCGTCGAGGTCGACGACGGCCCTGCGCCCGACGGCACCGCGCACGTCAACGGTGCGATCGCGTACGACGACCTGCTCGCCGCCCACGAGCCGCTCGCGCGTCGCACGCCCGACGGGTCGGAGATCTACATGCTCTACACGGGCGGCACCACCGGCATGCCCAAGGGGGTGATGTACCCGCTGTCGGAGTTCACCGGCTTCTTCGTGAAGGGCTACCCCTCGATGATCGGACTGCCCGCGCTCGGATCGGCCGACGATCTGCTCGCCGCCGTCGAGGCGTCACGCGACTCGAACCCGCTCGTGGCGATGTCCGGCCCGCCGCTCATGCACGGCACCGGGTGCTGGCTCGGGATGATGGTGCCGCACATGTTCGGAGGCACCGCCTGCCTGCTCGAGCACCGCAGCCTCGACCCGGTCGAGGTGTGGTCGGTGGTCGAGCGCCAGGGTGTGCAGCACCTGATCATCGTCGGCGACGCGTTCGCGAAGCCGCTGGTGCGAGCGCTCGACACCGAACCGGATCGCTGGGACCTGTCGTCGCTGCGGCTCATGGTGTCGTCCGGTGCGATGTTCTCGACCGAGGTGAAGCAGCAGCTGTTCGGGCACCTGCCGCAACTCGCGATCGCCGACGTGCTCGGATCCACCGAGGGTGGCATGGGTCAGTCGGTCACCACCAAGGACACGCCTGCGGGCGAGACCGCCCGGTTCGGGTTGTCGCCCACCACCAAGGTGCTCACCGACGACGGCCGTGAGGTGACCCCCGGTTCGGGCGAGATCGGCATGGTCGCGAACGGCGGGCTCGTGCCGCTCGGCTACTACAAGGATCCCGAGAAGTCGGCCCGCACGTTCCGCGAGGTCGGCGGGGTGCGCTACTCGTTCCCCGGCGACATGGCACGGGTCGCGGCCGACGGCTCGCTCGAGCTGCTCGGCCGCGGATCGAACTGCATCAACACGGGCGGCGAGAAGGTCTTCCCCGAGGAGGTCGAGGAGGCCCTGAAGCAGCACCCGGCGGTCGAGGACGCGCTGGTGTTCGGGGTGCCCGACGAGCGCTTCGGCAATCGCATCGTCGGCGTCGTGTCGCTCGCGCCGGGCGCGTCGGCGACCGCCGACGAGGTGATCGCCGACACCAAGCACCGGCTGTCGAGCTTCAAGGTGCCCCGCTCGCTGCACGTCGCCGAGCGCGTGCCGCGGGCACCGAACGGCAAGGCCGACTACCCGGGCGCGAAGGCGTTGTTCGAGGCTGCCGGCAGCTGATCAGCCGACGCTCAGCCGACGCTCAGCCGACGATCGTCGCGACCGCACCGGCGAGTGCGGCCCTCGGGTCGGACGGCATCGTGTCGGCTCGCCACGCGACGTGCTGGTCGGGTCGGACGAGCAGCGCGCCGTCGGTGCCGAGTCCGCAGAGCGCCCGCCAGTCCTCGCCGACCTTCGCGTCGTCGCCCAGCCGCACCAGACGAACCGGCACGGGTGCTGCGGCGACCGCGTCGGCCCATCGGTCGTGCGCGCCGAGGGTGAACAGCACCATCGCATCGGAGGGCACCAGGTCGAGCGTGGAACGGCCGTCGCCCAGCCACCCGTGGGGGAGGCGCGAGCCCACTTCGGCCGACGGCTCGAACACGCTCGGATCGTCGATCGGCGCGGGCGGCGCACCCTCGCGGGCGAGGGCACCGTCGGCGTACACGTAGCCGAGTTGCAGGCCGAGCATGTCGAAGTGCGTCGCCTGCGCCTGCACACCTGCCGCGATCCGCTCGGCGTTGTCCGGGTCGGCGATGGTCGCGGCGAGGTCGGCCGAGGTGGCGCCGGGGCCGAGCCGGAGTGCCTCGGCCAGGAGCACCATCTTGAACGCGTTGGTCGCGCTCTGGTGGCAGTTGGTGTGCGCGATCGGGTGACGTTCCATCTCGTAGGTGTCGAGCACGGTGGGGGCGGCCCAGCCGTCCTCCACCGCGCACAGCTTCCACACGAGGTTGTGCGCGTCGGCGACGCCGGTGTTGAGCCCCATGCCACCGGTCGGCGGGAACCGGTGAGCGGCATCGCCCACCAGGAAGATGCGGTCGGCGCGCATGCGCTCGGCCACCTGCGCGGTCATGTGCCAGGTGCCCGACCTCACCACGTGCACGTCGGCGGCGTCGTCACCGATCGCGCCGCGCAGGATCCGGGTGCAGCGCTCGGGCGTGAAGTCGTCGACGGTCTGTGTCGCCGAGTCGTAGGTGAGCATGAACACCGACTCGCGGTCGAGGTCGTGGGCGATGAACGTGCCGGCCACCTCGGGATCCATCACGAAGTGCAGCACGCCGAGTCGTTCGGCGATGTACGGGCGCAGGTTCGCCGTGAAGTGGATCGCGACGAAGTCCTGGATGCTGTGCGGACCGACCATGTTTATCCCGACCGACTTGCGCACGCTGCTGCCCGCGCCGTCGGCGGCGAGCAGGTACGAGCTGCGCACCGTGGTCTCGGCGCCGGAGACGAGATCACGAACGACCGACGTGACCCCGTCGGCGTCCTGCACGCTCGACAGCCACTCGGTGCCGTACCGCAGGTCGACCCCCGGGAGGTTCGTGATCTCGGACGCCATCAGCGGTTCGAGCCGGTGCTGGCTGATGTTGCGCAGCGGCGTGGGCGTGTGCGCGAGGCACTCGTCGCCCTGGCGTTCGAACGGCAGTCGTCCGATGAGTTCGCCGTCGAGACGGGTGACGAAGTTGACGTGGCCCGAGTCGGCCGGATCCTTCGCCAGCGCGCCGATCGCCGCCATGTCGAAGCCCGCCTGGCGGAAGATCTCGAGCGTGCGCGCGTTGACGACGTGCGCCGACGGGTTGGGCTGCGGGCCGTCGCGGCGCTCGACGACGAGACACGCGCGACCGGTGTTCGCGAGGAGCCGTGCGAGCGTCATACCCGTGGGGCCTGCGCCGACGACCAGGAACGGCACTTCCACCTGATGGGTGCCGTGATGGGTCGCGGTCATGTCAGAACACTCCTCCGTAGCTGCCCCCGTCGAGTTGGAGGTTCTGCCCGCTGATGAAGCCCGCCTGTGCGCTGCACAGGAATGCGCACGCATCGCCGAACTCCTCGGGGCGGCCGAGCCGACCTGCGGCGATCGTGCGGGCCATGTGCGCGTAGGCCTCGTCGACGGTGATGTTCGCCATCGAGGCGTGCAGCTCGGCCATCTGCCGCTGCCGCGCGGTGTCGATGCGCTCGGGCAACAGGTTGTTGATCGTGACGTTGGCCCGGGCCACGTCCTTCGACAGCGCCTTGGCGACCGACGTGAGGCCGGTGCGCGCCCCGGTCGACAGACCCATCGGCGACATGGGCGTCTTCACCATCGCCGAGGTGATGTTCACGATGCGGCCGAAGCGACGCTCGACCATGCCGTCGAGCACCGCGCGGATCATGGCCAACGGGGCGAGCATGTTGGCGTCGAGCGCAGCGATCCAGGCGTCGCGGTCCCAGTCGGCGAAGCGACCGGGCGGTGGCCCACCGTTGTTGTTGACGACGATGTCGGGCTCGGGACACGCCGCCAGCAGCAGGTCGCGCGTGTCGGCCAGCGCGATGTCGCCGACGACCGAGGTGACGGCGACGTCGTGGCGGTCGGTCAACTGCGCCGCCGCGCGGGCGAGCGAGTCGGGGTCGCGGCCATTGATCGTGACGTGCACACCCTCTCGTGCCAGTGCGTCGGCACATGCGAAGCCGAGCCCGCGGCTCGACGCGCACACGATCGCGTGGCGTCCGGCGATGCCGAGATCCATGTGAGGGGACCGCTCAGCTGAGCGAGCGACCGAGACGCTCGGCCATCGCTTCGCGCCACGTGGCGAACGGCTGGAACTCGGGCAGCGACTCGATCTTGTCGCGGGTCGCGGCCTCGATCTCGGTGTCGCTCGTCGACAGGTCGAGCCCGTCGGCGTAGGGCTGCGCGACGTGGAACGGCGAGTCGACGAAGCATTCGAGACCGTTGCCCTCGGGGTCGGTGAAGTAGAGCGACCAGGCATTGCCGTGCGAGATCGGGATCACCGTCGCGACGTCGGCGTCGGCGAGGCGCGCGCCGATGACCCGCAGGTCGTCGAGCGATTCGGTCCGGAACGCGAGGTGGTCGGCCAGCATGAACCCCCGGGTCGCCGGCTCGGGTGTGTGCACGAGCACGATCTGGTGATGGGCGGTGGGGTCCTGGGTGAGGAACGCCATCTCGCCCATGCCCGGGACGGGCTCGCCGCGATTGCTGACGTGGAAGCCGAGGACGTCGGTGTAGAACGCGACCATGCGGTCGAGGTCGCGGACGGCCAGCGTGGCGTGGCCGAGGCTGAGGCGGGGACGGGGTTCCGGCATGGATGACAGACTGTCCAATATTGGATGATGTGTCAAGCGTGACTAGGCTGCGCACGTGCCCACGGCGACCCCCGCCCCGATGCTCACCCGCGGCCACAAGAAGAAGGCCCGCACCCGCCAGCTGCTGCTCGACACGGCGCTCGCCGTGCTGGCCGAGCGCGGCGAGGGCTTCAGCGTCGCCGACCTGATCGCCCGGGCCGGGGTCTCGCACGGCACCTTCTACAACTACTTCACCGACCGTGACCAGCTCGTCCAGGCGCTCGTGCCCCACATCGTCGAGGGCTTCGCGGCGCGCTCGGCGGCCGAGGTCGACGACCCCGATCCGGCCGTCCGCTTCGCGGTCATCACCGCACGAGCGCTCGGCAGCGCCGTCCACGCGCCCGACACGGTGCGGGTGGCGTTGCGGCTCGAGCCGGTGCAGCGCGCACTGCTGGTCGACGGACCGCTCGCGTACCTGCGCCACGACCTGCACGAGGGGCACGCCGTCGGTCGCTTCACCGGCGAACTCGACGACGGCACCCTCGACGTCGTGCTCGGTGCGTTGCTGCTCGCCGGCCGCCGGATCGTCGACGGCGAGACCGATCCGGCCTACCGCCGCACGGTGATCCGCCGCCTGTTGTGCGCCCTCGGGCTCGACCTCGACGACGCCACCGCGCTGGCAGCCCGCGCCGTCGGCTGACCCGCCGCCGGCTCGCGCCCCGGCCCTCCGTGAGCCCGAGGTCCCCTGGCGGGCCCGCCGGCTCACGTGTGTCGACCTCCGTGCGTCCGAGGTCTCCTGACGGGCCCGCTCGCTCACGGACGTCGGCAACGGATCGGATCAAGCGTCGCGGATCGTGAGGTAGGGGCGCTCGGGTTCGGGGATCGTCGTCCACGAGGTGACGTCGAGGCCGGGCGCCACCGTGTCGCCGTTCCATCGGCCGAACACCCTGATCCAGGTGCCCGGCTCGACCGCATCGAAGTCGTCGACGTCGCCCGACAAGGGCTCGATGGGCGTGGTGAGCCGCAGCGCGTCGGCGGCACAACAGGTGATCCGGAATCGGACGAGTTCGGGGTCGCCGTCGTTGGGGTCGAGCTGTCCGATCATCTCGATCGCCACGTTCTCGAACGCGTCGGGCAGTTGCTGTGATGCGAACCACACCTGACCGGCGTGGAGTTCGATCGCACGCTCCTCGATCGTGCCGGCGCCGGCGTCCGGTCCGACGACGGCCTCCGGCGGGATCTCGAAGCGCTGCTCGACGCGGGCCTGCACCGACGGGTCGAAGGCGATGCCGGCGGACACCGACAGCGGGCCCGGCCGGACGACGAGCACGAACGCCACGGCGATTCCGGCGAACGCGAACGACCTGGGTGTGTGACGGTGCTCGTCGTGGTCGCGCCAGGTCGACACGGCGAAGGCGACGATCGTCGCGCCGGCCAGCACGAGCGGGATCCGCATGACGTCGCGGACGTAGAAGCGGCTGTCGCCGGTCAGCGACACGAACACCAACGCGAACCCGAGTGCTCCGAGGAGCACGGCATCAGCGATCCGACCGAGCCGGTTCACAGCAGCAACCTCCCGACGACGACCGTACTGTCGAGGGCGGCTGCGAGCGCGAGGCCACCGATGACCGCTGCAGCCCGTCCGCCGAAGGTGGCCCGGTACATCAGCAGCAGGCGCAGGTCGACGAGCGGCCCGACCACCATGAATCCGAGCACGGCGATCGGTGGGAACGCGATGAACGACGCCGCGATGAACGCATCCGACTCCGAACACAACGCCATCACGATCGCGAAGATCGCCATCGTCAGCACGGCCACCACGTCGTTGCCACCGAGCCGGCTGACGAGGTCGTCGGGCAGGACGACGCGGATGGTGGCGGCGATCGCCGCCCCCAGCACCACCAACCCGACGGTGTGCGTGAAGTCGTGTCGTGCAGACGCGAGCAGGCGGGCCACGGGACCGCCCTCCTCCTCGTGGTGATGACCGACCTCGCGGGGCGTCGGACGGACGCCTGCTGCCGCGAGGTAGGCGCCGACGATCAGCACCGCCAGGAACGAGGCGACGAACCGAGCCAGCACCATCCTCGGTTGGCCGGCGAACGCAGCGGACGTCGCCAACAGCACGATCGGGTTGAGCGCCGGCGACGCGAGGGCGAACGACATCGCCGCCGAGAACGGCACGCCACGCTGGCTCAGGCGACCGGCGATCGGCACCGTGGTGCACTCGCAGCCGGGTACCAGCGCGCCGCAGACGGCTGCTGCGGGGACCGCCACCGCGGTCCGCCGGGCGAGGACCCAGTTCCAGACCCGCAGTGGCACGGCCACGGCGACGACCGCCGACAACAGCACGCCGAGCACCAGGTAGAGCAGCGCCTGGAGGACCATCGCGGTGAACAGCGTGCTCCACTCGTCCATCGCGCTGCCCATGCCCACATTGTGACCGAGACCGCTCCGACATCGGCCACACGCCGGGTCGAAGGTCCCTGGCGTGTCGCCGAGGAATCCATGAATCTTCTACTGTGCGACTGGAGATCACCCGCCGAGCCGAACTCGCGATCCGTGCGCTGGCCCTGCTCGGCCAGGCACCCGACCGCGTGAAGGCGACCGAGCTCGCCGACGAGCTCGGCACCACCGTCAAGTTCGTCCCCCAGGTGTTGCTGCCGCTCGTGCGCGCCGGCTGGGTGCAGAGCGAGCCCGGCCCGACGGGTGGGTACCGTGCCCGGGTCGCCGCCGCCGAGGTGAGCGTGCTGCAGGTGATCGAAGCCGTCGACGGCGCGACCGATGCCGGGCGCTGCGTCGTCGCCGACCGTCCGTGCCAGGCCGCCCATCCGTGCGTGCTGCACACCGCATGGGAGCAGGCCCGCACCGAGCTGCTCCGCGTGCTGGGCGACACCCCCGTGGTGGCGAGCGGGCAGGTCGCCTGATGTCCGTCGCCCACGCCCCGTCCGCCATCGGCGATCGCGCACCGTGGCGCGCCGTCGCCGTGCCGTCCGAGCACGGCGGCTGGGGGCTCACGCTCGAGCCCGTGCTGCTCGGTCTGCTCGTCGCCTGGTCGGGCGCCGGCGCGCTGATCGGGATCGCCGCGTTCACGGCGTTCCTCGTGCGCACCCCGGCCAAGCTCGTCGCGGTCGACGTGCGACGCCGTCGCCGACTCGATCGCACCCGTCTCGCCCTCACGATCGCGCTGACCGAGGCCGCGGCGCTCGGCGCCGCTGTGCTGGGGGCGATCGCGCTCGCCGGTGGGTCGTGGCTCGTGCCGGTCGCGATCGCGATGCCCCTCGTCGCGATCGAGCTGTCGTACGAGGTGCGCAGTCGAGGTCGCCGGCTCGTGCCCGAGCTGTGCGGCGCGATCGGGGTGGCGGCCGCGGCCGCGGCGATCGTCGTCGCCGGTGGTGGAAGCGGGCGGCTCGCCGCAGGGACGTGGCTCGTGCTCGCGGCCCGGACCGCCGGCGCGATCCCGTTCGTGCGTGCACAGATCGTGAGATTGCGGCGTGGGAGCGGGCCGGTCGGCGCGAGCGACCTCGCGCAGGCGGCCGCCGTGGCGCTGGCCGTGTTCGCCGTGGTGCTCGACCGTCGTCTGGTGGCCGGCGCGATCGGCGTCGCTGCGCTCGCTGCCGCCCAGTCGGTCTGGGTGCGCCAGGCGCCGATCCCAGCCAAACGGCTCGGGATGCGGCAGCTCTGGCTGGGACTCGCGCTCGTGGCGATCACCGCCGCCGGCGTCAGGTGGATGTGATGCACGGGAAGGTTCGCGACGCGGGTCGCATGGGAAGGAGCACGACGATCATGGACATCGGACCCTCGACGACACTCGCCGCTGCGGTGGACGCGCATCCCGCGCTCACCCGGCACTTCGAGCGCCTCGGGCTCGACTACTGCTGCGGCGGCGGACGCACGATCGAGGAGGCGTGTCGGCACCGCGGACTCGACACGGTCGACGTGCTGGCCGACCTCGCACGACACGAGGTGTCGCCCGACCCGGCCGAGTGGACGTCGATGGACGCAGTGTCGCTCGTCGAGCACCTGGAGCGAACCCACCACCGCTACCTCTGGGACGAGCTGCCACGTGTGACGGCGCTGCTCGACAAGATCGTCGGCGTGCACGGCGAGCGCCACCCCGAGCTGCTCGGCATCTCGGCGTGCTTCGCCGAACTGCGCGCCGACCTGCAGCCGCACCTCATGAAGGAGGAGCGGGTGCTCTTCCCGATGATCCGCGAACTGGCGGCGTCGGGTGCGTCGGACGAGGCCCCCGCCTTCCACTGCGGCACCCTCCGCAACCCGATCTCGGTGATGCTGAGCGAGCACGATCGCGCCGGACATCTGCTCGCCGAACTGCGCCGTCGGACCGACGACTACACGCCGCCCGCCGACGGGTGCGCCACCTACGCAGCGTGCTTCGTCGCGATGCGCGAGATCGAGGCCGACACCCACCTGCACATCCACAAGGAGAACAACGTGTTGTTCCCACTCGTGGTCCGGATGGAGGCCGAGCGGTCGGCGGCGTCGGCACGCGTGTGATGGACGAGTTCGTGCCGCGACCGATGGACGAGCCGGAGGGCGGGGAATCGGCCTGCTGGCTGCACCTGTTCGACGACGAACGTCGCGACCTGCTCGACCGTGGCGACATCGAACGGCTCGTCGTCGCGTTCTACCGCGACGCGGCGATGGACGATCTGCTCGGTCCGGTGTTCCACGCAGCGCGTGTCGACTGGGGTGCGCACGTTGCGACGCTCGTCGACTTCTGGTCGTGGCAACTGCTCGGCGAACCCGGCTACGAGGGCCATCCGCTGCGTGCACACGAGCCGTCGCACGCCCGCACCCCGTTCACCCGCGCCCACTACGACCGGTGGATCGAACTGTTCTGCGACACCGTCGACCGCTCGTTCGCCGGCCCTCGCTCCGAGGTCGCCAAGATGCGTGGCCGGAAGATGGCACGAGCGATGGAGCGCCTGCTCGCCGGCGAGTCCGACGACGGCGCCGCCCCGACCGAACCGATCTGGCGCCGACCGGGATGACCGGAGCGGCGACTCGTCGTCAGAACGTGAGGCCTGGCGGCCGGATGCCCGTCGCGGGCGGCGGTTCGTCGACGGTGGAGAAGCGGTCGCGCAGGTGGGTCGTGTCGTTGTAGCAGCGCACGATCCACCGGTCGGGCGTGATCACGAGGTGCGAGATCGACGCGTTGTCGGCGCCGGTGAAGGCGAAGCCGGTCGACCCGCTCGCGAGGTTGAAGATCGTGCCGATCACGCCACCGTGCACCACGATCACCACCAGCTCGTCGGGGTGGGCGGCGGCGATCCGCTCGATCGCACCGCGCACACGGGCCCGCAGCGCGTCCTCCGACTCGGCACCGGGCACCACGTCCCACCGGCCTTCGGTGAACATCCGCACCGCGATCGGGTCGCCGTCGACCACGCGCTTGCGCAGCTCGCCGCCCTCCCACTCGCCGAGGAACACCTCGCGCAGGTCGGGCTCGATCGTCGGCTCGATGCCGAGCCGCGCCGCCAGCGGCGCCGCCGTCTGGTGGGTGCGGCGCAGGGTGGTCACGTAGATCGCTGCGATCTTCTCGCCCGTGGCGACCAGCCGGTCGGCGATCCGCTCGGCCTGCTCGAGTCCTTCGATCGCGAGGGCCGGGTCGCCGTGGCCGTCCTTCAACGCGAGCGGCACGCCTTCGGTCATCGGTTCGCTCTCACCGTGTCGGACCACCAGGATCTCGCACGCGCCGGGCGGCGGCACGAAACGGTGCTGACGGAACTGACGCGGCCCGGCCTCGGGCGCGGTGGCGATCTCGGACGGTTCGGCCATGGGGTGGTCGGTCACGCCGGGTGAACCTAACCGACCACCCCGAGGCGACGAGAGGTCAGCGCAGGTCGAAACGGTCGAGGTTCATCACCTTGTCCCACGCCTGCACGAAGTCGCGCACGAAGTGCTCGCCGGCGTCGTCGCCGCCGTACACCTCGGCGATGGCCCGCAGCCGGGAGTTCGAGCCGAACACGAGGTCGGCTGCCGTCGCGGTCCAGCGCACCTGACCCGAGCTCTTGTCGGCGAGCTCGTACACGCCCTCGTCCAGCTGTGACGGCTTCCAGTCGATGCCGCCGTCGAGCAGGTTGCGGAAGAAGTCGTTGCCGAGCACACCGGGCCGGTCGGTGAACACGCCGTGCGTGACGCCGCCCACGTTCGCGTTGATGGCACGCAGGCCACCGACGAGCACCGTCATCTCGGACGGGGTGAGCGTGAGGAACTCGGCGCGCTCGAGCAGCAGCTTCTCAGGCGGCAGCTTCTCGCCGGTGGCGAGGTGGTTGCGGAAGCCGTCCGAGCGCGGTTCGAGGACCGCGAACGAGTCGGTGTCGGTCATCTCCTGGGTGGCGTCGGTGCGCCCCGGGGTGAACGGCACCGTGATCTCCACGCCGCCCTGCCGTGCCGCCTGCTCGACACCGGCGCAGCCGCCGAGCACGATGAGGTCGGCCAGCGAGATGCGCGTGGCCCCGTTGGCTGCGTCGAAGTCGCGCTTCACGCCCTCGAGCACGCCCAGCACCCTGGCGAGGCGCTCGGGTTCGTTGACCGCCCAGGTGCGCTGCGGCTCGAGGCGGATGCGGGCGCCGTTGGCACCACCGCGCTTGTCCGTGCCGCGGAACGTCGCGGCGGACGACCATGCGGTGAACACGAGGTCCTGCACCGAGAGGCCCGAGGCGAGCAGCTGCTGCTTCAGCGCCGCGATCTCGGCGTCACCGACCAGCTCGTGGTCGACGGCGGGCACCGGGTCCTGCCAGATGAGCTCCTCGCTCGGCACCTCGGGCCCCACGAACCGCGAGACCGGGCCCATGTCGCGGTGGGTCAGCTTGAACCACGCCCGGGCGAAGGCGTCGGCGAACTCGTCGAAGTTCTGGTGGAACCGCTCGGAGATCTCGCGGTAGACCGGGTCGAACGCGAGCGCCATGTCGGCCGTGGTCATCATCGGCGGGTTCTTCTTGCCGGCGATGTGTGCGTCGGGGACGAGCTCCTGTGCCTCGGGGTTCTTCGGCTTCCACTGCTTGGCGCCGGCCGGGCTCTCGGTGAGCTCCCACTCCCAGCCGAGCAGGTTGTCGAAGTAGCCGTTGTCCCAGGTCGTGGGTGCGTTGGTCCACGCACCTTCGATGCCGCTGGTGATCGTGTCGGCACCCTTGCCGGTGCCGAAGCTGCTGCGCCAGCCGATGCCCATCGAGTGCACGGGGCAGCCCTCGGGTTCGGGGCCGACCAGCGATGCGTCGCCGGCGCCGTGTGCCTTGCCGAAGGTGTGGCCGCCGGCGATCAGGGCCACGGTCTCCTCGTCGTTCATCGCCATGCGGCGGAACGTCTCGCGGATGTCACGAGCTGATGCGAGGGGGTCGGGGTTGCCGTTCGGGCCCTCCGGGTTGACGTAGATCAGGCCCATCTGCACAGCACCGAGCGGACCGCCGAGCTCGCGCTCGCCGCTGTAGCGCTCGTCGCCGAGCCAGGTGTCCTCGGGACCCCAGAAGATCTCCTCGGCCTCGTACACGTCCTCGCGACCGCCACCGAAGCCGAACGTCGGCAGGCCCATGTCCTCGATCGCGACGTTGCCGGCGAGCACGATCAGGTCGGACCACGACAGCTTGCGGCCGTACTTCTGCTTCACCGGCCACAGCAGGCGGCGGGCCTTGTCGAGGTTGGCGTTGTCGGGCCAGCTGTTCAGCGGCGCGAACCGTTGCTGGCCGCTGCCGGCACCACCGCGGCCGTCGGCGATGCGGTAGGTGCCGGCGGCGTGCCAGGTCATGCGGATGAACAGGCCGCCGTAGTGGCCCCAATCGGCCGGCCACCAGTCCTGCGACGTGGTCATCACCTCGACGATGTCGCGCTTCACCGCGGCGAGGTCGAGGGAGGCGAACTCCTTCGCGTAGTCGAAGTCGTCGCCGTAGGGGCTCGAGGTACGGGCGTGCTTGTCGAGCACGGAGAGGTCGAGCTGATCGGGCCACCAGTCCTTGTTGGTGCGCGGACGGTGCGGCGTCGGCTCGGGGGCAGGGATGACAGGGTTCTCGCTCTCGGACACGGTGGCGTCTCCTTCGGCTCGTGGGTGGGGCGGATCGGCGTGTCGACGTGTGCCGACACGTCCAGCTTCCTCCGGCCGGCGACAGAAGACCAGGACATGGTTTCTCTCGATTCGATAGCCTCTGCTTATGAGTCAGCCGACCCTGCAACAGCTCCGCTACGCCGTCGCCGTGGCCGACGAACGCAACTTCGGCCGCGCCGCACAGGCGTGCTTCGTGAGCCAGCCGGCGCTCAGCGCCCAGATGCGCGAGCTCGAGGCGAAGCTGCACGTGCAGCTGTTCGAGCGCACGAGCCGCGGTGTGCTCGTCACCGCGGCCGGTGCCGAGGTGGTCGAGCGGGCTCGCCGGATCCTGCGCGAGGTGGACGACCTGTGCGAGGCCGCGCAGGCGGCCGACGGCGACCTGGCCGGTTCGTTGCGGTTCGGGGTGATCCCGACGGTGGCGCCGTACGTGTTACCGGGCGTGGTGCGCCGCCTGGCCGAGGCACATCCGCGGCTCGAGCTGTACCTGCGCGAGGACCGCACCGACGCGCTGGTCGCGCAGCTGCTCGCCGGCGACCTCGACCTGCTGCTGCTCGCACTCCCGCTCGACCGGATCGGTGTCGACGAGCTGCCGCTGTACGACGAGCCGTTCCTGCTGGCGATGCCCGACACGCACCCGCTGACACGACGAAAGCGGTGCGACGTCGCGGCGATCGCCGACGAGCGGCTCGTGCTGTTGGAGGACGGACACTGCCTGCGCGACCAGGCGCTCGCGGTGTGCGCCCGCGCCGGCGCCGGCGGCAACGCCGAGGTGCAGGGCACGAGCCTGCCGACCGTGGTGCAGATGGTGGGCGCCGGGATGGGCGTGACGCTGCTACCGGTCAGCACGGTGGGCCGAGACGCCGCACCGGTGCAGCGCGTCGCGGTGCGCGAGCTCCACCCGGCACCCACGCGCACCGTGGGTCTGGCGTGGCGGACGTCGTCGGCGCGGGCGGGTGCCTATCGACGCCTGGCTGAGGTGGTGCGCGCCGCCGGCGAGGAGAGCATGCGCCCCTGACTCAGCTTCGATGTGCGGGGTCGGACAGGGTGCTGCCCCACGCGGCCAGCGACTGCAGTACGGGTGCCGCGCTGGCTCCCAGCTCGGTCAACTCGTATTCGACCCGCGGCGGGATCTCGGCGTACATGGTCCGCTGGACCAGGCCGGCGTCGGCGAGTCGGACGAGGCGATCGGTGAGCGTCTTCGGGCTGATGCCGACCAGCGACCGCTTGAGCTCGCCGAAGCGCTTCCGGCCCGACAACAGGTCGCGGACGATGAGCATCGTCCACTTGCCGTCGAGCACCGACATCGCCCGTTCGACCGGACACGAGGTCGGGTCGCACGGGCCGGCAGGCCCGAAGGTGCTGGTCGGCTCCATTGGTTCACTCTAGGAAACCGATTCACTGTTTGACAACCGATCGGATGCTTCGCTGTCGTACGCCGGATGAGAACCTCCCTGTGCTCGTCAGCGCCACACGTCGCGTCATCGCGGTTTTTCGTTTCGTCGGCGCGCCGCGCCTGGCGGTGATGCGATGAGTCGCGTCGCCGTGGGGCTGTTCGAGTGGGTGCAGCGCGCCCCGTTCTACGTCGACGTGCACCGAGCCGCCGTCGGGCACCTGCCGCCGGGGTCGGGTGCCACGTGGCTCGATGTCGGATGCGGTCCGGGTCTCGTGGCCCGTCTCGCCGCGGCGCACGGATACCGGGCGACGGGTGTCGATGTCGACCCCGGCATGGTGGCGGCGGCCCGTCGACACGATCCTGAGGCGCGGGCCGACTATGTCCTCGGCGGACTGGACGAGCTGCCGGAGGCCGACGTGGTGTCGGCCGCTTCGCTGCTCGCCGTCGTTCCCGATGTGCCTGCAGCCGTGCGGCAGCTGTGGGAGGCGGTGCGTCCGGGCGGTGCCCTGCTCGTGATCGAGACCACCTCGGACATGACGCCGGCGGTCGTCCGTGCCGCGCTCCGCCGCCGGCACGTCGAGGGCCGCGCCGTGTTGCGCCGCTGGGCGGGGACCAGACGCGGTCGTGCCGTCGATCATCGGCACCTGCTCGAGTTGCCGGAGTCGTCGGTCGAGCACCATCTGCTGCTCGAGGGCCTGGTCGCCGCGTGGATCCTGTGGAAGTCCTCGATGTCGTGAACGGCGGTGCGTCGAGGACGTCGGATCAGCGTGTGCCGGTCAGCACCGGCAGCAGCGCTGCGGCCACCTCCGCCGGGCGTTCCTCGTGGCTGAACAGCGCGGCGCCTTCGATCACCGCGAGCTCCGCGTGCGGGAAGGTCGACACCATGTCGCGGGCCCACTTCACCGGGAAGAACGGGTCCTTCGCGCCCCACACCAACTGGACGGGCACGTCGATCTGACGGTGGAGCTCGGGCAGCCGGCGGATGAGGCCGTAGTCGAAGCTCTTCAGCAGCTTCATCGTCGCCGCGCGGTACGCCGCCGAGTAGCGGATCGGTGCCAGGAAGAACTCGTCGAAGTCGCCGCCGAGCAGCGACCGGTCGACGAACGCACCGCCGAGCACGAGCCGGTTGCGGCGCAGCACGGGGACGCCGCTCAACCAGGCGAGTGCCCTGCCGAAGCCGGGCACGTGCCGACCGGCCAGGAAGGCCCGGAACTGCAACCCCGGACCCGTGGTCTGCTCGGTGTCGATCAGCCCGAACGCCCGCACGCGCGGATCGCCGGCGAGCGCATGGCGGGCGATCATCCCGCCGCTGTCGTGGCCGACGACGGCGACGTCGTCGAGTCCGAGCTCGCCGACCACGTGCCGGACGGCGTGGACGTGGTTCTCGATCGACAGCGGGGTGTCGGCGGCGACGCGGCTCTGGCCGGCGCCGGGCAGGTCGACGAGGTGGCAGGTCACGTGGTCGACCAGGTGCGGCAGGAGGCAGCGGAACGTGGCGCTGCTGACGGGCCACCCATGGACGAAGAGCACGTCCGGCCCCTGGCCGATCGACCGGTACGCCACCTCGCCGGCACCGGTGTCGAGGAAGCGTGCCGGTGCGGCGCGGAACAGGTCGGCTGCGGCTGCGGGGGTGAGCATCGACATCGTCGCCTCCAGAGTTGTAGTGAGCACTACAAACTCTAGCGGATCAGATCGAGACCTTCGACCGTGGGAGTCGCACGGTCGGGGCGAGGACACTGGCGGTCGTGAACGTGATGGCTGCCCCCGGTCACCGGAGCACCGCGCTCGACTTCGCGACGCGCCCGCTCCTCGTCTTCTGGGAGGTCACCCGTGCCTGCCAGCTCGCGTGCCACCACTGCCGGGCGTCGGCCACGCCGGGAGCGCTCCCCGGTGAGCTCGACCACGACGAGGGTCGGCGGTTGATCGAGCAGGTCGCCGAGTTCGGCCGACCCCACCCGATCCTGGTGCTCACCGGCGGCGACTGCCTGCTCCGCCCGGACGTGTTCGACCTGGCCGGGTACGCACGTGAGCTCGGCCTCCCGGTGGCGATGTCGCCGTCGGTCACGCCGATGCTCACGTCCGATGCGATCGCGCGCATGGTCGAGGTCGGCGTCAGCGCGGTGTCGATCAGCCTCGATGGTGCGGTGGCGGCCACCCACGACGGCGTGCGGGGCATCCCCGGCCACTTCGACCGGACGCTCCCGGCGATCCGTGCGCTGGTCGCCGCTGGACTGAAGGTGCAGATCAACACCACGGTCATGGCGCGCAACGTCGACGAGCTCGCCGACATCGCGGCGATCGTCCACGACACCGGCGCCGACATCTGGGAGGTCTTCTTCCTCGTGCACGTCGGACGCGGTGAGTCGACCGACGCGATCGGGCCGGACGACCACGAGGAGGTGTCGCACCTGCTCGTCGACGCGTCGTCGTACGGCTTCGTGGTGCGCACCGTCGAGGGGCCGTTCTTCCGGCGGGTCGTGCTGCAACGCCGCCACCGACCCGACGTCCGGCCGCTCGGGCAACGGTATGCGGCGCTGTCCGCCAGGTTGGTCGAGCTGCTCGGACCGCCGTCGGAGCACTCGTCGGCCCGTACCGCCTCCACCCGCGACGGCAAGGGCATCCTGTTCGTCGCCCACGACGGGCAGGTGTACCCGGCCGGGTTCCTGCCGCTCGAGCTCGGCTCCGTGCGCGACACGCCCCTCGCGACCATCTACCGCGACGCCCCGCTGTTGCGCGACATCAGGGCCACCGCGTTCACCGGCCGGTGCGGCCGCTGCGAGTACGCCGACCTGTGCGGCGGATCGCGGGCGCGGGCGTTCGCGTCGTCGGGCGACCCTCTCGGCGAGGACCCCGCCTGTGCGTACGTGCCCGGTACGGACGTCGCCGGGCCCATCTCCTGAGCGCTCCGCCGACCGGCGGCCGGAGGACTCCGTCTACGCTCGGGCGCCGATGGTCGACGACGTGTGCCGCCCCGTGCCGGTGGTGGACCAGGTCGTCGAGCTCGCCTCGCGGTCGAGCGCGCGACCGGTGCTCGTGCGGTCGCTCCCCGGCGGCGGGGCCGATCTGGTGGCACGTGCTGCTGCCACTCGTCTGACCGACCTCGGGTGCGACGTGGTCGTGGTCGAGTCGGTCGCCGACGTCGACGACGCCGGGCTGCTCGAGCTGCGTGCCCGTCGTCGTACCCACGTCCTGCTGCTCGCGCACGCCGACACGGCGATCCCCGCACGCGTGGGCAAGCTGATCGAGTACCTGCAGCCGCGGCCCGTCGACGTGGGTGCGCTCGACCTCGACCGGACCCGACGGGTGATCGATGTCGTGCTCGGCGAGCGCTCGTGCACGGACGAGCTCGCCGCCACCGTCCGGGTCGCATCGGCGGGCCGCCTCGCCGACGTCGTCGACGTCGCACGGTTCCTGCGCGACACCGTGCAGCCGGCCGCCACCCTCGACGAAGGTTGCTCGCTCGCCGGGTTCCGCCCCACGGACGACCGGCTGGCGGTCGTGGCGAGCCGCGCCCCCGCTGCCGACGTCGACGCGTGGGCGATCGCGACGGCCGAGCTGGTGCCCGGACTCGCGGTGCGCCACGGGCTCGACGACCTCCTCCGGCCCGTCGACGCGACCGTGGTGCGCGACCGGCTCGGGTCGTCGCAGCGGATCGTGGCGCTCCGCACACTGTGTGCCGACGCGGCCATCCTGCCCGCCGGCTCGCTCGGTCCCGAGGAGCAGGTCACGGTGGCCGGCTGGTGGTGTGAGATCGCCGCGGACACCGATGGCCTCGCGCCGATCTCCGGCCCCGAGCTGCACGCGTTGCTGCCCGGTGTGATGACCGCCGTCGAGCTCGGACGATGGACCGTCGCCCGGCGGATCGCGGAGCGGCTGTGGCAGACCACGCGCGTGGCGCTCGCCGGCACCGCGGTCGCCGCCTCGCTGGCCCGCGCCACACCGTCGCCGCTGCTCGACGAGGTGACTGCCGCCCATCCCGACGACGAGACGCTCGTGTCGACCGCCGCGTTCACGCGTGCGCTGTGGCAGCTCTACCTGCACCACGAGCCGGACGCCGCCCGCAGCACGCTCGACCGCGCGCTCGAGGTGCTGGCCGAGCACCGCGAGATCTGCGAGGACGGCCTGGCCACCATCGATCTGCACACGGGCGATCCCGACGCGGTCGAGCGCCGCGTCGGCGACCGCTCACCGCAGCCCGGCCGGCCGACCTCGTTCGCGCTCAACACCCTCGCGCTGGCCGACCTCGTGCGGGGCCGTCACCAGCGCGTGCTCGACCGGCTCGACACCGAACTCGAACGTCAGCTCCAGCCAGGGATGAACCTCTCGGCCGACCGCTACCGCTTCGTCCGCTCGCTGGTGTTCGCACGTTCCGGCCTCGGCGAGCCGGCCGAGCGGGCCGAGCTCGACCGCGAGCTGGGACGACTGTTCGAGGGGTCGCTCCGACGCGGCGACGACTGGAACCTCGGGTGGACCGCGTGGGCGACCGGGCAGCGCGACGCTCGGGCGGGCCGTTCGGTCGGCGCCCGCCGGCGGTTGCGCACCGCGATCGTGGCCTACCACCGGGCGCACCGACCCGGTTTCGCCGACTGGCCGCTCGCCACGCTCGTCGCCGTGTCGGCGCTGCACGAGGGCGAGAACCTCGCCGGTGCCACCGACGTCGAGCTGGCCGGACTGCGCCGGCCGTCGCACGCGGTGGCGGCCGAACGGGCCGACGCGCTGCTCGCGCTGGCGTTGCACGCCCGACGCGACGCTCGGCCACGCAGCGAGGTGGCCACCATGCTGGCCGACGCGATGTCCGTCGCACATCGGCAGCGCGAGGTGGTGACCGGTCACCTCGTGGCGGTGGAGCAGCTGCTGTTCGACATCACGCCGGCCACGCCACCGGACGACCCGGCCGCCGACGGCCCGGTGCTCGAGGCGTGCCGGCGTGCGCTCACCTGCACCGACGACGAGATCGAGCGGGCGGCGATGCGCCTGATCGAGCTCGACTGGTCGGTGCTCGGCGTGCGACTGCTCGCCCTGGTGGCCGAACGTGTCCGCCGCGACGACCCCCGTCGCGCGACGCGCGTGCTGCAGACGGTGCGCACGGTGACCGAGGGCTTCGACGAACCGCTGCGACCCTGGGTGCTGTCGACGGCACCGCTCCCCACGCTGTCTGCCCGTGAGCTCGAGGTCGCCCGAGGTGTCGCCTCGGGCGCCAGCCGAGACGAGCTCGCCGAGGCGCTCGTGTTGTCACGCCGCACGATCGACTCGCACCTCCAGCGGGTGTATGCGAAGCTCGGCATCTCGAGCCGGGCCGAGCTGCGCGACTGGCTCGACCGGTAGCGGACCGGCCGGGGGTCGCCAGGTCGCGCCGGCCGGATGGTCCGACCGGGCGCTCCGAGCGGGAGGCGCCGGTGGCCGCCCCGTCGCCGCGGCGGGCTGCCACTCGAGCAGCACCACCCCGGCGAGCACCAGCGCCATGGCGAGCACCCGCACCCGGTCGAACGGCTCGCCGAACAACCAGCGGGCGATCACCGCCGAGAACGCGGCCTCGAGTCCGACGATCAACACGACGGCGGAACCGACCTCGCCGCGGGCCCGCACCAGGAACACGTCGAGCGTGATGCCGATGGCGAAACAGACGAAGACCGCGAGCGACGGCCACAGCCGCGTGAACCCCGCCGAGGGCTTCATGAACATGCTGCCGGCGACGAAACAGCCGGCGGCGCCGAGGGCGAGAGCGGTGCGGACGATCACCCGGTCATCGTCGACGCCCGCGCCGCGCCGCGTGTACGCGTCGGACGCGCATCGCGGGCGGTCCATCCGCTCGACGATCCGTAGACTCCGCCGACGTGTCCGTACAGCGCGTGATCTCCCCCATCGACGGTTCCGTCGTGGCCGAGCGGCCCATCGCCACTCCCGACCAGGTCGAGGCGGTGCTGCGTCGTGCCGACGCGGCTCGTGCCGCGTGGGCGGCCACCCCGCTCGTCGAGCGGGCGGCCAAGGTGGAGCTGGCCGTGCAGTACATGCTCGACCATGCCGACGAGGTCGGGCTCGAGATGACCGTGCAGATGGGCCGTCCGGTGGGGCAGTCGCCCAACGAGATCCGGCGGGGCTTCCAGGAGCGGGCGCGCATGATGGCGACCCTGGCCCCGGCCGCGCTGGCCGATCTGCCGGCGTCGCAGAAGGACGGCTTCCAGCGCTTCATCCGCCGCGAGCCCGTCGGCACCGTGCTCGTCGTGGCGCCGTGGAACTTCCCCTACCTCACGTCGATCAACTCGATCGCGCCGGCGCTGCTGTCGGGCAACACCGTGATCCTGAAGCACGCGACCCAGACCATCCTGTGCGCCGAGCGGTACTCGGCGGCGTTCGAGGCGGCCGGGCTGCCCGAGGGCGTGTTCCAGCACATCCACGCCGACCACGCGGCGATCGCCTCGATGATCGCCGACCCGCGCATCGGGTTCGTCGCGTTCACCGGGTCGGTCGAGGGCGGCCACTCGATCCAGGCGGCCGCGGCGTCGCGCTTCATCGGCACCGGCCTCGAGCTCGGCGGCAAGGACCCGTCGTACGTGCGGGCCGACGCCGACCTCGAGCTCGCGATCGCCGAGAACGTCGACGGCGCGTTCTTCAACGCCGGTCAGTCGTGTTGCTCGATCGAGCGCATCTACGTGCACGAATCGGTGTACGACGACTTCGTCGACGGCGTCCGCGCCGAGACCCTGAAGTACGTGCTCGGCGACCCGCGTGACGCGAGCACCAGCATCGGCCCGATGGTCACCACCAAGGCGGCGACGTTCGTGCGCGGTCAGATCGACGAGGCGATCGCCCGCGGCGCCACGGCGATCACCAGCGAGGCCGATTTCGCCGGTTCGCGACCGGGCACGCCGTACGTCGGCCCGACCGTGCTGGTCGGCGTCGACCACTCGATGAGCGTGATGCGTGACGAGTCGTTCGGGCCGGTGGTCGGGATCATGAAGGTGTCGGGCGACGACGAGGCGATCGCGCTGATGAACGACTCGCCGTACGGCTTGTCGGCCTGCGTGTGGTCGCGCGACGTCGACGCCGCCGTGGCGATCGGCGACCGGATCGAGACCGGCACCTGGTTCATGAACCGCTGTGACTACCTCGATCCCGAGCTCGCCTGGACCGGCGTGAAGGACACCGGGCACGGCATCAGCCTGTCGCCGCTCGGCTTCGACGGCGTCACCCGTGTGAAGTCGTTCCACCTCAAGCTGCCCGGCTGATCCGGTCGGGGTCGCCGGTGTCGTACGTTGGGCACCGGGAGACAAGGGGGCCCACATGACCGACGAGCGCGGCGTCCTCGACGCGTACGACCGGGGCAGCGCCGACGTGACGCTGCTCGACGACACGATCCCCGCCAACCTGGCGCGGACCGTGTCGGAACACGGCGCCCGTGAGGCCCTCGTGTCGTGCCACCAGCAGATCCGCTGGACCTACGACGAGTTCCTCGCCCGCGTGCGCCGGCTGGCGGCCGGGATGCATGCCGCAGGGCTGCGCGCCGGTGACCGGCTGGGCCTGTGGGCGCCGAACGTGGCGGAGTGGACCCTCACCCAGTACGCGACGGCCGAGATCGGTGTGGTGCTCGTGAACGTCAACCCGGCGTACCGCACCCACGAGCTGGCCTACGCGCTCGCGCAGTCGGGGTGCCGCTGGGTGGTGGCGGCGCCGTCGTTCAAGACGTCGGACTACGTGGCGATGGTCGACGCGGTGCGCGCCGAGTGCCCGACCCTCGAGCGCGCCGTCTTCTTCTGGTCCGAGGACTGGGACCAGCTGTGCGCCGGCGACGGTGGCGCGGCGACCGCCGAGCTCGACGCGATCCGCGACTCGCTCTCGCCGGACGATCCGATCAACATCCAGTACACGTCGGGCACCACCGGGTTCCCGAAGGGCGCGACGCTCACGCACCGCAACATCCTGAACAACGGCTACTTCACCACCGAGCTGCAGGGCCTCGGCCCCGGCGATCGCCTGTGCATCCCGGTGCCCTTCTACCACTGCTTCGGCATGGTGATGGGCAACCTCGGGTGCACCAGCC
>WBZM01001147.1_pt1 | contig 28446 bp, 19 predicted proteins | sample 5204271 | NCBI WGS metagenome assembly WBZM01 (sample SAMN12344346, study PRJNA552823) | activated sludge metagenome | biome: Activated sludge suspended growth; feature: Nitrification reactor; material: Wastewater; isolation source: activated sludge from nitrification reactor of wastewater... | reverse complement strand
TTATTTCTTTACCTAACATATCCATTAATTTTACCTTCCCGCTTTCATCCTCTCCTAACACATTTTCATAATACACCACAGTATTAGCAGGATTAGGATAAAGCCTGCCTATATCTTTATTACCATTTACTTCGTTTATACCCACCGTACAATCTATTACACTTACATCGTCAATAAAAAAATATGCTCCATGTGCACCAAGTGGGAGACTGAGGTTAACAGAATCAATCATAGTATTAGCGTCATCTTTAAAGTTACCAATGGTAAGGTATTTCTCTCCTCCATTGGCAATGTACGTTCCCGAAATCTGCACCCAGTTAAGCGTATCATAAATTATATTACCCGCAGGGTTTGAAATTTGAGGAACAAACGAAAGATTGGTGTTAATGGTATAATCAACAGCGCTGTCAACAGAAAGATATAACCCTATGCCGTCAACAACATATTTTAATTCCTCCGCAACCGAAACATAAAAGCTGACACAATACTCATGCCCCTGCTTTAACGTGTCGGATAATTCTCCTCCTACATATTCCCGCCTGTTAATCTGATTGGGGTTTATATGTTCGGTAAAAACTGCTAATCCCACATAGGCAATACCAGTTCGTGCGTATTGGTATCCAGCTCCACTTTGCGGAACATAAGATGTTCCGCAAAATATATCAGGCTGTTTGCTGAAATAATCAGGACTACCATAAGTTGCCCAATACCAATATTTACATTGCATGGCATAGGTGCCTGTGCAGCTTATGGTATCTTCAAATGAAGGATTTAATACTAAGTTTTGCGCATTTGCTTTTAATGATAAAAACAAAAATAAACTTATCAGAACCTTATTCATAATTAAAGGAGGCTTGCTTTTAAACAAGCCTCCACAAATATACAGTTATTTTACTGCCAGCTTTATCATTTTATCGCTGCGCCCTGCTATTTTTATCTTTACAAGGTATATTCCTTTTGCCAAATCAGATACAGGTATTGAAATTAAATTACTGCCTTTTGTTAGTTTGTATTCTTTTATTTCTTTACCTAACATATCCATTAATTTTACCTTCCCGCTTTCGTCCGCTGCTAACTCATTTTCATAATAAACAACAGTATTAGCAGGATTGGGATATAATTTTCCTGAACTTAAATTATCATTTACTTCGTTAATACCCACCGTGCAGTCTATTACACTTACATCGTCTATGAACAAATAAGATTCATATTGGCTTTGAGGAACTGAATTATTAACAGAATCAATCATGGTATTAAGATTATCTTTAAAGTTGCCAATAGTCAAATGCTTTTCTCCTCCATTGGCTATGTATGTTCCCGAAATCTGTACCCAGTTAAGCGTATCATAAATAATATTACCCGCAGGATTTATTATTTGCGGAATAAACGAAAGGTTAGTGTTGATGGTATAATCAACAGCGCTGTCAACAGAAAGGTATAATCCAATGCCGTCTGTAACATACTTTAATTCCTCTGCAACCGAAACATAAAAACTGACACAATACTCATGCCCCTGCTTTAATGTGTCGGATAGTTCTCCTCCAATATATTCTCGCCTATTTAGATAATTTGGATTTGAAGGCTGCATAAGTGTAGCCAATCCTACATAAGCAATACCTGTTCTTGCATATTGGTATCCAACTCCACTTTGCGGAACGTAAGATGTTCCGCAAAATATATCAGGCTGTTCGCTGAAATAATCAGGACTGCCCATTGTAGCCCTATACCAATATTTGCATTGCATTGGGAATATAGTTGTTGGGCACAAAATTGTGTCTTCAAACGAAGGGTTCAAAACAAGATTTTGTGAATCTGCTTTGCTCGCAAAAAACAAGCATAAATAAATAGTTAACTTTTTCATATTTTAAAAAAATTTGCAGAGAGGCTTTAAACCTCCCTGCAAATTTAAGGTTATTTACTGCAATATCAGTTTTATAAATTCAGGTTGCCTGTCAGTTATATTTACTTTAACCATATATACTCCACGTGCATAACCTGATGTTCCTATGGTAATTTTATTTTTACCATGATTTAATGTATATGCCGATAATTTATTGCCGAGCATATCATATAATTCCAGTAAGCCATTTTCATTATCATTCAACTCACTTTCATAGTACACTGTTGTACGTGCAGGATTTGGATAAAGCCTGCCTATATCTTTATTATTATTTACTTCGCTAATACCCACCGTACAATCTATTACACTTACATCATCAATAAATAAGTAAGATACATATCGGCTTTGAGGAACATTGTTATTTATAGAATCAATCAAGGTATTAGCATCATCTTTAAAGTTACCAATGGTAAAATACTTTTCTCCTCCATTGGCAATGTACGTCCCCGAAATTTGCACCCAATTAAGCGTATCATAAATTATGTTGCCTGAAGGGTTTGAAATTTGCGGTACAAACGGAAGGTTGGTGTTGATGGTATAATCAACCGCGCTGTCAATAGATAAGTATAATCCTATGCCGTCTGTAACATATTTTAATTCCTCTGCAACCGATATATAAAAGCTGACACAATACTCATGCCCCTGTTTTAATGTGTCAGAAAGTTCTCCGCCAATATATTCTCGTCTGTTAATTCCATTTGGGAAAATTGAAGAAACAAATGTGCCTAACCCTACATAAGCAATTCCCGTTCTGGCATATTGATAACCAGCATTGCTTAACGGTACCGGTGATGTTCCGCAAAATATATCAGGCTGCTCACTAAAATAATCAGGACTGCCTATATTAGCAGTGTACCAATATTCGCATTGCATTGGAATTGCTGTTGTTGTTGGGCATGCTATTGTATCCTCAAACGAAGGGTTCAAAACAAGATTTTGTGAATCTGCTTTAATAGCAGAAAACAAGCATAAATAAATAATAAATTTTTTCATAATTTAAAATTGTGAGGAGGCACAAAGCCTCCTCACAAAAATAATTATTTAATTAACTACCAATTTAATTATTTCACTGTTACGCTCCGTAATTTCCACCTTTACCATATATACGCCTTTTGATAACTCAGATACAGGTATTGAAATTAAATTACTGCCTTTTGTTAGTTTGTATTCTTTTATTTCTTTACCTAACATATCCATTAATTTTACCTTCCCGCTTTCATCCTCTCCTAACACATTTTCATAATACACCACAGTATTAGCAGGATTAGGATAAAGCCTGCCTACATCTTTATTATCATTTACTTCGTTAATACCAACCGTACAGTCTATTACACTTACATCATCTATGAAATAGTATGCACTATTTGCCGTTGATGAGGTAGAATCAATCATGGTATTAGCATCATCTTTAAAGTTGCCAATGGTCAAATATTTTTCACCACCATTAGCTATGTACGTTCCCGAAATCTGCACCCAGTTAAGCGTATCATAAATTATGTTGCCTGAAGGGTTTGAAATTTGAGGAATAAACGAAAGGTTGGTGTTGATGGTATAATCAACAGCACTATCCACCGACAAGTATAACCCCATGCCATCAATAACATATTTCATTCCATCAGCAACTGATACATAAAAACTGATACAATACTCATGTCCCTGCTTTAATGTATCCGACAAAATTCCCCCTATGTATTCTCGTCTATTAACATAAGAAGGAAATATTGTTGTAAAAAAAGGAGCTAACCCTACATAAGCAATACCTGTTCGGGCATATTGAAAGCCAACATTGCTTAACGGTACCGGTGATGTTCCGCAGAATATATCAGGCTGCTCACTAAAATAATCAGGGCTGCCATAAGTTGCCCAATACCAATATTTACATTGCATGGCATAGGTGCCTGTGCAGGCTATGGTATCTTCAAAACTTGGATTTAAAACTAAGTTTTGTGCATTTGTTTTTGATACAAGAAATAAAAATATGACAATAAATATTTTTCTCATGTTAAAAAGGAGGCTGATGGTTCAGCCTCCTTGCAAAATTAAATGATAATATGATTACTCCAATATCAATTTAATGGTTTCAGCAGGTTTGCCTGTTATGTTAATTTTAATCAAATATACACCTCTTGAATAAGGCGTTGGTATGGTAAGCAAATTTCCTTTATTAAGTTTATAGCTTATCATTTCTCTGCCTGTTATATCCATAAGCTGCAATGTTCCGTTTTCTTTTTCAGAAAGATTGTTTTCAAAGTAAACAACCTTTGTGGCGGGATTTGGATATAATTTTCCTGAATGGCTGATAACAGCTTGCTTAGGCGCAATCATGCGCAGGCTTGCTATTCCGGTAACATCATCGGCATTAGTATCAATCATAGCTCGCGCCATGTAAACTCCACCCCCACCGCTTATGGCATTTTCGGCAGCTATGGCGCTCAGTGCTTCGTACTGTGCCGAGTCGGGCTGCTCACCGGCTAATGCAAAATACAGCGCATACACAGCCTGCTCGTTTTCTTCGGCATGGTTAAGAGGAGTTATGTTGTAGTTCAGCTCAGCAGCATAAGCGGCATTGGCTATAGCCGAATCGGCAACGGTTCTGAATGCGCCAATGTTGCCCGTAGCCACGCTGTCTTTCCACAGCGCAAGCAGGGTGTCGGCAGCGGTTCCTTGCAGCATAAGGCTGTCATCGCTCAGCAGCAGCTCATACACCTGCCTCTGCGCCCAGTACTGCATGTCAGCATCGAGGCTGTCATAATATCCCTCTTGGGCAGCCACATCGGTAAGCAACTGCTGCTGTGCGCGCAGCACAGACGGGTCGCAGTCATAGCCAACTGCTGCGGATTGAAAATCCATGCATGCGAAAGGAGTCATTTCAACAGAAGTTAAAGCAGCAACATTTCCATAATACCAAATTGGTTTAGGGGATATTATAGGGTTACTAACGATAGCCCTTTCAAATGACGGACTTGGAAATGCCTGCTGGTTCCAGGTGTTGTTTTGGTCGCGTCCGGAGGGCATCTGGTCGCCAATGCTGCTACCCACAAGGCGCACCCCGCTCCAATTTTGGTCTAAGGTGTTGCACTTAACTGTTTGAGGAATGTTGGTAGTCAAAAAGCCAATGCCCGTGCCCGTTTTTATAATATTATTATCGGTAATAATATTGGCAGAGCTGCCGCTTGCAGCAGCAGAGGGTGTTTGCACCAGCACGCCAAAGAGGAGGTTGTCAACAGATGCCAAAGGCAAAGTATTAGGACCCTCAATATGGTTGCCCCACACATCATTAACGGCAGAGTTGGCTATGCGAATGCCGTAAGAAGCTGCACCGGAAGGGGTGCTGTTTATATTAATTATATTCGGGTCAGTGCCGCCAATTTGTGCATTGTTATAGCGCGTAAGCTCTATTCCTGTGCCGTGGTCAAGATCAATTTGATTACCTGAAACTGTGGTAACATTGGGCATGTTCTGAAACGGAATGGCAACATTCCGCAGCCTGATGGCGCTGTAACCTGTGTTTGAAACAGAGGAGTTTGAAAATATATTTTTCTTAATGTTGATGCTGCTGTTTCTGCAGTTTATCACAATTACTCCTGTTTTTAAGCCCGTAAAGGTATTGGGAAGTCCGGAATAAAATACATCATCTGTAACATTTAAAGTAGCATTTGTAGCTCTTGCATACCAAATTCCCGTTCCGTAATTATTGGTTGACTCAAAATCTGTATAAGTAAAGTTTAAGTTAGAATTGCCTGTGGCAAGCACTCCGTATAAGTTTTCTTTAAACAAATTATTTGTCCAACCCATGCCGGGATCATAAAGCCCGATGAAAGCTTTCGCGCCATTGGTCATACCCAGACCGTCAAGGAAAACGCCTGCACCCGCACCTGCAGAATTCAGTCCATTATAATTGCGCATATTCATAAAAATATTGTTTCCTATGTACAAATTGGAATTATACCCCCTCATACCGTAACAAAGCCCGTCAAATATGTTGGAAGATAAATAGCTATAGGAACCAAATCCCCAGCCACCTATTGTTATATCACCTGTAACATTATCCACATCTACTCCCGATATGGATGTTTGCCCAATATGAGGGTCAATGGTAATAGTTCCTTGCATGGTGCCTGTAGTGGTGGTTGCGCATTTGAAATAATTAACGTTTAAATATCCTTTGTGGCTTTTATTGTAAGGTGAAACATACAGACTCACATAATTTCTGTTAAAGGTGTTTCCGGCTAACCAATAACCGCCTTCCTTACTTGCGGCAGAATTATTTTCGGAAACAACAGCCGTTTTAGCATCTTCAAAATAAGAATTAATAGCATACAGATACCCACCCGGATTAATGGTAATCTGTTTCCACATATAGCTGCCGCAGGCATGTAAGTAAGAAGGATCATCAGTGTCAATATACAAACTGTATCCGTCTTCAATAATTATTTCAGCATCAGGACCTAAAGTGATATTGGAATTACTTATTAGCAGGTCATGGTCAACGGTAAATGTTCCGTTTATAACAAAAGTGTTGCTGCCGAAGGTGCCGCCAGTATTAATTTCTGCTAAGTCCGTCATTGCATCATACGTAAAATAATCATAGGCTGAAGGATTGCCCATAACAGCAGTAATCAGCTCGGTTACGCTTGTGTTTATAACATTGTCGTTGACATTATCGCAACAGGGGTAAATATTAAAGGTAGCAGAATTCTGGCAGCCGGAGGGAGCAGTAACAGTAAAGGTAATGCTGCCCGATGTATAATCATTCCAGTCAATGTTGCTTGCAGTGGAGCCATTGCCGGAAGATGGTCCCGTTGCTACGGATGAGGCTGTCCAACTGTAAGTGCCACCGGAAAGTATATTGATTACCGAATAGCTGTTGGTGGTCATACAAGCTGCTACACCGTTACCCGTAATTTGCGGAGCAGGCGGTAAAGCTGAGTTGAAAGGAATGGTTATGCTTCCAACCACCGTGCAGCCGTTGGCATCCGTAACGGTAACGGTATATGTGCCTGTTGTTAATCCGGTATTTGTTTGTGAGGTGGCAGCACCGCCTGATGACCACTGATAGGTATAAGGCGTTACCCCACCGGAAGGCGTTGCCGTTGCCGTGCCATCATTTCCGCCCTGGCAGGAAACGTTGGTTTTAGAAACAGAAACGGTAAGTATAGGTGGATTGGTTAACGTAGCCGAAGTGCTTCCTGTACATCCATTTTGAGTTACCGTTACGGTGTAGGTTCCTGCGTTGAGGTTGGTAATTGTTTGCGTTGTGGCGCTGTTGCTCCACTGGTAGGTTGTTGCACCTCCCGCAGGCATGGCGGTGAGGCTTCCGTTATTCTGATTATGACAGGTAATGGGAGTTTGATTAATGGAAACATTTATAACATCTTCTGATGTTATAATGGAATTTGTTCCCGTGCAGCCATTGGCATCAGTAACTATAACGAAATAAGTGCCAAATGAAGAAATCTGATAGGTTGACTGTGTAGCTCCGCTAATGGGACTGTTGCCCGCATCATACCATTGGTAAGTATAAGGCGAAGTTCCACTGCTTACGTTAGCCGAAAGCACAGGATAATTGTTTGCGCAAAATGGCGGGCTATTCTGAGAGGATATGTTAACAGTTAGTTGGGCATTTGGATTTACCGTTACTGTCAACTGATGAAAACATCCGTTAGGATTGGTAACAGTTACCGTGTAAGTTCCTGCTGCTATACCTGATAAATCCTGAGTTGTTGCACTGTTTGACCATTCATAAGTATAAGTTCCGGCAGGTGTAACGGTTAAATCTATAAAGCCGGAAGCACTATTTTGGCAAGAGTTTACGGTAGTAGCGGAAAGTGTAAAATCAGCACATAAGTTTGTGTTCCTTACAGAATAATAAGCTCCTATCAAACTTAAGTTTGCGCAGTCATCTTGATTTTTCGAGAAATTGAAGTTTGGACCTGAAGGATTTAATATGTCATAATTATTTACTGCACCAAAATCAAACATATTTCCACCAATAGGCACATTAGAGGAACCAAACCATCTAGAAACAGACAGAGTGCCATTACTTACAGGCACTTCATAATCACCCACAAGCACAAAGGCATTGCGATTAAAAATAATAAATCCATATGTTGTAGAAGGTGTATAAAAGGATAACTGTTCGGTAATAGCCACCCCATTACTATTAATAGTTAACCCATAGTCCATGGCGATATACCCAAAAGCTCTTTGATTATTAGAAGCGCATTCATCTCTGTATATCAGAAACAGGCAAGCGCCATCCGTATCCATATCAGGATTACCTCCGGCAGTGGGTAACTGGTCTATAGTGTTAACCCCTGATAAATTAACTGCATTTACAGGAATATTTACCAAATAACTTGCTGTAAAAATATACCCATCAGCATCCCAACAGGTTCCACCGGGTAAAGCTCGCCTTAATGTGGCATTATAGTTAACATTATTAAATGTAACAGTAATATTGTTAGGGGGGGTTACGGACGAAACCAATGTAAAAAACAGGTATGCTTGTACAGGCATTATGTTAGCCAAAGCTAAATTTAATGCAGCAGGCTGGGCTGCTCCTTGAGGAGCGGAACTTCCTGCACGCTGATGCAGGTTTATCGTAGCTTGAGTATAGTTCAAGCCACAAGCAGCAAAAGTTGTCAAAAACGGTAAACGAGGAGCTCTCAGTCGATAAGAACTGTAAACATCAGTAACGGAATTTATAATGATTTTATTCAGAGAATACAATGCCGCCTGTCCTAAAAAACCATTGTTTACGGTAATGATACCGTTTGCAAAAAACAACCCGTTCAGGAATGTGGTTCCGCTAATCGTAATTCCGCTGTCCACATTAAAGAAAACATTATACCCTTTTGCTCCGTCAAGATTAATGGCGCAATTATTAATAAGATTCAGATTACCGGAAATATTAAATACAAATACTGAACTTGTGTCGCCTTGCAATATAACAATATCATCTATCGTCAGGCTTCCGTTAACTTTATAAACGCCTGCCGTTAATGTTTGTCCCACTATTTGCCCTGCCGTTAATACGGTAGCGCTCAGATTATTCATGAGCTTCTTCTCCGACTGAATTTTTAATTTCAATGATTCTACATCTGATGAGTTTGAAGTAAAATTCACGCTGTCAATCAGCTTTGTGATGTTATTAATGTTTCTTGCCGCACTTAAATCAAAAGCTTTTAACGTATCATTTAATATCAATGAGTCATTGCTGACAACAGCATAATAAAGCAAGCCGCCAATGGTAGGATGGTTAAGATTATAGGCGAATAAAAAATTACCATAACTTGTTAAAGCTGTTGCCGGTTTTATGTAAATGCTGTCAACTATTCCAACGCCTTTATCCACCCATTTTGTTCCGTTCCAGTACCCAATATGCGCTGAATCAGGACTATTCCAATCACAAGCCGTTGAATCAAATTGAAACTTTGCTGTTACATTGCTGCTTCCTGTATTTCTGCTCAAATTCCAATAATTGCAACTGCTGACGGTATTTATAGTTGTATCCATATTGCCACCTAACGTTTGCCCTGTATTAAAGTACTCCCCCGTAAACGCATCGGACGTATTGCTTGGCGCGCTTATCTCTATGGCGCGGTAGCTGTTTCCCTTTCCCACCGGAAACACAAACGCAGCATTGCCGATTTTTTTAACAGGTCCGTCAATAAAGCTACTATCGCTTGCTCCACTCACTGTGCCACCGTTGTTGATGGTAAGCAAATTGCTGCTTGTGGTGGTGAGCGTACCTTTTGTAAATGTTACCGTTCCGCTTACTGTCAATGCAGTTGCCATTGTTGCACTGCCTCCACTTTTGTTCAGCATCAGGTTTTTCACAAGCGTATTGCTGTGAAAGCTCAATGCCTGTGTTCCGCTGCCGGCAAGGCACAATATGCCTGTGCCTGCATTAAAAGTAGTATTGCTTGCTGTGGTTATGTTTCCGTAAAAGGAGCTTACGTCATTTCCATAGCACACCCTCAACTCACGCGAGCCGCCAAAGGTGGCATCGGCATAGTAGGTGTTGGCTGTGTCGGCATCAAGCCGCAGGTTGCCTGCCGAAGCATTATTGGTAAAAGTTGCATTGCCATAAAATATATTGCCACCATACCAACTGCTGCTGCCGCTGCCTGTGGCCGCAAATGCTGCCGTGCCGTTAAACGTGCAGTTTTTAAACAGCAATACATTGGAAATGATGCTGAAATTACCTCCAAACGTTGCTCCTGTTATGCTTGGCAATGCCGAGCCTGTAAAGGTGAGGCTTATAGCAGTGTTGCCATCCTGATAAAAATTAGTGGCATTAAAATCACCTGCCGAAAAACCTCCGCTTCCAATACTGATGGTATGCCCTGCCGTGAGCGTATCATTGCCTAACATAATTCCTCCGTCTCCGGTGTTGATTAAAACTATATCGCCATTAAATACATTAATGCCCGCACCTGCAAAGGTGATTTCTTTTGTTCCTTTGTTATGTATGGTTACTTTACCGTTAAAGCGGTGTCCGGTGTTGTTGTTCATTACCCAAATTCCCGACCCCGTGTAATTATGATACAGGTAAACACTGTCGTTAAACACTGCTCCACCGCTTCCTGTTCCTGGAACATTGGTTACGGTTTCAAAATAACAGTAATTGTTAAACGTGCATCCGTTCAGGTTAATACGGTCAACCACTGCATCAATAGGAGCATTAAAAGTGGTGCTGTTAAAAGTCATTTCCGTGCCGCGCAGTTGCAGCAATCCATTGGTAACAGTACCACCGCCAAAAGTGCTTGTACCGGAGTTAAGCAATAGGGTGTCGCCATTCAAATTAAGCGTGCCGCTGTGCATATAAATTCCGTTTAAGGTTAGATTTCCCGGAAGTTGCGGATTGTATGTAGCACTATAAATGTGTACAAAATCGCCTGTTGTAGGTGTTCCTGATGGTGACCAGTTAGACGTAGTGTTCCATGCAGTGCTTGTGTTTCCTGTCCATGTATAAGTGGTTCCCATTGCAGAATAGGCTTGCATAAACACAGTATAGATAAGGAGTAAATATATTCTTTTCATGGTATTTGCTTTTTAAATGTTAAACATTAAACATAATTTGATTTTATAATACAATCAGTTTGAAACAAAGGTGTAATTATTGCTCCATGTTGCACCATTTTTTACTCTTACGTTTCCGTAGTAAGAAGACTGTTCGGGAAAATTGCCCATGTCAATGGCAATGATGTTTCCGTTGCGAGTGTAACGGTAACCCTGCGGCAGGCTGCCGGGTGTATCATAAGTAAACACTGCATTTACCATGTCAGCAGATGTCCAGTCGGTGCCGAGTTTGATTTCAATTTGATTCACACTGTTGGTGTCGGCCAGTTCAATGTAATACACTCCGTGTACAGTACCTGCAACAGCAGTAGCCTTCATGCTTACGTAAGCATCAGATGGTTGGGCTATGCTGCTTGTTGAAAACAACAGTAGCGCAGCAAGCAAGCTCCCGCATACTGTGCCGCTTTTTAATTTGGTTGGTTGCATATTAGTTTGGTTCTAAACATTGATAATTTTTTTTGTCTTCAGTGTTTTTGCAATTTGTAAAAATGCTGAGCTACTAAAACAAGTAACAAGCCGCTTATGGAAGACAGCCATTAAATACCTGGGTAGTGTAGGTGTTTTCCATAGTCCTTGTTTTTATTTGTTCTCCAAAATAAATAAAAATATTTCAGAAAAAGAAGTTATGTTGAAAAAAAAAGAATAATGAAATGTGTAAACCGGCAAACAGTCCTTTAGTTATCAAAAGTATCTACAAAAGTATACCGAGCTAAAAGTAAGTAATATGAAAGTTGCAGTTATCTGTTTACCCCAGACTTGACACAGATGCAGGAACTTTGCTTAATGATAGCCTGTTTACTGGCGTTAGCTATCTGGTGAATGTTGCTGATGATAACACAACAGTGTTAAGAAAATTTGTAAAAACAGAAGCTAAGGTGCTAAAAAGTGACGAAGCAACATTAATAATTTTTTAATATGCTTTTAATGATTGAGTCTTTTTCTGCCGGTGGGCGCTTGTAGTTGTATTGATAAAAGGCACCTTCCCAATCGCCATAATTGGCATTGGGCAATACGATAAATTTTTTGCCAAATTCACCGGCTGCACGTTGTACATTCTCATTTCTTTCTTCGGTTGTTTTGCGGTCAAATAAATCACTAAAGTCGGCCAGATTATCACCTATTAGCAATACGATATCATAATTTTCTGCCAGTTTTTTTCTTCGTCCTTCTTTACTTGAAGATTCTGTTTTTAAAATCAGGTGATTGTTATCTGCAAAAGGGAAGCCATATTTTACGATATTCCTTAGCGTCCCTGAACGATCGCTCTCCGCTCTGTTAGAAAGATAAAACACTTCAACATTTTTGGAGGCTGCGTATTTAAAAAAAGGTAATGCTCCGGGCATGGTGTCAGCGTTGGCCATTGCAATCCATTCGCCCCACGTTTTGGGTTCATAGTCAAGATTGTATAATGCTCTGTGAACAGAATAGGGCGAGTTATCCAAAATGGTTTCGTCTATATCGGTAATAATGGCTTTTGGTTTTGTGGAATTTGAATCATTAAGAATCTGATCCAATCGTAATGCTGCAATGTTGTATGCCTGAATACAAAGGGCTTTGTACTCTCCGGCATACTGCTGATAAGCGGAAGTAAAAAGTCTTCCATCAGCAGTTAACGAATTACAGTTGCCTGCATTTGTTGAGTTGATTTTTTTCTGTGTAGTACAAGAATAAAAAACAATAAGAACCAGAGCAAAATACTTTTTCATTTCAATCAAAATTATTTAATGGTTAAATAAAATGTGCTTCAGATAAAACAAAGTTTTTGGGAAATACGGTTGTCAACAAGTTCACCGTTGTTAACTTACCGAGTATAATTAGGTGCTTCTTTTACAATGGTAACTCCATGCGGGTGGCTTTCTCTGACACCACTTTGAGTGATTCTGATAAACTTTGCTTTCTGTAATTCGGAAATATTCTTTGCACCGCAATAACCCATACCTGCCCTCAGACCTCCCACCAGCTGATACACTGTTTCGGCAAGTGTTCCTTTGTATGGAACGCGTCCTACAATACCTTCAGGAACCAATTTTTTGATATCGTCTTCTGCATCCTGAAAATAACGATCTTTTGAGCCTTCGCGCATGGCTTCAATGGAGCCCATACCTCTGTATGATTTAAATTTCCGTCCTTCAAAAATGATGGTCTCACCGGGAGATTCTTCTACTCCTGCAAACATGGAACCAGCCATAATGCTGAATGCCCCTGCGGCAATAGCTTTTGGAATATCACCGGTAAAACGAATTCCGCCATCTGCAATAATCGGCACTCCGGAACCTTTAATCGCTGCAGCTGCATCTGCTACGGCTGTAAGTTGCGGCACACCCACACCGGCCACTACACGTGTAGTGCATATAGAACCCGGACCAATGCCTACCTTAACACCATCAGCACCGTTCTTAACCAACAATTTGGCACCATCGGCAGTGCCTACATTGCCTACAACAACATCCAAACCCGAGAACTTTTTCTTTACTGATTTTAATGCATTGATAACACCTTTAGAATGGCCATGTGCCGTATCAATAACTATGGCATCAACACCTGCATTTACCAACGAAGCTACTCGTTCCAGCATATCTTCTGTAACACCTATGCCTGCTGCCACCCTCAATCGGCCTAATTTATCCTTGCATGAGTTAGGTCTTGACTTAAACTTTATAATGTCTTTATAGGTAACAAGTCCTATTAATTTACCTGTCTTATCCACTACAGGTAGTTTTTCTATTTTATACTGTCGTAAAATTACTTCTGCTTTTTGAAGAGAAACTACTCCTGTCACAGTAATCAACTGTCCTGAGGTCATGACTTCTTTGACCCTTCGGCTTTCATCGGTTTCGAACCTAAGGTCTCTGTTGGTTAAAATACCTACTAACTTTTTATTGTCATTTACTATAGGGATACCGCCAATACGTTGTTCGCGCATGATGCCCAAAGCTTCCTGAATGGTGGCGTTTTGATGCAAGGTAATTGGGTCATGAATCATACCACTTTCCGACCGTTTTACTTTCCTTACTTCATTTGTTTGCTGCTCAATAGACATGTTTTTATGCAGTACACCAATGCCGCCTTCCTGTGCAATAGCTATGGCCATTGCCGATTCGGTTACCGTATCCATTGCTGCTGAAACAATGGGGACATTGAGCTTTATGTTTCTTGAGAAATATGTTGAAGTATCAACATCGCGGGGTAGTATTTCCGAGAAAGCAGGAATGAGTAAAACATCATCGTATGTTAATCCTTCCTGTAAGTTTGATTTTGTTGCAAGAGCCATGGTATTTGCTTTTGCCGGGCAAAGATACAAAATAAAAACACTTACATGGCGTAAGTTGTAAGTTAATTTCTAACTTGTAACTCGCCTTTTTCAATAGACTGAACTACTTTTTCAATCATTTTATCTGCTCCATCAGGGTCATACTCCGACTTGAGGTTTGCACTGAATATTTTAGCTATCCCCTGCCAGAAAAACGCCTGAAAAGAGCCACGTAAATCTTTAACCAGATTATATGAGGTGTGCCCTGTTTCACGATCAATCAGTTTGATGAGTATTTTACCTTGCGTATAGGTCAGATTTTTTAAATCTTTCTCAAACTGCTCTTTCATAATTTTTTCCTGCTCCTTAATGAATTTTTTTTTCTCCTTTTCTGAAGTCATTTTGGCAACAGACTCTTCAATAAACCTAAGTTCTGCCGAAGCAATTTTTGCATACGGATATGCCTTCAAAACATCTCTGCGCAACTTCATGTATTTACGTACATCATCAGATGCATTTGCCGGAATAAAACCGTAAATATCTACAGCATTTAAAGTGTAATAAGCAATAGTGTCACCATTATAAACTGCTGTTGACGAGCCCACAGGTGTTTGCCCATTGCTGAATTTGATAAAAGCAGTGAACAAGAAACAAAGCCATACTGAAAACTTCATGACTGATTTTTTAGCAAAGACACTGCCGATTTCACAATTTATAATTTTCTTAATCATTAGTTTAACCAAACGTAGGTTCAGGATCGGTTGTTGCGCCAGTAAGAAATAGTTTTCTCCTGTTGTTGTTGAATAGCAGCAGGCTTCTTTTCTTCAAGCCAAAGTTGTGCTGCCAATGACGCTATTTCTGCTTCGTCTGCAATTGTTTTTTCAAGTACTTCAGGTGTGAAATACTTTTTTACAAAATGCGTATCAAACTTTGCAGTAACAAAAGCATTATGTTGCATCACAAAGCGGCAAAATGGCAAAGTTGTTTCACAGCCTGTAATTTTATATTCATCAATTGCTCTTATCATTCGTGCAATTGCCTCATCTCTGTCACGTCCATAGGTAATCAATTTGGCAATCATCGGGTCATAATAAATAGGAATTTCCATGCCTTGTTCATAGCCATCATCAACTCTTACACCTACACCCCTTGGTGTAATGTAGGTTGAGAGTTTACCAACGCTGGGAAGAAAATTGTTGGCAGGGTCTTCGGCATAAACCCTGACTTCAACAGCATGGCCATGAATTTTTAAATCTTCCTGACTGAAACTTAATTTATTTCCGGCAGCAACATGCAATTGCTCTCTCACCAAATCAATTCCTGTTATCATTTCCGTTACCGGATGCTCTACCTGTAAACGGGTATTCATTTCAAGAAAGTAAAAATTATTCATTTCATCAAGTAAAAACTCTACCGTACCTGCTCCTGAATAGTCACATGCCTTTGCAACCATCACTGCACATTGCCCCATGGCTGCTCTTGTCTTTTCGTCTAAAACTCCCGAAGGCGCTTCTTCAATTACTTTCTGATGTCTGCGCTGAACAGAACATTCTCTTTCAAAAAGATGTACAACATTACCATGATTATCGCCCATAACCTGAATTTCTATGTGCCGGGGCGAAGCAATATATTTTTCAATAAAAACACTTCCGTCACCAAAGGCAGATTGCGCTTCGCTCATGGCGGATTTTACTGATTCATTAAAGGCTTTTTCGCTCTCGACAATACGCATTCCTTTTCCACCACCGCCAGCACTGGCTTTTATCAATACCGGGAAACCGATATCAACAGCAATTTGTCTGGCTTTTTCGATATCACTAATGGCGTAGTCTGTTCCGGGAACTAATGGCACATTAAACTTCTTAGCCGCCTCTTTTGCTCCTAATTTACTGCCCATTGTCCGCATGGATTGTGGTGAAGGTCCGATGAATACCAAACCGGCATTAATAATTGCTTGGGCAGCATCTGCATTTTCTGATAAGAAACCATATCCCGGGTGAATGGCTTCTGCTCCTGTCAGTTTTGCTGCTTGAATAATTTTTTCAACCAACAAGTAAGATTGCGCTGATGATGAGGCACCTATGTGTACAGCTTCATCAGCACAAAGAACATGTGGCGCCATACGGTCGGCATCGCTGTAAACAGCAACAGTTTTAATTCCCATATCACATGCAGTACGCATGACTCTCAATGCAATTTCGCCTCTGTTGGCAATCAATATTTTTTTAAACATGAAGTTGCTTTTTACTTTATGCTGCAAAGGTAAAACGAACTGTGAATCAAACCTTTTACAAATGCTAAATTTATTTTAAAATACAGGTTAATAAGTTCTGTACAGAAAAGTGGGTGTATGTTATCTTGAATTTCTTTATTTTTTGTTACTTTGCACCTCATAAAAACGATGAAATATTATGAATGAATACGGATTAAGAAACCCAAACTTTTCTGTTGCTGAACTTGGCTTAAAGAATGTAGCAGCAGCCTATTGGAATCTGACAGTTGCAGAACTTGTTGAAGAAGTTGTTATCAGAGGTGAAGGTGAACTTACAGACTTTGGTGCGCTTGCAGTTGATACTGGCGAGTTTACCGGACGTTCTCCAAAAGACAAGTTTATTGTAGCCGACAAGGAAACAGAAAATTCTGTTTGGTGGGGAGATATCAATATTAAGTTTGATGCTGATAAATTTGATGCTCTTTACAACAGAGTTACTGCTTACTTATCAGGTAAAGAAATTTATGTCCGTGATTGCTATGCTTGTGCCGATCCGCGATACCGTTTAAATATCCGCGTAATTACTGAATCGCCCTATCAAAGCATATTCTCTAACAACCTGTTTTTAAGACCTACTCCGGAAGAGATTACTACCATGGAAAAAGATTGGGTAATCATGGCAGCATCAGGTTTCATGGCCGACCCTAAAATAGATGGTACACGTCAGCATAATTTTGCTATTGTTAATTTCACAAAAAAGATAATTCTTATAGGTGGAACAGGTTATACAGGTGAAATTAAAAAAGGTATTTTCTCTGTATTGAATTACATTCTGCCACATCATAAGAATGTACTTAGCATGCACTGCTCTGCCAACATTGGTAAAAACAACGATACTGCAATCTTCTTCGGCCTTTCAGGTACAGGAAAAACCACACTTAGTGCCGATCCTGACAGAGGCTTAATTGGTGATGATGAGCATGGATGGAGCGACAATACGGTATTCAATTTTGAAGGTGGCTGCTATGCAAAATGTGTTAACCTGAGCAAAGAAAAAGAGCCACAGATATATCAGGCCATTCGCTTTGGTGCACTCTTAGAAAATACTGAATTTTTTGAAGGAACAACCCGTGTTGACTTTGATAATATTTCAAAAACAGAAAACACTCGTGTAGCCTACCCAATACATTTTATTGATAATGCTGTTGAGCCTTCAGTGGCAGGTATTCCAAAGAACATCTTCTTTTTAACTTGTGATGCCTTTGGGGTGTTACCTCCTATTTCAAGACTTACAACAGGTCAGGCAATGTATCACTTTATTAGTGGCTATACTGCAAAAGTTGCAGGAACAGAAGTTGGTATTACCGAGCCAACAACAACATTCTCTGCCTGTTTTGGGAAAGCATTTCTACCCCTGCACCCAACAAAATATGCTGAATTACTTGGTAAAAAACTAAGTGAAAATAAGGACATTCGTGTTTGGTTAGTGAATACGGGATGGAGCGGTGGTTCTTATGGTGTTGGTTCAAGAATTAAACTTGCCTATACACGTGCCATCATTACTGCTGCATTAAATGGTGAGTTGGATAATGTTAAGTTCGAAACTTTACCGGTATTTGGATTGCAATATCCTGTTTCATGTCCTAATGTGCCTGCAGAAATTTTAAATCCTAAAGCTACATGGGCTGATAAAATTGCGTTTGACAATAAATCAGCTGATTTGGCTGCCAAGTTTGTGAAGAATTTCGAGCAGTATGCTTCACATGCTAATAAAGAAATTATGGATGCAGCACCAAAGGTTGCTGTTGTAGCTTAATTTTTTTAATTTTTTTTCTCCCCCGGGTTTTCTCGGGGGATTTTTTTTTGACTTATACTGAATTGATTTTTGCCTAAAGAAACTTTCCTTTTACCAAATAGTGGGTATTTGTCTTGTTGCTGATATTACTTTAGAGGCATGTTATTACTATTTACATTACTCAACATTACAGCCATCGTTTTCTTTTTCTGTATTAAGGTGCGTTCAAAAAGCAACCGCCACCATTTCCATTTTCATGTCAGCAAATAATTTGCTGAGGCAGTTTTCAGACAGTACAGATAAGCTTATCCCCTTCTCGGAAGGAAATTATTCCTTTTAGAGTCAATGGTTTTTTGATTTTTGTAAATTGTCATCATATTTGACCTGTTAAAATAAAAACACAGGTTATGAAGAAACTCTTTACACTAATTTTCATTGCAATAGCAGGTCTTGTTGTTGCAGATATTTTGAATGAACAAGGACAAGCTGTTGCCACAGGATCGCCCGGTGAATTTGATTGTACATCATGCCATACCGGCAATAGTGTAAATAGCGGTACCGGTTCCATTACAATTTCATCACCCAATATGCCCAACTGGCAATATGTTCCCGGTCAGGTTTATCAAATTGATGTAACAGTAGCGCAAACTGGTGCTCCGCTGTTTGGGTTTGGGTTTGAAGCACTCAGAACAAGCAATAATACTAACGGAGGCACTTTTCAGATTACCAATTCTGCAAGCACTTTTCTTAAAACAGGTTTTATAAATGGCTCGAACAGAACTAATGTTGTCCATAAAAAGAATGGCGGACTCTCTAATGACTTGCATACCTTTTCATTTAACTGGACAGCTCCTGCAACTAACATCGGAAATATTATTTTCTATTCAGCCGGAAATGCCGCAAACAATCAGGGAGATACTTTGGGCGATTTTATTTACAAAACACAACAACTTATTACGCCTTCTATTACAGGATTAAATGAAATTAAGACACCTGCCATTTCTGTTTATCCTAATCCGGCAACAGATTTTATCAATGTAACATTACCGGAAAGTCAAACTGAAACATCGTACTCAATTAAAGATTTATCAGGCAAAATTGTTGACCAAGGAAAGACTTTTAATCCACTTGGAAAAAGCTTTTCTGTAAATTTATCAGAAACATTTAAAGAGGGAATTTATTTTATTGAAGTCAATAATGGCGTTGACCATTACATTCAGAAATTTGTTAAGCTCAAGAATTAATAAACGTTATATAGACCAAAAAAGCAGATCAATACTTTGCAAATTTAAGAATCTGATTTTCTAATTTAACATAATATATTCCATTTGAAAACGAGGAGATATTTACCTCTTGCTTTGTTGAAGAACAGTGATTGGACATAATCATTTTACCAAGCATATCATAAATGTAAAAAGGTTTGTTGCTATCTGAGTTAGTTGAGATATAAATTTTATCAGAGGCAGGATTTGGGAAAACAAAAATGTTTTGCAGTTTCACTTCTGCTAATGATGTTCCTGTTCCGAATATTTTCTGAAAGTTTTCTGCATATTGATAAGATGATGATGAACAATTGTTGACAGCATCCCAATTGATTGACCAGGTCATCATACCACGCAAAGTTGGATAGCCTCCAGATTGAACTAAGGTGTACGTGCCCGGCTTTGGCCCTTTACCAAGTAAATAATCAAGTGCTGCTTTAACCGAAGCAGTATCTGTATAACCACCTCCTGCAGCATTTGTGCATGCAGGTAATCCTACTGCCACTTTATTAGCCGGCAAGCCGGCAAACATCCCTCCTGAAGTATTAAACCCCTGAATTACTGCCTCTGTCATGGCAACAATAAAGTCGGCAGTGCCTTGAGTATAAATGTTACCATCAATGCCAAACATGGTTCCGCTGTTATAAAGCTGAACATGCAATATTTCTAACGAATCGCGCAAAGCATCAATGACAGGCAAATAGGCACCCCAAATACTACCGAATGCCGACATACCCCCTTGTACAAATGCAGTTTCAGGTGCCATGGTTAGCATCATTTTTTTTCCATACGTTGCATAATAGTTATTCATGATTTGTTTTACTGCATCTATCAGGTTGATAATTTTAGCATCAACAGGACTTGCAATTGTTCCACCACTTACAGAAACAGAACTGCCTTCAAAGTCAATATCTATTCCATCAAAGCCATAGAAGTTAATTATACTTGTCATACTCGAAACAAATGAATCACGCTCAACAGTATTATCTAAAGATACCGGTGCAGTGGCGCCACCCATACTGATAATTACCTTTCGTCCCTGATTCTGCAAATTCTGAACCTGCATGGCAAAGGCTGCAGGAGAAACCTGCTCAGGAATAAATTCCATTTGATAGTCGGTGCCTGCTTGTGGTACTGCAAAGGCAACGTCAATAATATTATAACGTGAATCAACACTATCAAGCATAATGTATGGTGCCGATGTAATATCCCAGTTATGCCAATAACCAACCAAGGCAGGTGACTGCGACAATGCCCAAACCGGAAGTAATAAGATTGCTGATAAAATTGTAAGTAGTTTTTTCATCATTAAAATTTTTAATTAATTCAACGCTATAGGGTGCGAAACAATAAATCTATATTTCTATTTATCACTTTAAATCAGGTTCAAGTTTTTCAAGATGGTTCAATGCATTCTTTAGCCGGCTCTCTCCTATTCCATTGACAATTTGATAATCTAATCCAAAAGTATTTAATTCTTGTAAGTAGCGTTCAAACAGTTCTTTTCTGAAGTGCGGATGTTCTCTTAATGGATCATCTTCCCAGGGAATATCAATATCAGTAAGCAAGTGCATTGAATAGTCGCTCTTCTGTATTGCCTCTACAATCCATTTTTCTGTACGCCCATATTTAAAGTCGCTCCAAACTTTTATCACAACTAAATTGGTGTCGCAAAACAAAAAGTGTTTTGCAGATTCTGACATGCTCTTTTCTTTTTCTAACTGCAATTTAGCTATTACAGACAAATCATCAAATGTATAAGGACGGTTTAATTTATGTAAGTAGTCACGGGCAATTTCAGGCACCCATACAGTTTGATATTGATATGCCAACTGCTCACTTAATAAACTCTTTCCTGTTGATTCAGGTCCTACTATGGCAATCCTATGAATTTTCCTCATGTCTGATGAGATGGTTCTGCCATTTAAAATAGCCAATAATTGCCATGATAAGATAAATGGAAAACAAAATTGCATACAGGGGCAGGCCTTTATAAAGATAAATTCCTATGTATAAAATATTCGCATCTATCCAAACAAGCCAGTTTTCAATTTTCTTTTCTGCCATTAAGTACTGTGCTGCAAAACACATGCTTGTTGCCAGTGCATCCCAATAAGGCAAATGCGCGTCAGTATAATGACTGAACCAGCTGCCCATGCCAACAGTCAGTAAAATGATTCCACCAAGAAGAATAAATATAAGCCTTTTGGAAGCGTTGGTAACAGGCATTTCTGTGTTTTGGCTACCGGTAATCCAGCGATACCATCCATAAGAAAGCAATAAAATATAAACACCTTGCTGAACAACATCACTGTATAATGACTGATGATAAAAAATATAAAGTGATACAATTACATTAACTAAACTAATCGGAAAGTATGCAATCTTTTCTTTTATTCCTAAATAAATACCAACTACGCCAAACAGAAAGCCTATCCATTCAATCAAAGGAATATTTAAAAACAGAATAGTTTGTAAGTCCACAGGCTACAATGCGTTTAAGGTTTGGTTTATAGATGATTTTGCTTTGGCAATTTCAAGCATAAGTTCGGGATTGTCTTCTATGGCATTGCCTACCACAATAATATCAGCGCCTGAATTATAAATTTCAATTGCTTTTTCGGCAGTACGAATGCCACCACCTACTATCAAAGGCAGGCCTGTATTTTTTTTAACCTTTTCAATCATCTGACCGGAAACAGTTCTTCTGGCACCACTACCGGCTTCAAGATATATTACCTGCATGCCTAAAAGTTGTCCGGCAACTGCAGTTGAAACTGCAAGTTCATTATGATCGTGAGGAATAGGTTTTGTATTGCTCACATACTGCACTGTTGTTACATTACCACTGTCAATAAGAATATATCCTGTTGGTATTGCTTCAAGTCCTGATAACTTTACAGACATGGCACTTAGAACATGTTGGCCAATCAGCAAATCAGCATTACGACCTGATATTAATGACAGATACAATATAGCATCAGCCTGCGGGTCAACTTGTGAGGCATTGCCCGGGAAAAGAATGACAGGCAAGGATGCAAATTTTTTCAGTATGGCAATAGTTTCAGGAATGCTTCCATGAGTTAAAATACTTCCACCAACAAAAAAATAATCAACCTGATGCGCTGTTGCATAGGTGCAAAGTACTTTCAACTGCTTTTCATTGACCTTATCCGGGTCAATCAAAACAGCAAGCTGTTTTTTATGGTTTTGGAATTGCTGAAGTATTTTTTGCTTCATATTTATTTTTCGATGGCAAAAGTAGTTAGCAATTGGTCTTGAAACGAATATTGAATATCATAGCTGCAAATATCATTATTTAAAATTAACTGACCTTTAATTTTGCCCTCCTGCAGATACTCAAATGGTAAAATGCGCAGGTTAACTTTAAAATCGAGTGATTTCTTACCATAAATTTTATAAATAACTTCTTTGGCACTCCAAAGCATCAATGTTTTTTGCAGAGGATTGTCGTGTAAAAAATGTTCTTCATCGTTGCGAACAAATTTATGTGAAACAGAAGCAACAGGCCTATTCATTAATTCCATGTCAAAACCACAATTGTTGAAACGGTGAAACAACACTCCTACAAAACCATGTGTGTGTGAAATAGAAATGAAACCCTCGGGTGATGCCAGAAAAGGTTTTCCATATTCATTATAAAAAATATCAAAGTGTTTGTCAGGCACTATCTCATGCAGAATCAACCTGACTGCGTACCATTCTGCAATTCGTCTTTGATGGGTATAATGTCCGGGCAAATTATATTTTCCATAGAAACGCAGCATTTGTGAAAGCATATCATTGCTTTCTGTCAACTGCCATATTCCTGTAAAACTATTATCAAATTTAGTTGACTTAATGAGAGGCATAAAATATTCCTTTGTTAGTAGGCAGCAAATGTGTAAATTTGCACAAAATTTTGAAAATCATACAAATTAAATCAAAAATATGTCAACAGTAACAGATTCAAAACTGAAGTACAAAGTAAAAGACATTTCACAAGCTGAGTGGGGTCGTAAAGAAATTAAACTTGCTGAGGCAGAGATGCCGGGACTCATGTCATTGCGTGCAGAATTCGGAAAGCAAAAACCGCTTAAAGGTGCAAGAATTGCAGGATGTCTTCACATGACCATTCAAACAGCTGTATTAATTGAAACATTAAAGGAATTAGGTGCAGAAGTTACCTGGAGTTCATGTAATATTTTTTCTACGCAAGACCATGCAGCAGCGGCAATTGCAGCAGCAGGAATTCCTGTTTATGCCTGGAAAGGTATGAACAATGAAGAGTTCGACTGGTGTATAGAGCAAACACTTTTTGCCTTTGAAGGTGGCAAGCCACTGAACATGATTTTAGATGATGGCGGTGACCTTACCAACATGGTGTTTGACAAGTTTCCTGAACTGATAAAGGGCATTAAAGGATTAAGCGAAGAAACTACTACAGGCGTTCACCGCTTGTATGAACGTATGCAAAAAGGCACCTTGCCGATTCCAGCCATCAACATCAACGACTCTGTTACCAAATCAAAATTTGATAACAAATACGGTTGTCGCGAATCGCTGCAGGATGCAATTCGCAGAGCTACTGACCTGATGCTTGCCGGAAAAGTTGCAGTAGTTGCAGGTTATGGTGATGTTGGAAAAGGTTCGGCAGAATCATTAAGCAGTGCCGGTGTACGTGTAATTGTTACTGAGATTGATCCAATTTGTGCACTACAGGCAGCTATGGAAGGCTATGAAGTAAAAACTATGGACAATGCCATTCCGGAAGCAGATATTATAGTGACTGCCACTGGTAATCACAACATCATTGTTGACAAGCATTTTAAAGCAATGAAACATAATGCCGTTGTTTGTAACATTGGTCACTTCGATAATGAAATAGACATGGCATGGCTGAATAAAAATTATGGTCATACTAAAGACACTATCAAACCACAGGTTGACAAATATTCCCTTGATGGCAAAGACATTATTGTATTGGCAGAAGGCCGTTTGGTTAATCTTGGCTGTGCAACAGGTCACCCATCGTTTGTGATGAGTAATTCTTTCACCAATCAAACGCTGGCACAATTAGAACTCTGGAATCATACCGATAAATATGAAAACAAGGTTTACACACTTCCAAAGCATCTTGATGAGAAAGTTGCTCGTCTGCACCTTAATAAAATTGGTGTTGAGTTGGAAACTTTAACTCAAAGTCAGGCAGATTATATTGGCGTTAAAGTTGAAGGTCCCTTTAAACCGGATTATTATCGTTACTAAAAGTTATTTCACTTAATTTTAAGAGGCTGCTTTATGTTAAGGCAGCCTTTTTAATCTCAGGTGACTGTGAAGTAACTACTATCCTCACGCAAATCGTAACTTGCCCCATTTTAAAATAAATCTACAGGACAAACCACTACTTTTGACACGTCCAACACTGTTCAATTGAAAATACTCATTCAATATCTCAAACGTCACTGGAAATTAGTTCTGCTGGCTCTACTTCTTGCTGCCGTAAACCAATGTTTTTCTTTGTTGGATCCTTTAATTGCCGGAAAAATGCTGGACCGTTTTGCCATGCATGTTTCCGATTACAATGATGATTTTACTAATTTTTTTAATGCCATTATCTGGTTTCTATTAGCATCAATGGGTGTTGCTTTAGTATCGCGCATTGCAAAGAACTTACAAGATTATTTTGTCAACGTCATTGTACAACGCACCGGTGCCGAAATGTATAGTGATGGCATTAAACATTCATTAGAATTACCCTATCAGGTTTTTGAAGATCAGCGTAGCGGTGAAACCTTGGGCAAATTGCAAAAAGTGCGTGCCGACAGTGAAAAATTTATCAATGCCTTTATCAGCATTCTTTTTCAAAGTGTGGTAGGAATAATATTTGTATTGGCTTATGCCATCAATGTTCATTGGAGCATAGCCCCTGTTTTTTTATTGACTGTTCCAGTTCTTGCTATAGTGAGCAACATGCTCAGTAAGAAAATAAAATTGATTTCAAAGAAAATTCTTGGCGAGACAACATCTTTAGCAGGAGCCACTACTGAGTCATTACGAAATATTGAGTTGGTTAAAAGTTTGGGGTTAGCCAATCAGGAAATAAATCGCCTGAACACGGTTACAGATAAGATACTGGGTCTCGAATTAAAGAAAGTAAAGTATATTCGGAGTCTTAGTTTTGTTCAGGGTACTACAGTCAATTTTTTAAGAACGCTATTTGTTTTTTTACTGTATTATCTGATTTTTAAAGACGAGATTTCTCCGGGTAAAATGATGACACTGATGTTTTATTCGTTTTTCATTTTCGGGCCTTTACAAGAGTTGGGTAATGTCATTGCTATTTATCGTGAGGCACAGGCTTCACTCACCACTTTTAGTCAGATTATGGAAATGCCCTTAGAGCATAAACCACAATCGCCACACCAACTTAACGATATTGAAACATTTGCGTTTCGGGATGTTAGCTTTAAACATATTTCAGCACCTAACAATGCACTGAGTCATATCAATTTTACAGCAAAAAGAGGACAGACAATTGCTTTTGTGGGACCCTCAGGCAGCGGAAAAAGTACGTTGGTAAAATTACTTGTTGGATTGTATCATCCTGCCTCGGGTCAAATACTTTATAATGGAACTGATTCAAACAGTATAAACTTAGATGATCTGCGTGGACAGATTGGATTTGTGACACAAGACACGCAATTATTTGCCGGAACAATAAGAGAGAACCTGCTGTTTGTAAATCCTCAGGCTGCTGATGAACAAATATTAAATGCATTAAAGATGGCATCATGCAATTCATTATTAGAAAGAGCAGAAAATGGATTGAACACCATCATTGGAGAGGGTGGTGTGAAAGTTTCCGGTGGAGAAAAACAAAGGCTATCCATTGCACGAGCTTTGCTGCGAAATCCTAAACTGTTGGTACTGGATGAAGCAACCTCTGCACTTGATTCCATAACCGAAGAAGAAATAACAGAAACAATAAAAACTATCAATAAGAATAAAAATCTAATCACCATATTGATTGCACACAGGCTATCAACCATCATGCATGCTGACAAAATTTATGTTCTTGAAAAAGGTCATAAAATTGAAGAAGGAACACATGATTCTCTTCTGGCAGAAAAAGGATTGTATTATGCCATGTGGCGTCAGCAGATTGGTGAGCGAAAAAAGGGAGAAATCGTTGTCACTGCTTGATAATATTAAAGACTTTGAGGTTGCTATATCGGAAAGACTAAAAGATTTGCCGGGGAGCAATTCTCATATCAAATTGGCCTCGGTGAACCGCCCTGTTTATGAGCCTATGGGGAATTACCGCACGGGCAGTGTCATGTTGCTTGTCAACAATAAAAATAATCTTCCGCATCTTGTCATGATAAAACGCGCAGAAGATGGCAAAGTGCATTCGGGGCAAATTGCTTTTCCGGGTGGGAAGGCAGAGTCTGATGAAAGTCTGACACTAACAGCCCTACGCGAACTGGAAGAGGAAATAGGAATAAAAAATGACAGTATTAATATTATAGGAGCACTTACAAGAATTTATATTCCACCGAGTAATTATATGGTCTATCCTTTTATTGCAACACAGATTAATCCATCAGCTTTTTTAGCTAATGCGTCTGAAGTTCAAACGATTTTTGAAATTTCGTTGCTTAGCCTGATAGCTAATAAAAAGATTGTTAAGGATGTGGAACATCAAACAACAAGGGGCTTAATAAAAGCACCAGCGTTTAAAATAGACAATCTGGTTATCTGGGGCGCAACAGCAATGATATTATCAGAGTTTATTGACCTAATAGATTAAGTTTTTGAGCAATTGCTTTTTATTTGAAGAATGTTATTATTTTTACGTCCATAAAACCATATATAATATGAGAAGACATTTACAAAAATTAGCAGCTATTTGCATGCTTGGCTTTTTTACTATGCCCACCTATTCGCAGAGATTTTTAAGCGAGGTGTTTCCATCGGTCAATGTAACAACTAATGTTGTTTATGCACAGAACTATGAAGTACTTACGGGGACACCTGTTTTGAAAGATTTAAAAATGGATGTTTATGAACCTGCAGGCGCTGCAGACCCAATGACAGAAAGACCGTTGATTATTTATTTGCATACAGGAAGTTATATTCCGATTATTGTGAATGGAAATGCAACCGGATCAAGAAATGACAGTGCAGCAGTAGAAATTTGCAAACAGTTTGCACGCAGAGGCTATGTTGTTGCAAATATGGATTATCGCTTAGGATGGGATCCTACAAACACAAACCCGACAAATGGACTTGATATTCGCAGAGGCACCTTACTGAATGCAGTTTATCGTTCAATACAAGATGCAAAATCATGTGTGCGTTATTTCAGAAAAGACGCTGCAACAAACAATAATGTTTACAAGATTGATGTGAACAATTTTTATCTCGTTGGTCAGGGAACAGGTGGCTATATTGCATTGAACTATGCAGTGCTAAACAGCCCATCTGAAATTACACTTCCTAAATTTATCAGCAGTACGGATGCGCCAACCTATGGAATTTATGCCGGTCAGCCTTATGTAAATCAAACTGCTTTAGGCGATTTTGATGGTATTGGCGGTGTAGCACCTTATAACAATGAAAATAATCCGGGCTATTCAAATGCGGTTCAGTTTGTAGTGAATTTAGGTGGTGCCATGGGCGACAGTTCATGGATTGCAGCAGGCGATGCACCTATGATTGGCATTCATTGTGTAGATGACCCATTTGCACCTTATGGTGTTGGAATTGTTTATGTACCTACTACTCCACCACAAGCTGTTGTTGATGTAATTGGTTCAGGCGAAATTATTAAATGGGCAAACCTATTAGGAAATAATGCTTGTTTTGCTAATGCAGGATTTACTGACCCTTATACCCTACGCGCCAACAGTATTAATAATGGTAATGAAGGATTGT
>WBZM01001144.1_pt1 | contig 28552 bp, 18 predicted proteins | sample 5204271 | NCBI WGS metagenome assembly WBZM01 (sample SAMN12344346, study PRJNA552823) | activated sludge metagenome | biome: Activated sludge suspended growth; feature: Nitrification reactor; material: Wastewater; isolation source: activated sludge from nitrification reactor of wastewater... | reverse complement strand
GAGGGCGGCGGTGGCGATGGCCATGCCGTCGCGCTCCATGAGGTAGAAGCGGTCGATCTCGGTCTCCAGGCGCTCCCGGGAGCGGCGCACCAGGACCCCAGCCTCTTCCAGGGGTTGGAGCAGCTCCAGGATGCCGGCGACATCGTCGATGCGCGCCGGGCGCAGTTCCTCGAAGGGGGCGTCGGTGATCAGGGTCCCCACCCCGTCCCGGGTGAAGAGCTCCCGCAACAGGGCCCCATCCAGGCGCCGGCTGACCAGGTGCACCCGCTTGACGCCCTGGATACAGGCATCGGCCCCGGCGCGCAGGGCCTGGGCCAGATCGGCGGGGAGCCCCCCGCCCTCCAGCCCCCCACCATCTAGCCCGGGGCCCTCCAGCAGGCCGGCCACGTCCCGACTGAGGACGTTGGAGACCAGTTGGCCCCGGCCATCGCTCAGCCCCGCCGTGTCCTCCAGCAGGAAGATGAGCTTGTCGGCCTTGAGGGCGATGGCCGTCGAGCGTGCCACATCCGAGGCGCTGAGGTTGAAGACCTCCCCCGTGGGGGAGTAGCCGATGGGCGGCATGAGGGCAATGGCGCCGCTGTCCAGGCGCTGCCGCAGGGCATCCCGGTCGATACGCCGCACCACCCCGGTGTGCAGGTAGTCGACGCCGTCGATTACCCCCAGGGGCTTGGCGGTGACGAAGTTGCCGGAGGCGACGGCGATGCGAACCCCGGCCATGGGCGAGTTGGCCAGGCCCTGGGAGAAGAGGGCCTCGATCTCCACCCGCAGGCTGCCAGCGGCCTCCTTGACGCAGGCCAGGGCGGCGGGATCGGTGACGCGCAGGCCCTTGACGTAGCGGAAGCCGGCGCCCTGGCGGGCCAGGCTGGCCTGGATCTGGGGGCGGGCGCCATGGACCAGGACTAGCCGGATGCCCAGACCGTGGAGCAGGGCCAGGTCGTGGACCAGGTTGCGGAAGCCCTTGTCGGCCACCGCCTCGCCGCCGAAGACGATGACGAAGGTGCGGCCACGGTGGGCGTGGACATAGGGTGTGGCCTGGCGAAACCAGCGCACGAAATCGTTGTTCTCGCTCATTCGATACCTGGTTTGTTCAGGCGATGCCGTCGCGCTTATTCGATACCCAGCTTGCTCAGGCGATAGCGCAGGGACCTCAGGCTCATGCCGAGTTGTTTGGCGGCGGCGGTGCGATTCCAGCGGGTTTCCTCCAGGGTGCGCAGGATGACTTGGCGCTGAATCTCGCTGATGGACTCGGCGAGGGCGGCCGCGGTGGCGTCTTCGCTCATCCCGCCGGCCGGCGGGGCGCCAGGTCCGGTCAGCCCGGGAGCGGCGGCGGTCGCGGTGGGCAGGGCGGGCAGGTAAAGATCCGCCGCCTCCAGGGTCTCGCCCTCCGCCAGGGCCAGGGCGCGCTCCAGCACGTTCTCCAGTTCCCGGACGTTGCCAGGGAAGGGGTAATGGATCAGGGCCGCCAAGGCCGAGGCTGCCAAGCGCGGCGCGATCAGGCCATTCTGGCGGGCGATGCGGTCGAGGAAATAGGCGGTGAGCTGGGGGATGTCCCCGGTCCGCTCCCGCAAGGGGGGCAGGCGCAGTTCGATGACGTTGATGCGATAGAAGAGGTCCTGGCGGAAGCGGCCGCTGGCGACCTCGGCGGCGAGGTCGCGGTGGGTGGCGCTGATCAGCCGGACATCGACGGGGACCTCCCGTTGGCTGCCCACCGGCCGGGCCTTTTTCTCCTGCAAGACGCGCAGCAGCTTGACCTGGGCGGGCAGCGGCAGCTCGGCGACCTCGTCGAGGAAGAGGGTGCCGCCATCGGCGGCCTGGAAGAGGCCCGGGTTGTCGCTGATGGCGCCGGTGAAGGCGCCCTTCTTGTGGCCAAAGAGCTCGCTCTCCACCAGGTCCGGCGGAATGGCGCCGCAGTTGACCGGGACGAAGGGGGCGGTGGCCCGGGGGCCCTGGAGGTGGATGAGGCGGGCCGCCAGCTCCTTGCCGGTGCCGCTCTCGCCGCTGACGTAGACCGGCGCCTGGTTGCGTGCCAGTTTGGCGATCAGGCGCCGCAGCTCGACCATGGCCGGGGAGTTGCCCAGCAGGGGCGGGAGGTTGCCCGCGGCGGCGCCGGTCTCCGCGTCGCCGGCGGCGGGCGTGCCCAGACGCAGGGCCGCCGTCACCAGGCGGCGTAACACCTGGAGATCGAGGGGTTTGGCGACGAAATCGAAGGCCCCGGCCTTCATGGCGGCGACGGCCGTCTCCATGCTGCCGTGGGCGGTGATCATGGCCACCGGCACCTGCGGGTAATGGCTGGCGATCTCCCGCACCAGGTCGATGCCGTCGCCATCCGGCAGGCGCATGTCGGTCAGGCACAGGTTGAAGGACTCGCTGCTCAGCAGGCGCCGGGCACCAGCCAGGTCCGCGGCGGCCAGGCAGTCGACCCCCATGCGTGTCAGGGTGATGCGCAGGAGGTCGAGGATGTCCTGCTCGTCATCGACGATGAGGGCGCGGGGTTTGGTCATGGGTATGACGGAGCGGCTGGCGATGGGCGCATAGTATGAGCCTGTAGACGCAGGGCTGACGAGGGATTGACCAGTCTGGCCGATGGGGAGTCATGGAGAACGCATTTTTGTTTTCGGCATCGTGGAGGAGGCTCCATCAGGCTTCGCCATCAGCTCGCCGCGGGGAGAAGCAGACGGAAGCCGTTGCCGCCGGCCGGGGTGAGCCGATAATCGAGACTGAGGCCGTTGATGGCGGCCAGCCTCAGGGCGATGTAGAGCCCCAGGCCGGTGCCGCTGACGCTGGTGGTATAGAAGGGGGTGAACATCTCCCGGGCCACCTCCGGGTCGATGGGCACGCCGTCGTCGCTGACCTCGATGAAGGCCCCGGGGAGCGAGGTGGGTGAGGGGGACGTTGGGGGAGAGGTGCCGGCTAGGGGACCGGCGCTCAGGGTGAGCCGGGGGGGCTGATCTCCCTTCGCCGCATATTTCAGGGCGTTGTCGCACAGGTTGGAGATGATCTGGTGCAGGTGCCCGGTATTGACCTGGACCGGTGGGATGTCCCCGGCCAGGTCGAGGTGGAAGCGCTCCGCCGGCAGCCGCCGGGTCTCGCTCAGCTCGGCGTGGAGTTCCTCCAGCCAGCTCGGCAGGTCCAGGGCCTGGCGTTGGGGTGGTTGCCCCCGAGAGAGCTGCAAGACACTTTCGATGATGCCATCGATCCGGCCACTGTTGCGGACGATGATCGTCAGCAGGTGCCGGTCCTCCTCGCTCAGGTCCGGCGACTCGGCCAGGAGCTGGCTGGCATGGTTGACCGCGCTCAGGGGATTGCGGATGTTGTGGGCGATGCTGGCCGTCAGCCGACCCAGGGCCGCCAGCTTGATCTCCTGGGCCTCCTGGAGGAGGGCCCGCTGGTCGCGGAGAAAGAGCAGGGCGGCCCCCTGGTCTTCCCGGCCCAGGCTCAGGTAGCTGATGGCGAGGTCGCGCCCCCCGACCCGCAGGGTGGCGTCCAGGGAGGGCTCCGGCTGCCGGGCGCCGGTGGCCAGGGCCAGGGCCAGGGCTGGGGCCAGGGCGGGTGCGGTTGGTGCTACGACTGAGGTTGGGGCTGAGGTTGGGGCTGGGGATATGGTTGTAACTGTTGGTGTGGATGCGGGTGTGGGTCCGGGAGTCCCGGTCTCCTCCGCCCGGACCCTTGCGCTCCACTCCATCCCGGCCACCGGTGACTCCTCGGTCCGGGCGTAGAGATCTCCACCGTCGGCCGGCATGTCCCGGTCGGGAGGATGACCGCCTGCCGCCTGCCGCGCCAGCCAGACCGCCAGTTCCGGGGCGACCCGCGTCAGGGACTGTGGTTGGCCAGGGCGGGACCCCAGCAGTTCGCTGGCGGCGGTGTTCATCAGCCGGATGCGCCGCTCCTCGTCGACGACCAGGACCCCCATGCCCATGCGCTGGATGATGAAGGCATTGAGTTTGTGCAGGTCGTCGATGTCGACCTGACGACTGGCGGCCAGCCGTTCCGCCGCCTGGAGGCGACGGTAGAGGACATGGGCGAGGATGGCGACCATGAAATAAGTGGCCCCCAGCAGCCCCGCCTGGGTGAAACCATCCCTTGGCCCCTGGCCGGAGAGCTGGGCGTGGATCTGGACCGCCATGATGCCGGTGGTGGCGAAGGCGGCGAACAGCAGCGACAACCGCCCCTCCATGAGCAGGGCGCCAGTGGCGACGGCGATGCCCATGGGCAGGCCGAAGCTGGAGTTGATCCCCCCGCCCTGATGCATGAGCAGACTGAAGACCAGCAGGTCGAGGAAGACGCCGGTGTGGACCAGGGCCGCCTTGTCGGCGCGGCGGGTCTGGGTCAGGGCCAGGCCAAGCAGGACCAGGGCCAGGTAGGTGATCACCAGGCTGATGGTTGTCGGAGTCCGCTCGAAACCCGTTACCAGGGATTCCAGGGTCGGAATGAAAAGGAACAGGCAGAGACCCAAGGCCAAGGTGAGGCGATAAAAGCCAAACCAGCCCAGGGCGCGCCAGCTCGGATAGAGGGGGAAATCGCCCAGGGCGTCGGCGGCGGCTGACCGGTGGTGGCGGGGGGGTGTCATGGGGGTGTGGAGATACTCGCCTGCCGCCGGCGGGCACTGGCTCGGCTGAGGGGTCGAGGGCGGTTGGTATTCCGCGGGTGATTGCTGGAAAATAGGGGCCGTTCACTATGCCGGCCCAACCGGTATGCCGCAAGTGGCCGCTCAACGGAAAGTGCGGTCGGCGAGGGCGCTCCCGAGGGGAGAGACAACCTGCTTCCTCCCCGCGAGACCTTGACCGATCACCTGAGCTCCCTGATTCACCCACCTCGCTTCTACCACCAAAATCAATATAACCAGATATAAATAAAGGCGATATTCCATGAACTTACACGAATACCAGGCCAAGGGCCTGTTCGCGCGCCACGGCATCCCAGTGCCGCGGAGCCTGACGATCAGCTCCCACGGCGAGGCGGCAACCCGGGCGGAGGAGCTCGGCGGCGAGCAGTGGGTGATCAAGGCTCAGGTCCATTCCGGTGCCCGTGGCAAGGCCGGCGGCGTGGTGGTCACGGATAGTCTCACGGCGGTGGAGCGAGAGGCTGCCCGTCTCCTGGGCGGCCGACTGGTGACGCGCCAGACCGGGCCCGCCGGGCTGCCCATCGGCCAGCTCCTCCTCGAACAACCGACGGCCAGCCACCGCGAGCTCTATCTAGGCGCCCTGGTGGATCGCGAGGCCAAGCGCGTGGTCATCATGGCCTCCGCCGATGGCGGCATGGACATCGAGGAGGTGGCGGCCAAGACCCCGGAGCGCATCCTGACCACCCATGTCCATCCGGCGGTGGGGCTCATGGGCTGGCAGAGCCGCAAGATCGGTTATGGCCTGGGCCTGACGCCCGACCAGGTCAAGGCCCTGGACAAGGTGATGCGTGGCCTTTACCAACTGTTCATCGATTGCGATGCCAGCCTGGTGGAGATCAATCCCCTGGTGGTCACCCCCGCCGGGGAACTGGTCGCCCTGGACGCCAAGCTCAACCTGGACGACAACGCCCTCTACCGGCATCCGGAGCTGCTCGCCCTGCGTGACATCACCCAGGAGGATGTCCGCGAGGCCCAGGCCAAGGAACACGACCTCAATTACATCAGCCTGGAGGGCAATGTCGGCTGCATGGTCAATGGCGCCGGGCTGGCCATGGCGACCATGGACCTGATCAAGCTTCACGGGGGTGAGCCCGCCAACTTCCTGGACGTCGGGGGTGGCGCGACCGCGGCGCGGGTGGCGGAGGCCTTCAAGCTCATCCTCTCCGACGATCAGGTCCGGGCCGTGCTGGTGAACATCTTTGGCGGCATCGTCCGCTGCGACCTCATCGCCGAGGGCATCATCCAGGCGGTGCGGGAGGTCCAGGTCGAGGTCCCGGTGGTGGTCCGCCTGGAGGGGACCAACGCCGAGCAGGGTCTGGCCATGCTGGCCGCCAGCGATCTGGCCATCACCACCGCCGCGAGCCTCAGCGAGGCCGCGGATAAAGTCGTCGCCGCCGCCGGCGCCAAGCACTAAGAGGAGACCCGCAGATGAGCGTATTGGTCAACAAAGACACCCGGGTCATTTGTCAGGGCTTCACCGGCAAGCAGGGCACCTTCCACAGTGAGCAGGCCATCGCCTACGGCACCAACCTGGTCGGGGGCGTGACCCCCGGCAAGGGCGGCACCCGGCACCTCGACCGCCCGGTCTTCGACACGGTCCACGACGCCGTCAAGGACACTGGCGCCAACGCCACCATGATCTATGTCCCGGCGGCGTTCGCCGCCGACGCCATCCTGGAGGCGGCGGACGCCGGCATCGGGGTCATCGTCTGCATCACCGAGGGCATCCCGGTCCTGGACATGCTCAAGGTCAAGACCGCCCTCGCCGGCTCCGCCAGCGTCCTCATCGGCCCCAACTGCCCCGGCATCATCACCCCGGGCGAGTGCAAGATCGGCATCATGCCTGGCAACATCCACCGGCCGGGCAAGGTCGGCATCGTCTCCCGTTCCGGGACCCTGACCTACGAGGCGGTGTTCCAGACTACCAATGCCGGCCTGGGCCAGAGCACCTGCATCGGCATTGGCGGCGACCCCATTCAGGGCATGGACTTCATCGCCTGCCTGGAGCGCTTCCAGGCCGACGACCAGACGGAGGGTGTGATCCTGGTGGGCGAGATCGGCGGCAGCGCCGAGGAGGCCGCTGCCGAGTTCATCCAGGCGCGGGTCACCAAGCCGGTGGTCGCCTACATCGCCGGGGTGACCGCCCCCTCCGGCAAGCGCATGGGCCATGCCGGCGCCATCATCACCGGGGGCAAGGGCACCGCCGCCGGCAAGTTCGCCGCCTTGGAAGCCGCAGGGGTGGCCATCGTCCGCTCCCCGGCGGAGATGGGCCAGCGGATGGCGCAGCTCCTGGACTGATGCGTCGCGCTTGATGACACCCTCGCCTCTGACGCCTTCCCCGCTCCGAGCCGTCAGGGTGTCTCAAGGGGAGTTCCTGGCATGATCCTGCGTATCCTGATTGCCCAGATCAACTTACGGGTGGGTGACGTCGCCGCCAACCGCGACCGGGTCATCGCCGTGGTCCATGAGGCCCGGGACCAGCGGGGGGCCGACCTGGTCGTCTTCCCGGAGCTGACCCTGACCGGCTATCCCCCGGAGGACCTGCTGCTGCGCCCAGAACTGCTCGAACGGGTGCAGGCGGCCCTGGAGGCGATCCGCGCCGCCAGCCGAGGCATCGGTCTGGTGCTGGGCTACCCCAAGCGGGACCTGGGCAGCCTGTTCAATGTCGCCGGCTTCATCCACGACGGCCGACTGGTGGCGGAATACGCCAAGCAGCGGCTGCCCAATTACAGCGTCTTCGACGAAAAGCGCTACTTCCAGGCGGGCCAGGCCCCGGCCGTGGTGGATTTCAAGGGCCTGCCCCTGGGCCTGCTCATCTGCGAGGATGTCTGGGAGGAGGGACCCACGACCCAGGCGGCCGAGGCCGGGGCACGGTTGCTGATCAATATCAACGCCTCCCCCTATCACACCGGCAAGGCCCCCGAGCGTGAGGACCTGCTGGCGCGGCGCGCCCGGGAGCACCAGGTGCCCATCCTCTATGCCAACCTGATCGGCGGCCAGGACGAACTGGTCTTCGATGGTGGCTCCTTCGTGGTGGACGCCGCGGGGCATCTCACCCAGCGCGCGCCCTTCTTCAGCGAAGCCCTGATGCTAGTGGAGGTGGAGGCCGAGGCTAAGGCCGGGGCGATGGGGGAGAGGGATGGGGTGGCCGGGGCGCAGGTGGGCGGGGATGGGGTTGGGGAGGCCGGGCAGCTCAGCCTCCGGCCGCGGCCGGCGGCCATCGCCCCTCACCCCGCGGAGGAGTCAGCGGTCTATCAGGCCCTGGTCCTGGGCGTACGGGACTATGCGGGCAAGAACGGCTTCCATGGCGCCGTGCTCGGCCTGTCCGGCGGCATCGACTCGGCCCTGACCCTGGCCATCGCCGTGGATGCCCTGGGGGCGGATCAGGTCGAGGCGGTGCTCATGCCCTCGCGCTACACGGCGGCGATGAGCATCGACGATGCCCAGGCCCAGGCCCGGGCCCTGGGGGTCGCCCATCGCGTCGTGCCTATCGAACCGGCCTTTCAGGCCTTCCTGGGGATGTTGGAAGGTGAATTTGCCGGCTGCGCCCCGGATGTCACCGAGGAGAACATCCAGGCCCGCTGCCGTGGCATCATCCTCATGGCCATCAGCAACAAAAAGGGCAAGATCCTGCTGACCACCGGCAACAAGAGCGAGGTGGCGGTGGGCTATGCCACCCTCTATGGCGACATGGCCGGCGGCTTCGCCCCGATCAAGGATGTCCCCAAGACCCTGGTTTACCGGCTGGCGGCCTATCGCAACACCCTGGGACCGGCCGCCATCATTCCGCAGCGCGTCATCGAACGCCCCCCCTCGGCGGAGCTCAGGGAAAATCAGACGGATCAGGACAGCCTCCCGGATTACGCCGTGCTGGACCCCATCCTCAAGCGTTACGTGGAACAGGACGAGAGCGTGGCCCACATCGTCGCCGCGGGCTTCCCGGAGGAACTGGTGCGGCGGGTGACGCGCCTAGTGGACCGCAACGAATACAAGCGCCGTCAGGCCCCCCCCGGCGTGCGCATCACTACCCGCGCCTTCGGCCGCGACCGGCGCTATCCCATCACCAGTGGCTTCTGAGGACAGGGTCGGCGTCTCTGGCCCCCGCCACTCCGCAGCAAAGGCTGAAGCCCCATGAACAGCGCCTCGGATAAAGAACGCATCCTCATCGTCGATGACACGCCAGACAATATCGATCTGCTGGTCGGCGTGCTCCAGCCCGACTACGAGATCATGGCGGCGATCAACGGCGAGCGGGCGCTCAAGATCGCCCGTGCGCCCAACAAGCCGGACATGATCCTGCTGGATATCATGATGCCGGGCCTGGATGGCTACGAGGTCTGTCGCCAGCTCAAGGCCGATCCCGCCACCTCGGAGATCCCCGTCATCTTCATCACCGCCAAGAGCGAGGTGGCGGACGAGACTCAGGGCTTTGCCCTTGGGGCCGTCGATTACATCACCAAGCCCATCAGTCCGCCCATCGTCCGCGCCCGGGTCCACACCCATCTGACCCTGCACGATCAGCGGCGTGCCATGGCCCGCGAGGTGCGGGAGCGGACCCGGGAACTGCATGAAACCCGGCTGGAGATCATCCGCCACCTGGCCCGGGCCGCGGAGTTCCGGGACAAGGATACCGGGACGCATATCATTCGCATGAGCCACTACAGCCGCCTGCTTGGCCAGGCCTATGGTGGCAACGAGGAATGGGTGGACCGCCTGTTCAACGCCGCCCCCATGCACGATGTGGGTAAGATTGGCATCCCCGACCATATTCTCCTCAAGCCCGGCAAGCTGGATGAGGCGGAGTGGGAGGTGATGAAGCGCCACACCACCTACGGTGGGGAGATCATCGGGGACAATCCATCCCCCTTGCTGCAGATGGCGCGCAATATCGCCCTGACGCATCATGAACGCTGGGATGGCAGCGGCTATCCCGCGGGGCTGAAGGGGGAGGAGATCCCGCTGGAGGGCCGGATCGTTGCCCTGGCGGATGTCTTCGATGCCCTGACCTCGGTAAGGCCCTACAAGCAGGCCTGGACGGTGGAGGCGGCGGTGGCGGAGATGCGCCAGGGGGCGGGCAAGCACTTCGACCCCCACCTGGTAACCCTCTTTGAGGGCATTCTGCCCGATTGTCTGAACATCCAGTCGCGCTATGGCGACACCCTGGCTTAAAGAAGGAGTGAGAATGAACGATCCGCTGACCCTGGTCCCTGGCCTCAGGGTGTCGGCACTGATTCTGGCGGCCCTCCTGGGCATCACCCCGGGACTCGGCCTGTTGGCGGCCGATTTCCCGGTGGAAGTCGCGGTGCTGAGCCGCTCCGCCCCCAGCAACCCGGCCTGGGAGCAACTTGACGGCAGCGGTCTCAACCTCCAGTCCGGCGCCGTCATGGTGGTGGATACGGCGGGCAACACCATTTATGCCAAGCGCGCCGATGAGGCCAAGTCCATCGCCTCGGTCACCAAGCTGATGACCGCCATGGTGGTCCTGGATGCGGGGGTGGACCTGGATGCCCCCATCACCATCCGCCCCGAGGACAAGGACCTGTTGCGCAACAGCCGTTCCCGGCTCCAGATCAATCGGGCCACCCTGCCGCGTCGGGAGTTGCTGCTGGTGGCCCTCATGTCCTCGGACAATCGGGCGGCGGCGGCCCTGGGGCGCACCACCTTCGCCGGCGGCACCCCCGAGTTCGTCCGGCGGATGAATCTCAAGGCCCAGGCCCTGGGCATGCGGGACACTCACTTCGCCGATTCCAGTGGGCTGAACGCGGCGAATCGGTCCACGGCGCGGGATCTGACCAAACTGGTCGGAGCGGCCTCCGGCTATCCCCTGATTCGCGCCGCCACCACGCGTACCGAGGCCCATCTCCAGCCCCATCCCGGCGGCGGTGCCCTGGGCTATCGCAATACCAATCCCCTGGTCTCGAGCGATGCCTGGGACATCGAGCTGAGCAAGACGGGCTATATCAGTGACGCGGGCCGCTGCCTGGTCATGCAGGCCATGATCAGTGGCCGCCGGTTGCGGATCGTGCTGCTGGATTCACCGGGCAAGCTGACACCCATGGGGGATTCCAATCGGCTGCGGCAGTGGATCGAGCGCAGCCTGGCCAGGCAAGGGGCGGGTTAGCGGGGGAAGGAAGTCTGGGAGGCCTCCAGCTTCAGACCGTCGCCTCCGCCTCCTTGTCCCGTTCGATCAGGGCATAGGCGGAGTGGTTGTGAATGGACTCGAAGTTCTCCGATTCCACGATGTAGGCCCCGATGCGGTCATCCTCGTTGAGGCGCATGGCCACGTCCCGCACCATGTCCTCGACGAACTTCGGGTTGTTGTAGGCCCGCTCTGTGACGTACTTCTCGTCCGGACGCTTGAGCAGGCCGAAGAGCTCGCAGGAGGCCTCCTTCTCCACCAGGTCGATGATCTCCTCCAGCCAGATGAAGCCTCGGGTGCGGACCTGGACCGTGACATGGGAGCGCTGGTTGTGGGCGCCGTAGGCGGAGATCTCCTTGGAACAGGGGCAGAGGCTGGTGACGGGCACCACCACCTTGATGTACATCTGCGGGATGCCGTGACTGATCTCGCCGATGAAGGTGACATCGTAGTCGAGGAGGCTCTGGACCCCGCTGATGGGGGCCTTTTTGTTGACGAAGTAGGGAAACCGCATCTCGATGTGGCCCATCTCCGACTCCAGCCGCTCGGCCATCTCCGTGAGCATGTCCTTGAAGGATTCGACCCCGATCTCCTTCTCGTGCTTGTTGAGGATCTGCACGAAGCGGGACATGTGGGTCCCTTTGAAGTTGTGGGGCAGATAGACGTACATATTGAAGGTGGCGACCGTGTGCTGTTCGCTGTCGCTGCGGTCCCGCACCCGCACCGGGTGGCGGATGTCCTTGATGCCTACCTTGTCGATTGCAATCTGCCGCAGGTCGGCGCTGGCCTGGACATCGGCGATGGGTTGGCTGGCGGACTTGGTCTTGATCGCTGAATCCATGAGAAATTTAACCTCTTAAGTCGGCCACGGGAGGGGCCGCGGAAAAGATGTGCCCTATCTGGGGGTGGGGCGGGGGAAAGCCAAGCCACGGGCCGGGGCGACACTCCCCCGCGCCGCTTTCCGCCCGTTCGCGCCCGCGGGCCCAAGCCGGGTCCTCACGCCGCCTGGCCCCCGGTCGGCCAGGGCCTGGGGCCAGGTCCGGGGGGAGGGGAGGCGTATCTCCCGGCGGGTTGGCGATGATGGCGAGGCGGGATGGCGGCGATCGGGTGTTGAGTCTCAGTGGTCCCGTTCGTTGATGTAAGCCGCGATCCAGCGCAGGGGGTCGGCCTGGGCGTCAAAAGGCGCCAGGCTGTTGAGGGCCTCGGTGACCAGATCGGCGGCCGCCTGGCGGGCGCCCTCCAGGCCCATGAGGGCCGGGTAGGTGGCCTTGTCCTGGGCCAGGTCCTTGCCATGGGTCTTGCCCAGGATATCCGTGGGGGCCTCGATGTCCAGGATGTCGTCGCGGATCTGAAAGGCCAGTCCCAGGCACTTGGCGTAACGGTCGAGGCGCTCCGCCCGGTCGCTGGCCAGGTCGGGACGGGCCCGGCACACCATGCGGACGCTGGCGCGAATCAGGGCCCCGGTCTTATGGATATGGATACTCTCCAGGTGGGTGAGGTCGATCTCCTGGCCCTCCGCCTCCAGGTCCATCATCTGGCCGCCGGCCATGCCCCGGGAGCCAGCGGCCCAGGCCAGGTCGTCGATCATGGCCAGGCGCGCCGCGGGTCCCCCGGGGAGGTTCTCGTCCCGGGTCAGGACCAGGAAGGCCTGGGTCATGAGGGCGTCGCCGGCCAGGATGGCGGTGGCCTCGTCGAAGGCCTTGTGGCAGGTGGGGCGGCCGCGGCGCAGGTCATCGTTGTCCATGGCCGGCAGGTCGTCGTGGATCAGGGAATAGCCATGGATCATCTCCGCCGCGCAAGCAATGCCGTTGACCTGTTCGGGCGCCAGGCCGATGGCCTCGGCGGTGCCATAGGCCAAGATCGGGCGGATGCGCTTGCCGCCGCCCAGGATGGCGTAGCGCATGGCCTGGTGGAGCCGGGCCGGGGGTACCTGCTCCGGGGGCAGCCAGCGCTCCAGGGTGGCCTCGATCCGCTGGCCGCAGCCGGCGATGAAGGTTTGCAAACGGGGGTCAGTCATGATGGGTGAAGGGCTCCAGTTCGGCCTCCGCCGACTTGGCGGTCAGAATCCTGACCCGCTGCTCGGCCTCGTCCAGGGTCTGCTGGCAGGTGCGGGCCAGACCGATACCGCGTTCAAAAACCGCCAGGGACGCCTCCAGGCTGAGGTCCCCGGACTCCAGGCTGTTCACCAGGGCCTCGAGTTCGCTCAGGGCCTGCTCGAAACTGGGTGCGGGGGTCTGGTTGTCGGTGGTCATGGGGTGAGGGTCCGCGCGCGGCAAAAATGCATCCCGCACCGCACGCCGGGGGGCGGAGTTGCATGAAATTTGAAACAGTCCAAGTGGCTAGGGTACCTTTCGCCCGTTTGGCCGGTCAAATCCCGCCGGCGCCTGGGCGCTGCCGCCGGTCCCGCCGACATCCCGGCCGGCGTTCGTAGCATCCATCGCAGGGGAACCCCTAACAGGCATGACCAATCATTACAGGCAGTTATGGCGCGATTGCAGCGTGCGTGGCGGCCGTTACTCCCATCAGGCGTGAACCACCCATGACCACCCCCTACAACGCCGCCGCCATCGAGGTCCTCAGCGGCCTGGACCCGGTCCGCAAACGCCCGGGCATGTACACCGACACCAGCCGGCCCAACCACCTGGCCCAGGAGGTTATCGACAACAGCGTCGACGAGGCCCTGGCCGGTTTTGCCAAGACGATCGCGGTCAGCCTCCACGCCGACGGCTCCCTGGAGGTCAGCGACGACGGTCGCGGCATGCCGGTGGACATCCACCCCGACGAGGGCCTGCCCGGCGTCGAGGTCATCCTCACCAAGCTCCACGCCGGCGGCAAGTTCTCCAACGACAGCTACCGCTTCGCCGGCGGCCTGCATGGGGTCGGGGTTTCGGTGGTCAATGCCCTGTCCAAGCACCTGGAGGTCTGGGTCAAGCGCGAGGGTCAGGAATTCAACATGGCCTTCGCCCACGGCGCCAAGGTCTCGGACCTGGAGCCGGTCGGCAAGGTGCCGCGCAAGGAGACCGGCACCCGCCTACGCTTCTGGCCCGATCCGGGCTATTTCGACAGCCCGCGCTTCTCGGTGCGGCGCCTCAAGCACCTGCTCCAGGCCAAGGCGGTCCTGTGCCCCGGCCTCACGGTGACCTTTCGCGACGAGGCCAGCGGCGAGGAGATCACCTGGTTCTATGAGGACGGCCTCAAGGACTATCTGCTCCAGTCCCTGCCCGATCGGGAACTCATCCCGGCCAGCCCCTTCACCGGCCACTTCGAGGCCCGCACCGAGGGCGCCTCCTGGGCCCTGGCCTGGTCGCCCGAGGGCGGCGAACCCTTCGCCGAGAGCTACGTCAACCTCATCCCCACCGTCCAGGGCGGCACCCACGTCAACGGCCTGCGCACCGGCCTCACCGAGGCGGTGCGGGACTTCTGCGAGTTCCGCAATCTGCTGCCCCGGGGCGTCAAGCTTGCCCCCGAGGACGTCTGGGCGCGCTGCGCCTACATCCTGTCGGTCAAGCTGCTGGACCCCCAGTTCTCCGGCCAGACCAAGGAGCGCCTCTCCTCCCGGGAGTGCGCCGCCTTCGTCACCGGGGTGGTCAAGGACGCCTTCAGCCTCTGGCTCAATCAGCACGTCCAGGATGGCGAGGCCATCGCCCAACTCGCCATCGGCGCCGCCCAGGCGCGGCTGCGCGCCGGCCGCACCGTGGTGCGCAAGAAGGTCACCTCCGGCCCCGCCCTGCCGGGCAAGCTGGCCGATTGCACCGCCACCGATCCCCAGCGCGGCGAGCTCTTCCTGGTGGAGGGCGACTCCGCCGGCGGTTCCGCCAAGCAGGCCCGCGACCGGGAGTTCCAGGCCATCCTGCCCCTGCGCGGCAAGATCCTCAACACCTGGGAGGTGGACCCGGAGGAGGTCCTGGGCTCCCAGGAGGTCCACGACATCAGCGTCGCCATCGGCGTCGATCCCGGCAGCGAGGACCTGTCGCGGCTGCGCTTCGGCAAGGTCTGCGTCCTGGCCGACGCCGACTCCGACGGCGCCCACATCGCCACCCTGCTCAGCGCCCTGTTCCTAAGGCACTTTCCGCGTCTGGTGGCGGAGGGCCATGTCTACGTGGCCCTGCCGCCCCTCTACCGCATCGACGTCGGCAAGCAGGTCTTCTACGCCCTGGACGAGGATGAAAAGCGCGGCATCCTCGACCGCATCGAGGCGGAAAAGCTCAAGGGCAAGGTCAGCGTCCAGCGCTTCAAGGGCCTGGGCGAGATGAACCCCGGCCAGTTGCGCGAGACCAGCCTCCACCCCGACACCCGCCGCCTGGTGCAGCTCACCATCGACGACCCCACCGAAAGCCAGCGGCTCATGGACATGCTGCTGGCCAAAAAACGCGCCGCCGATCGCCGCGCCTGGCTCCAGGACAAGGGTGATCTGGCGGAGGTGAGCCTGTGATTGCAGGAACTGGCGGCCAAATGGTCGCCCATGAGCCACGACCTACCGGCTGCTGTCCTGGCCTCTTGCTCGTGGGCACCGCCGAAGTCAGATTCCCTTTGAGCCTTGTGACGCACCCTTGACATGACCGCCACCCTGGACACCCCGACCCGCAGCGCCTTTACCCCCGAGGGCATCGAGCGCCGCCCCCTGCATGTCTTCAGCGAGAAGGCCTACCTGGACTATTCCATGTACGTCATCCTCGACCGCGCCCTGCCGCACCTGGGGGATGGCCTCAAGCCGGTGCAGCGGCGCATCCTCTACGCCATGTCCGAGCTGGGCCTGTCCGCCGCCGCCAAGCACAAGAAGTCGGCGCGTACCGTGGGCGATGTCCTGGGCAAGTTCCACCCCCATGGCGACACCGCCTGCTACGAGGCCATGGTGCTCATGGCCCAGCCCTTCTCCTACCGCTATCCGCTCATCGACGGCCAGGGTAACTGGGGATCCCCCGACGAACCCAAGTCCTTCGCCGCCATGCGCTACACCGAGGCGCGCCTGACCCCCTACGCCGAGGTCCTGCTCGGCGAGCTGGGCCAGGGCACGGTGGACTGGCAGCCCAACTTCGACGGCACCCTGGAGGAGCCGAGAATTCTGCCCGCCCGCCTGCCCAACCTGCTGCTCAACGGGACGACGGGCATCGCCGTGGGCATGGCCACCGACATCCCGCCCCACAATCTGCGGGAGGTGGCGCGGGCCTGCATCCATCTCCTCGATCACCCCGGGACCAGCGTGACAGAGCTGATGACCTTCATCCCCGGCCCGGACTATCCCACCGCGGCGACCGTCATCACCCCCGCCGAGGAGATCCGGAAGCTCTACGAGACCGGAAACGGCAGCCTGCGCCAGCGCGCCCGCTACGAGCTGGAGCAGGGCGACATCGTCATCACCCATCTGCCCTATCAGGTGTCCGGCAACCGGGTCCTGGAGCAGATCGCCGCCCAGATGCGCGACAAGAAGCTGCCCTGGCTGGAGGACCTGCGGGATGAGTCCGACCATGAGGCACCGACGCGCCTGGTGCTGGTGCCCCGGGACCGGCGGGTGCCGGTGGAACGGCTCATGTCCCACCTATTCGCCACCACCGACCTGGAGCGCTCCTACCGGGTCAACATGAACCTCATCGGCCTGGACGGCCGGCCGCGGGTCATGGACCTGCGGCAGATCCTCACCACCTGGCTCAGCTTCCGCACCCAGACGGTGACCCGGCGCCTCCAGCACCGCCTCGACGAGGTGCTGCGCCGGCTGCATCTGTTGGAGGGCCTGCTGATCGCCTTCCTCAACATCGACGAGGTGATCCGCATCATCCGCACCGAGGACGAGCCCAAGCCGGCGCTGATGGCCGCCTTCGGCCTCGACGAGGTCCAGGCCGACTATGTGCTCAACACCCGGCTGCGTCAGTTGGCGCGGCTGGAGGAGATGAAGATCCGCGCCGAGCAGGCGGAACTGGCGGAGGAACGCCAGCACTTGGAGCGGCTGCTGGGCGATTCGGCGGCCCTGCGCGGGCTGATCCAGGCGGAGCTGGCGCGGGATGCGGACAAGTACGGCGATGAGCGTCGCTCGCCCCTCCAGGTGGTGACCACCCTCGCCGCCGCCCTGGACGAGACCGAGGTCAGCCCCAGCGAGCCCATCACCGTCATCCTCTCGGAAAAGGGCTGGGTGCGCGCCGCCAAGGGCCACGAGATCGACCCCACCACCCTGGCCTACAAGGCCGGGGATGGCTTCCTCGCCGCCGCCCGGCTGCGCTCCAACCAGCAGGCGATCTTTCTCGACTCCACCGGCCGCAGCTATTCCCTCCCGGCCAACGGCCTGCCCTCCGCCCGCGGGCAGGGCGAGCCCCTCACCGGCAAGCTGTCACCCCCCGCCGGGGCCAGCTTCGTCGCCGTCCTGGGGGGGGAGGGCAGCCAGCGGGTGGTGCTGGCCAGCGATGCCGGTTATGGTTTCGTCACCACCCTCGACGAGCTTCAGGCCAAGCCCAAGGGCGGCAAGGCGGTGCTGACCCTGCCGGAAGGGGCCAGGGTCCTGCCACCGCGGATGGTCCTCAAGAGTGGCTCAGACCGCCTGGCGGTGGTCGGCTCCGGCGGCCATCTGCTGGTCTTTCCCATCAGCGAATTGCCGGAGATGCCCCGGGGCAAGGGCAACAAACTCATCGCCCTGCCCAAGGCAAAGCCCGGGGAGGAGCAGGAGCGGGTCGGACATCTGGCGGTGGCCCACCAGGGGGCGGGGCTGGTCATCACCGCCGGCAAGCGGCACCTGACGCTCGCGCCCGGGGACAAGCCCGGGGATCTGGATGCCTACCAGGGCGAGCGTGGCCGGCGGGGCAAACTGCTGCCCCGGGGTTATCAGCGGGTGGAGATCATAACAGTCAGTTGATCAGACCGGTGCTACCTACTCCTGGCGCCGAGTTGGCAGCCTGAACATGGCAAGGGCAGAGATAGCGGTCCGGTAACCAGGTGATCCCTTGAACTTGTTATCCCCCCTGTCTGCCCTTACGCGACGGTCCAAGTCGCGCCGAATCGCTCCAGCCCTTGGCGCCAGTCATCAACGAAGCCCTCGATGGTTTCGATGAGTTCCGTCTCCTGCTCGCTGTGATTGATGGTGCAGTGAACCTTTACCCCTGGGGTGGCGCTGGCCCCGGGCACTTGAGACGCAACGGTCAGGGTCCAGGCTACGCACGCGCTGAACATTCTCATCTGAAATCTGCACAAAGATGCTACCGCGCTCATTTAGCAGCTCCCGTGCCAGCAACAGCCGGTCGCGCAGGTAGGTGAGATAGGAATGGATGCCCAGCTCCCAGGTATCCCGGAACGCCTTGATCATCTCCGGTTCCTGGGTCAGGTCGGCGTCGTTGCGGTCCTTGACCTCGCGCTTGCCGATGAAGGGCTGGAAGTTGGAGCCGTACATGATGCCATACGGCGGGTCGATATAGATCATCTGCACCCGCCCGGTCATGCTCTCCTTCTGGAGCAGGCTGTTCATCACCAGCAGGCTGTCGCCCGCGATCAGGCGGTTCGACCAGTCGCGCTCGTGGCGGTAGAAGGCGATGGCCTCGCGCCGGGACAGGTACTCGGCCGGGTTCTCGAACAGGCTGGGTTGCAGGGTCAAGGGCGGCGGCAGGCCCGCGGCCTGGTCGTCCATGCCCTTACGCACCGCCCGGAGGATGGTGACGGGGTCGATCCGCTCGTGGACATGCAGGCTGACGGTGTCGATCTCGAAACTGGTGCGCTCCGCCTTGCCGGCCCAGTTGAGGTAGGGGGCTTGCAGGCGCTTGAGTTCCTCCAGGGCCTCGCGCATCGCCTCCGGGTCGTCGGTGGCCAGGGCGTCGTCGATCAGCTTTTCGATGGCGGCGCGCGGCGAATCGAAGTGCAGGGCCGGGTCCAGGTGCGGGTTGAAGGCCCAGCGGCGCTTGCCGCCCTCCGGGTCGGTGACCGGGTTGACCAGGCCCACCTCCGGGTTGTTGAGGCGCTTGTCGGGATGCAGGTAGCCGGTGACCAGGCGGCTGGGGGTGGTCGCCGCCGGTATAGGCGCAGCGGTCGAGGAGATCGCCTCGGTTGGGGTGGGACGCGCACGACGGGGCGCCTTGGGGGCCGGCGTCGTCGCGGTCGGCGCGGGAGCGGCTGGGGCTGCCAGGTCGAAATCAGCGTGCGGTGAGGGGGACGAAGCCTTCGTATTCGGGGTGGCCGGGACGGCCCGGCGGACCGATCCGCCGCGACCTTGACCCTTGACCAGCACGCCCTGTGCGACCAGCGCGGCTTGTACCTGCCAGTAGTCCTCCTGGGTCACGGGTTGGCCCGTGGTGGCCAGCCTGGCCTCCATCGCCCGCCACAGGGCGGTGTTGCCGATGGTGCTACCGTCGGTAGGGACCAGGGTCAGCAGCAGCTCAGCGAGGCGTTGCTGACGGTCGTGAAGGGGCCGGTGCGGATCGTTCGGGCCAGACATCGGTACGCTCCCTGGATGTAATCGGTGGGCACGCCCAGCACCTAACGCGGCTGGCGGCTGCCAGGGATTCTAACCGAGCCGGGGTAGTCGTGAAGGGGTCTGGCTATGCTCGCGAACTGCTTCCACGGCGGTGACGATGACCCTCATGCTGGGTCATAGAAGACTTTTATGCCTCAAAACTTTTGGCAAATGCCGGATTTGGAGAGAAAAAAAGTGCCCACGTGCTCAGGAAGCGAAACGGGGCCTCCCAGTTCCCCTTTCACCATGCGTTCGACGACATTCCGAACAAATGTCGGATTTTGTCGAATTTTAAAATTTCTTTAAAATCATAATCATAGCTTTGCATGCTGGCAGCAGATGTGGTAGTTTTCAGAAAGCTATCTCATGAAGGGCGTAAGTAGTGCCCCCTAGATGGCCTGAGGAGAATATTCGTTAGCACGCATTAGGAGATACCGCTATGAAGAGAGTCGGTCATTGCTTGTTTTCCTTGGGCCTGTTGGTACTGGTGCCAGCCCAAGCCCAGGAGAGGGTTTTGCTCACCCCGGATTCCGGCCACCCCTTGGCGGAACAAACCAGCGGGGCGTCCCAGGGACAACTTCAGGCCCTACGTGAGCAGGCCATCGAGTTTGGTCGCGTGCGGGTCATCGTCGGACTGCGCACCCCCTTTGGAGCTGAAGGTCACTTAGCTGCCGCGACTGTCGCGGAGCAGCGTAACGAAATTCAGGCCATGCAAACCGAGGTACTGAATCTGCTGCCCGCTTCGGCCCTTGCAGATGGGAATGTCACCCGATTTGATACGATCCCTTTCTTCGCCATCTCCGTGACCCCCGAGGAGTTGGATATTCTTCGCGATGCGCCCGAGGTGATCAGCATCCAGGAAGATAAAATGTCCGAGCCAACGCTGAACTACAGCGTGTCCCACATTGGTGGAGAGATTGCCTGGGGACAAGGTTTTTCCGGTGCAGGCCAGACGGTGGCCGTCCTTGATAGTGGGGTGGATAAGAATCACCCTTTTCTGGCCGGTAAAGTCGTCGCTGAGGCATGCTATTCCACCGCTAACGCAAGCCAAGGCATCGCATCTTTGTGCCCGGGAGGTGTCAGTTCCAGCACGGCACCGGGATCAGGGATGCCCTGCACTCTGCCTGGCTGCGACCATGGTACGCATGTCGCAGGCATTGTGGCAGGCAAGAGTGATTCATTCTCAGGGGTGGCCAAGGATGCGAACCTAATTGCCATGCAGGTATTTAGAAAAATCACCAATAGTCAAATCTGTGGAGGTTCTGCAACCTGCACCCTGACCTCCGCTAGCGATTGGATCAAAGGGCTAGAGAGAGTATTGGCCCTGAAAAATAGCTTTAGTATTGCGGCAGTCAATATGAGTATTGGTGGAGGGAGATATGATAGTCAGTCTGCCTGTGACAATGCCAATCTCGCCGCCAAGGCCGCTATAGATAACCTCAGATCACTTGGGATACCGACAATTATTTCGTCTGGCAATAATGGTTACTTAAATGCTTTGAGTTTCCCAGCCTGCATTTCCTCGGCAGTCAGTGTCGGCTCAACATGGGCGCGTGCTGGGGAGAATTGGTTTGGAAGTTGTTTTGATCTGAATTCTAAGCTTGATCAGATCTCCTGCTTTTCAAACTCGGCGGGCTTCCTTAATTTGCTTGCGCCCGGCTCCCAAATTGATTCGTCGGTGCCCGGTGGTACTTACGCACTTATGTCTGGTACATCCATGGCGGCACCCCATGTTGCCGGGGCTTGGGCAGTACTCAAGCAACAGCAGCCCACGGCCGATGTCCCCACCGTGCTGAATGCTATTACTAATACAGCCACTTACATCTTTGATTCTCGCAATGGAGTCAGTAAACCCCGGATCAATGTCGACCAAGCTGTTCAGCTCCTGAGCGATTCCCCGCACCCACAGCTCTATTCCGCCGTCTTGCCTTATGCCCGCGCAACGCAGGCGGGAAAGACGGTTACTGCCTTTGCGAATGCCATTAACGTCGGATCTGTAACCGGGGTAAATTGCGCCCCCTCCCTGCCGGTTAGCTCGCCCGGTGCTTTCAGTTATCAAACCACGAACGCCAGCAACCAACTGATCGGAACTCCCGACACCCCGGTCACCATCCCTCCCGGCGGCACCCAAAACTTCCTGATTGCCCTGACGCCATCACAGACCTTTCCGGTTGTGGAGTTGCCCATCCTTATCAAGTGCACAAACTCCGCTGCTGCGCCCGTCTTTTATGGTGTAAACACCTTTGGTCTCTCCAGCTATGCCAGCCCCACACCCGATATGGTAGCCATCGGGGTTACCCCCACCAATGACGGTGTGGTCAGGCTGCCGAGTAACACCGCCACCGGCCTCTTCTCAACGGCTGCCGTCAATATCGGCACCGGCGGTCTCATCGAGGCTGTTGCCACCGATCTGGGGCGGGGTTTGCCCCTGACACTGCAACTGTGCGAAACCAAGGCTAATGGTGAAACCATCATCTGTGGCAACAATTTGACCCGCACCGTTACCGCCAACGAGACCCTCTACTACACCATCTTCGCCACGGGCACCGGCCAGAGCATTCCCCTCGACCCTGCGGTCAACCGGCTCTTCCTAGTGTTGAGGGGGGCCAGCGGTCTGTATGGGGCCACAAACGTCGCCGTCATGGCGCCCTGATGGCATAACCAGCCCCGTGGTGCATCGGTTGGGTGTACCCCGGCATACCGCAACTGGTTTAAGCCATGTCTCAGGAATTCCCCATCTGTTTTGCGCCCGACTGGGCGCCCCAGCCCGCCGCGGACTTTATCTGTCCCGTTTGTCATGCTGCCGGCCCGAAACGCTTTGTCCTTGCCGTTCCTTCCCAACTTCCACCCCATCCCGCCCTGGGACTTTATGCCTGTGATGGCTGTGGGTCGCTGAGTTTCCCCGAGGTCCCGGTCCCGTCCTACGTCTCAGTACCTGGCCCCGCCACGGCCAGCCAGGCAGCCATCAAGTTCTACGTCGAACAGGGTGCCGCACCCGATGTCATGGTCGAGCCTCTGTTCTGGCTGGACCGCCAGACCATCCACCGCTATGCCGAGGTTGGCTGTGGGTTTGGATTTGGCCTGGATTTCGCCCGCCAGTCCCTGGGCTGGGCCGTCCAGGGCTACGATCCCTCCCCCGCCGCGGCGGCGGGTCGCGAACTACTGGGCCTGCCCATCATCCCCGACTACCTGGGTCCCGAGACTCTTCAGGGTGTTCCCCCCTTCGATCTCATCCTGGCCTCGGAGGTGATCGAGCACGTCCCCGATCCGCATGGCTTCCTGAACGCGCTGGCTCCGGCCATCACGCCAACGGGTTGGTTAATCCTCACCACTCCCAGTGCCTCTGGCGTCCATCCAGCCGCCACGCCGGCCTCTCTACTGCCGTTGCTGACCCCGGGTTATCATCTAGTACTGTTCAGCGCCACGAGCTTAACCCGCCTGCTGGAAGATCACGGCTTCATCCATCACTGTCGCCGTGAAACGGCGACTACCCTGACCATCATCGCCAGCCGCCAGCCCTTCGTCGCCAACCCGGATGCCGTCCTGGATCGGGGACTCTATCGCGCCTACTTGCAGCAACGCCTGGCATCTTTGGACCCCGAACTGCCTCTGGCCCATGGCTTGGCCGGACGCCTGTTCAAAGAACAGGTCAACGTGGGGCACTATCTCCAGGCCCTTGATACCTTCTTCTACCTGGCCGCGAGTATAGGTCGCCGCTATGGGCTGGACCTGGATGATCCCGACCAGGTGCTGGATGCCTATTCGGTGCCCAGTGACTTTTATCGCTTCGCTACCACGGGGCCGATGAATCTCTGCGGCCTGGCCTACCGCCGGGGCTTTCTGGCCTTGCACCATGAACAGCAGGCAGACCGCGCCCTGCGTTACTTCAAACTGGGAGAGCTTGCCGGCTCCGCCTTGCGTCAGGCACTGCGTGGCATCGGCGCCGACGATGGGGAAACCGAGCATTTGGTTGCTCTGTGCCAGTTGGGCGTCCTGGAGGCAGCGGTTGCGGGGCAAAATCTTCCGGCGGTCCACGACTGGCTGCGCCGGCTTACGACAGAACCCGCTCTTGCCGCCTGTCAGGCCCAAGCCAACCTGCTCATTGCCCGCTGTTTCACGGACCGGGTCTTGGCTGGGGACCACGGCATGGCGGACTTGCTCCTCACCGCGTTGCCAGCGACAGTTCCTGCTGACCTGCCAGCGAACGCAGATCGCGATGCGGGCCGTTTTCTTCTGGCCCGTGGTCTTTTTGCCTTGAATCGCGAAGGGGATGCAACCGGCGCCTTAGCCTGGCTGGCCGCGGCCCGGGAGCAACTGAAGAGTTTGGTTACTGAAGGGGATGAGTTGGCCAGAGAACTCCTCCAGACTTTACTCATTGCCCTAGTCTATGCCCAAGCCACGGCGTCACCCGCCGAAGCGCTGGTGAACACCCTGGTCCGACAGGCGGATGCCCAGCGTTCAGCCCGGGAGCATCTGACCATAAACGCCGAAATCTTCCAACGTCTGGTCCATGCCGGTGCCTACCGGGAGGCCGCCCAACTGGAACCCCTGGTGTTGACGCCTCTCACCACGTTGCCAGCGGAACTCACGGACACCCTCGCCTTTACCCTGGGCATCCTGGCGCTCAATTTCACCGGGGACCACGTCGCCGCCCACCGCTGGTTTGTCCAGGCAGCCCAGTTGGCCCCCCACGGCAGTGAACTTGCGCTTCAGGCCAGCGAACTGATACAGAGGACTGCTCCTGAACGGCCCGCACCCGCATCCAACCTCACCCCGGACATCTGAATGGAAAGCCCACTCCGCCTCTTGCTGCGTTGGTTGTATCGACGTTATCAACGCCTGAGCTGCGGCTTAGCTTTTGCTTCGCGCTATCTTGAGGCGCAAGTGCTTCGCCGCCAGACGTGGGTCGTTGAGCGCTGGCCAGGTCAAGGAGACCTGGCCAGCGCCAAGCGGATCGCGATCTTCGTCCATTACGACCGCCATGGCCAGGTAGCGGAGTATGTCCATTATTACCTGGAGCAATTAGCCGTAGCCGGCTACGCCATCCTCTTTGTCACCAATAGCCCCAAGCTGACGCCGGCGGCTCTGAAAGCCCTCCAGAGTCGCTGTGCTTTGATCCTGCGCCGGCGCAACCTGGGCTACGATTTCGGCGCCTACCGGGATGCCCTCCGGGCGATCCCCGATCTGAGCACGCTGGACAGTCTGATCCTGGCTAACGACAGTGTTTACGGTCCCTTTCACCCCTTGGTGGAACTCCTGTCCCGCACCGATCCCCACCAAGCGGATATCTGGGGGATTAACGACAGCTATGATCGTTACTACCATCTGCAAAGCTACTTCCTGGTGCTGCATCGTCCCGCCTTGACTAACCCCCGGTTACGGGCCTTTTGGGACCATATCCTGTATGTCCGGTCCAAGAGTTTTGTCGTCCACTTTTACGAGGTCGGGTTCTCCCGGGCCGCGCTCCAGGCCGGACTACGACTCCAAGCCCTCTGTCCTTATCGGGAGCTTGCCGCCGCAAGTATTGAAGCCCTCCGCCGGCTGCCGCTGGCGACACCAGAAGAGAGAGTCAAGCTCTACCATGGCGATTATCTGCGCATCATCCATGAGCAACTGACCACGGGGGTACCGGTCAACCCCTCCCATCTGTTTTGGGACCAGATGCTGACCCGCTACCGGTGTCCCTTCCTCAAGCGAGAACTCCTCACGCTCAATCCCGCCGGTGTGCCAGGAGTGAACCAGTGGGAACAGGTGATCCGCAGCCAAAGCGATTACGATACCCACCTGATCGAGCGGCATTTGCAGCAAGTTCTGCGTCATCGCAGCGTCTAGCCGGCTTGTTAAAAGCGTGAAGAGGACTAAGCCCTGATGGCGGTATCCCCAGATCAAGGGCGAAGTGGCGTCTGCGCCGTCATCGTGGCTTATGAGCCGAATTATGACCACTTCATCGAATTGTTGGAGGAATGCCTGGCACAGTGCGAGGGCTTGGTACTGGTTAACAATGGCGCCCCTCTTGCCCTTCCGTCCTTCACCCATGGCCACGTTAAGCATATCCAGTCCAGGGGCAACATCGGGTTGGCGGCGGCGCAAAACCTGGGTGTGGCCTGGGCTGCCGCCCATGACTACCCCTATGTCTGGTTTATTGATCAGGACAGTTGGCCAGCAGCGGGACTTGTCCAGACGCTACGCTTAGCCTTTGAGGAGTTGGAATCTACCCATGCCAGCCCTGCGGCAGTAGGTCCCTATTTGGTCGATCACCGCGATGGCGTCGCCACGCCCTTTGTCCGTTTTACTGTCGGGGGGGTTGCCCATTATCACCCTTGCGCTCATTCCGCCAACATCCCGTGCGATTTTCTTATCGCCTCAGGCATGCTGACCTCCGTGGCCAGATTTCACGTGATCGGTCCCTGGGAGGAGGCCCTGTTCATTGACAATGTGGATTTGGAATGGAGTTTTCGTGCCCGTGCCCAAGGATTTCAGTGTTTCGGGATCAGCACTGCCCGCCTCTCGCATACCTTGGGCGACGCTGTGGCACGTTTCAGCCTCCTGGGCCGCACCCATTCGCTCTATTTTCATGCCCCCCGGCGTCAGTATTACATGATGCGCAACCGAATCGCCCTGTACCGTCGCCCCTACATTCCGTGGACGTGGAAGTTGCAAGATCTGCCACGTGCGCTCGTGAAAACCCTGCTTTTCACTTTCGGTGTCAGGCCGCGTCGGGAAAACGCCCGCTACCTACTCAAGGGCGCCATCGACGGTTTTTTGTCCCGTCTGGGACCACATCCCGAATAACTCCGTCCTGAGGAGACAACTTGTTGAGAAATTTCCGCCATGGTCACAAGGGGGTACCGGGTTGACCAGGGCTTTTATAATCCGAGCCAACGGTCTCCTGACATGTTGGCAACCTTGACGCCTGGTCTATAGTTCACTTAGGTGGTTGGTGGCAACCGGTAGGAGTTTCCCGATGATGAAACGAAAGACCTTTACATGGGTATGGGTTTACGCGCTCACGGTCGCCTTGCTCGTACCCTCCAGGAACGAGGCTTCCGCATTAGATGATTACGTGGCCAAGGCCGATGCCAGCTACGGCCTCAGCCTTGAGGAGACCCGCGTCGGACCAGGCTATACGGTCTACACCTTCGACCTGACCTCTCAGCAATGGCGGTCAGCCACCGAAGTTGACCGTACCCTATGGGAACACGAACTCCTGGTTGCCGTCCCCTGGAGCCTGCATGGTAGCAGTGAGCACACCGCCATCCTGGTAGTGAATGGTGGCGCTAACGGGACTGGAGCATCCACCAAGAACGACGAAGCCCTTGGGCTTATTGCCGGAGCGGTCGGGACGGTTGTCGCCATGGTCAGTCAGGTCCCGAATCAACCGCTGTTGTTTGCCGATCAAGAGGTAGCGAGGTCGGAGGATGCGATCCTGGCCTATGGCATGGACAAATACCTGCTGACCGGCGACCCCGAATGGCTCGCCCAGCTACCCATGACCAAGGCCGTGGTGCGGGCCATGGACAGTATCCAGGACTTTGCCGCGAATCCGGGCGAGGTCTGGCCCAAGCCACCGCGCATCGACAACTTCATCGTCGCCGGGGGCTCGAAACGGGGCTGGGCTACCTGGCTCACTGCCGCCGTCGAGTCAGGGGCAGGGGGTGCGGTGCGGGTAAAGGCCATCCTGCCGGCCTCCATCGACTTGCTGAATTTGGGCGAACAGTTTGAGCGCCATTGGGATAGCTACGGTTTTTACAGCTCAGCCATCCAGGACTATGTCGCCTTCGATTTACCCTGCCGCTCCTGGACGCCTGAGGGTCGGGCCATGGTCGGGATCATTGATCCCTACGCCTATCGGGACCGTCTGACCATGCGCAAGTTGGTGGTGAACTCGGCGGGCGATCAATTTTTCCTGCCTGACTCCTCCCAGTTCTACTTCCAGGACCTTCCAGGCCCCAAGCTGTTGCGTTATACCCTCAACACCGACCATTCCCAGGGCCAGGACCTGGAGACCATTATCCGACCCACCTTATCCTGGCTGATCGACATCCTGGAAGACGATGAAGACCCCCACTTTTCCTGGTCGATGCAGCCTGATGGGTCCATTCGGGTGGAGACCCAGACCCCACCGGAGGCGGTGCGACTGTGGCAGGCCACCAATCCGAACGCTAGGGATTTCCGGTTGGCAACCATCGGTGAGGCGTGGCAAAGCACGCCTCTGGCGGACAGTGGCGGTGGCGTCTACATTGGGCAGGTTGCGACTCCGCCTCAGGGTTGGACCGCCTTCACGGTGGAGTTGACCTACCCTGGCTCGCCCCTCATTCCCGAGTTGTTGGAAACCGCGCGGATCTACACCACCGATGTCCAGATTACCCCGCCCGACTTGCCCTTCGCCGGCACGGGCTGTCCCGCCTACCAGCCTCCCCTGTTGCAGGCGGCGGTTTTGCCCTATGCCCGGGCTATCGCTGTCGGCCAACCAGCCACGGCCTTTGCGAGTATTATCAACAGCGGTAACGTAAGCGGACTAGACTGCGGACTGGCCTTGCCGGCGGGGATAGCCGCTAATTTCATCTACCAGACCACCGACGCGAGCAATCTGCTCACCGGCACACCAGATACCCCGGTCAGAATCCCCCCCGGCGCCACCCAGGGCTTCGTCTTTGGGATCACCCCCACCGTACCCCTAACGAATGTGGAGATCGCGCCGATCTTCGATTGCGCCAACAGTGAGCCCGCGCCGGTCTATGCCGGTGTCAATACCCTGATCCTCTCGGCCTTTGCCGAGCCGCCGCCGGATTTGCTCGCCATTGGCGTCACCCCGAGCCAGGACGGTATCGTGCACATTGATCCGAGTTCAGGAGTTGGCTTCTTTGCCGCCGCTGCTGTCAATATCGGTAACACCGGTACCATCAAGGTCCAGGCCGATGACGGTGATCTTGCCTTACCCCTAACCTTGGAAGTCTGCGAAACCAACTCAATCGGTCAAAGGATCGGTTCTTGTGCGTCCAGCCTCACTCGCACCGTCAATGCCGATGAAACGGTTTTTTACACGGTCAACGTTTTTGCACATGAAGGGGCGTACATTCCCTTTGATCCAGCCTTAAATCGCCTCTTTTTGCGATTCATGGAAGGTGGAACTTCGGTGGGGGCCACCAATGTTGCTGTAACTACAGACTAAGCCGGCTCTTCCAAGGCAATGGATTGCCAATTTCGTCCCGAAGCCAGGGCCACTCCCTGGCTTTTTTACGCCCATCGAACATCAATTACCAGATGAGAATAAGTCATTCACAACAAGTTCTATAAACTAAAAAGCCAGCTTAAACTCCTTCCCGATGTTGTCGAAAATCGCGTTGACGTCGGCTTCGAGGGTGTTGGC
>WBZM01001089.1_pt1 | contig 28586 bp, 32 predicted proteins | sample 5204271 | NCBI WGS metagenome assembly WBZM01 (sample SAMN12344346, study PRJNA552823) | activated sludge metagenome | biome: Activated sludge suspended growth; feature: Nitrification reactor; material: Wastewater; isolation source: activated sludge from nitrification reactor of wastewater... | reverse complement strand
GTGCTGGAGCTGGGGCTCCGGCGGGGCGAGCTCGACACAGAGCTTGCCGAGAAACTGGGTGTGGGCGTGAAGGGTGTCGCAGGTTTCGCGCCACTCGTCGTACGGGATGGAACTCCAACCTTTGGCCATGCCCCGACGATACTCCCCGCGCTCAGAAAGCCCGAAACCCTGGAGTCCTGACCAGCTTCACCGGCTTGAGCGGGGAGGCCGACTCGACCAGGAAGCGAACCCCGTCTCGACCTTCGATCGCCAGGACGGCCCGTTCCCGGTTTCGCCAGGCGAGGGCGACCAGCATCGCGTATCCGGCACCGATCACGGCTACCTCCGGGAAGAAGACCCCGAGCGCACCCGCCAGACCGACGGCAGCAAGAATCGGAGAAAGCCGGCCCCAGGCGACCCGTCCCGGGGTCGGCATGGAGATACCCGGCGAATCGGTCCGTACGGTCCGGGCCTGCGCGAGTGGTTCACGCATAGCCTCGGCCGAGCGATCCGCGGTTCCGAGGCTCATCCCGATCCAGGCGGCCACCACCCACCAGGCCGCCCCGATCAGGAGGATCGTCGTGTTCTGCGCGTCGGCTACCCCGAGCACGGAGATCGCACCGAGAGCGGTGGCACCTCCGGCGGCGAGAAAGACAGTTGCCCTGAGCAGCTCGGCGAAGGGCAAGCTCTACTCCGGCTGGGGCACTCCGGCCGACTGGCTGAAGTGGCCGGCGAGATCCTCGATCAGGTCGATCCATTCTTCGGGCTGGGAGACAACCAGGTCAGCCATCTCGATCAGCTCGGGCGGGCCTTCGTCGGAATCGATCGCGACGATCATAAGCTTGCTTATCTGACCTTCCTCGGCCAGCTTGCGAAGACGCTGCGCCGCTTCAAAGTCGGTCCGGTCATCGCCGGCGAAAACCACAGTGTCTATGTCCGTGCCGTCGAGCAGCTCATCGACCGCTCCGGCCTTGCCCTCCATCCCGGGAGGCCGCAGCTCCAGCACCTTGCGCCCCCAGTGGGTTGCCAGCCCGGCGGCCTGCGCATGGTCGGCGATGCCCCTGATGATCACCTCGGTGCGGTGTCCGGCGCCCCTCCAGTGAAGTGCCTGGATCGGACCTTTGTCCTCGACCCTGATCTTTGCGGTGACCCAGAACGGATTGTCGTTGTCGCGGATGAACTGCTTGGCCCTCTCGGCCTCCTCGCCCTCGATCACCACGGTCGGCCGGTCCATGCCCGGCTTGATGTAGCTCAGCCCGTGATTGCCGAAGTAAGTGATCTTCTGCGCGCCGACCATCTTTCTGGCGACCGGGCTCGGACGGCCGGTGATGACCGCGACGAAGCCCAGGTGATCAGCCAGGGATTCGAGGCTTTCGCTGGCTCGAGCCGGGACTCTGGCCCGGTCCGGACGGTCGACGATCCGGCACAAAGTGCCGTCCACGTCACTCATCAGGGCGGACTTCGAGGGGTCTTCGAGCAGTACCGAGAGAGGAGAGTCTGAGGCAGCCATACCCGTAGTATCGCGCCATGGACTCGCGGCACATATGGGGGCTGGCCCTGATCGGGACGCTGGCGGGTGCATTCAGCGGACTTTTCGGGGTTGGAGGAGGCACCGTGATCGTGCCGATGCTGATCGCGATGTTCGCCTACCGGGAGCGTCTGGCGACCGGTACGAGCCTCGCGGCAATCATCGTTATCGCCGCCCTGGCCGCCCTTATGCACGGCGGGATCTACGGGAACGTTGACGTTGAAACGGGACTGATCCTGGTTGGCCCGGCGATCCTCGGAGTCGTCGCGGGAACCGCAGTCCAGCAGCGAATCCCGGAGAAGGCCGTCTCGCTGATCTTTGCGCTGCTCCTGATCGGGGTCGGCATCGAGATGGTGATCGGCTGATGGACATCGCAATCGCATGCCTGATCTGTTTCGTCGGCGGGATCGTGGCCGGACTGATCGGTGTTGGCGGCGGTGTCGTCTTCGTCCCGGCGATGACCATCCTGCTTTCGAAAGGCCAGGTCGAGGCCGAAGCGACTTCGCTCTTGATGATCGGACTGGTTTCGATCGTCGGCACCTGGCGACAGATGCGTTACGGCAACGTCAACCTCAGGAACGCGGCAGTGATCGGCCTGCTCTCGCCGGTAGGTGTGCTGATCGGTGTCGTGGTTGCGAACACGGTCCCCGAACGGGCGCTCCGGATCGGCTTCGCCCTGCTTGCCTTCTACATGGCCTGGCGCCTGCTCAAGCGGGTCTTCGCGAAAGCCGACCCCCCGGCGACCGAAGTCGAGATTGCCGCCCCCGAACCGGGGCAATGAAAACCGGAATACGTCCACGTGGTGGCCCCTTCATCCCGGTAGGTGAAATCACCCTGCGGGCATCCCGCTCCTCCGGTCCGGGCGGCCAGCATGCGAACGTGACCGCCTCACGAATCGAGGCAGTCTTCCGCGTCGATGATTCCCTTTCGCTCAGCGAGAACGAAAAGACAAGGATCGTCAGAAAGCTCGGCCCGGTCGTTACCGCGGTCAGCCAGGACGCGAGGTCCCAGACCCGCAACCGGGACCTGGCCCTTGAGCGACTTGAGTCAAAGCTGGCAGAGGCGCTCGCCGTGCCCCGCCGGAGGAAGGCCACCAGACCAACGCGGGCATCGATGACGAAGCGCCTGGCTTCAAAGCGACACCGTTCGGAAACGAAGCGGACCCGCAGGCGACCCGATGTCGAGGACTGACGTCAGAACCGGTGCCTCACCCCGACCCGATAGAAACATCCTGTCCAGCACCTAACCTCAGAGAGCTACCGGCCAGACAGGGAAGGAGACGAAGAGATGCACGAAATCAAGTGCCCGCACTGCGGCAAGGAGTTCAACATCGATGAGGCCGGCTACGCGGAGATCCTCACACAGGTTCGTGACGAAGCCTTTGACAAGGCCATCCACGAGCGACTGGAACTAGCCGAGAAGGAAAAGCAGGCAGCCGTAGAGCTGGCCGAGGCCAAGGTCGCGAGTGATCTCAAAGAGGCCGCCGCCGAGAAGGACCTGGAGATCGAACGTCTCAGGGAGGAATTGAAGACGAGCGCCGAGCTGGCACAGGCCAAGGTGACCGGAGAACTGAAGGATGAGGCGGCAAAGAAGGACGCCGAAATCGAACGTCTCAAGGCTGAACTGGACAAAGCCGATGTCACAGGGAAGCTCGCCCTCAAGGAGGCGCTCGGCGAGGTCGAAAAGGAGCGTGACGATCTCAAACGGAATCTCGAAATCAAGGACACCGAACAGGAGCTCCTCGAGAAGTCGCTCAAGGAGAGGTACGAGACCCAGATCAAGGACCGCGAAGACGAGATCGATCGCCTGAGGGACATGAAGGCGAAGCTGTCGACCAAGATGGTCGGCGAAACCCTCGAGCAGCACTGCGAGATCGAGTTCAACAAGATCCGGGCCGGGGCATTTCCCAACGCCGATTTCGGCAAGGACAACGACGCGAGCAGCGGGACGAAGGGTGACTTCATCTTCCGCGAGTCGGATGAATCCGGGACCGAGTTCGTCTCGATCATGTTCGAGATGAAGAACGAGCTTGACGAGGGGTCCAACAAGAAGAAGAACGAGGACTTCTTCAAGAAGCTGGACGAAGACCGGACCAAGAAGAAATGCGAGTACGCGGTCCTGGTCTCGCTACTCGAGCCCGAGAACGAGCTCTACAACACCGGGATCGTGGATGTCTCCCACGAGTACCCAAGGATGTACGTTGTCCGACCCCAGTTCTTCATTCCGATCATCACCTTGATCCGGAACGAAGCCCACAAGACCCTCAAGCTGAAGTCTGAGCTGGCCCTGGTCAAGGCGCAGAACGTCGACATCACCAATTTCGAGGAAGAGCTGGAGAACTTCAAGAGCGGCTTCCAGCGAAACTTCGGGATTGCCTCGGATCAATTCGACAAGGCGATCGAGCAGATCGACAAGTCGATCGCGAATCTCGGCAAGACAAAAGATTGGCTGCTCAAGTCCGCCAACCAGTTGCGCCTCGCCAACGACAAGGCCCAGGACGTGACGATCAAGAAGCTGACCCGAGGCAACCCGACCATGACCGCGAGGTTCAAGGAAGCAGCCGAGGGCAGGGAGGTCGCTGAACTGGAAGCGCCTCCAGACTCCGAAGCGACACCTGACTGATCTCGGGAAGTTCTCCCCCGAACCTTCCGGGCACGGCTAAGGTTCCGCGCATGAATACAGAGATCCGTCATAACCCTGGTTTTGCAATTGCCCGATGCACTCTCGCCGGCGGCGAGCAGTTGAGGGCCGAGTCCGGCGCGATGGCAGCCACTTCCGCCGGCGTCGAGGTCGAGGCCAAGGTGCAGGGCGGACTGATGAAGGGACTGAAGAGATCGGTCCTCGGCGGTGAATCACTCTTCATGACGACCCTGACCGCACCGTCCGGGGGAGGCTGGGTGGACGTAGCCGCAAACCTGCCGGGAGACGCGGTGGTGCTCCCCGTCGGTGAAGAGCTCTACCTGACCCGCGGTGCCTACCTGGCCTCGGAGGCCAGCGTCGAGATCGACACCAAATGGGGCGGCTTCAAGAACATCGGCGGTGGCGAAGGTGGCTTTCTGATCCGCGCCACTGGCGGCGGTGACGTGGTCGTCTCCTGTTACGGCGCAATCGACCGGGTGGAGCTCGCGCCGGGCGAACAGATCGTTGTCGACTCCGGCCACCTCGTCGCTTTCGAGCCGAGCGTCGAGTACAAGACGCGCAAGGCCTCGAGCGGCATCATGAACACCCTCAAGAGCGGTGAGGGTTTCGTGATGGAGTTCACCGGTCCGGGCGTAATCCACACCCAGACCCGCAACCCGGACTTTCTGGTCACCTGGCTGACCGAGGTTCTGCCCTTCACCCGCGCATAGCGCGTACCGGCGCCTAGGTCAGGCCGTGCTCCAGCGCGGTCTTGACCTGGGCGTCGAGTGCGTTCAACCGGTAGAGGGCGATCGCTTCGGCGGAAGGAAAGTTCCTCAGCCGGAGCGCGTCGGTGCCGTGATGACACATCACCGTTGAGAGCAGGGCGTCACGCTCGGCGGTCCCGAGGCCGGCCCGATCGCTCGCCGCTCCTATGAGTTCGGCCCCGATCTGAAGGTGACCGAGGGTCCGGCCCCTTTCACTCAAACCGATCTCGGCGCCGTAGGTGAACTCTCCGGTCTTTCCGATGTCGTGGATCAGGGCGGCGGCCATCAGCAGGTCCGAGTTCAGCTTCGGGTGGAGGACGCAGGTCTCGGTCACGAGGGTCCCGACCGCAACGGTGTGTTCGGAAAGGCCGCCGATGTAGGCGTGATGCCCGGCCCTGGTGCAGGGAGCGAGGCGGAACTCCTCTGCGGTTTCTCCGGTGAACAGCAGTTCTTCCACGACAGCCCGGTAGCCGGGATGGTGGACCTCCCTCGAAAGGTGTTCGAGGAAGCCCTCCAGCTCTTCCCGGTCGCGGTATGCGGTCGGCAGAAAATCAGCCGGGTCGACTTCTGTCGGGTCGACCTTCCTGACATCCTCGAGCTCGGCCGAGAGCTGCCCCCGGAATTGCTCGACACGCCCCTTGACCGCGATCACGTCGCCGCGCTCGAAACTGATCCCGATCCGGTCCATGTCCCGAAAGATCCGGGCGGGCAGGGAACCGCTCCGGTCTCTCAGCTCCAGCGCCAGGTACGCCGAACCGTTCTTCGCGGTCAGCCTGTCCTTGCGGGCGCAGGCGTAGCGGCCAGTGAAGTTCTGGCCGGGCGCGAGCTCGACCAGCGGGGTTCCGTTTCTGGTGCCTGCTTCCATCTTCCACATCCTGACTCATGCGGATGACCTCACGGCAGGCGGGTCGCCACTTGCCGGTCCGGGACAAGCCGGCGCGGCGGGTCGGCTACATTGAACCTATGGACCAACTCCGTTGGGAGATGAACCCGCCGAAGCTGCGCGACCCGATCATGGTCTGCGCCTTCCGTGGATGGAACGATGCGGCGAACGCCGCATCGGCCGCCCTGGAGACCCTCGCGGACTCGCTTGAAGTCGATGTGCTGGCCGAGGTAGACCCGGAGGATTTCTACGATTTCCAGGCGAGCCGCCCGACGATCCGGCTGGTCGAGGGAGCCCACCGGAGGATCGACTGGCCCTCCAACACCTTTATCGCCGCCCGGGCCCAGGGTGCCGATCGCGACCTGGTTCTGCTTGACGGAACGGAACCGAACCTGAAGTGGCGCACTTACTCGGAGATGGTCGTCCAGGTTGCCGAACAGCTGGACGTGAAGCTGGTCGTAGTGCTTGGTTCACTGATCGCCGAGGTCGCTCACACCCTCCCGGTTCCGATCACCGGGGTCGCCACCGATGAGGCGACTGTCCGCAGCCTCGAGCTTGAACGCTCCGATTACGAGGGTCCGACCGGCATCGTCGGCGTCATCCATGACCGCTGCCGGGCGGCGGGGCTGCCGTCGGTTTCGATCTGGGCCGCCGTTCCCCATTACGTCGCCGCGGTCCCCAACCCGAAGGCCGCCCTCGCCCTGAGCGAGAAACTCGAATCGATCACACGGGTCGCCGCAGACATCTCGGGACTCGAAGACGAAACGATGTCCTACGAGGAACAGATCGGCCGTGCTGTCGCCGCCGACCCCGAGGTCGAAGAACTGGTCGAGAGGATCGAGACCGAGCAGCGAAACCGGCGTGGCCCCGAACTCGATGTGCCGAGCGGCGACGCCCTGGCGATGGAGTTCCAGCGTTTCCTGAAGAACCGCGACACCGACTGACTCTCCCCCGGACGTGCCCTGGTCAGGCTTCGGCGGCCGGGCAGACCAGTTTGAAGTCGCACCAGCCACAGACCGAAGGTGACGGCCTCGGCTCGAAGTCCTGACCGAGCACTCCCTCGCCAACCTCAAGGACCGTTCGTTCGACCCTTTCGCGGTCATCCGGCGCGGACTCGACCTCGACCTTTTCCCCTTCGAGAACGTAGTAGTAGCTGCCCGCCTCCGGCTCGATGCCCCAGGCTTCCCTGGCTCCGAGCCGGTAGAGGGCCAGCTGGATGTCGCCACCGTGACGGGAAGAGTCGACCCTTTGGCCGGTCTTGTAATCGATCACCTCGAACTCGCCGTCGGGCTTGCGGTCAACCCGGTCCACACGGCCCCTGAGGAAGTGGGGGCCGACCTTGAACTCGAACTGACGCTCGAGGAAGGCCGGTTCGGATTCGGAGTTCTCTTCGCTTCTCCAGTAAGCCCGCATCGCTTCCCTGGCCCGGTCGAGGAACTGGAGCTCATCGTGACTGTCGCCGAAGCCGCCGCGCCGCCAGCCCTCGTCGAGCATTGCCATCAATCTTCTCTCGCCGTCCGGGACCGGCCGGCCAACGTCGAGTTCCAGCTCGTGGAATCGCTGGAGCACGTTGTGGATCACGATCCCGAATCGCATGTTCACCGTTGGCGGGGTCGGTATGCCGAAGACCCGGGCGAACTTGTACTTGAGCGGGCAGGTGAGATACATGTCGAGGTCGGTTGCCGAAAGCCTCAGATCTTCTCCCCGACGCGGCAGGAAGGCATCGAGCGAAGGTTCGGTGCGGGAGTCGGCCATCCCCTGGCGCATACCCCGCTCGCGCTCGTTGGCCAGCAGGTAGGGATCAAGGGTGGAGGCGTCCAGTTCGGCGAGCTGCTCGGGGGTGGCGATCTGGGCCAGCAGCCCGTTGACCGCCTCGATCGCTTCCTTGCCGCTGGCTCCGTCATCCCGCTGGGCGAGCGCGGCCAGCTTGAGCAGTTCCAGATACCTCGCCACCGCCCGGTTCACGTCGATCGCGGTGTCCAGACGAGGTTCGTTCAGCTCCGAGCCGGCTTTCCAGGAGGCCTCCATGACTTCCGACAGCATCGAACGGTAGGTGGCCGCCACGTCTTCAGCCGGACCGAAGAGTTCCTCCTCGTGAATCTCTTCGAGGCCACCCGTCGCTTCGAGGATCGCTGCGACGGGATCAGGCTCGGCGTCCCCTGCTCTCGAAAGGACGACTTCCTCGCGGGCCGAGGTGAGTGCGGTGGCGATCGCCACCCGGGCGGTCTCGGGTCCGCCGGGATGGGTCGGGTCACCGCCGATCCCGGGGCCGGGAGTCCGGATGATGCCGAAGGGCCGTTCGAGCCCGAGTACCCAGATCCGCGTCCACTCCCCACCTTTGAGCATGTCGAGGTTGACCACGGAGACTGCGCCCACCCCCGGCAGGTTCGAGCCACCCGCCGGCTCCAGCCCGCCTTCCGCCAGCGCTTCAAGGAAGACGGTGAACTCCCTGACCGAGGCGTTCGGGTCGCGGCGGGAGTAGTCGGTTGCGATCTCTGCCAGCCTCGAAAGGCCGAGCAGGCGCTCTGCGGTCTCGGGCCTCGCCGCGAACAGTCGCTGACGCCGGAATCCGATCCGTTCGATCAGGCGCCTCACATAGGCGTCGGGACGACGGGTGTCGAGTGCTCCGGACGCCGCCCGGTAGAGAGTGAGGAAGCCCTCGATCCTCTGCCTGGCCTCGGGTGCCATCTGGGGCGACTCGAGTGAGGCTTCGCAGGCGCTGACCATGTCGAGCTTCCTCCGCTTCGAGATCTGGGTGAGGCGGGCAAGGTCGAGGGATCGAAGTTCGGTCGGCGGCCTCATCAGCGCCCGGGTCACTGCGCGGGCGTCGGTCGGATCGGTCAGGGCGCGAAGCCAGGCGATGGTGTCTCTGACCTCGGGCTGGCGAAAGAGCGCCGCGCCACCTCCCGGCCGGGCGGGGATTCCTCTTTCGGCCAGGGCACCGACGATGCTGACTCCCTGTGAGTTGACGTCGGGCACGGCGATCGCGAGCTCCTCCGGAGGGGTGCCGGAAGCGATCTGCAGCTCAACCTCGCGCGCCGCGGCCTGGGCTTCCGCTCGCGGGGATGCCGGGCGCCAGTAGCGAACCGAGCCTTCGTCGCCACGCGCCTCCCATGCCCCCTCGGGCAGCGGGCCGCCGCCAAGCACTGCCCGGGCCGCGGTGATCCTGACCTCGCTCATGCGCCAGGCCTCGTCGAGAGTGAACTCTTCGGGTGAGGGGAAAGCGGCAAGAAATCGCTGCTCGGCTCCCGCGCCGTAAATCGCTCTCGACGGGTCGATCGCGGCGACGACGCTTTCGGGTCCGGCTGCGGCCAGGCTCTCCAGCAGTCCGGCGCGGGCGGGATGGAGGTCCTCGAGTTCGTCGATCACCAGGTGGGGGAATCGGGCGACCACTTCTCCGGCGAACTCCGGGTCCGCGAGCAGCTCGGCCGCAATGCCCGGAAGCACGTTGCGGTCGAGCAGGTCTGCCGCGGCGAGGATACGGTCGTGAACGTCGATCAACTCAGCCAGGTCACCGCCGTCATCACCTTCCCTCTTGGCCCTGTCGATCGCGACCAGCAGCTCTCGCAGCAGGCCTGCCGGGTTGCCGCGGATCTCGTGATGCCTCAGTGGCAGCTCGTCGACTCGGGCGAGCAGCATCGCCAGCCGCTCTGCCGCTCCGATCACCTCGAAAGACGGGCCGAGGCCGGCCTCGATCGGCCGGTGTCGGAGGATCTCTTCGGCGAGTACCTCCCAGGTGAAAACCGAAAGTGCCTCGTATGGGCCCGGAAGGTCCGCCTCGAGTCTGGCCCTGTGGGCAGCAGCCGAGCGATCCGTGGAAGTGATGACCGCTACCCGTGACGGATCGAGAACGTCCCCGGCGGATCCGCGGGAAAGATGCAGCACCCGCTCCCGGAGTGCGGTGCTCTTGCCGGTGCCGGCCCCACCGCGGATGAGCAAAGCACCTCCACCATGAGTTCTCACCCTCTCAAGGCCGGGACCGGGTTCGCGATCGGCTCCGGCTCTCTTCTGGGAATCACTCACACCTTCAAGTTACCCGAGAAAAGGCCTGGCCCCACGCTGCCCGACCAGGCTTTGCCTCTAGCATGTCGCGGGTGAACCAACTGCCCCCGGATCCCGCACTCGACGCCGACTGGACGGGAATCTGTCGTCGCATCGTCGAGGAGCAGAAGAAGCTCTTCGCCGAGTTCGACACGATGAAGAAGCGCGACAACTACGAAGGGATCGGCGAAGGCGGAGACCACGCGCTCGTCCTCGACCGCATGTGCGAGGACCTTGTCTTCACCGAGCTGGAAAACCTCGCGGACTCGGGTGCGGCCGCATTCACAGCAATTTCGGAGGAACGGGGAACCGTCACCTTCAACGAGGGCGGCAACGTATGGGTGGTGATCGATCCGATCGACGGCTCGCTCAACTTCAAGCGTACGATTCCCCGCCACAGCCTCTCGATCGCGGTTGCCACAGCACCGAACATGGCGGCGGTCGAATTCGGGTACGTCTATGACTTCGGAACTGACGAAGAGTTCCTTGCCCAGTCCGGCGAGGGTGCCTACCTGAACGAGGAGCGCATTCAGCTTGAGGGCAGGGAGGGCCTGGAAGTCGTCGGAGTCGAGGGCTCTGATCCAGCCCAGCTGGCACCGATGCTCGAGAAGCTGGCCGGCAAGGTCTACCGGGTTCGGTGTGTTGGTTCTCTTGCGATTTCGATCGCCTCGGTTGCGGCCGGGCGCTTTGACGGGCTCGCCTTCCCTCACCTTTCGCGGTCGGTCGACGTTGCTGCTGCACAGCTGATCGCAAGGGAGGCGGGCGCCCTGGTCGATCTCGGTGACGGCGGTCTTAGCGAAGTGGGGCTAGCTCTCGAGGAGCGTTTCCCGGTCACCGTTGCCGCCAGTGGTGACGGTCTGGACACTCTCGTCTCGACCAGAACCGTCGGCTGATCCACCGACTTTCGGGTCCGAACACGAACACCCGATCGTTCTTTCCGGCGCCGCACGGCACCTTTCAATGCTTGAGGTCCAGACTTTCCCCTTTGGAAAGCGGAATAACGGTGCGTGACGCAGGTCACACCAAAAAAGAACATGTGTTCGTGTGTCGTTGCTACACTTCAAACATCCTTAGAAGTAAGTAATCTAATTTCAACAACAAAGGACGCACTGATCCAGATGGCCGAAGCCAAGAAGACCACCAAGAAGACCACTTCCAAGAAGACCGCCGCGAAGAAGCCGGCTGCGACGAAGGCAACCAAGCCCCGCACCGCTACCCAGCTCCGCGCCGAGGCCGAGAAGAAGGCCGTTCACGCCGCCAGGCTCGATGCCGAGAACGCCAAGAGCCGTCTCGAAGAAGTTCAGGAGACCGCCGTCGAGTACGCCCGCAAGGGTGTTGACGTGCCGGTAGGCGCCGCCCTCAACCTCGCTGACCGCGTGTCCGAGACCATCGAGGACTGGACCGACCAGGCTTCCGCCGAGAAGAAGGTCAAGGGCTACCGTGCCGACCTGACCAAGACCCTGAAGCGTGCCGAACGTCGTGGCGTCAGCACCCGCCGCAAGGCCACCACTCAGGCCAAGCGTCGTCGCAACAACCTCGAGAAGACCGTCCGCAAGCAGCGGAAGAACATCGAGAAGACCGTCAAGACGACCAACAAGGACGTCAACAAGCAGATCGAAGCCCGCGTGAGCGAAGTTTCCAAGCGCGCCAACCAGGTTCAGGCTGACGTCAGCAAGGCTGCCGAGCAGCAGGGCAAGAAGGCCCAGGAGCTCGTCAACAAGGTCACGGAGCAGCTTCAGGCGCTGGTCTAGACCTAACCGCTTAGCCCGGCTGCCGATGGAGAACGGCAAACCGGAGAAGATCGGCTGACCTCATAACCTCGTCAGTCGATGTAGTACCTCTCCTCCCTCGCCAACGGCCCCTCCTCGGGGCCGTTGGTCTTTAAGGGGGTCCGCGAGAACACCGGTGGCCGGACCGGGTCGAGTCCGGGATTCGCTAGACGGCGTTGATGAGAAGCGCGATGGTGGCGCCGAGGTAGATCAGGAAACCGGTTGCTGTCAGGCCGCGACGGACTTTGGCCGCCCTTGAGACGGCGGCGATGCCGTAGATGAACAGGGCTGAGGCCAGCAGCACGCCGATCAACGTGAAGGTGTCGGCCCTCGACCTGAGTTCGTCGGCTGCCGCGAACTCCTCGTCTGCCCGGGCGGCCAGTTCGTCTCCTTCCGCGTAGAAGGGCTGGAAGTAGGCGGGGTTCGCTCCGGCAAAGGGAGAGAACTCGTTACCGTTGCTCTTTTCCCAGGCGATGATCCCCCGGCGAAGGTCCGGGCTGAGGCCGTTGCGTAGCGCGGCCGCCACTTCCGCGTCTCCCACATTGATCGCCTTCATGTACTCGACGAAGATCTGTTCGTCGGTGGAGCGCTGAACATCTCCCTGGCTGTAGGCGTCAACGCTCAGGGCGCTGGTCTTGCTCGCTACCTGGAACTGTCTCAGGGCGTCTCCCCGGTCCAGGTCCGCCCGGTAGGCCGTGTAGCCGGCGGCGATGGCGGCGAGACCGAGCAGTATCGCCAGGGTCAGCTCGAAACGCCGCGATCGGGGCGCCGATGCCGGCAACTCGTCCAATGTCTTGGGGAGGTCGCTCATCAGACCAGGTTCACCACCAGCACGGCGACGCCGGCGATCATGAAGACGCCGCCCCCGATTGTCAGTCCGTTTCTCCATCGTCTGAACCAGATCACCGAAGCAACACCGAGGAGGGCGAGGGCCAGGGCAAACAGGACAGTGGCAGCCACGAAGGAGTCGCCTCGTTTGTCGTAGAAGTCTCCCTTCGCGAATTCTTCATCGGCCTTGTCCTGGAGCCTGTCACCGTCCGCGTAGGCGTCGGGGTAGTAGGCCGGGTTGTCACCGGAGAAGGGTGTGTTCAGGTCGCTTTTCGCCCATATCTCGATTGCTGCCCTGAGTTCCGGGCTGAAGCTGACCAGGTAGGCGGCGAGCTGGTTGTCGCCCTGGTTCACGGCCAGCGAGTACTCGATGAAGATCGTCTGGTCCAGTGCCTTCTGGCGGTCTCCGTTGGCGTAGAAGTCGTTGGCTTCCGACTGGCTGAGCGAAGCCTGTTCCAGATACTTCAGCTGCAAGCCGTCGTCACGGTCAGCGAGGTAGGCCGCGCCTGCGGTGAGCAGGGCGGTCACGCCGAGCATCACGGCGATCAGGATCTCGAAGCGGGACGTGCGGGCGGGCGCGTTTGGAGTAGCCGAGGCCTCCGAATCGGCGGATCCTCCAGGTGATTCGATCACGTCCCCGTCGCTCACTGACCGTGGAGTCTAGGAGCGCCAGTCGGCGGAACCCTTCGTTCACTCACCTCGAGAAGAGACAGTTGACCGACATCGTGTAGCCGATCTCAGGTCCCTCGTCTCCGCTGATCCTGAACTCGTATCCGCCGGGAGCCCCCCAGCGATTCGGGAGGGCCATCTGCCGGGCGACATACGCCTTCGGTCCGAGCACGGCAACCGCGGGATCGATGGCCAGGGGGGCCTTCTCCGGGCATCTCACCGAGCCCCTGGTCTCGGTAAAAATTCCGTCCCCGGCCATGGGGTCCTGGGATTTGGCCACCCCGGTCTTTTCAACCATCATCTTTCCAATGGACCTGGCGCCTACGGAAGAAGATTTGAGGTCATCCTGCCCGACCGTGAACTTTCCCGGCAAGGCTGTCGCAGTCCCGCCGATCGCGACGATCAGCGCGATCAGCGCCACCACCATCGCTGGTGAAGGACCTGGAATCCCTCTCATGCTGCCCTCCTTGCCCTGCCGTTTCAATCCTTCGGATACACAATGACCGATCGAGGCTTCGATGTCGAGGGTAGATACGGCCAGCCGGCTTCCGGCAAGGCGCTCGCCCGGAAGAGAATGCGCTGGGGGGAAGTGATCGTCCTGAACCGGTACCGGTAGCTGAACAGCCCCAGTCTGCTGGTCCTCAAGACCTCGACTGGCCGCCACTTCCTGCGGCTCGGGTCGAAGTACTGGATCGCCACGATCTTTCCCCGTGCTGGCGGGAGAGCCCCGGCGAACCCGACCGAACCCCTCATCCGGATCACTCCCCCGTTGAACACCTTCCTGGGCTTGATCCTGAGTCCGATCCTGCCCCGGACGTGCAGGCTGGCTGCGGACGATGCGACTCGTGAGAGTTTTCGTGTTCCCGCGAATGAAGCCGTGACGCTTCTACCCGGGCCTCCCCCGAGTTTCACCCTGTACCTTCCGTCGCGGTCGGTGAGGACCTCGGTCTCTCTCGTCCCGGAGCTCGCACCAGGAACGTAGCTCTCGACTATCCGTACCGGCTGGTTGGTCAATGCCTCACCGTTGCTCGTTAGCCGGCCCTCAATGAACTGCGTTGTTGCGTACGGGGCCCTGAACGAGCGCTTGCCGTTGTGGAAGCTCGCCGTAAGGACGACGGGCTCTTTGAGGGGGAGGTTAAGAATTGCGGGGGAACCGCCTAGGTACGTCTGGTCGGACGACTCGTTTCCCGCCCTATCCGTGACCACGGCCTTGAGTTCATAGGCACCGGGCGGAAGATCATCCGACGGTACCCTGGCCTCGAACCATCTCCCTCGGGCGGTCGTATCCAGAGGGAAGAACTCGCCGCCACCTCCAGCCCGACGGATCAGGATCTCTGCCCTCGCAACTCCCGAATCCGCGTCGTCAGCCGAGAGCCGGACCAGTTCGGGATCGTCTGGATCTCTAAAGGTGTCGAAACCGGATTCCGGAGGTGTGAGGTCGATCTTCACGACAGCCTGGCCCGGCGCGGCATGCAGATCGCCGTCGGGACCGGGCAGCCCGTCGTTCAAATTACCGGCGAGGTCCTCTGCCCAGTACCGAACCCGGTTTACACCTTCCGTTGCCACGGCAAAAGTGGCGATCGGGCCGGGAACGATGTAAGGGGCGTAGTCCTCGGCATCAATGATCGTTGCTGGTTGACCGTCGTCGTTGGCTGCCGGAAGCATTCCCGATTTTTCGTCAGTCGATTCGACGGTCACGGTAACCGGATGGTTAACCCATTCGTTTGGCACGCCGGATATGACTGATTCAGGGGGCGTCCGGTCCACCTTCACTTCCGTGCTTCCCGGCTCGAGCGATGACTTGTGGGCACCGGACACCGCGGTCGCAGAGATCCAGTGGCTTCCCTCCGCCAACCCGCCGATCGAACTGGTGCGCTGCTCCGCCCCTTGCGAGAGCGTTATCTCCGGAGCCAGACAAACGATCGTCTCGCAGGGCTTCACGGGTCCGTCACTGGAAACGGCGAGCGCGTACCCCGCGATCCCGGAAGGCCCGCCTGGGACCGCTTTCTCGATCTCCTGTTCCAGCGGCAGTTCATCCTTCGAGATCCATCCTTCAGGAGGTTGGGGCGCGACATTTCCCGGAGGCCTGTCGTCGAAACGGAGCATCGTCTCAGCCGGTTCGCCGAGGTTGGTGGCCCCATCAACCAGGTAGACAACGGCCCGGTAGGCACCAACTCCGGGGACCTGGACCGGTCCGGCACTGACGACTCCGTTGCCGCTGAAAAAGCCCGAATCAACCTGGTCCCCGGTGTCCGCGTCATAAAGCAGATAGACCGCGCCGATCACGGGGGCGTTCTGACCGGCCGGGATCTCCCAGCGAAGGGTGAACCCGTTCACGGGCCTCCACCCCGTCCCTTCATCTGTCCCGAGGTTCGCCGGAGGACCTGAAGGCCGGTTGTCGACCAGGATTGTCCTGGATGCTGTGCATGACTTCGCGGCTCCAGCTTCCGTTGAGGCGTAGTCCCGGGCGCAGAGCCTGATTGAGTTGGGTCCTTCCTGGAAGGGAGCCAGACTGGTGTCGAATGTCCTCGTTGCTGAATGGGAAAGCGGGCATGGGGTGAAGCGGGTCGAGTAGGCGCCCCTGTCGCCCGGGCAGGCGGGGGCGGCCAAGTCCACCCTTAGGCCGTTTACCTCGACCCAGGCTGCGGCAATTCCTGAACCCTGATCGCTCGAGTCGATTCGGATCGAGGAACTTCCACGGTGGTAGAGCGAGTCTCCGCCCCAGTTCCACAACTCCCCGGAGGCGACAGCAGTGGGGGCGGCCGAGTCCAGGACGGTGAATTCCGCATCGGTCACCTCCATATAGGCCTTCGTCACCGCCGATGTGTTCAGGCACGAGGTCAGGTCGCATTTCAGTCGGGCGACCACCATGGACTGCGGCGTGCTGGGTCCGGTCCAGGTGCTCCCGTACTTCTCGCCATCGTGCGCAATTCCACCATCGAGGTCTCGCACGGCATTACCGTCGAAGCCGACGAGACCCGCCACCAGACCATTGGCGTCCTTGAGTCTCACCGCGAAGTCCGCACCGATCACCGACGTTCCCGACGGAGCATCCCAACGAAACTGGCCACCGTCTCCGAAGTCCATGGACGGCCCGCTCTTGTCCTGGTAGATGCCGATCTTGCCGCTACCGGTTGAACTGCATCCGTTCGTCACATCGAAGAGATCGCTGCCGTTTATCGGAGTGAATATCGCCTGGAAGTCGATTTGTCCGGCCCCTTGGCACTGCTTCATAGTGAACGTCCCGGCTTCCGCCCCCTGGATCGTCGTCAATGACCACACAGCCATGCAGACAAGGGTCGCGGCAATGATTCGAATCTTCTTCATGGTGTGAACTCCCCTCCTCCGTTACTCACAGGAACCTGACTTGAAGTTGGTTGAGGGGGAGGTGCTGCTGCCGGCACCGGGGTGCCAGCAGCTTCGGGAGTGAATTCTGTTTCGGTTGGTGTCGGGACCGGCGCGGGTTCGACCGCGGCAGGCTCGTCTTCCACCACCGTGACGGGAGTAACGGGAGCAGGCGCCGACGGGGTCTGTTCCGGCTGATTCGGGGCCGGAGCTTCGGGGAGTTGCTCGGCTTCGATGAACTCCATCGGAACGGTCCGCGGCTTCGCTTCCCGTGAAGCCGCTGCGGTTACCGGGTGCGGCTCTTCGGTACGGTCGGTGACCAGGCTCGCTGCCGGCAAGATTCCGGTCGCCGCACACACAGCTGCGGTACCGGCGGTTCCGGCGCAGATCGCAGCAAGCTTCGCGACTGCGGCAACTCCTGCTCCCCGGGTTCCGCCTGACACCATGACCGAGTGGAAGGTGGAGTCGGAGCCGCGACCCACACCCTGGAACCGCATCTGCAAGTCGACCAGGAACTCCTGGAAGCGCTCCCAAATTCCCCTGCCGAAAGGAAGGACTGGAGCCAGCGCGGCTGCGGCCCTCGGGGCCGCCCGGTAGGCACGAAGAGTCGAGCGGCAGTGACCGCAAGCGGCGAGGTGCTTCTCAAGCCTGGAGTATTCGTCCGCATTCAGTTCCCCATCGCAGCAGGCGGAGATAAGGGGCTCAAAGGCGGGGCACCGCTCGCCGGCCTCGCTTTCGTGAAACGCGTTCCGGAATCGGGCACGCCCCTCGGCGAGACAACGGTTCACTTTGGTCCTGGTCCAGTCGTTGAGAGCGCCTATCTCGTCGTAACTGAAGCCTTCCGCAAGTTGTGTCAATGCCTTCAGTTCGGCCGGCTTCAGAAGGGCAAGTGCTTCCCTGCTTCTGGCTACACGTTCCCGCCTGACCGCAAGCTCATCGGGGCCGTCTCCGGATGAGGGAATGAGAGAAACCCAGTCTTCCTGTGACTGGTCGTCATCTCTCGAACTGCCCGGTCTGGCAAGAGTCCGTTCTCGCGTCTTTCGGATCGCGAGCGCCTCGTGCTTGATCACGGTCCTTGCCCAGGGAAGCAGCTGCCGGACGTCAGTGGTCGGCGCCTTCGAGAGGAGGATCTCGATGCCCCGCTGGTACGCGTCCTCTGCGTCCTCCGGGCAGATCGAGTACTTGCGCGCCGTCCAGCGAAGCGGTCGATCGTGGCTGCGGATCAGCTCGACCGCAACCCGCTTTCGTGCCGCCTCGTCCGGTCGACCGTCTTCCCCTGCCCCTGCCGGGTTATGAACCGCAACTCTCCTCATGAGGTCCCCCACCTCTCCTCGGTTCTTGCGGTTTTCCTATCCGCAACCGTCTGGAAATGCCAGTCGCGAAAACCGCTCCGCCCAGTCGGCTCCCCTACAAGTTCAACCAGCTGAAAAACGTCCATTTGCAGCGCTAAGGCGATGGGCGGCCTGAACTCTCCCCCCTTTCAGAGCCGCCTTTTCTCGGAATTTGCGGCCTTTTCGAAAATTGCCGCTATGTGCATGCTTTTCGTGTTCAACGAGCGTCGGTAATCCGCAAAGTGGGCGGTCAGGCTAGGTTTGTGGGGTGTCCTCAAGGGAAGAAATCGCTGCGATGATCCCCCGCCTCGGCAGGGGTGCGCGCATCAACCTGAAACTTCAGGATGGCGGCGAGGTGCTGGGCACCCTCTACGGCCTCTTCGACGAGAAGGTCTACTTCGAAGAGGAGTCGATCGAACCGATCGAACTCGACCGGATCGATGAACTCCTGGTCAGGGTCCACTCGGAACAGCCGGGCGGCCCAACCGCGTAGACCTAGGTTCGCTGGAGTCTCCCGAGTGCCGACCACACCTTCGAGTAGATGGAAGCCCTCGCCGGGCCCTGGCGGTCGGCGACCGCATTCTTGAAGTTGTCGTAGTCGATCTCGCGGGCGAGTTCTGCAGCTGCCTGAACCCAGTCCTCGCGGTCGACAAAGACCCGGAAACGGTAGTCGCTGATCCCGCTCTCCTGGATCGAGTCCGAGTAAGCGTCCATCGACCCGAGCTGGCAGAGGTTCTCCAGATCCTCACGGACCCTTGAGCGCACGCACATCATGCCCTCAGGCTCGCCCTTGTCAACAACTGAATAAAAACCACGGACAGTCACGATCCACATCGGCATCCTCCTCTTTCTCTTCTTTCTTCACCCTGAGTCGGACCGCCGGCAGATTTCTGACAAGGAGGGCGTGCCGCAGATCCGGACACCACGTTCCATCGGGACTCCCCTCCATCAGTCGCCTTCGATGATTCCCTGGAAACGGCTTCTCTCTCTGACCATGAGTCGCCTGTATCCGGCCAGACCCGTCTCTTCGCACCCGGCACAGACCAGCCCCGGCAGGGGCTCGCCCGGAGCCCAGGGGACCGGCGAGCGGCAGAACTCGCAGAACAGGTGGCCCTGAAAACGGGGGGATCTACCGTGACGGTGCCGGGGGGCGACGAAAAGCCCCCGGCTGATCAGGCAGCTTCTGTCGCGGTTCACCTGGCCGTGACTGGCGATCGCCGCGATGAAGCCGGAAAAGGTTCCAACCTCACCACAGGCCTGACAGACCTTTGAGCCGTAGATCCCGAGCCGGTCCTGGTCAAGGGGTGGGCTTGCCTTGAGGGCTTCCAGCAAGATCCTGCGTCGATCCTGCGGATCGGATGAATCCATGTCTTACCTCCATCGATTCCGGCGTTAGCACCGTGACCAGGAGACCACTCCCGTTCGGTTGCTGCGGCGTCACAGGGCCGGACCCCTCAACCGCTCTTGATAGATGACTTGACCTTAGCGTTGAGGGATCCCGACCGCATCTGACATGGGGTCAGGCGGTCGGTTTCCAGATCTTCAAGTCAGAGACGGCGGCCAGGTTGTCGAAGTCACGGTCGTTGTGGAGCAGCCAGGCGTCTTTGCTGAGGCACGCCGAGGCCACAAGGAGATCACCAAGCCCATGCACGGTTACTCCTCTGGAACGGGCCTCACGGAAGACTTGAGCGGCGCGCAGGTATTCGAGCTCGGACTCGGGTTCGAGGACCGTGAAGTTGAGGAGATGCTGACCAATCTGTTCAGCCTCCGAATCAGAGTCACAGCCCCGGAGAACCTCGGTCAGGATCGAGCCGGTGAGTGCGACATCGTGATCTGAACCAGCAAGTTCGACGAGTTCGGATTCTTGCGGCGTGCCGGCTTGCCGTAAGAAATCGATCCACACGCTGCTGTCAACGACGATCAATGAACCCTTTGGTCGGGATCCGACGGATGTCGCTCCATCTCCGGGAACTTGCCCCGGAGTTCGATGATGCTCAACCGGTTCCTTCGATCCACCAGCTCCCGGAGGGCGAGGTCGACCGTTTCCTTCATGGTCTTTGTGCCGGCCAGCTTCTGGGCTTCTGCCATCAGCTCCTGATCGATGACGATGTTCGTCCTCATACACATCACGATACACATGGTCTTCCCCGCTCTCAAGTTCTGACTCCACGGAGGGTGAAGTTTGCGGAGGTGGAAACTCTCCCCCGCGGTGCTGCTCTATGCCGGCCTGGAGCTGCCCGGCTGTTCAGCGGCCTTCGGTGGCCCGGATCAGCAGACCCGGAAGTCGCCCGAAGTAGGGGCTGGTCAAGTACGAGCGACCGGCCTGGGGAAAGCCGGTGCTGGTCAGCCCGTCAACGACGCCGACGGTTCCGCCGCCCGGCCTCGAGTAACGGGAAACCCAGGGTCCGCCGCTGGAGCCGGCTGCCATGTTGCAGCGGGCCAACATGCCCGTGGGACCGGGAAAGAACCGGCCGCCGTACCAGTCGGGCTTGGTGCGACTGCGGCAGGTCCTCATCACCCGGCCGCCCATCGCCGCGCCAGGGTAACCGTAGATGTCTGTTACGCCTCGCCTGTTCGGATTCGACTCGACTTCGATCGCTCCGACGTTCTCGCCGATCCGGGATCCGTTCCACAACTTCCGGGTGACCAGAATCGCCACATCGAAATTGGTTCCGTACGAGCCGAACGAGAGACGCTGCCAGGCATTCGACACCCACATCGCCTTGATCTTGTAGGTGCCATACGGGCGCCGACCGTTCTTGAATGCCGGAATGAAGACCATCCGCCTCGACCACATCCCGTTGGCGTAAACGCAATGAGCCGCGGTCAGAACAAGGCGAAGGCTTCGAGTGTCGATCACTGTGCCGGTGCATGAGTAACCGCCGAGACGGTCCCAACCCAGAATCTTTCCGACCTCCGGCCGGTTGACTGTGACCGGGCGGTGACGGGTCTGGCTGACCGACGTTGAGGTGCTCCTCACCCCTAAAACCGGATCCCTCCTCAGGGCCCTCTCGGCACGTTCGGGGGTCCAGAACCTTGCCGCCGCTGATGACTCATTTCCGGACACACGATTTACAGCAGCAGCTCCCGCCGAAGAGCTGACCGCAAGCGATCCGGCCACCGCCAGAACGGCGATCAATGTGAATCTCATGCCTGCCATGTCGAGTCATTCTCGCTGATCTGACAACCGGTTTCCGCAAAACCCGAGGTTTTCGTTGGCGCCCGGTTGACATATCTCCCATCAGCCCGGGCTACGGCGCTATGTTCGGCCCATGGCGAGGACGGAGGGACAGATCCCCGAGGGACTGCTCACTGGAATGGAGCGGCAGGCCGCTATCCGCGGGGTCGACAAGGACGAAATGTTCGAGTCGGCAGTGCGTAGCGAGCTGGCCACCTACCGGAACCATGAGCCCGGCCCGCTGGTGGATCTGGATGAACTCCGGCTCAGCTTCGACTGGCCGACGCCCGACCCAGCGGTCGGGCGTCGCGGGCGGCGGCATCTTTGAAGTCTGCGGGCGTCCCTCGCGGGACATCTGACCAGACCATCAGGGGTGCCGCCGCGGTTCAGTCCACCTACTTGACTCGAACCTTTCGAACGAGCGTTGACGTGTTGCCCGCCTTGTCGGTGGCGACGATCGTGAGGCGGTAGCGGCCCGGCCTCAGCTTTCGCTTGCTGATCCGCAGCTTGACCTTCCCTGCCTTCACTTTCCGCACGACCTTCACGAACCTGGGCTTCTTGCCCTTGCTTGATTCCCGGGGCAGAGGCTTGAAGCGGAAGGTGAGCCTGGCCGCCTCCGACACCCGGCAGGTGATTGTGCTGTTCGACTTCGCCTTGCCGTAGAACTTCACCTTGCTGACCTTCGGGGCCTTGGTGTCAGGACACAGCGAGGGCGAGGTTGCGCAGGTCGGCTGGAACTCGTAAGCACCCTGGTCCGGGATCGAGGAGCCGTCAAGGTCACCGTCCCGGGGGCGAGGCTCGCCGATCAGGTCGGTTGTGAGAGTGAGGGCCGGATTACCTGCGTCGATCGAAGGTGAGTCCGGAAGCAGGCGGTAATCGCGTTCGCCCGCGAATTTCGGGTCCAGGTTGATGTTGGTCGGACTGGAGACATTTGCCGTCCCTCCACTTCCGGGAGCACCAACGGGATCAAAATTGGAGTGCCCGATATTCAGGGTGGCCGTCGGAAAGCCCGGGCCGATCGGCACCGAAAGGTCCCACGTTTCGGCGAAGCCCCTGATGATCGAAGAGCTGATGTTCGTGAGGACGTTGCCGGCGGTGACGGACGCCGGGACATTTACGTCGATCGCAGGGAACGAATTGGCGACGTGGCTCACGAAGGTCGAGGACACCGCGCCCACCACCGTGGACGGATCGTTGGCGGTTGAATTCGCGGTGATTGGGCTGATCCCCTCGGTTTCGATCAGGGTGTTCTCAAGGAACACCCGGGCCCCTGACGATGCCCAGACGCCGGCGGCAGTAGGACCAATAATCCGGCTCGAACGCACGTTGAGGGTGTTGTTCGGCTCGGTTACGACGAAGCCGTAGGTTGGCTCTTCGATGGTCGCGTTGATGATCTCGGTGGTGTTGGCACTGGCGTACTCCGACCGGAAAGCCCAGTCGACTTTCGCTCCCTCGACCGCGTAGATCCGGGCGTTCCTGATCACGTTGTCACCGAGCAGCGAGACGAACACGTCCGATTCGGAGTTGCGCACCTCGACGTTAACCCTGTTGAGTTCGGCGTCTTCGATCTGAGCCGCAGCACCGTTACCGCCCGCATCGGGGAAGGAAGCGGGGACCACGAGGGTCAGGTCCGAGAGCTTGATTCCCGGCCGATTATTGGTGTTGAGCAGGAAGATGTTGGAAGTCGAAGTCGAAGTGAGGAAGGTCTGGTCAACTCCGGCTCCGGTGACCTCGAGCGGGTCGGTGCCGGAAGCCGTGATCGATCCGGGTTCTGTAACCGTCCCCGCAGCCACGAAGACCTTGTCGGCTTCCCCGTCATTGCCGAGATTCGTCATCGCGTCCGTGAGCTTGGCGCGAAGCTGGTTGCTGCCGTTGTCGGGGCAGGCGGCCGTGAAACTCGGAACGCAGAAGGTCGTCGCCGAAGCCGGCGCAGCCAGTGAACAGGCAACCGCCACCGAGACGGACACGGCTGCCAGCACTCCCCAAGTCCTTCGCATTGCTCTACCCCCTAGCGATTTGCCGAGAGCCTACTCGTCCTCAGCGGCTCGATCCAGACGATCCAACACCTGGAGCCAGATCAGGTTGCGGCGGTTTGCGCCGTACTTGAGGGCCGGGATGGTGAGCATTGCGGAGCCGCGCATGATGTCCGCCTGGCCCTCACCGCCGTAAACGCCGAGGTGAAGCCCGTCGGCAGCGAGACCCTGGTCGACCATACCTGGTGCGGTGAGAGCGGCATGGAGGTTGATCAGTGGCACCTGCCGGTCCGTCGCGACCAGCTCGATGATCTGGTTGGCCTCGGCGATTCTCGTCTCACCCGCCTCGCCGGTGTGGGATGGAACGACCATCGGTGGCAGGGTCGAAAGAACGGGAACCGGACCGAGTTCGCGGACCCGGTCGACCATGGCCGTCAGCTCCCGGCGGTAGGTGTCACCGAGGGGCAGGCCGAGCAGGGCGTCGTTGGTCCCGGACATGATCAGCGCCCAGCGGGGCCGGATCAGGTCAATCTCGCACTCGAGCGGAGTCTGCTGTTGGGCGCATTCCTCAGTTGGCGGGACGATGCCGGTCGAGGGGAGATCTTCCGTCGGAGTCATCAGCCACTCGGTCCACACTCCTGAGACCGCGGCCGCCGATCGGCGACTTAGCGAGTTGATCGGCGAGCAATCAGGAAACGGTTCCAACTCGGGGAACTGCTTACGGGTGTAGCGGTCAACGACCGGTTCCAGGTTGCCGTTCGAGCCGAAACCGACCCGGCGGCAACCGAGGCCGTAAAGGTTCTGTGGCCACTCGGTGTTGGAATCACCGACCTTGGCGAAGACGAAAGGATTCAGATCCTCCCCATCGGCCCTGGCGATCTCGCGGCGCAGCCGCCTTTCATCGGCTGCGCTGAGATCAGGCAGAACGGGTGCCGACACCTCGACCGGGTCTTCTGACGGAGAGGACGGCACCTGCCTGCCGGAATCAGTCGACTGGTCGGCCGCTGGTTCTGGATCGGAGCCGCAGCCGGCCAGCAGAAGGGTACCGGCAAACAGGAACAGGGCGAGCCGGAACTTCATCTCACCGGCTTGCCCGGTCGAGGACGGCGAGGGCCTTGAGGAAGATCAGGTTGCGCCGGTTGGCTCCGTAGTGCAGGGCCTCATTCGAGAAGTCCGTCGAAAGGCTGAAGATCGAGGGATCCGGATCAAGCGATGGCATGATCTCCCCGGCACCGAAGACACCCAGATGAAGGCCGTCCGCCGAGAGTCCCTGATTGATCATTCCCGGTCCCAACATGGCCCGCCAGAGGTTGATCAATGGCACCTTCATTTCGGTCGCGAGCCTGAAGATCTGCGCGTTGGTGCGCCTGACCCCTGCCTCGAAAAGTTCAGTCCGCTCCGGATCAGCCGGATGGATGGGCGGAATGGTGGACAAGACCGGGACAACCCCCCGGGACCTCGCCTGGGTGATCAACGGGCGCAACCGTTCGGCCGCGCGGGCGCCGGGAACGAGACCGAAAGAGCTGTCCATGCCAATGTCATTCGTACCTGCCAGGATGAAAAGGAAGCGGGGACGGATGATCCTCAGTTCGCAAAGCAGGGGGGTCTCGGTTTCCGTGCAGTCCAAGGGCGGACGCCAGAAGCCGTCGCCTAGGTCGGCGATCTCGGTCGCTGACCAACTCGACCAGGTGGCGGACTTGGTTGCTGTTGAACGCCGAGAGAAAGAGCTAGATTTTCGACAGGCCGTAAAACCCGTAGGGTTCGCGAGCGCCACTGAGTTGAACCTGCGAAGAACCTTGGCTAGAGCGGGTGTCAGATCGGGCGGGGCGGGGCGGCAACCCAGCCCGTAGAGGTTGGCGCTCATCTCGGTGTTGGAATCACCGGCCTTAGCGAAGACCCGGGCCCGCATGCCCTTGCGCTGCCCGAGCGCGACTGTTTCGAGGAGTTTCGCCTTGACCGGGGCGCTCAGGCGCGGCACTACCGGGGCGTTCTCCCAGACGGGAGCGGCCGCAACCGCGGCAGACGGAACGAACAGCAGCGCCAGTGCCACTGCCAGACCGGCGACGTACTCCTTGAATCGATGCATCGGACCCAGCGCCTCCTTCGCAGGTATCTAACCGTAGACGATCAGGCCTGCCCCGCCCGTCGGACCTCGAATACCATCCGCGGCATGACTGTCTGCGTGGTAACCGGCGGAGCCGGATTCGTCGGATCTCACCTTTGCGATGCCCTGCTCGAAAAGGGCAGCAAGGTGATCTGCATCGACAACCTCGACACGGGTTCGCTCCAGAACATCGAGCACATCGACAGCCCCGATTTCACCTTCCTGCCGCAGGACATCACGGAGAAGGTCCAGATCGACGGTGAGGTCGATTTCGTCTACCACCTCGCCTCGCCGGCCAGCCCGATCGACTACGCCCGCCTGCCGCTCCACACGCTGAAGGTCGGCGCCCAGGGAACCTGGCACATGCTGGGAGTCGCCAAGTTCAAGCGGGCCCGGTTCCTGCTTGCCTCTACCTCCGAGGTCTACGGTGACCCGCAGGTCCATCCCCAGGAAGAGAGCTACTGGGGTCATGTAAACCCGATCGGCCCTCGAGGTGTCTACGACGAAGCGAAGCGTTACGCAGAAGCGCTGACCATGGCCTACCACCGCCAGCAGGGTGTTGACACTTCAATAGTGCGGATCTTCAACACCTACGGGTCCAGGATGAGGGCGCATGACGGTCGCGCAATCCCGACCTTCCTCCGGCAGGCACTTCAGAACCAGCCACTGACGGTCTTCGGTGACGGATCGCAGACCCGTTCCTTCTGCTTCGTGGATGACCTGGTCCGGGGACTGATCCTGCTGGCCGAATCCGGCGAGCACCTGCCGGTGAACATCGGCAATCCGGACGAGTACACGCTGCTCCAGCTGGCCAACGCCGTTATCGAGGCCTCGGGTGCCGAATCGAAGATCGCCTTTGAGCCGCTACCGACCGACGACCCACAGGTTCGCCAGCCAAACATCGACCGGGCGAAGGAACTGCTCGGCTGGGAGCCGACCGTGCCCCTTTCGGAAGGCCTCAAGAAGACGATCGAACAGTCGGGCCGCGACCGGCTGATCGGCAAGACCGGCTGACCGGGCCGGGGACTCCCGGCCCCACCGAGATGACCGGCCCCGGCGGAAAGCGGATTCTCGTCCTCGGATCGGGTGGCTTTTTCGGTGGCTGGATCACCCGTGAGCTCAAAGAGGCCGGACACGAGGTCATGCCGGCCACGCGAGAGATTGGGGGTGAGTTGCTTGACGCTGACGGCCTGCGGAAACTGATTGCCGGGACCGGACCGGACGCTGTGGTGAACGCCGCCGGGATGACTTCTCCAGCCCTGGCGATGGAGGATCCGGCCGCCTGTTTCGCGATCAACACCGGCGGCGTCTCGAACCTTCTCGAAGCACTCCGGCTCGAAGCGCCCGAGGCCCAGCTGGTTGCCCTTTCCTCTGCTGCCGTCTACGACGGCGAGCCACCTTTCGACGAGAACTCACCCACGGGTGCCATGACTCCCTATGCCGCATCAAAGCTGGCGATGGAAGTGATCTGCGGCCAGTACCTCCGGGGAGAGGGGATGCGGGTGGCAGTCCTGCGGTGTTTCAACCTGATTGGCGCCGGCGAACCGGAAACCCAGGCAACATCGGAGTTCTGCCAGGCCGCGATTATGGCGAGACCTGGCAGCAGGGCCGAAGTCAAGGTGGGTGAGCCCTCGACCGCCCGGGACTTCACAGACGTCCGTGATGCAGCCCGGGCCATACGCCTGATCGTCGAGAATGGCAGCAAGGGCACCATCAACCTCTGTTCCGGATCGGCAACGAGCCTTTCGGAACTGGCCATGATCATCGGTGACCTGACCGGCGTCGACCTGGTTCTCAAAGGAAGCGGCGCCGGCAAGCCGGCCTCCGGGCTGATCTCGATCAAGGGTGACCCCGGCCGGATCACGGATGCGACAGGCTGGCGGCCGGAGATCGGCCTGGAGGAAAGTCTGGGAGATCTGGTGGCGTCACTTCAGGACCGGGACTGACCCGGGCACCTCGACTACCCTGCCCCCGTGACCAAACTGAAGGACCTGATCCGGCGACTGGCCGGCGACCCCGAGGCCGGCACCGCCGGACGCAAGGCGAGACTGGCTGGCCTGATAGGCGTGCCGGTAGCCGGTGCCTTCCTGCTTGGCGCGATCGTCGGAGTCCTTGGAGAGAACATCTCGGCCGGGTCGACTGTGATCCTGCTTGCCATCCCGGTCGCGATCGCCGGCGGACTGGTGGCCGGGCGGGTAGTGCTCGACGGCGCGATGCAGCTCAGGGGCGGCCAGAAGGCTGGCTGGCTTACCGAGAAGCTGGCACCCCTGAACGTCACGGCCGACCCCGACCAGCCCATGAGGGTCGAGATCATCCATCCGGCAGTGGACCTCAAGCACTTCTTCGGCGGGTTCATCGCCGTCTTCAACCTGGCCAGAAGGCTGACCGAGGTCGGCAACCAGGTCAGGATCATCACCCTCGAGCCGCTAAGCCTGCCCTCGGACTGGCGAGACCGGGTCGCAAGCTACGAGGGAATCGGGAACTCTGTGAATCAGCTGGAAGTCGTTGACGGAAGTGACCGCAGCAAGCCAATCCACATGAACCCTTCCGACCGGCTGATCGCCACCCACTGGACGGCGGCCCACATCGCGTCCGGGGCCGCCCGGGAACTCGACCAGTCCTCGTTCACCTACCTGATCCAGGAGTACGAACCCCTGATCTTCCCCATGGGAAGTGCAGCCGCGCTGGCCGATCAAAGCTACGAACTTGAACACGGGGCGATCTTCTCGACCGGGTTCCTGCGGGACTACTTCCGGGAACAGGAAATCGGGGTCTACCGGCCGGGCGGCCCTGGTGACGAAGCAGCCGTCACCTTCCGAAACGCGATCACCCCGGCGGCCGAGGTGACCGAGGGAGAACTGCGCGGACACGACCGGCGGCGCCTCCTTTTCTACGCACGCCCCGAGGCACATGCGGAGAGGAACCTGTTCGAGATCGGGATCATGGCTCTCGACCGGGCGCTCGCCTCCGGACATTTCAGGGACTGGGACATCGCCGGGATCGGAAACGTCGACGGCACTTCAGAGCTGGTGCTACCCGAGTCGAAAGTCCGGATGAGGATGCTGCCGCGGGTGGCCCAGCGGGAGTACGCCGACACTCTCAGGCAGTTCGACGTCGGCCTCGCCCTCATGTACACACCCCACCCGAGCCTGGTGCCGATCGAGATGGCCGAAGCGGGACTGGTCACGGTGACCAACACTTACGCGAACAAGGACAGGGCATCGCTGGAAGCCATTTCCGGCAACCTGATCGCCGCTGAGCCGAGAATCGACTCGATCGAGGAGGCGCTAGCCACGGCCGAAGTGATGAGCCGGGACCTCGAGGCGAGGGTGGCGGGCAGCCGGGTCGACTGGCCGAGCAACTGGGACGATGCGCTGGACGACGAGACGATGGCAGCAATCGGCCGCCTCGCCGGACAGACCTTGATCTAGGGTTGCCCGTCTAGTGGCAGACCAGGAACTCAGTACAGAAGAGAAGATCGACCGCGTCCGGGAGGGATACGAGTCAACTCTCAGTTGGCGGCTGACCCGCCCGCTCAGGGCCCTCGGCGAGGGTGCCCGTCGCCTGCGTGG